>CXWL01062322.1_pt1 | contig 18967 bp, 15 predicted proteins | sample 590931 | NCBI WGS metagenome assembly CXWL01 (sample SAMEA3498368, study PRJEB10139) | groundwater metagenome | biome: water well; material: biofilm material | place: Germany | collected 2015-04-27 | reverse complement strand
CGACCCGGAAGCGCTCCTGGCCCGAGTCCTGGCCGTCGACGCTGAGCAGCGAGACAGGCTGCATGACGTGATCTTTGACGCCGAGTACGTTGAAGGAGAATACAAGAACAACGACGCCGAGTTCGTGGAAAAGCTGCGTTTCGTCAAGCGGATCGCGATCAAGTATCTGCCTGATACGGCATGGTACGACGAGCAGTATCTTGACTACTATCTGGACGGGAAGCTGCGATCACCGGAGGATCGTGACAAAGAGGCAGCCGAGCGAGCTGAGAAGAAGGTGCGTCGGAAGGCATACGACATTTCGTATCCGATGCTTCGGGAGTTTACTCCGGCGCGTCGCAGCCTGTACGACATTGCGTACAAGGGGGTGACAACAGAGCCGGTCAACGATCACATCTGCCACCGTTTTTCAATCAAGGCCATCCAGCCGGCCGATTCCCTGATCAACGGGGAGTACTATTTCGAGGCCGAATCGTTTCATCTGATACGGGTTGACTTCTCTCCGTCGCAATTGGTAAAGCGAGCCATGTTCCGTTTGAGCGAACTCAGCATGCGGATCGACTACGAACCGACGATTGACGGCTTCTGGTTGCCGCGACAATTCAAAATCTCAGGCAAGGGAAAGGCCATGCTGTTCATCGGTGTCCGGTTCGGTGGCACCGAGTACTACCGCAGCCCGGTTGTGAACCGTGGTGTGCCTGATAACCTGTTCGAGGTACAACATGAGCATTGAACAGATCCTCCGCACCAAGATCGTCAAAGTCGAGATCCCCAATGGGGTCAACGTCATCTTTGGGCAGTCCCATTTTGTCAAGACCGTTGAAGACCTCTACGAAGCGCTTGTGACGTCGTCGCCCGGCTTGAAATTCGGGATCGCTTTCTGTGAGGCGTCGGGAAAGAGGCTCATCCGATCCGACGGTAACAGCCCGGACCTGATTGAGATGGCCGAGAAGAGCGCGTTTGACATTGGCTGTGGGCATACCTTCCTGATCTACCTGCGCGAGGGATTTCCGGTCAATGTTCTCAACCGGATCAAGATGGTTGAGGAAGTGTGCCATATCTTCTGCGCCACGGCGAATGCCCTGCAGGTCATTGTCGTCGAGACGGAGCAGGGACGAGGGGTTCAAGCGGTGGTCGACGGTGAAATTCCTTTGGGAATCGAGAGCGAGAGTGATCGGTCGGATCGAGCAGACTTTCTGCGTAAGATCGGATACAAGCGGCACTGACGGTTTGCCGGTTCTCCATGCTGGTCTTTACCTCTGACAAACAGCGCCTGCTGACCCATTTCAGGAAAGATCCGGTGCTGTTTGCATACCATATTGGTGATCTCGACGATTTCTATTTTCCCGACTGCCAGTGGGCTGTTGCCTATAACGAAACCGCCAAGGTCGAAGATGCCGTGCTGATCTACTTCGGCGGCACGCTTCCGGTCATGGGTGCGTTCGGCCTTACCCCAAAATTCCCGGAACTACTTCGTGCGGTGCTGGAAATCTCGCCCAGTCGTTTTAATTGCCACTTCCAGAAGGAATACGAGGACTGCTTCGCGGGACTAAGTTCGACCTATTTTGGGACGCATCTTAAGATGCGTCTTCGTGATGACGCCTTGCTGCCCAAAAAGAGTGACGATGCCATCGCGCGGCTGGATCGATCGCACGAAGCCGCTCTCGCCGATCTATACGCGCGAAGCTATCCGGGAAACTACTTTGTTCCCCGTATGCTCGACACAGGCAAGTATTTCGGATTTTTTGATTCGGGTCAGTTAGTCGCCGTAGCAGGCGTGCATGTCGATTCCGAGCAGTTCCGAATCGCCTCGCTGGGAAATATCACGACCGACCCTGGCCTCCGAGGCCGAGGTTTTGCCAGACGAGTCACATCAGGTCTCTGCTCCGAGCTTGTGCGTGAGAAGAAAATGGTCTGCCTGAACGTGAAAGCTGACAATCATCCGGCTATTCGTTGTTACGAGAAACTCGGATTTGTGAAGGTTCACGAATACGAAGAAGCTCAGTTTGAACTGAAATGAACGATCGCCAGCCTCAGGGCTTAGCGCGTTTGAGAGAGTCCTGGAGATACTGCTCGCGACGAATCAGCTTGATCATTTTGTAGCCATACGATGAATCGACTTTGAACAAGTTTGCCAGAATGCGATCAGACTCCGGTGTTTTGTCCGTCAGTTTGTACGCGACACCAAGTGAAATCAGCCCTGAATAGGATTTCGAATCAAGCGCGACCAGCGGTTCCAGATACGTGATCGCCTCAGCGTAACGTCCCTGGCTCATGCAAAGCACTCCCAGGGATTGAAGCGAAGGCTTGTGCCTGGGGTCAATCGTCAGCGTGTACTTGAAGTCCTTTTCGGCTTCAGACAGTTTTCCGAGTTCACGACGAACCACGCCCAAATTGAAGAACAGGTCAGTGCCGACGCCCCCTTCAGCCACCGCTTTTCGGTAGTAATACAATGCACTGTCGTACATTCTCTTTTCACCAAAGCAACTGCCGATCGAAAACGGTATGATCGCATTGATGCTATCCAACCGCAGCGCCCGCCGCAGAGTCCGAAGCGCATCGTCCGTTCGCGCCAGCTTCAGATACTCTGTCCCCAGATTAGACAAATAGAGGGACTTACTTGAGTCGATACGCACGGCCGCTTCAAGATACTTGATCGCTTCAGCGCGATTGTTGTCGGTACTCAGCACTGCCCCGAGGTTGTTGTTCACGTCGGCGTCCGTAGGATCAATTTTTTGGGCGCGCATTAAGTATTTGATCGCCTGCTTTCTCTTCCCCAGGGAAGAATAGACGGGGCCGATGCTCTTGATCGCGTCGATATTATTCGAGTCAAGGCGAAGGACGTTCTGATAATCCGTGAGCGCTTCTGAGTAATTCCTGGTATAGAAACTATTTCCTGCTTTGATCAGGAATTGCCGAATGGAGTCCCGACGCGTGGCGTCCGGCTGGGCATACAACGAGGACGCAGCCAAAATGATAACGGATGAGACCGAAAGCAGAGTCATAAGGAACTTCATAGCTTTGTCAGTATAGCGTAATTCGGGGCGTATGTCAGTAGAAATGCCGACCGGGATTTGGGGCGACCCTTAGGCAGTCGGCGGGGCGGTTACTTGCTGCGCTTTTGCTCGTGATTGTTGACCATGGCGAAGGAAAGATACTCGAGCTCCATCGACATATTCTCGTTTCGCAGGTAGACATCCTCAGGGACTTTCAGATTCACCGGAGCGAAGTTGAGAATCGCCTTGATCCCCGCCCGGATGACATCATCGACGATGTATTGGGCCACGGTCGCCGGTACCGCCAGGATCACCATTTCGACCTTCGCCTCAGTCAATTCTGTCATAAGATTTCGAATATCGGATATGGTCAGTCCCTTGTGATTTGAGCCGATCTTTCGCTGGTCGTTATCGAGGAGTTTGACAATCTGGAATCCCTGTTTGGCGAACTCTTTGTAGCTCACTAATGCCGAGCCGATGTTTCCTACGCCCACGAGAGCCACGCGCCAACTGCGATCTAGACCGAGAATGGAAGCTATCTGCGTGCGAAGCTCCTTGACCGGATAGCCAAGACCACGCGTGCCAAATGACCCGAAGAATGAGAGGTCCTTGCGAACCTGAGCCGGTGTCAGCTTCTCGCGCTTGGCCAGCTCTTTGGACGAAACAGTCTCATAGTTCTCCTTTTCGAGAACAGAAAGTGCACGATAGTATTGGGACAAGCGATGGATAGTCGACTCAGATATACGTTTCTTGACCGATGGTGGCACAAGCGGAATCAAAGGGCACCTCGTAATTTCGCATCAGATTGTGAATTTATGTGAATTACATCACAAAAAAGTATACCGCTGAACCCCCATTGTGTCAAGTGAAATTTGTAACAAGTAATGAGATTCCTTCGATGTTCTTTTGCGGTACAAGCTTCTCACAAAATCACTTAACGACAACCCGGACAATGGCGGCCGAAAGGCGCGAGAGCATCTCGTAGTTGATTGTCTGCCCCCACTGGGCCAACTGCTCGACGCCCAGATACTCCCTACCATCCCGTCCGATCAGCGTGACTTCGTCTTCCAGCTTGACCGCGTCAATGTCAGTGATGTCGACCATCATGAGATTCATGCAGATTCTTCCCCGCACCGGCGCTCGTCGCCCTTTGATCAGAACGTATGCCTGATTCGACAGGGCGCGGTCGTAGCCGTCATAATAGCCGATTGGCAAAACGGCGAGCCTGGTTCTTGCCGATGTGCGATACGTGCACCCGTAACCGACAAAGCTATCGGCCGGGAGTTCCTTGATCTGAGTCACGCGAGTTCTCCAGGAGAGAACGGGTGTGAGAATGTCGTCTTTTCCACCGGCCAGACGATAGCTGAGGTAGGTTTCCTTTGACGGCCAGTGCCCATAGAGCGACAATCCCGGGCGAACCAGCTCAAACCGAGTCTTGTCGAACAGGATCAACGCCGCTGATGAAGCCGTGTGACGCAGACGCGGTTTGATGCCGTGACGAGCCATCGCTTTCACCATCAGCGTGAAATTATCCAGCTGAAACTGTGCGTACTCGTGGCTGGTTGTGTCTTCGATATTGGCAAAGTGCGTGCTGGCTCCGAGGGGGGATTTTAGGTTTGGATATTTCTTGTAAAGCGCTGCCACACGAGGAATCTCCACTTCGGAGATTCCCTGACGATTGGTACCGGTCTCCAGTTTGAGGTGGGTCGCGATGCGGCGGCTGTGTCGACTCGAAAGTTTTCCGAGTGCCGTCAGCGCTTCCCGCGTGAAAACGACTGGTTCCAGATCATACTCGATAACCGCTTCTAAGCGGCTGAGAGCAATCGGGCCGAGGATCATGATCTTGCGCGTCCATCCCGAATCTCTGCACAGAATCGCCTCCTCCAGGGAATGGACCGACAAATACTGAACTGAGGTTTGAGGTTCAAGGAGGGCAGTTATCTCGGTTAAGCCGTGTCCGTAGGCATTCGCCTTCACTGAGGGAGCCAGGATTCGCCCGTCAGCGAGGCGAGTGAGGGTTGCCAGGTTTCGATGCAGAGCCGCACGCGATAACTCGATCCAGCTTAGGAAACGGTCGGTCGCCATGCCGTCATAGTACGCTGTTGAACCAGCAGTGACAAGGAGAAGATTGGACACAGATCGCGCTCAATGCCCAATCGGGGGGCGCACGTCGAATCGGAGGTGTCGGCTTAAGATTTCTTATCGTGTCGACGATATAGTTCTAAGAGAAGGTCTATGGTAATCGTGCCATAAGGCCATGCAAAACGGGCGATTCCCGGTCTGCGGTAGAACCAGCCAGGAGACGCAGGCATCAGGCCTGTCGGCGGGTTATTGGTTCTTCGGAGAGGCACTTTGGGTTTGGGCTATGGCTCTTAAGAAGATGTTCTTTGCCCTTTTTGGCGTCCAACTGGCTTTAGTCATTGCCCTGGGGGTCTGTTCTATTCTGCTGCATCAGGATCAGAATGACCTGAACAAGAGTCAGGATATCTATCTAAGTTCTTATCTGCTGGCCGACGAGCTCCGTCAAAGCTCAGATGATCTGACACGCCTTGCCCGCACCTACGTCGCCACGGGCGACGAGAAATTCGAGCAGCAGTATTGGACCGTCCTGGATATCCGCGGAGGGAAAAGCCCACGGCCGGAACAGTACAATCGCATCTATTGGGATCTGATCGCGGCCACGGGGTTGAAACCACGTCCGGACGGAAGAAACGTCCCGCTCTACGAGCTGATGGTCAACGAAGGCTTTACCAATGCTGAGTTCCAAAAGTTGAAAGTGGCCGAGGAGAACTCGGACGAATTGGTCAAGACCGAGAAGATCGCGATGAATGCTGTCAAGGGACTATTCGCCGATAGCTCCGGTAAGTTTACCGTTATGGGGAAGCCGGATCGTGAGATGGCCATCAGGATCATGAATGACGAGACGTATCACAAAGCCAAGGCTGATATCATGAGGCCGATCAATGAGTTCTACGGCATGTTCATGGATCGAACCGCCCGAACAGTGATCACACATCAGCGGCGTTCATCCCAGCTGCTTTGGAGTATCCTCGCTTTGACCTGTGCCGTGCTGGGAATGTTCTGGTACTCGTTTGCGACGATTAAGCGCCAGATCATAAAGCGGGAACGGGCTGAAGAGGAGCGGCGGATTTCTGAGCGACGTTTCCGTGGCGCGCTCGAAAACGTCCAGTTGATCGCCGTCGAATTGGACTCCGAAGGCAAGGTGCTCTTTTGTAACGATTTTCTGCTCGACCTCGTGAAGCTCCGGAGAGATGAAGTCGTCGGACACGATTGGTTCGACCTGTTCTTGCCTGAAAGCGAACGTGAATCAGTGCGCGCCGTTTATCGTGATTTCCTGCGCGGCAGTACGCATTTCCTCCATTACGAGAACCACCTGCTGTTGAGCAGCGGCGAACTACGACTCATCCGCTGGAAAAACACCCTTGTCCGGGAAGGCAGGGAGTGCGACGCGACGACAATCAGTCTGGGAGAAGACATTACCGAGCGCAGAGAGCTGGAATTCAAATTAGCGGAACAGACCGAGAAATTCCGGGGGATATTCGAGGAGTCGGTCGCGGCGATCTATGTTTTTGATGGCGCAAAGCGTTTTATCGATTCGAATCAAGCAGGCCTGGATCTGCTCGGGTATTCAAGAGAGGAACTCCTCACCATGAGCATTCGGGATGTCGATGCCGATCCCGTTGTCGTGCAACCGGCGCACGGTCAGTTACTCGCAGGAGATCGCATCGTCAACTTCGAGCATCGCTTGGTTCGTAAGGACGGGCGCGTGATTACCGTTCTCAATAATTCGCGGCCACTGAGCAACCCTCAGGGTGCAGTGATCGGCATGCAGAGTACTCTTGTCAACATCACCGAGCGTAAACGGGCAGAAGAGGCGCTGCGCGAGAGCGAGTACTTCTTCAGAGAATCGCAACATGCCGCGTCGACGGGCTCCTACAAAGTCGATTTCAACACCGGAATCTGGGAATCATCGGACGTTCTTGATGAGATTTTCGGCATTGACCAAGCCTACAACAGGAACATCCAGACCTGGTTGAATTTGGTGCACCCGGACGATAGGGAGATGATGGATAACTACCTGAGGGAAGAGGTCATTTCGAAGCACATCCCGTTCAACAAAGAATACAGAGTCATGCGTAGGTCCGACGGCGCAATCAGATGGGTGAATGGTCGGGGCAGCATTAAGCTCGATACTGACGGTAATGCTGCCTCAATGTACGGGACTATCCAGGACATCACCGACCGCAAACGGACGGAGCACGCCCTACGCGAAAGCGAGGAGCGCTACAAGCTCATCACCGACCATTCGCCCGTCGCCATCGGCCTTCACCGGGACGGAAAATTCCTTCATGTAAACCCCGCCGCCGTTCATCTGTTTCATGCCACACGTGCCGAGGATATCATCGGTCATTCCGTTCTCGATCTTGTCCACTCCGACTATCGGGACGAGGTCATTGAACGAATTCGGAAGGCGCAGGTCGACGGGCTTCCCGCCGGGTTCAGGGAAGAGAAGCTTGTTTGCCTTGACGGCGCCGTCATCGACGCTGAAGTGCAGGGGGTAGCGGTGGAGTTCCAGGGGCAGAAGACGATGCTGGTTTTCGTCAACGATATCACCGACCGCAAACAGGCCGAACAGGAGCGGCTGAAATTCGAACGGCAGATCCAGCAGACACAGAAACTTGAGAGTTTGGGCGTCCTGTCGGGGGGAATCGCTCATGACTTCAACAATATCCTCATGGCCGTCCTGGGAAACGCCGAACTCGCCCTCGAAGATCTCTCGCCGACGTCGCCTGCGCGGGAGAGCATTACTCAGATTGCAACTGCTGCGCATCGAGCCGCCGACCTGTGCCGGCAGATGATGGCCTATTCCGGCAAGGCTTCGTTTGTGAAGGAGCCGGTCAATCTGTGCAGTTTGATCCAGGAGATGACCCACCTGCTGAAGACCTCGATTTCAAAGAAAGTGATCATGAATCTGCACCTTGCCTCCGATTTGCCTGCCGTGCACGGCGACCCGAGTCAATTGCGGCAGATCGTCATGAACCTGATCATCAACGCCTCCGATGCGATCGGCGATCAGAACGGTGTGATCACAGTCTCGGCGAGCACGGTTCATTGCGACGAGGATTACCTGCGCAGTACTGAATTGCACGACAGCCTGACGGCAGGAGATTATGTATGCCTCGAGGTGACCGATACCGGAGCCGGCATGGACGCCGACACTCAGGCCCGTATCTTCGAGCCGTTCTTTACGACCAAGTTTACCGGTCGGGGGCTGGGCCTTTCGGCTGTGCTGGGGATTGTCAAAACACATAAGGGAGCGCTCAAACTGGTCAGCGAGCTGGGGAAAGGAACGACCTTCAGTGTCTTTTTCCCAGCCTCTCATCATGTCGCGGGCTCGGATCCGTCGGCAACGCTATCAGTGTCTGCCGACACCTCGAAGAAGGGGACGGTCCTGATAGTCGACGATGAGCCGATGCTGCTCACGTTGGGTCGTAAGATGCTCGAACGAATGGGCTTTGCGGTTCTGACAGCGGCTGACGGCCACGAAGCACTGGAGCTGTATCGAAAGCGGAAACATGAGATCGATCTCGTGATCCTCGATATGACCATGCCAAACATGGGCGGTCACGAGGCGTTTGTTGAGCTAACCCTTGTTGACCCCGATGTCCGGGTGATCATTGCCAGCGGTCATACTGCAAAGGATGTTTCGGCTTGTTTCAAAGGTCGGAATCCGGCAGGATATCTGCAGAAACCGTTTACAATCGGCAAGTTGCGGGAACTGATTGAGGGCGTGATCGTCACCCCCGAGTCGTTCACAATATCCGCAGGAACTTGACAATAATCAGGGCCAGCATACCGATCAGGTATATCCGAAGGCAGACCAGTGCGATTCTGACCGTTCGCGTCATTTGAATGTGGGGCATAATTTTCCTCAGGTCTTCGCCTTGGTTACGAGCCCTTTCATGATATCGTTATAATGTACGACGCCGACGATTCGATCCTGTGACACGACGGGAATCATGCGGTAATGATATTTCGCGAACATCTCAGCGATGTCATCACGAAGATCGGTGGTTTCCGAGGCGACAGCCGGAGAGGTCATGGTCTGCTCCATCGTGGCCTCGTCAGGAGCCAGCACCAACTCCCGCAGATCAACCACCCCGATCAGAATCTGGTCGACGGGATTGACAACATAGACGTAGCTGATCTGATCATGTTCACGCCCCGATGACCGCAGCAAACGCAGAACATCTCCGGCCTTGTCGGAAGGGGCGGCGGTGACAAATTCAGACGACATCAGCGCGTCGGCGGTTCCCTCTCGTTCGGAAAGGATCGAAGCGATCCGCGCCGCGTCTTCCGTGGGTACCAGCTTCATCAGATTAGCGGACTGATCTCTGGGCAGGACAGAAAACAGGTCGGCCAGTTGCACGACCGACAATTCCGTCAGAATATGTCGCGCACGCTCGTTGCGGAGGTTGGCGATGAGCTGTCGCTGCACACGCGGCTCAGCTTCGGCCAACGCGTCAGCTGCGGTTTCACTGTCGAGCGCGGAAAAGAAGGCTTGCTGTTCTTCTCCCGAGAGCTGTTCCAATGCGTCAGCCAGATCTTCGCTGGGGAGATCCTTGATGGTCTTTCGAGTGATCGAGAGCGAGACCGCGTCGGTTGAAGTGGCATCCTCCAACGACAAGGGTTGAACATACTTCCATGAAATGAGCTTATCTTTGATGAGGCGTGATTTTCGAATGCCTATTCGCCTGAGAAAACCGCTGAACGAAATGTCGACATGGGCGATGATCATCCGACCGTGTGACTCAAGAAGCTGAACGTCATTCACCACTTCGATCCGACGGCCGTCCATGTCCATAATGGTTCTCCCCATCAAGTGATCATTGAGCAGAACCCAGCCGACCTGATCGACAAAGGGAGGGTACTGCTCACTGGTCGGGGGTTGCACGAAGATCGCATGCTCTTCGATCTTGATGACTTTGTCCCACGGTATGAACTGGGTTGGCTTTCCCCACCCGAATTCCATGTAGATCCCCACCGCCTCCGGATATGCCTCGCTCAAGCGAAAGACCAGATCGGTGAGTTTCCCGATCCTGTTGGAAATCTTTCCGGCGACGACCCGGCGCTTCAGCAGCTCAGAGAAGAAGAGAAAGCGATACGGCTGTTCCCCGCCTTGTCCCGTCGCGCCGATTATGCCATAGTTCTTGGTGTTCATACTACGCCTTAGTCGAACATTCCCGGAAATAGAACGGAAACGGCGAAGAGGGATGACATAACAATGACGAAGATCACGATACTCCAGTTGGCCACATTCTGGACCCGAGTGTTGACATGCTCACCCATCAGGTTTCGATCATTCAGCAGCAGAATCAGAAACATCAGCGCCGCCGGCAGGAGGGTGACCGCCACTACCTGCACAAACATAGTAATGGTAATCAGCGGAGCGCCGGGAATCAACACTACAGCGCCGGCCGAAGCCAAAGTCAGCAAATAAACGACATAGAACCAGGGGGCGTCTTTCACGCTGCGATTGAGGGAATGTGCCCACCCGAACACTTCTCCGACCGCCCATGATGTCGAGAGGGATATGCACAAGGCCCCCAGAAAGCCGGCGTCGAAGAGGCCAATGGCAAAGAGGATTCTGGCCCAGTGCCCCTGTCCCTCGGGAAGAAGCGGGGCAAGAGCGTTGGCCGTCTGGGTGGCGTCTTCGACGATTATAGGAGGGTTGTTGTAATAGAAGGCCGCGCCCGTAGCGACAATGATGAAAACGGCCACCAAGCCGGTCAGGAATGAACCCGCGAACGTGTCGATCTTACCGAACTTGATATCACGAATGTCCATCCCCTTGTCGACCACGGCGCTCTGCTGAAAGAAGATCTGCCAGGGAGTGATCGTTGTCCCAATGCAGGCCATCACGATAAAGAGCAGATCGGGAGTAAACCCGGCCGGAAACTCCGGGCTATAGAACCCCTTAGCCTCCGCCGACCAACCGGGAGCGGAAGGGATGCTCATGGCCCAAATAGCGGCGGGGATGTAGACAAAGTTGAACACGCAGAACGCCAGAGTGAGTTTTTCGAAGGTCCAGTAGCGGCCAGTCATGACGACAGCCATGAGGACAATGGTCACGACGATGGTCGTGAGCCAGGGTGGGACGCCGAACATTCCCCAGGCGGCGGTCATCCCAATGTATTCGGTGACCAGAGTCAGCCAGTTGACCACAGCCAGATCGAAGATCGAAAACCAGCCCCAGAATTTGCCAAAACCATCAAAAATAGCCTCGGCGTGCCCCCGCTTTGTCACGGCCCCGAGACGAACGGTCATTTCCTGGACATAGTACGCCATCGGAATCAGAATGAAGAATACCCAGAGCAGGTTGAAACCGTACTTCGAGCCCGTAACGGCATAGGTGGAGATCCCGCCGGCGTCGTTATCGGCGATCATGGTGATGATCCCCGGCCCGAGGATGGCGAGCAGGATCAGCAGACGGTGTTTGAATCTGCCAAGACGATGGATGCTTTTGCTGATCCAGTACACGTAGAGTCCTCGGTTCAGAGTTGGCGCATGGTCAGTGCTTTCTTCGGCGGGAGAGATTCGGCCTGGCCCGAGGACTGGTGACAAAGGCTTGGTCACAGCCCTTCTCTATCCCTTCAAGACGCAAGTTATTCCTATGAAATACAGGCTGTCAAGCTGTTCCGCGCTCTGACTGTCCAGATCGATCGTGAAGAGGAACAGGAGAGCTTTTGAGTGGGGCGAAGATCAGATCACCCGGGGGTGATCGATCGGCAGCGTTTCCGCCGACAGGACCGGCGGCTCTTTTCTTGCTGAGGCCTCGAATTCACACACGAGTGTGGACATCAGTTCCTTGACGGAAATGATCTTGTGAACTCTGAACGCATTGGCACCGGCAAAGGCGAAGCCGCCATTCAGGTGTCCCCGCTGCGCATTCATCAGCGCATACGCAATGCAATACGGTGAGTTCAGGTAATCACAGGTAACAATGCAATGGTAGGGGCACTTGAAAGGTTTCCGAATCCCCGACTCGACGTCGTCGGTGTATTTGTTTCGGATGGCGCGTCCCGGCATGCCAACAGGACTCTTGATGATGATGATGTCCTCGGCTTGGGCGTCAATGTACGTTTGCTTGAATGCCATATCGGCGTCGCACTCGTCGGTGGCGACAAACCTTGTCCCCATCTGGACACCGGCCGCTCCCATCTCGATGAACGTGCGAATATCGCTGCCGGTGAATACTCCACCGGCGGCGATCACCGGTATTGAGCGCCCATAACGGTTGGCGTAGAGACCGACCTCATCGATGACCGCAGGTATCAGCTTCTCCAGGGCGTATTCCGGATCGGAGATCTGATCGATGCCGAATCCTAGATGTCCACCGGCACGCGGACCTTCGACAACGACAGCATCCGGCAAGTAGTCATATTTGCTTAACCACCTTTTGCAGATGATCCCTGCGGCTCTTCCCGACGAAACAATCGGAACGAGTTTGGTCTTTGAGCTTCCGTTTAGATATTCAGGTAAGGTGAGCGGAAGACCTGCTCCCGAGAAGATGATATCAATCTCCTCTTCCACGGCAGTGCGGACCAAATCCGCGGAGTTGGAAAAGGCCACCATGATGTTCAACCCCAGAATGCCGGTGGTCAGAGACCTGGCTTTGCGAATCTCGCGGCGCAGGGCGCGAGTATTTGCCTCGATGAAGTTGGAGAAGAGATCCTTTTCTCTCATCCCAATACCGGCTGAGGCAATGACACCAATGCCTCCTTCGTTGGCCACCGCCGCCGCCAGTCCGGAAAGAGATATCCCGACCCCCATCCCCCCCTGAATGATAGGGACGCGAGCGATCTTGTCGCCGATTACGAGCGGAGATAGCTTCAACGGCAACACGAAGAACTCCAAGTCTGCATTGGCCCAGCTGCGCTATGCCTGGTTTTCGTGCAGGTACGACGGGTTCTGATGACCGAATATTGACAGCAGTAACTTGAAAACGGTCGAAAAGGATCTACAGAATCGATCTGAAAGTGCGTTTGAGCCTACTTGTTCTTAGTCGTGAGATAATGAAACATAACGTCTTATGATAGGCCAATTAAGGTGTCAAACCTAACACTATTTTTGATGCCTGCCCGACGCCTTCGCTGCCTGAGTTCCTGAAGGTGAAGCCGAAAACCTTGAAGTCCAGCTATCCACTGGAGGTAATGAGCACGGGCTGGCCGATTGGCCAGCCCGTGCGAGTAACAAAACTGGTCGTCTTCTATTTCGGCCAGAGCCACCCGAAAGTCCCGGCGGTCACCAGCGCGTAAATCAGGCCGTCAAACATCGATCGGATCGTCGCCCCCCAATTTCGATGGAACCAGATTGAATTCTGGGAGAGGGCAAAGGAATGCGCCATGAAGGCGGAACATCCCACAAAGCGGAATACCTGAAGATAGTGGCCGCCCGTCCCCACGGCGTGATGGCCGATATAAGCGGCGAAGATGTTCACGAGCACAATGTAGACGAACCACAAGGTGAGGCTCTTTCCCATCGACGGGCATCCGGTTCTCATGACGGTCATCAAGGCGACCGGTCCCTTCTTCAGCTTCTCAACGTACTCCGGCGCCTTCATAGCTTTGGCCGTCCCGGCACATGGAATGAGATAGTCCCCCTGGGGAATCTCGAACTTGCGCAACGCATCCATGACAGCGTCCTCGTTCGCAAGTTTCTTGAAATCATTCTGATGATACGTGAGGACCATGTGGATCAGAGAACTGACCACAAAGACGAATACTGCCGAAAGCAGTATCGGGGCCCAGAGCTCGGCAAGAAAACTCATGGCTATTACCTCCTGCGTTGATGTGGGTTTTGCGGCCGCTTTGGCGACAGCATAAAACAACTCCTGGTTAAGATAACATAGGTTTGGCGAATCTCTGATACAATATTGAAATGTGTTGATGATCAAAGGAAAAGAGGCGTCAGTCCGCGACTAACGGATTGGCGAATCACACATTGCGCCGTCTACAGGTTTTTAATCAGTTCCGAGGGTCCTTCGAGAAGCCTCCTGGCGTGCCTCTCCAGCTGATCCCGGGGATAAGCGAGTAACTGCATCGGTTCCAGTTGAATGTCAGCCACAATTGTCTCGATAACGGCCAACCCCAGATAGTAGCCGCTTCGGTATCTGTTGATGTCGGTCGGATCGGACGCAAGGAACATCCTCGTCCGCAAACCTGAATTGAGATCTTCCAGGAAGTGTCGTACCAGACCGTCAAGTTCATCGTGACACAGCTGCATCCACGCACGCCGTTTCGCGAGTTCGAGATAATCCGCCCACAACGCGGTCCCCCAATCGATTTGAAGTATCTCCTTGGAAAGATATGTTGCGACCCCTTCCGTGAGCAACTGACGCATCGGATCTCGCAGCTGATCGCTGTTCGAAAAGTACATTTCCCGATTGTGGAGATAATGGCAGGCATGTACCAATTCATGAGCAACAAAGACCCGCGCCAGTAGGGGCGTCGTGTAGGTTTCCACCGCGAGCCAGGCCGCACACGCGCCGGGTATCAACATGCCGTGTCCATTCGAAGTACCCTGTCCGACCATCAGAATCAGTTCGACACCGGTAAGATCGAGACCGGCCGCGGAGAACCGATCCCCCAAGTCAGACAGGCAATCGAGTATGTTCTGGCGTCTGACGCTCAACTCGGGGGTGCCCAGCCTCACCAGCTCACGGCCGGGCACGCCCCAGAATTCGTCGTAATGCGAAAAGAGCGCGGGGTAGCTGGCTTGATAGGCGAGCCGATCGCCACGTTTTACGAAGTATTCCTGATACGCTTGGGTCAGATCGATGAGTTTCACTGCGGCAAAGATTGGGAATGATGGTACGAAAAGTCAATGTCTTCTGGCGGATTGATTCCTCGGCCTTAGCGGCGTTGGCTTGGCAGAAATCGAAATCGGCTTTCCTGGGGGTTAGTCCCGAGAGTACAGACTGGCCTTACTTCGGATAAACCTGTCTACCTCGTCTTTCGCGGTACCCAATACTTCCTCCAGAGCGCGATAGAGCTCGTCGTCTGTAGTGCCGGAATATAGCAACCGCTTGAGAGCTGTTGTGCCACCTGTTTCGAGCGCCGCTTTGCACAGTACCGCCCCGGTGGCATAGTAGTATCCGAGCGACCCTGACTGATAAGGTTGCTCAAGGAACCGCTGCAGTGTCAGGGTATCGTTCTGTTTTAGAAGACGGTCGAGGTCGTCGACCAGTTCAGAGAACGACCTTTCGCCCGTACCTCCTACCAGTGTGGCGAAGCCCTCGGAGATGAGAAAGTGAGTCGTGCGGGAATTGACCACGACATGAACGATTTCGTGCGGATACGACTCGGTTCCGGTCGCAGTCAGAATCATGTGATTAGCGGTGATCGCCCTTCCGGCCGACACGTTGAGGGTGAAATCCAATCCCACTAACGCATCCAATTCATCCACGTTCCGGGTGATGTAGAACTGAATGGCAAAGTCGACGGAGAAGTGCAGCGCATTGGCCAGCGAATCAATGAGCAATNNGAACCATAGACAAACTCCACCTTCCCGATTTTCGTTTTCTGCCAACTCGATGTGATCACGCGGATCGGGTCGAACAGTTTCCATGATCGATTCTCCCGGCATACATACAGTCGCTGCAGCGCCCAGGGATTGGAGGCCGCGTAGGCGGCGTCCAGATTCTCGGCATAATACAGGATTCGACACGAGTAGCAGTCGTTGTCCTTTTCGATGCTGAGAATGCGCGGCGGAAAGGAGCGAACAATCCACGGATTGAGATAGAGCCATGTCCGGGCGCAATATGGTTCGGCATATTCCCGCTTTTCTACTTCGGACCAAAACGGATTATCGTACAGGGAATCAGGCCGCGAGTTAAGATACCCTTTGAGCAATTCAAGAACCGCTCGGACGTCGACGTTGGAGGTGTCGACGCGCACCGTGAGTACCGGATTTATGGGCGCGCTTCGAGCAACTTGAAACAGGCAGAGCGCGGTCGCAATTCCACTGATCATGGCGACGATAGATAGGCGCGAAATGATTAGCTGTATTACTCGGCGCAACGAGCGTGAAACATTGTTCATTGATATGATCCTACGTAGCTCAAGAATAAGCCTTCTCAATGAATATTGTTGCAAAATAGCGAATCGGCAGAAATCAGGCAAGAGGTTCAGCAAGAGAACGGGGTGGTCCAGAGACTCAACCGATCGTAATTCGAGTGCGAGCAGGCCCTCAATCAGCGGGCTGCTGAACCAATCAGAACTTCGAGGCGATCACGAGAAACGCCGTCGCTCCCTCGGCCAGTTCCTGAGCCACCCCCCAGACCACCCCCACCGGCGGGGCCAGTTAGCAAGAAGTTGTTGTCATGAGAGTCAACGACAGATTCGCTTGTGAGCAGGCCAATGGACGAGCCACCGCAGCCCCCGCCGCCCTGTCCGCCATTGCCGCCATCCCCCCCTTTACCTCCAGTGCCCGCGCAACACGAAGAGCCCGTGTAGCAGTATGTAGGTCCCCCCTTCCCACCATGTCCGCCAGCTCCACCAGCTCCTCCATCACCGCCTCGGCCACCTATCCCGGTGAGCAGGGCGCTCTTTGATACAGAAAGCGTACTTCGAATTGAGAGTATGGCTATCGACGACCCGCCCGGTTGGCCTCCGTGTCCGCCCATCCCAGGACCAGCGCCAGCCCCTCCTCCCGTTCCACTGTAACCATTCGTGCAACGGATACCGTTGTCTGTACCTACCCCTCCACCTCCTCCACCGCCAGAGCCGAAGCAGCCTCGGGTACCATCGAACCCGCTGTCGGTGGATAGAATGATCCAATCTCCTCTGGGTTTAAGCAGCAAGCTCCATGAGGCGCCAGAGCCATCGATGCCGTTTGAACCATTACCGCCATCCTGTCCGGCTCCAGGGGTTCCGCAAAAATACCCAGCCGCGCCGCCGGCTCCTCCCATAGGGGAATCCAGATAACTTGCCCCAGGCTCTCCGCTCTTCCCTGACTCCCCCCACATGCTACCATTGCACCTGCCACCGCGGCCTCCGGCGCCTCCGGCAACTGGGCGGCGCCCAAACTCCCACCAACTGCCGTCTTCACCGTCTTCGCCCGGCTGTCCGTTTGGGCCAGCCTTGCCGACAGCCCCACTACCGGCGATAATCCGGCATGAGTTTATCTCTACAAGTGCCGCATCAATACAATAGACTCCATACGACGAACGGCCTGAATCGACAGCATCCTTAGATACGATCGTCAGGTGAGAAAGAAGTATCTTGCCGTTGATCCCGCGTACCGCCAAACCGATGCAATGTCCGTCGATGGTCTGCCCCATGATGACGGTCGAATCCGACGACGACAAGTTCCATGAGTCTTTTGGATCTCGCCCGCCATACACCGATACGCCGCACTTTGCCGCCACCGACTCATAGTAGGAACCGCAGGCGATATAGATGCGCTCGACGGTAGAGTCAGAATAGGCGGCCTCGAAGGCATCCTGAATACTGCCGAAGGGAGCGCCGGCAGAGCCGTTGCCGTGACCGTTGACCTCAACGAATAGGGCGTGACTGTCGGACGTTGGTGTCGGGGCCGTGGGCTTGTTGTCTGAACATGAGCAGAGCATCAAAGAGGTCGTTACCAACAGACCGGCTAATAGGTGTGCTCTTTTCATGCTATGACCTCCGCGAGATCAATATAATGGCAATTCCAAAATTCAGACGAAAAATGTTGTCGACACTGTGACGACGGGATTGCCACCGACCTCTCACGGCGTGATGACTACTTTTCCTCGCGCGTGTCCTTCTTCAACATAACGAATAGCCTTGGTGGTTTCGTTCAAAGAGAACTTCCGATCTATGACGGGCAGAACTTTGCCCGCCTCCATAAGCTCCTTCAGGAAAGCCAAGTCCTTCTGATTCACGTTCGCCATGAAAGAGACCACTTTTCGCCCTTCCTTCCTTGAGAACAGTGGTTTGAGAACAAGGGTTTGTAAGAAACTTACCATGGAGCCGCCAACCAGAACATAGGTACCGGTCGGTGTCAGGGCGCGCAAAGGCTTGCGTATCGAATGAAATGCGGCATTGTCAAGGATCAGATCATACTTCTTCCCGATCCGCCAGAAGTCCTCTTTGGTGTAGTCGATCGCGACGTTTGCACCTATCGACCGCACCATCTCCAGATTCCTCCCGCTGCAGACTCCGGTCACGTGAGCACCCAGCGCCTTGGCGATCTGAACCGCAAATGTGCCGACACCACCCGATGCGCCGTTGATCAGCACGTTCTGTCCCGACGCAAGCCGGCCTTGATCGCGGAGCCCCTGTAGGGCGGTGAGTCCCGCAACAGGGACGGCCGCCGCTAGTTCAAATGTCAGAGATGCCGGCTTGAGCACTAATTTGTCTTCGCGGAGGCACGCATACTCTGCAAACCCGCCCGTGCCCGAACCAAAGATTTCGTCACCTACCGAGAATTTCGTCACATCCTTGCCGACCGCTTCAACCCGGCCCGCGACGTCGGCTCCGAGTATCTGCTGTTTTGGTTTCAGAAGCCCGAAGCCCATCAGGTGGACCAGAAACGGCTTACCACGCAAGATGTGCCAGTCAAGCGGATTGACTGATGCCGCATGTACTCTTACAAGTACTTGATTGTCGTTTGGATCAGGCCTATCAATTTCCCGCAGTGCGAGAACATCGGGCGACCCGTATTTGGTGCGTACGATAGCTTTCAACAGTCTCCTCCAAGATATATGGAAATAAGTGGTCGACTATGTCATACGCAAAACCAGCTCGATTGTTGTGCGTTCGATCCTTTGGAATCTCGTGCTCTGCTACGCGTGGGCTGTAAACGGGAAAATGAACTGAGTATTTTCGAGTGGAAAACTGCCATGTAAATGAGTCCCGTTTCCCTCAACCCTGATCAGGTCGACATTCTCCAGGCTCAGCTTG
>CXWL01039144.1_pt1 | contig 18970 bp, 16 predicted proteins | sample 590931 | NCBI WGS metagenome assembly CXWL01 (sample SAMEA3498368, study PRJEB10139) | groundwater metagenome | biome: water well; material: biofilm material | place: Germany | collected 2015-04-27 | reverse complement strand
CTGCTCGACCCGGACAACATCGTGATGACGTTTTCTTTTGCGCGCGCGATGGCGCGTGTGCCGGATTTCGACGCCGCGCTCGACATTCTCGAGCACGCGGTGAAAACGATCACGCGGCAGTATCTGTCGATGTTCATGCTGGATCCAAACATGGCGGCGTTCCGCGAGCAGCCGCGGTTCAAGGCGCTGATGGCCGTCGCCGAAGCGCGCTTTGCCGCGGAGCGTGTTGCAGCAAGAGAATCAGCGGCGCAGCACAGAGCCGATTTCCATTGAGAAACGATCTTGCGATGGGGACTATGTCCGCTTTGGGCCAATAGCTGCCCGATAGAGTGTACGTTACGAACGGCCGTATTGCCGCCCAATCCGGTCGTTGACAGTATCTTGTAGCAAGATTTCTCCACGTGTTTTCCGTCCGATTTTGTGGAGGGGACGCTCGTGGATTGGACAACATGTTTCAATGGCCGCTGGTGGGTGTTGGCGCTCGCCGGCGCTCTCATTTCGTGTGCATCAGTTGTCTTGGCTTCCGACAATGGGGCTAGTGACGCGCTTCTGAAGAAGCCGATTCAGGAGCAGAAGGGTATTCTGCAGGACGTCGTCGGCGACGGTTGCCGCGTCACCCGCGTCTTCTTCAACGGCATCGCCAAACGGGCAATCGCCAAGGCGCGTGCGTTCTGGAGTGTTGCATGTGCCGATGGCCGCACCTTCATCGTGATGATCCCGCACAGCGCCATGACGGCTCCATGGGGACTGGCGGCGTCAGGAATGTCGCGAATGTTATGCGCGCACGGGCCCATTGAACAGGTATGGGTGCGGCGTTTAAGGGACAGTCCCATTCGCGCGAGGGTGTTCCAGGACCTTCTAAAGTTTCTCTTGGGCTTGACCGGCACGACGGCGCGCTTCCACTATGACGCTGCCTTTGAACTCGGGGTCTAGATGGCGTGGCATGCACGCATCCTGATGTTGGCATTCGCCTGCGCCGCAGCGGGCCCGGCCGCCGTCGCGGATAGTGACGCTGGTCGTGAACTGCGCGCGGGGCTGGCGGCAGCGGCCGCACAGAATTTTGTCGAGGCAGCCGCGCATTTCCAGTTCGCGCATCGCGCTGATCCCGAGTCTTCGCTCATTCTCTACAATATGGGCCTGGCGGAGGCCGAAATCCCCGGCCGCGAACCGCGCGCGATGTGCTGGCTTGCCGCCTTCATCGCCGCGCAGCCAGACGTCGAAAACACGGCATCCATCGTTGCTAAGATCGACGAATTGCAAGCGCTCAGCCGCAACAACATCGCGCGCCTTATCGCGCTGACTCGTGAGGCCGGTAATCGCGCGCCCGACGAGCGCGCGGAATATCGTAATCTCGTCGCCTACCGTACCGCCGCCCTCTGGATCGAAGCGGGCGACATGGCAAGAGCTGAAGAGCTTTTGCCCACCCTCCCCGCCGGGTCGGCCTACGAAAGCAGCATCAAGCGCGCGATCGCGGGCGACACGCTCCTCGTCAACGAGAAAGTCGAATTCAAGGCCGACAACAAAGAGGCTGGCTACCGGCTTGCCTATAATGAGCCATACTCTGCGTGGTCACGCTTCGTCCGCTGGGTCGAAAGCCGATTGGGGCAGGGGGAGTCGGAAGACGAAGATCGTGCAGCCGCTTGGACGCGCGCCTGCAACGGCACCGCCCTCTCTCAGCCGCTCTTCACCGACCAGACGAGACACCTACGCGGCCTCGCTGAAAATTACGTCGATCACGGCGAATGGAGCGCCTCCATCGGCCTCGCACGCGATATCACCGACGCTGCGGCCGAAGTCATTTATGTGCACAACGCAAAGACCTACGAAATCGGTCAGTAACTCGCGGCCGTTGCGACGCCATGGCTCGCGCTCGCGGGGCTTGGCCTGTTGTTTGGGGCCAACGTGCTTTGCTTCGTGGTCGCGCCGTTCGTCCCCTTGGGTCCAGGCGCAGAGAAGACCGCCACCGCTACCAAGCTGAAGCTTGCAGGCGGGTTATTCCTGGGCTGGATCGCACTGACCGCGTGGGCCGGCTATTCGGCCATCGTGGCCGAGGCCGAATTCACCAAGGCCTCGTTGCCAATGGCGCTGGTGGGCGGCGCCATCCTACTCCTCATCGCAGGCGGCAGCGTCGTCTTCCTATGGGGCACTCTGATGTCATTGAAAGCCGTCTTCGTGCGGGCGAAGTCGCCATGACGAAACGATGGGCAACCCTCGCTTGGCTTGTTGCGGTAACACTGCTGTGTGCCGGCGACGCCGCAGCGGAGAGGGTCTGGTACATCTATCTTCACGGCAGCGCCTTGCAGTTCGGCTTTTCCCGCGCAGGCCCGTATTACTCACTTTCCGAATGCCAAAGTATGGCACGCAAGATGGGCCTCGCCGTCGACTGCACTCGAGAAGAAGACGCAGGGCCGACGCCAGAAGATTTGGCGCTCATGCAGCAACAGGCGGTAGACGCCCAGCGCCGCCAGGAACAGTACCTCGCCGAACAGCGCCGTCTTGAGGCAGAGCGCGAGCGCTTGCGCCAAGTCTCGTACTACAACAGCCAAGGCAACGACATGCTGAATGGCGGGCGCTACGACGAAGCCATCCGCGCCTACGAGATCGCGCTCGGCTATGGTCAAGATCCGGTCGTCGCCGGCAATCTGAGCCTCGCGCGTTACAAACGCGCCTTCGGCGATGGCCACAAATACTTCGCCGACCAGCAATGGGACCTCGCCATCGGCGCGTACAGCCTAGCGCTGACCTATCGTCCAGACGACAGGGCGGCCGAGGCCAACATCCAAGCCGCCGGCGCATGGAAGCACTACGAACAGGAAAAGGCCCAACGCCGCGCTATGCTCGAAGCCGCCTTTGGGAATATGCAAAGCGCCATCAATGCGCACGCTGAAGTCGCGGAGGTGGACCGCGCCGCCTTCCTCAACGAGCGCGAAGCCAAGGGACGCCCCAAGCCGAAGCTCCGCTTCGGCGATCCCGATAGCCCGACGGACCAAGCGCTGCGTGCGAAGATCGAGGTCTTGGACGCGAAGATCGACCGCGACATTCAAGCGATCAAAAATCTTGGCCTCGGGCGCTTCAACGAAGACTACGAGGATTGGGTTCAGCTTGAGGAAGAGGCTCGGGCTGCGGCCGAGAAGCAGTTCCTCGATATCCTCACAGAGTTTGCCTACGACGCGTTGAAAGACGCCACGTTCAACGGTCTGAAATCCTTAGACCGCGCGCGCGGTGTAGCGCTGATCTACAGGATCGAAAACTGCAAATGCGCCCTCAACAACCCTATACTCATCGAGCGCATCAAACTGATGACTAGGCGCGGAAACGCTGCGCGTCTTGCTGAGGACGCGAAGATCGTAACCTGGGAGTTCGAGAAACTCATGAAAGGGACGCCAAAGAGCAGGCTCAAGTTCGCGGCTGATGTGTTGGAGCTCTTTGTCAAGGACCCCAGACTCAAGATGGTGTTGAAAATGGACAAGATGGCTGTCGCGGCAACTTACCGAGTGAGCGTAAAGACGGTTGCGCGCGGAGAGGTCGAGCGTTTGACCTCGATGACAGTGGACCAACTCAAGGCGCTTCCGAATGTCCAGAAGGTGCTGATCAAACACGTCAAACAACGGCGCGAGCTCAAGCTCCTGCTCCCGTCCTCATGAGCCTATTCAAGTGGATCACCGACGGCATGACGCGGCGCAAGCTCGCGCGCGAGGCAATGTCGTCGGACTGGGGCGTGGCGGAAGCCGCAATCAAAGCGATGCCTGGTCCGTTGAATGCCGCGGCGACGTTGGCGGTCCTCCTGCCGTTGTCGCACGGCGAAGGCTCGCGCCTTGCGGGAAAACTCGCGGATCTGCCCGCGACGCCGACGTACGAATTCTCAGCGGGAGTGCACTTACGCAGCACAATCGCAGCGCTTGGCCGGATCGCAGACCAAAGCGCGACTAATCGTTTGTTCGAGATCGTCTCGGATCTACCCAATTTGCGCGATGCGGCAATCGAGGCGCTCGGCTCCCGCCACCATACCGCCGCGGCCGATCGTCTCGCCGCCGTGTCGGAGAACTGGCCCGTAGAATTGCGCTGGAAGGCTGCGAAGGCTCTCTGGAATATGGAGAGCGAATACGCATTCCAACTGTACATGAAGATCCAGAAAGCGACGGGCTCGCCCATGTCGGAGGCCACGATGCGCGCCGCCTGGAGCGAACGCATGGCCGACCTCAAACGTGCTCGCCAATGAGTCTAGGTGCGACCCGCGCCGTCGCATAAGCCGCGGACACCTTGTGGGCAGATTTGTCGCCGTGTTTTTCTGCGCGTTTTTTCACGCGACAGGAGACATCATATGCGTTTTCCAAACTGGTTGGGCACCTTCGGCTTTGTGGTGATGGCCACAGTTGTCGTAGCTTCTGGCAATGAACTCAACGATCGGCTGCTGAAAGGCTCGGACCAAGTGCGTCGCGATGTGCTTCAGTTCTTGATTGCTGACAGTTGCCACGTAACACGCACGTTTTTCAACGGGATTGCGAAACGAGGGCCCGCGAAAGGGCGTGCGTTCTGGAGTGCGCAGTGCGCCGACGGCCGCGCGTTCATGGTGATGATCCCGCCCCGCAACGAAGATACCCGGATCATCGAGTGCGAGGATCTGAAGCTACTGAAGCTGAATAGCTGCTTCAAAAAGCTGCAGGATTAAGCGATCGTTGTAGGTCCGTGAGCCACGACGAAGGCCGCATCCCAGTCGGCGGTAATGTTCGCCGCAATCGTGCCGATGATTTCCTGATGCGCTGAATGAACAACCAGCAGGAAGGCAACGTCGGCAGTCTCGAAGCACCACACTTGGCTGCGGCGGCACAAGCGGCAGAGTTCTTCCGTCGCGCGCGAGATGAACGATTTATGATCCTCGCGAGGAAAGTGCTGATATATCAGTATGCTATGTCCGCGCTCGTACGCCGCGAGGACCTCGCTTCGGTAGACATACTTGGGTGACGTCGCGGCCCCTATCGCAACCGAGCTCACGTGCAGTCCATTGTCAGGATCAAAGAATACGAGCTGACAACGACGCAGCCTCTCAAGCGCTTCGCACATGTACGCCGCCCTGATGTTGGGACTCGTGGGCACAAATTCAGAGAAGAATTCGGCTCCGCCGAGTATGCCGCTTTTCTCCAAAAATTTGGTTCGGTCGACCCCGTTGTAGCTAACGAGCGCATTGAGCTTGTCATGTAGTTCAGGGTCGTAACGGCGCCACACATCTGGTTGTTGGAGGAACTGCGTTCTCGCACCGTCATTACGACCGTCGGGAGGGGTGAGCATCCAACAAACGCCAATGCGAGTTCGGCCGTCGTCGCGAAGGCGGCGCAGGATCGCGAACTTGCGGTAGTCGTTGATGTCTCCTGCGTACTGTTCTTTCATCCTGCAATTTCGAAGTTTAGACGCGTCACGATTGACGATTGTCCCCTATATCGGGTGTCCCCTATATACGACATTAGTTTGATTTCGGGGCATGATGCTCCGAGATATTTTTGCGAGAAACGTGCGTATTTGGCGGGCCCGCAGGAAGCTGTCGCAAGAAGCGCTTGCTGACGCAGCAAAAGTTAGTCGGGGCTACATGAGCGACCTGGAGCGGTCGGTGAACAGTGCTAGCCTGGACGTCGTCGAGCGAGTTGCGAAAGCGTTGCAGGTAAGCCCTGAAGAACTCTTGGCGCGCCCTGCGCGCAGACCAGGGTGATTTTACGCGCCGACCGAACTTAGGCGCGATCGAGCGAACTGACGGAGCGCTGACGGGTTTCTGGCGGATGTTGCGCGGGAGATACGTAAGGCTAAGGCGGGGCCGTCTTACGCGGTTTCCAGATCCCTGTCCCCCATCGGCTGACGGATCTGACGGATTCAGGATCGAAGTGTGCGCAGCGTAATATCAGTATCAGTCATTATTGCATTTCGCGTGATGATTTTTTGCGCAGTTATAAATACGTCAGCTAGGGCATAGGTGGAGTAATTCTGGGAGGCAGCATGTCTGGAAGCACACAAGAGGGAGCGATTGATTGGGATACAGTCGAATATGAGTATCGCCTGGTTGCCGGAGTTCTCGATGACGTGAAGTGCACGACGGAGGACGATCTTGAGCGTTTCAGGCTGAGCGTTGCTACGCAGGGGAAGTTCAAAAGTCCTTTGCTCCACCAAATCGAGCGGGGCTACGTGTTGTATGATGAGCAACACCTTAGTCTGTTCGAAGAAATTGTGGTTGAGTGGAATGGCCTCGAAACCAGCGGAGAAAGTTATAAGACAATTGCGATTTTCGAGACTGCCGAATGACAGACCTGAAATCCGTCAGGGACAGCGATTCACCTCGGTGCCGAATTTCCGCCCTATACCGCGATGTCGTTCAGCAACGAACAAGCTGCCCGTCTGACTGCTTGCTCCATACCTCATGAGTTACCTGATACGCTCCCCATTGCTCGTCAGCGATTGCGCGAAACCGCACTGAACTTTCCAGGTCGCGCCATACAGCGTGTAGCTCGGCTTTGTGGCTGTGCAGCTTGATCAGGGCGCCGCCCCATTCATCTTCGAGGCCAGCGGCCCGAACAGCAATTTTGATAGCTTGAAGAGACTTCCCGAGAGCCGCAAAGCGCCATGGCTCCTCGTCGCCGCGATAGGCGGTCAAAATCGGATAGGAAAAGTCGCCCGGCAGACGAATCTTCATGTGGGTTCTCCTAAAATTGAAAGTCGACTCGCTGAGCAACGAGTCAAGCCGACAATTCCAAATTTCGCGGTTGGTGACAAACGGAGCTTATCGAGAACATCACAAACTTTACGGTGCCGCCGAAGCGCTGTGATGTGAAGGCGCGTCACGCTGGGCACTCTAGCGGTCTGTCACGAATGCGTACGCAACGAGGCTTGAGGAGTGCATGCGGCGAGAATTGCTGTGACCTACGCGCGGTGGAATCAAACGAAATGACCGAGCGGCCGGAGGGCACCGTGGTTTCGCCGAGGTCGCGCGGGCGTGCGGAAGTCAGGGCCATAAGATTCGATTCGAATCCAATTTCGTCGAAAACAACGCGCTCTGGTGAAATACGGTGAAATAGCGGCATTCAAACCGGACTTTTCAAGGATGCCCACTTGCCAACCCCGGATCTCTTCTGGCAGTCATCGCGCGTCGATATCGACGTCTGGGGTGAGTGGGGAGCGGTCAGAATTTCCCCACGGCTAAGGCTTAGCCTTAGAAACACTTAAACTGCCGGCAACAAGCGCTGCTGGATAAAGCCTGCTATACCAGGCTGAATAGGACAGTGGATCGCAACAATCAAACCTTGCGCAACGCAGGGCTTGAGATGTGCGATTCTGCCAATCTCAGCGCGCACATCTCAAGCTCCAATCATGTTCCGGAGAATGAGATGAGACTCGATTTGAACCAAAATACTGGCTCCGAATCCAACGGCGACGTGGCGCCGCACTTAGCACGAAGGAAAGGTGATTCCATTTCCGCCGGCAAAGACGCCGCCGTTGGGAAGCCACACGTGCAACCGAAGACGGAAGTCGATCTGTCGATTAAAGCAAGTTCGATCGCAAGAGACTCGGGCGACCAACCCGCAACAACCACTCAAGTGGAACAGCTTCTTACCATCAAGGCGGCAGGCAAGGCGCTCGGACTTCACTATCACCAGATGCTCAAGGGCAAAAAGCTAGGCCTGTTTCCGGTATATCGCCTCGGAAACGGTCGTGCGCTTGTTCGTCTGTCGGAAGTGGTCGCGGCAATCGAGCGTTCGCGCTCTGGCGGTGACCAATGAGCGATGATCAAACCCTCTCGATGAGAGAATTTGTTCGCGGCATGTATGGCGTGGACTACCGTGGCTTCATCACGCTGTGGGACAAACAAACAAAGAAAACCCTCTTCTTCGCCGCTACCCAAACTGAAAAACTGGAACGCGCGCTCGTGCAGTTGAGCGCAACCCGTGACCTCTACTTCGGTCTTGGTCTCCAGCGAAATGCACGATCATCTTCAAATCGTGGTGCGGCAGACTCTGTCGTTGCGGTGCCAGGCCTTTTCGCCGACATCGACTTCAGTTCGTCCAAGGGCGGCCCTAAGAAATATCCACAAGATGAAGCTGAGGCGCTCAGGATCTTGGGCGAATTTCAGATGTCGCCGACGTTAATCGTGCACACCGGGAACGGCCTTCATGTGCACTGGCTCTTCAACGGGCTCCTTCTGACCGACCGCCAGGAAAAACGCCATGCGGCGATCCAGCTGCTGCGCGATTTTCAGCGCGCGCTTCAAGCGCATTTCAAAAAGCGCGGTTGCGAGATCGACAGCGTCGGTGACCTGGTTCGCAACTACAGAATTCCCGGAACGTTCAATCACAAATCGATTCCAGCAAAACCTGTCCGCATATTGAAGTACGACTGGTCGCTTCGGGTTGATGCGGGAAAATTGGAAGCGTGGCTTGCGAGCGGTCGCGAGGAAAACAAAGAGAAGCCTCGTCCGGACAAGCGGCGGCATCGTGACAAGCACGGGGCCGATCATGAACTCATCCGCGAGAATTGCGGTTGGTACCGGCACGCCACCGGTGAAGGGGCAGCAGACTGTGATGAGCCCAACTGGTACGCGGCGGCATCGATCACGGCGCGCTGCGAAAACGGCGAACAAAGTTTCCATGACTACAGCTCTCGCCACCCCAAGTATTCGAAGGAGGAAGCCACTGAAAAGTTGACGCGAGCAATGACTAACGCTGGCCCGCGTACGTGCGAAAGCATTGAAAATGATCTCGGCAGTTTGGCATGTGCGACGTGTCCTCACCGCGGTGCGCTCACATCGCCGATTCAGCTTGGCCGGATCGGTGCGACATACGACCCCGGTCGAACCGGACCGGTGCCGCTTGGCTACACGCAAAGCGGAGCCTACGCCTTTCGCGACCAGACAATGAAGATCATCGTACTGCTGTCGGCCCAGCAGTTGTTGTCGTCGCAGTGTTTGCTTGGACTGGCGCCGTCTAGTTTCTGGAAGCGCAATTTCCCCCCTGGTAAGAAGGGGCCGCAGTTCGATTTCATTGGCGCTGGTGAAGCGTTGATTGCCGCGTGTCGACGCGCCGGACCGTTCAAACCTCAGAACGTGCGCGGCAGGGGGATTTGGCTTGATGAGGGCCGCACGGTCGTAAATCTTGGCGGCGAAATTACCGCAGGGTCGAAGTATCAGTACCTTTGCTTCGAGCCCATTCGCTTGGAAGTTGATGGCGAAGTTGACGCTGCACGCCTTCTTACCCTTCTACGGAAGTTCAATTGGCGTAATCCCGACGATGCGGTCTTGTTGCTCGGCTGGATGGCGGTGGCGGTGATCTGCGGCGTCCTTACATGGCGGCCACACTGTTTCATTTATGGACCCGCGCGCAGCGGCAAGACGACACTTCACGTATTGACCGCACAGTTGTTGCATCCGCTTGTGATTTCGACTGACGGCCAGAGTTCGGAAGCGGGGATACGCCAAACATTGGGCGCCGACAGTTTGCCGATTGCTATTGACGAATTTGAGAGTGACCAAGACTCCTACCGACTACGCCAAATCATTCGCTTGGCGCGCAGCGCTTCGTCGGCCGACAATCCTCTGCTTCGCGGTACGCCTGAGGGTAAAGCGCTGCAGTTTAGCTTGCGCACAATGTTCTTGTTCTCTGCGGTCAATCCACTTGGCCTGTCGGTAGCCGACGAGAGCCGAATTCTCATGCTCGAACTCTTGATGCACGAAAACGACCGTTCAGTCGCCAACACAATATCCGAGGAGGAAGCGTTTTTCCGAACGCAAGGTGTGCGCTGGTGCGCGCAGATGGTGTCGCGCGCGCCGCAAGTTGTCGAGACGCTCGATACCTTTCTGCGCTTACTTCCGACATCCGATCGGCGCCATCGCCAGAACATGGCGACACTTCTCGCTGGTGCTTATGTCGCGCTACACGGAAACATTCCTGACAAGCGTGAAGCAGAAGAATGGCTGCGCCCATTTCTGCCGACGGTGGATTTGCACGCGGAAACGTTGGATCGCGACGACGCTCAGGAATGCTTGGATTACCTGCTGGCGCACGTCGTTTCCAACTTTCCTCTCGGGCACTGGGCGGCTGTGGCGCGAGAAGGATCTGCCTTTGAAAACGCGCAGCATGTGGAAGAGGCTGCCCGTGTAACTCGGATCTACGACATGCTGATCCACCGGGGGAATGAGTTTGAGGGATTGCTGCTTCGCAACGGATCACCAGCAATCGACAAGGTATTTGAACGCACGAGGTGGGAGCGCCGCGGTTGGATGAAGGCCCTCAAGAAGCTTTCAGGTGCGTTCACACCGAAAAATCCAGTGCACTTCCCTAGCGCCGGGCGAAAGGATCGGTGCACTGGCTTGCCGCTTAGCTGCATCCCCGAGCCAATGTCGCTTACAGCCGACGACGAAATTAGCGGAGGGAAGTACTAATGACTTCCTTTCGGACGGTACGGACACCTAAAAAGAAATTAGGTGGAGGGGGGGGTTATTGTTGCCGGTTGCACGGCCATACGCTGATTCCCCCTCCCTCCGGGTGCTTACTTGTGGGTGTCCGTGCCGCCGCGATGCCCGGTCGCTTTCGTGGTGTCGAAATGCGACCCCCGCCCAAACGATGCGGGAGTCAACTGGCGTCGAGCCGCGTCTCGACGGCCCATCATGTCCCTGTGATTCCAATTGTGGTTACGCGTCACATATCCTGGCGCGTCGCAACTAATTCCGACCGCGGGTCGAGCGTGTTCCCCTTTTTTGGTGGCCGGCAGTCGGCCCGGGGAGGTCTGATATGACAGCGCTCAACATCAACATCACGAAGCGAACGCGGGCACGGCGGCAGCGGTCCGGGGAGCTCATCGAGCAGACCCGGTACGTCCTCAACTACCGTGAGCCCCGGTCGCGTAAGCGGCGCCAGCTGTTCTTCGAGAGGCACAAGGACGCCCTCGAGCGGCGCAACGCGCTCATCGCCCAGCATGCGACTGGTCGTATGGCGGCCGACCGGAGCCGCCTGACGGTCACAGACGCCGTCAATAGGTGGCTGGAGAATAAGAAGGGCGACGTGAAGGCCCGCACGCTGCGGGGGTATCGCGACGGTTGTAAGAACATCATCCAACCGATCGTGCGCGGTACTCGTGACACGCGCGCTGAATACACGCGCGACGGAGCAATTCCCGATGACGTGGCGGTGTTCCCGAACATCGGCGATACCCGCATTCAGGACCTTACGCCATTCGATATTCGGAATTGGCACAAGCTGGTTGCGATGGAGGTCGGTCTCTACGCCGCCAATCGTGCGAAGATGTTCCTGAAGGCCGCGCTGATGATGGCGGCCGAAGATTTCGACCTGCGTCTTGCCGTCGTGCCAAAGACCGGTCGCGGTCGCCACAAGACCAAGAAAGCAATCCTGATGCCGGAGCAGGTCGCTTTGGTACTCAACGACGCGAAGCAGGATCGAGATCGTGCAATCTATCTCGCTTTCCCGTTCCTCACGGGTGTGCGACCGAGTGAACAGCTGGGCCTCTTGTGGGAATGCGTCGATTTCGATGCCAACGTCATTCATATCCGCCGCATTCAGGAAGATCTCGGCGATCTATGCGAGATGACAAAGACGGAAGCCGGTCGTCGCGAAATTCCTATGACGATGTTGCTGCGCCAACTTTTGTTGGAGTGGCGTGTTCGCTGCCCACGACGCGGTGGCCAACTGTATCGCGTGTTTCCCACGCCCGGCAGAGTGCAGGCTTGGCCACAGTCTCGTATTGGTGGCGGTGGGGCGCTGACTTACGCGAACTTCCGCAAGCGATTTTGGATGCACGGGCTGAAGCGGCTCGGGCTTCCGCACGTCACACCGCACAGCGCTAGACACACGTTCATTTCGACTCTGCAGGCGCAAGGCGTCGAGGTCGGTCTGGTTGCTAAGCTCGCTGGTCACGCGAACCCAACGGTAACACTCGGGCACTACACGCAGGCGGTCCAAGGCGGTGCTGAGGCGGTTCAAACGCTCGATCGCGCGTTTGGAGGTTGATTCATGGCGCGCAAGAGCAAACGACAAGACGGGTCCGTCTTCGAGTTCGATCAGATTGACCAGTGGGGTCCCGAGCTGATCGAGGTGTTCAAGTTTGAGCTTCCAAAGGATTTGCCGGGCATCTTTGCCGTCGAACCGCCGGACGATGTTGAGCATGCACGCGAAGTTTTGATCCCGCATCTAGGCATGAACAAGCGTTCTATCGATCTGCGCATGCGCCGGTGGTTCGGCACGCAGATGGTGTCCGCCTACCTGGGCGATCGCTTGACCGATGAGGAAGTGCGACATTGGGACTGCCAGCGTTCGGCTGAAAAGCATATTCAGCGCCTAAAGACAATTCTCAGCGAGCATCCGAAGTGGGTCTCCGTTGCATCCCAGCTTGTCCCTGAAGTTTATCGTGCGCAGCCCAATTCAGTGCGGCGGGCCTATAAGCGGACATCGAGCGCATCGAAGGCGGGGCTCATTGGCAACTTCGATGCCCATCTTCCCGAAGAGACCTCTTTGGAAGAGTGTGTCGCGGATCATCTGTTGGGTCGCGATGGTGTGCGCCTCGTTCGAGCTCATGGCGTTCCGCGCGTTCTCACGCTTCAGTTGCTAGGTGACGTTGCGCTCAAGGCGGCGAAGCGCTTCGCCGACGATACTGAGCGAGACCCGAACTACCTGGTGTGGACGACCTTCGACGCCTGGGCGTACTGGTTGGCGGATCGCGAGTTTTCGCCGGCAGATGAGTGTTGGTATGTCGGGCTTGATCTCAACCTAAGAGAACTCAACTACAGACTTATTGGCACCGAGGCGGTCGCGGTGCCGAACTGAAATCCGTGTGTGTCGTTGTTTAGTTGCCCAAAGAGGACACTTGAGGGTGCGCCGAGCTCTCATCAATGGTCGGTCGTCGCCGGTTGTGTTGCGGTTGGTGGATGTGCGGTGCGACTGGCAACGAACTGGGTTGTCGTCGCGTTGTCGTACTTGTTGTCTACGCCCGATATGGAATCCGCCGGCGCCACAAACCCGTGCCCCGCGCGAATTGGCAAGTGTGCTTCAGAGCGAGAGCGAATCCGCTCAATCTCTCCCTCTTGGCGAATTGCTGCGACGCGGAAATTGTATCTGGTGCGCCAGCAGGTGGCGCGCGTTGCTTCTTCGTCACATCGGATCGACAGGGTTGCCCGCGCCGGTAGTCAATCTTGAAAAAACAGTTGTCAGTTGCAGAAAATTGCCGTCAGTCAAGATTTCGTCGTTGTACGAAAGAGATTATCGTGACGATCGACACATGCCGCAAGATAGCGTCGCTCGCCGTATCAATGTCGGAGACTAGCTCTTTGCCTCATCGAGGCATCCGACTGCTCAACGCCTCCCTGATTTGGGTTGTAGCGACTCTCACGACGTGTCGCGAAGGAATCAAGCTGCGTAACCTCACGAACGCGACAAAGTCGTGGTCGTCAACTTGTTCGGTCAGGTCGTCTCGGCACCGGCGCCGTCCACCGGCAATAAGCGTTCGCTTGCACCTTGGAGCGCGGTACGACCAAATGTTAGGGGGTAGTACGCGTGAGCGCACATTGTAACCAGCAAGCTAATCTTGCCCGAAACGAAAGTTTCCCTCCCTACACCGTTCGTATCGCATTGGTCGTGTTGAGCGTCTTGACTAGCCTTAGCAGCTGCCGCACGAACGGTGTCAGCATCGAGCTTGTCGCTCCGAACGTCGCCGACATTGTGATTTGCGAAGTGTTCGGACAGCCGATCGTGCATGTGAATGGCAATGGAGTGAGCGGCACGCCTTGCCAACTCCAGTACCCAAATGAGGGAGTCGCGGCACTCACTGATCCAACCAAAAAAGTGTTGCTCACGAGGTGGCTCACTTTCAAGCTGGTTGGACTTACGAGCGCGTCAGTGCGTCTCAACTTTCCCACGAAACATCTTTCTGACCCGGTCTGGTTCGACCAGATCGGCGGGCTAACGAACTGCGTTTCCGCGAGACCAAAGATTTCGACCAGCAGCGCACCAGACAGCAAATCCGGCAACATCGATCTACTTCAACTGCGCTTAGCAATTTGTAATGTGACCCTTGACCCCTTGGCGGCACATCGCGATGCAGTCGATAACGTTGTGTTGGAAGACGAAACTGGGTTCGCTGTCCCGATCGGCGGGTACGTTCGTATCGCGCTTTACAGACCGACAGCAGGCGAATGCGCCGCTATGACTACCAGCTGCACCTTCTACAATCCGGCCGCTTACACATTACTCAGCGCAATCCAGCCGGGTTGGCAGCCGACGGCGCCTCCGTTGGCGGCCAGCTTATCGGCTGCGCTGCCAGATATAATCACGAATATTGACGTGTATCCGATTACCAACGCGTCCTCATTGGTAAGCGACATTCAGTCGACCAGCTTGGATCAAAACGAGTTGCTAGCCCCGCTTGCTGGGGCAACGCAACAAGTCGCCGTCAAGCTCACGCTCGGGAGAAAGGCCGATCCGGCAGCATCACATGCGCTGCTCCTACCAACATACCTCGCGGTGAAAATCCTACGCGTTGAGCCCAACGCTGGCGGTGGTTCTAGCCAAACATGTACAGTGGTGGCACACGGAATCTGGCGCACCAACGAGCTGGTATATGGGACGTCGGCCGGCAGCCCCGCGCCCGATGCTACCGCGCTCGCTTCACGGTTGATTGAAAACGCGGGCTCCACGACAGACGACTTTCCGCTCTTCAGCCTTCGCGACAGCGCTGGCGCACCACTGGGAAGTGGCAAGATCTCGATGTATTTGCCGGTTCACAAGGCATCCGCGGCGACAAATGCAGCAAATTGGACAAACTTGGCGGCGCCTGACACATCGACGCGTTTGGATGTTCAACACGACAAAGTCTATGTATTTTCGGTTTCGTTCTTCGATGACCTCAAAGGAGCGAACTGGCGCCTTTCAACTCACTTCGCAATTCCTGTAGGCAACCCCACGGTGACCGCGAAATGTGTCCAAATCGTACATGACAACTCCCAGATCGAATTTGGAAACCACGAAATTGGCGCGGAGGATGCAACCGCTGAGTATGCAAAGATCGGGCATTGGGGCGAGGATCAGGGATTGGGTTTGAGTGGATTCAAGCGGGACACCAACAACACCCTCATCGTAAGGAACTCAGCGAACGACTCCGACAATTTCGTCGGTCTGGACCCGGACCGATTTTATGTAGAAATAATCGACTACAGTAATATCCAAACCGCAATGCTAACTGCTGGACTTGGGACTATTCATGGCGATGTCGCCGGCGGTCTCCTAGGAAAAAATGGGAGCCCCGTTTCTGAAGACCAACTCGATAAGAGCGACTATTATGACACGCTCACCGAAACCCCGGTATACGCGCAACGAGATCAACCCCAATACGCCGCAGACGGCAACGATGTCCCTGGCACGGGTCAACTGACGGCGCATTTCGTGTCGCGATCGCAACTCCTAACCGCCCCCGACTTCGAGGATCTGCGCAATGCCGACGGGACCGTAAATAACTTTCAGGCCGGTGCGATCTCTGACGATGACCTTCCGGTCAACGAGGGCAGCACCAGCAACTCAGGGGCGGTGCCTGACGACACAAGGGGCGACAGAACACACAAGGCCGACGTGGATGCTTGGGTGCATGTGATCTACCCATTTTCCGACACGGAAATCCCTTCAGCGCATGGATCGGTATTCTCTGGCCTAACTCTTGTTTCCACCAAAATGCCAGTCTGCAAACGCAGTTCGAACCCGAGAGAAGATGAGCGACGGCAACTCTCGATAAAGACCTACGTTCTGCAAGAACCAAATGAGATCATCAAGACAACGCTTCCTGGCGGTCAGACCGGCTATTCAAAAGGCGCCAGTTTCAGAGATTTAAGCGGGATGCACGATGGAAACTGGTCATACATTTCGAACGGATTCCCGCCATTCAGCACAAAGGGAACGGACGGGTCGAATCCGCTAGACTCGCCGGGCGGCGTGGTCTCGAACGAATTCGTAGCTGCCGAGATTGCGCGCGCAGAGATGACCTGGGCACCGGCGTGCATTCGAATTGTGCCAGTGAACATGAATCCTATTGTCGTCGACACAGAGCCTGACACTCCGCCTGCTAATTCTGTCGGTGCGCCGACAACAACGCCGCCAAACGACGTTATCTTCAAGGACGGCCTCTATTTCAACAACGCTGGTCCAAAGCGTCGAGTCAGCGACCGATTGAAATACATCGCTGCCGTTGAGGGCGGCCAACCGCAAGGCCTGCGAGGCGAATACGCCCTATTGCAATTGCTTAGGAAGCTACCCTTGAGTTCTAAGTATGATCCCGTCGATGGTCATATACTAACCGTCATCTATGTACCCCCGATCTACTTACCTGTTGACGTTGAGGTCCTAGGCGTCGCGGGATACGCCGAAGCTCCATTCTCTTGGGCGCAGGACGCATCAGCACTCGGCGGCATGAGCAGCATAGAGTCTGTCGGACAGGCCGCTGTCGTATTCGTTGGTCCGGGTGGTGATTACGGCGCACCTAAAAACCGCGTCCTGAGTCACGAAATTGGACACGTTCTGACCAATTCTGGGCACGAGCAGAAGGAGGCGACACTAATTGTGTATCCAGCATCAGGTGCCGACAACGATGACCTTCTCACATCTGGCCGCCGAAGGATTCCAGGCCAAACAGCCGTGACGGCGACCAAGTGCCGAGTGGCGGGGTACGCCGGAGAGGCAGCAGAAATGGTGTGGACAGAGTCAGGTAATATTATTCTAACGTTTAGCGGAACAAATTCAGACTGTCGTCCAACTTCACACTGAAGCGCGGGCTGCGCAGGCTATATTCTTGCACCTCGCTGGCGACTTGCTCCATGCGAACCACTCGGGCAGGCGTCTGTCAGATGACTGGACAAAGCTAGAACTCAGAAGTGATATGCGCAGCATCGCCCTCTCTCAGTGTGTACACCCAGGTCCAGAAACAGTCTCAATACAGCAATTCCCCCTGCTGGCGAATTGTTGCCGCGCGCAATGCGCGCTCAGAGAAAGTTGTGCTGTCACTTGTTGCGCAGTGGAGACAGCTCTTCCGCAACTTGATCTGCACGGATAAAGAGAGCGCGCCTATGTTCTCTTTTTGAGGCTAGCCTTCGCACTGTTTTCTGTCATCGCGATGGGGAGTGGCGGTGAGGGGCTTGCGGTCGGAATCCGCGCGTTTTGTCAAGGCGCGCGTGAACACTGGCAGACGCCGCACCATTTGGCGGGGCGCGTTGTACGCACACTTGTCCTCACCGTGTTGGCCGTCGGTCTCACGACATGCGGCGGCGGACTCAGCATTTCGCAACTCGCGCACGCCACCAAGATCGTCGTCGTCAACACGAATCCGTCGGATGATCCCACCGGCAAAGGATTTCTCATCTCCTATTACATGCCGCTGAAGCTCGAGAATGCGCTCGGACTGCCCGTGACGCTGAAGCCGCCGCAGAACGCGAAAGGCAGCCCAAAGCGCGCCTGGCGCGGCACTCTCACCGCGCTGAAAGACTGCGTCGTGTTCAAACCGCGCCTCATGGCAAGGGCGTCGTGAACGACTGCGTCGGAACCCAGGTGTCACCGTGAGATTTCAAGCTACACTAACTCGGGTTCTAGCCGTACTCGCGTTCTGCGCTGGACTGGCGCTCACGACCGCGGCACCGGGGCAGGACAGCGATGCGATATCGGATTTCATCGATCCGGCGCTTCTTCCGAGCAACTTCTTGGTCCCGGACCTTGGGATGGCGTCGCTCGCCGACGATGTCGGCCTGCAGAACATCGCGACCGACGACTACGAAGACGGTGGCCAAGTCGTCGGAACGAAGATCACAGGTGAGCTTACCCTCCCGGCCGAAACGAAATTCGCCGTTCCGGGGCTCGACATTCTCTCCCTGATACTGAAACCCGGCACGGGTACCCTATCGTTCGAGTTGCGCATTCGCGACGCGCCTGTCGAAGGAACCGCGACGAACGCGGTTGAACTTGAAGTCCAGAACGTCAAGCTGTTGTTGCGCGTCACGAGCGACTTGATCCGGCCCGTCAAGAAGGACACGGCTGGGCATTTCAGTGAATACAATTGCACGGGCGGCGAATGCGTCGACAGCGCGAACAACCCCGTCTATGTCGAGATGGAAGCAACCGGCACGCTCGTGCTCAAGATGGATTGGGACGGCGGATTCGACTTCGACATCAAGCAAAGCAGTGGCCACGCCGCCGAATTTTCGATTACTCATCCGTTTACGATCGCGAAGTCCGGCGTCATTCTTGAGGTCGGGAAGGTTGCACTCGACCTCTCCGAAACGAAGACGCCGGCCGTTTGTGGGTTCGATGGCCCGTGGAAAGGGGTCTGCTTCGACAGCGCCGCGATCCATTTCGGCGGCGCGCTCAAAGACGCATCGTTCGGCTCGTCCGATCCCAACGCGCCAGATCCTGATGCGACATCGCTGACGTTTGAACATTTAGCAATCGGCGAGGGTGGCGCTAGTTTCAAAGTCAGCGGCAAGACCACAAAAGCAATCAAGATCGGCTCATCGACGTTCACGCTTGACGACGTGATGCTTGAGATGCGCCAGAACGAGTTTGTTCAGTCGCGGCTCTCCGGCAAGTTGGCGAACATGCCATTCTTCGACCAGCCGGTCGGGCTCGACGTCTCGGTGACGAAGAGCGGCAAGGTGCTGGCCGCCATTGCCGCCGACCGCGGCGGCGACCCGCTGAAGACCTTCCACGTCGCGAATGTAATGGACTTCGAAATCGACAGCATGGGCGTAGATTTCGATGACGACCTCGTGGTCTTGACCATCAACGGCGGCGTCACCCCGAAATTCCCTGCCGGCGTGAAGATCAACACCGCATCCGGCACCACCCGCATCGCCATCGAAGGCCTGGAATTGTCGTCCAACGGGCGCGTACGCCTGCGCGAGGGGTTGAAGCCGCTGCCACAGCAAGCCACGTTCACGGCGTACCAACTCTTCACGCTCAATATC
>CXWL01046854.1_pt1 | contig 18977 bp, 14 predicted proteins | sample 590931 | NCBI WGS metagenome assembly CXWL01 (sample SAMEA3498368, study PRJEB10139) | groundwater metagenome | biome: water well; material: biofilm material | place: Germany | collected 2015-04-27 | reverse complement strand
TTGCTGCAGGCATCGTCTTGGGACTCCTCATCGGGATTGCCCGGGGCAAACGTCGACGCTGAACGCGACTCCCTAGTCCTGCCATTCTATCCAACCCTTCTCTTGAACGGCAACCGCCCTCAGAGTATATTCTCTCAAGATCGGCACACTGACCCGTTTGAAGTGTTCAATAGCTCATGGCACACTCAGCGCTAAACGTCGGCATACTTGCCCTTCAGGGGGATTTCGAACAGCACGTGCGCCAGATCCGGCTGCTTGGCGCCCGCTCGCAATTGGTCAAACTCCCCAAAGATCTCGCAGGGCTTGAGGCGCTCGTCATCCCGGGTGGGGAGTCAACGACGATGAGCATCCTCATGGATCGTTTCGACCTTCGCGCGACCCTGACCGAATTTTGTCGAACTCACCCTGTCTACGCCACCTGTGCCGGTATGATCATGCTGGCCACCGAGATAGAGGAGAACCTCTCGTCGGTGAAATCGCTTGAGCTTCTTGATATCACCGTCGAAAGAAACGGCTACGGCCGTCAGATACATTCGTCTGATGAAGAACTGACGGCTACCCTGAACGGCCACATGTCCCGCTTCCGGGCTTCCTTTATCAGAGCCCCCCGAATCCTCAGAACCGGAAAATCGGTTGAAATCCTGAGCCGTTTTCATGACGACCCGGCGTTGATTCGCCAGAAGAACATTCTGGCGGCCGTCTTCCACGCCGAATTGGCCGACGACACGACCATCCTGCGCTTCTTTTTCGATAATTTTTTTAGGTGACTCTGTCGATAGAGAATGTATATTACGTAGATGAATAATGTCTTTTTTACCCAGTCGACCGGTTCGACGTCAGCCCATAGCCAGGAGCCAAAAGCCCCTCCGATGAACGAACGCCTCGCAACACCTCATGCTCGCCTTCCGCGGTGGATCACCATCACGCCCAAGGGTGGCCCTAATTTCCATCGGATCAAAGCTATCCTGAAGGAAAATGGCTTGCACTCAGTTTGTCAGGAAGCGGCGTGCCCGAATATTCGCGAGTGCTATGATGAAGGGACGGCGACGTTCATGATTCTCGGCCATCACTGCACGCGCACCTGTAATTTCTGCGATGTCATCAAGGCGCAGCCGCTTGGCCTCGATCTGGAAGAACCCGCTCGTCTGGCCCGTGTGGTCGCCGAGTTACGACTCAAGCAAGTTGTGATCACTTCAGTGACACGAGATGACCTGCCCGATGGGGGAGCTTCTATTTTTGCCCGGACTATAGAGCTCCTCCGAAGGCAGGATAGTGAGGTCAAAGTTGAGTTTCTGATACCGGATCTGGCCGGCAAGACAGATTCGCTTGACATCATTCTCGATTCGGGAGTTGATGTCCTCGCGCATAATGTCGAAACTGTTGCCCGGCTGCACAAGCGGGTGCGCGGCGCCGCCAAGCTCGACCGCTCCCTTGCGGTTCTGCGTTACGCCTCGGACTATACTAATCGTCCAATCATAAAGACCGGCTTTATGGTCGGCTTGGGGGAAACCTTTGAGGAGCTTATTGAGTTAATGCATCAGATATACGCCACCGGCGCTGATATCCTGACCATAGGTCAGTATCTTCGCCCGTCGCTCGGACATCTGCCGATCGAACGGTTTTATCACCCGGATGAATTCCGGGAGCTGGCCAGAATCGGAACTGAAATCGGTTTCGCTCACGTGGAGTCCGGTCCACTGGTGCGCAGTTCCTACAAGGCCTTTCACCAGTCGCAAGGAGTGCGCTCAGAGGCATGCTGAAGAAGATCTACATTGCGCGGCATCATGGCTTCTGCATGGGTGTCAAACGGGCGATCACAATCGCCGATGAGACGGCGGCCGATCAGTCGAGCCGTGTCACCATCCTCAATGAAATCGTCCACAACGAGGCGGTCGTGGAACGTTTCCATCAGAAAGGAGTGGCCCAGGCGTTTTCGGTCGACGATGTCTCCGACGGCACGCTGATTATCTCGGCTCATGGAATCGCTCCGGACGTGATCAAACGCGCCCAGTCAAAGGGTCTAAACGTGGTCGACGCCACCTGCCCGCTAGTGACCAGAATCTATGCCATCGTCAATAAGATCGTCGCCAACGGCTATTACGTCATTCATTTCGGCGACCGGCATCATGACGAGACCGAAGGCGTCGTGGGGCACGCGCCGGATCGGATCTCGGTTGTGTCGAGTAAGAACGAGCTGCCGACGCTGCCCGACTGGACCGATCGCAAACTCGGACTCACCTCACAAACGACCGCCAGCCAGGAGGAGTTTGCCGAGTTTCAGGTGCTGGCCAAGCAGAAGTGGCCGCACCTTGAGATCTTTGACACGATCTGTAACGCCACCAACCAGCGCCAGTCCGCGGTGATGGATCTCGCTCCCAAAGTCGACATGATGCTGGTGGTCGGTTCGCGCACGTCGGCCAATTCCCTTCGCCTGGCCGACATTTCCCGCGCGATCTGCGGACGGGGTATCCNNGCGGACGGGGTATCCTGATCGGCACACATAAAGATATCGATCCTCGATGGTTCACGGAGGACCAGAAGCTTGAGCATGTCGGCATTTCCGCCGGAGCTTCGACCCCGGAGTTTCTGGTTGAAGCGGTGATCAAACGTCTTGTTGAGATTTCGGGTGGGACGGCGGAGATCATCCAGCCGGAACGCCGCGAGCGCAGTCGCAACGCCCAACTCTCTGTCGACTGACGGGGAGCCGGCGCTGCACGCCTTTTGACCCAGGAGCACTTATGGCACACTTTGGCGACTTTCTTATCTATGCCGCAGCCGCCTGCGCCCTGCTTTCGTTGATAACGTATTTTCTCGCCTGGCGCGATCGTGAGCAATATCTTTCGCTGGCGCGTAATTTCTTCCGCCTGTCCGCCGTTATGGTGGTCGCCGCTCTCGGCACCCTGATGTACCTCATTCTCAGTCACGATTTCTCGGTAGCCTATGTCTTCTCGTATTCTTCGACCGACCTCCCCCTGTATTATCTCATCGCCACTCTTTGGGGAGGCCAGGAAGGGACCTTCCTGCTCTGGCTTTTTTACACCTGCCTGTTGGGTCTGGTCATGATGAAAACCGCCAGAGGCTTCGAGAAGGGGAACATGTTCTTTCTCAATCTCTTCGTATTGTCATTGCTGTTTATCATGATCAAGAAATCTCCGTTTGAGCTCTCTCCTGTATTTCGCGAGGAAGGCGCAGGGCTCAATCCACTGCTACAAAACTTCTGGATGACCATTCATCCGCCGATTATGTTCATCGGTTTTGCGGCCGCGCTCTTTCCTTTCTGCTTTGCCATGACAGCCCTGGTCGAACGCCAGTTTCATACTTGGGGTGAAGCGGCACGGCGCTGGACCATGTTTGCCTGGGCAACACTTGGCGTATCGCTGGTCATGGGGGGATATTGGGCCTATGAGACCCTCGGCTGGGGCGGTTTTTGGGCGTGGGATCCGGTTGAGAACTCATCGCTGATCCCATGGCTCTTCCTGACCACTCAGGTTCACGCGCTCTTTATCAAGCGACAGCGTCGCGGTCTCATGCGTTTTTCGTTATTTGCGGTCTGTCTGACGTTCTGGTCCGTTCTCTACGGTACGTTCCTGACCCGCTCGGGTGTCCTCGCCGATTTTTCGGTTCATTCCTTTGTCGATCTCGGCATCAATCAGTTTCTGGTCGGGGGGATGGGCTTCTTCGTTTTACTTGGCACGTTCTTCCTTGTCCTTCGCTGGCGTGAGATCAAGCCGGAACCTTCCTACTCCCGCGTCAATTCCCGTTCCTACCTTGTCACCCTCGGCGTAGTCATTCTCTTCCTGGGTGGTGTGCTGGTCCTAATAGGCACGTCGGCGCCGCTTCTGACCCGGGTACTGGAGAAACCTTCCAACGTCGGAATCCCCTACTATTTCTCCACGATGACTCCGATCGCCGTAGCTATTCTGCTCTTGACCGCGCTCTTTCCGAGTTTTCGCTGGAACGAGGGAGTTTCTCGCCCCAAACTGCTCACAGTTGGGCTCGCCGCCGGTCTGGTCACGGTCGCGATCTTGCTGATAACGGGCTTCACGTACCAGCTTATGTATCTGCTTCTCTTTGGGACGGCTGCGTGGTCACTGGTTTCAAACGGCTTTGTCTTCGTCAATTCCCTTCGCAACGGGAATATCCAACCCGGATATCTGTCGCATGTCGGACTCGCGCTTCTGATCATCGGCGCCGCAGTCGCAAATGGCTTTGAGACCAAGATGACGCTCAATTTGCCACAGAATGAGGAAGTCTCCGCCATGGGATCTACCTTGAAGTTCACAAGGATCGAACAGACCCCGAAGGGTTATGACTGTCACGTCGAGGTGACTCGTCCCGGCGAGAGCTTTCTGGCCGTGCTTCCCCACGAATTCCCCAAAAACCAGGATGGAGTGATGAGGAAGCCGTACGTCGAGAATTATCTTGCTTACGATCTATATCTGTCGCCGGTCTCTTTGACTGAGGAAAAGACCGACGATGGTTCGCTCTATCTCACGAAAGGAGGATCGACCACAATCGACAAGTATGAGGTCACCTTTCACAAATTCGAGATAAGCAACCACGGTGAAAGCGCGATGAGCGCCGCCGCTGTGCTGACTGTCCGCTATGACGGTAAGACCGAAGAGATCAAACCGTTCCTGAAAGTATCCCAGGACAACGTCAGCCCGGAGGCCGTCGTTTTCGATTCCGGTCGCGCCGGCCTTGCTATTGCGGGTGTACGACCCGAAGATGGGGGCGTCGTTTTGAGAATGACCGGAGCGTTCATGCCGACTCCGACCGCACAGGCCGCATCGCTGGTGATGGAGTTTTCGAAGAAGCCGCTCATTTTGCTCTTCTGGCTCGGAACATTGATCGCGGCGCTCGGAGGTCTGCTCAGTATGATCAAGCGAAAACGCGGTCAGCGGCAGGCGGCTGATGCGTTGCCAGTTGACGAAGCGCTTCCTGCTTCCGACACTCGGCCGATAGCCGCAAGCGAGGTTGTGTAGCGTCGTACTACGATGAAATTCCTTTGCTGTGTGTTAGCGTTGCCGGCAGACCACTTTTCGGTCTGCCGGTTCTTTTTTTCTTTCGGACGTTTCGGGTCAGGTGTAGTTTCGGTCGATTATGATTCATGCTTTCACTTTTTCGTAGACTTATGCGACGCGTGCGAATGTGCTCCCTCAGCGAACTCCCACCCGGCAAGGCGATCGAGAAGAGGATCCTGGCCCGACGAGTGGCGGTTTTCAATGTTCATGGCGCACTCTTCGGAATTGAATCGGAATGCAAACATATGAAAGCGTCATTGGCCAAAGGAGAGATCGCCGATAATGTCCTGACGTGCAACTGGCATCACTGGAGATACAACCTGCTCACGGGGGAATGTCTGACTCACCCCGACATGGAACTCAAGCGGTACGACGTTGAGATTGTCAACGGGGAGATCTTTCTCATTCTCGGTTGAAAGGAAGGCGATGTTCCACAAAATCCACAGCTACCTTCTGGCGGCGACACCTGAGCGTCCACCGGTCATGAAAGAGATGGAGCGCTACGCTGCGCGCCACAGCTTTCCGATCATTGGCCCGCTGGTCGGGCGATTTCTCTACCAGATGGCGCTCGCTGCCAAGGCTGAGCGCGTACTGGAGCTTGGCTCCGGCTTCGGCTATTCCGCCTATTGGTTCTCACTCGCTATGGGGAAGCGAGGACATATTACCCTCACTGAGGGGGACTCGCAGAATCTGCGACGTGCACAGGAGTATTTCCGGCGCGCTCGCCTCAAGAGCTCGTTTGATTTTCTGGTCGGCGACGCTTTGACCGTGGCACGGCCGCTGCGTTCGCGGTTCGATATCATTCTCAACGACATCGATAAGGACGAATATCCCGACACCATTGAGTTTGCTGCGCGCCGTCTTCGAAAGGGTGGGTTGTTCGTTACGGACAATGTAATCTGGAGCGGACGTGTCCTGAATTCGAAGAAAGACACGACTACTAAGGCCATTGTTACCTTCACTCGTCGCTTGTACCATGACCGCAGGTTCTTCACGACGATCTTGCCGCTGCGTGACGGTTTGAGCGTTTCGGTTCGATTGTAGTTTGCAGTCGAGCAGTTCCAAAAGGGAACCTCGCATCTCCGGAACCTTTATCATTGTTTTCCGTTTAAGAGGATGAAGTCTCGTTAAGCAATCGCGTCTTACACCGATACTACTTTCAGGGGCATTTTAGGCAACGATTGTCATAGCAAAGCGAGTTTCAAACGATCTAGAAGAACTATTGGGCAAATAGAAAAATTTTCGTTGACAAATCGGGCGTTGAGTGGTTTCTATACCGACTCACGATTCGGTTCCCTGGTGGAGACCACTGTCGCCGATTCTTGGATGTGGTAATTCGGTTTCGAAAGTAACCACAGTTCACCTAAATGGTAGTAACGTTCGCGGCAAGTGCTGCACGGTGAGGTAACTCACCATTCCTTAGGAGGAAAAATGACTCCCAAACGCGCCTCGTTCATGACTTACGGAGAAGATCCCCAGTGCGCGGAAATCAAGAAATTCATCACTGATGCCGGGGTGATTCTAGACATTCGTGACCTCGAAAAGAAACCGCTGACCGAGTACGAACTCGACAAGCTGATTGGCTTTCTCGAGATCACGCATTTTCTCAACCCAATGTCCGGGTCATATAAGAAGCTCGATTACGATACCAAGCATCCCGAGCGCGATGAGATTATCAAGGTCATGGCGAAAGATCATACCCTGATCCGCCGACCGATAATCAAGACTAATCGACTCCTGACTGTGGGCTGTGATCGCAAGAAGATCTGCGAAATGCTACAGATTAGTCCCAATGGGAAACCCGACGACGAACGCGAGAACAATATCGGGCGCCAGGAACCAGCCAGCACGCCCAACAAATAGTCTTTGCCTCAGTCGGGACATGTGTCCCTTCACGCCTCTCGATTCAGTGTTGAGACTTCTTGTGCGTTAGGAATTTCCTGCGTATCATTTCCATGTGGAAATCAACCGCGAAATCCTCGAAACTGACATTCTCATTGTCGGAGCCGGTCCGGCCGGGCTCGCCGTCGCGCTGAAGCTCGCTCAACTCTGCAACTCGGCCGGCGTTGAAAAGCCCGAGATCTTTCTCATGGATAAGGGGTCCTATGTTGGGGCGCACGCTCTCTCCGGAGCGGTCATGGATCCCCGTGGCATTGCCGAGTTGATTCCTGATTATGTCGCCCAGGGGGCTCCCCTGGAATCACCGGTTACCGCCGACGCCTTCCATTTCCTGACGGAGAAGCGGTCGTTCAAGGCCCCAATCAATCCACCGCCATTGAACAATCACGGCAACTATATCATCTCGCTCAACAAATTCAGCGGTTGGCTTGCCAGACAGGTCGAAGCTGCGGGGATCGACATCTATTCGGGTCTTGCCGCCTATGATCTCCTCGTCGAGGATGGTCATGTTGTCGGCGTCCAGACCGTCGATCTCGGACTCGACAAGGACGGTTCCCCCAAGGCCAACTTCGAACCCGGGTCGATCATCAGAGCGAAGGTCACGGTTTTGTGCGAAGGAGTTCACGGTTCGCTGAGTCGCCACGCTTACGAGAAAATCCCCGTCCTTCTCGCCCAAGCCCGTCCGCAATCGTACCTGACTGGTGTCAAGGAGGTCTGGGAAGTTCCTGTCGGGAGGATCAAAGCCGGAGCAGTCATTCACACGATCGGCTGGCCGCAACCGAACTCCGAATATGGCGGCGGCTGGGTCTACGGCATGAGTGACACCATGGTCTCGATCGGTTACTGCGTCGGGCTCGATTCGCCCGATCCGACCAATGACCCTCACATGAAATTCCAGCGCTACAAGAATCATCCGCTCCTGCAGAAAATCCTCAAGGGTGGGAGCATGCTTCACTATGGCGCCAAGACCATGCCAGTGGCGGGTTACCACGCTGTTCCAGCGCTTTATCACGACGGTCTTCTCCTCTGTGGTGATTCTGCGGGGATGCTCAATCCTCAGCGGCTCAAGGGAATTCACCTGGCGATCAAATCCGGCATGTTGGCCGCCGAAGCTCTATTCAAAGCGGTCCAGTCGGACGACTATTCTGCGGCCACGCTGAGAACATATTCGGACCTCTTTGACCAGAGCTGGGCCAGGAAAGAGATCTACTCGACTCGCAACTTCCACTCCGGCTTCAAGGGCGGACTTGCCGCCGGACTCTTCCACGGCGCTTTGCAAATGGTTTCCGGTGGGCGGGGTCTGTTCACCCACCGCGCGCACGATCGAGACCACACCTACATGCTCAAGGCTGCTGACTACCAGGCCTGCTTTGGGCACGCACCGAGGAAGATCGAAGTCAAGTTCGACAATACGTACACATACGATAAGCTCACCGACGTCTATAAGTCAGGCACCAAGCATGAGGAACATCAGCCCCCGCACCTGGTGATTGCCGACTACGACATCTGCAACACACGCTGCGAGCAGGAATACGGGAATCCCTGCCAGCATTTTTGCCCGGCCAACGTATACAATATGGTTGAGGACGCCGAACAACCGGGTCGCCGCAAACTCGAGCTTACTCCCTCCAACTGCGTTCACTGCAAGACCTGCGATATCGCCGATCCATATCAGGTCATCCGCTGGGTGACTCCGCAGGGGGGAGAGGGGCCGAACTACACCAATCTGTAGAGTCTCCCCAAGAAAAAAGAGACCTCGATAACGAGGCCTCTCTTGTCAATTCTTGAAACAGAACCGCTATCGATCGCCTACATCGCGTCGGAGTTCTTTCGGGCTCGATCGATGTGATTCTCGATTTTCGAGGTTTCAATCATCCCCTGGAACCAGCGGCCATACATCTCCTGCTGCTTGAGACTCCGAACCGCGGAGAAGATCGAATCCCGTTTCTCATTAAACAGGGTCAGATCGGGAGCCTGGCGTTCCAGGAGTTGAAACAGGACCGCTCCTCCGTCATACTCGACAGGCGGCGCAGCACGTTCTACGCTGGTGAGCCCGAACACACTGCCAATAGCACGCGGATCTTGACCCAGAACGCCCAGCTTGCCGTCTCTTGAAAACAACTCGCTTACTTCAAATTTGGCGCCGTGCATCTCTGCTGCTTTCTTGAGATCAGCGCCCCGAGTTATTTCACGGTATATGACGTTCGCGGTGTCGAGGCAGGTCTGCTGGATTTTGGCCCGGATGAGATCCATCGATATGCGCCCTTTGACTTCATCGAAATCTCCTATACCCTCCGCAATTCGCTCGGCGATCTCGACCACGAACGTTCCGCCCGGAGTCTCGATGACATCTGAGATCGTCCCGGCCGGATTCGAAAAGGCAAAATCGCTCGTCGAGGGGTCGAGATCGAAGCCCGGGACCGGTTCGTTCCGTTTGAAACGGGCAGATTTCTTCACTTCAAGTCCGGCCGCGCTGGCCGCAGCCGCAAAGCCGCTCTTCAACGCTTCGTTCTGGAAATCCTGCAATTGTTGGTACGCCGCGTCGGTAGTACCCTGTGATGTCTCAATTTTGATCAGGATATGGGAAACATGCGCCTTTCTGACCTTCTCGGGTTGCCCTTTCCCGTCAGGCGGCACTTCGGTCACGTCGTCGTATCCATGATGAAAGATGACATGCCATCCGAACTGGGTGCGGAACGGTTCAGAAATCTCCCCGTTCTGAAGACTGAACGAGACCTTATCGAACTCGGGAACCATCTGTCCCTGCCGAAACATCCCGAGATCGCCCCCCCCTTGTGCGGAGCCATCCTGTGAATGGGCACGGGCCAACTCGGCGAACAGAGCGCCGCTTCTGTCGGCTTTTGCAGAGTCGTAGATCGCCCGAATACGACTATAGGCAGACTGGGAATCGACAGCACTCGGGACAGTCTGGACTGCGACCACTTTCAGGGAGGTTCGCTCCGGTAGGTTGTACTTTGCCTTATGTTCCTCGTAGTATTGCCTGGTTTCCTCTTCCGTCGGGCGGATTGGTGTCCCGCTGAAGCGGCTCAGGGGCACGTTAACATATGCCGCCTTGATTTTTTCATTGGAAGCCAGGAAGGCATCCTTGATTTCGCTCTCGGAGACCTCCACCTTCTGGATGATTATCTCCTGCATTTTCATCTTCTGCAGGTCAGTCTTCACGTTGCTCTCAACTGATGCCCAAAACGATGCCGCCTGCGGGTCGGCCATCGCGCCCATGTACTTGTTGTAGTCGAATTTTCCATCAGTCTGGAACGCGGGCTGGTCCTGCAAGTACTGCGGGGGAGACATCCGCAGATACGCATAAATCTCCTGATCGTTGATCACGATATTGTGCTTGGCGGCTTCCTGGAGAAGAATTCGGTCATGAACCAATTGCTGCCAGGCCGACCGCTCGATCTCCTTGGTGCGGCTGTCCGGAACATCGCCGCCGCTCTTCTCGGACTCACTCTGATAAAGACTGTTGTAATAGCGGTTGTAGGTTTCCCACGGAACCTTTTCGCCGTTGATCACGCCAGCGTCGGCATTTGTCCCGGCCTGCGACCTTCCGGTATAATCCAACCCCCATTGGAGGATGATCATGGCAACGAAGAACACGAGAACAATGATGATGATCGGAAAGATCATCTTGCGAAGCGTTTCAAACATGAGCCGAAACTCCTTTATTCACAAAACATCAATATCTGATCCAGCACCGGCGATTCTACCGGAAAACCGTCCAATATAATCAACTCGACCGAATCCGCAAGCCGCTCCCGCGCGCTCCAGAACAAAAAAACTGTCTTTTGCAGCCACATTGGTGTACCTTTGGTACAAAGGAAATGGCTAAGTTCAGGCGGCATTCATGACCAGATTATCGACTCGACCTCATACTCTATTAATATGTATAATTGTTTTTTGTTCAACGGCTTACGCTGGTGTGAAATGGCCGCTCAAAGGGGGAATCGATCTTTCTTCAAGCTTCGGAGACTTCCGTCAGGGGCGCTTCCACGCCGGCCTTGACCTGCGCACCGGAGGTGAGATCGGACATCCTGTCTTCGCTCCCGTCGACGGCTACATTATGCGGGTCAAGACGTCCTATACGGGCTATGGGAAGGGGCTCTATCTCAGCGGGGGCGACAGCTGTGTCTATGTTTTCGGCCACCTGTCCCGATTTGCTGAGGCGATCGACAATCGCGTGAAGTCTGCTCAGTTGGGCGCAAAACGCTATTTCCTCGAGCTCGATCTTCCGCGCGACTCCGTCAGAGTGAAGAAAGGGGATCTGATCGCATATTCCGGCCAGACCGGTGCAGGGGCGCCGCATCTACATTTCGAGAAGCGCGTGCCCGGCAACGCGCCCGTTAATCCATTAACCCACGGATTCGCTCTCAAAGACAAGATGCGCCCAGTGTTCACTCGTGTTGGATTCCAGCAACTCGACGATCGCTCCTTGTTTACCGACGGAAGCCGAAAGTTGTTCGTCAAAGTGAAGCCGGTTTCAAAGGGAGTGTACTCTCTCTTTACCACCCAGTACTTCAATCGCCCGTTCGGACTCCTCGTGGATTGCTTCGATCAACTCCACGAGGGAGGCATGCGGCAGTCGGTGTATCGCTTGTCACTGTATGTTGACGGAAAGCTGTCATACGATCTTCGGCTCGATTCCATTGATTTTGCCGCGAATCGTTCGGCGAATCTGGAATACGATTATCTCTCGGCCGTCAAAGGAGATAGTGACACTCGTCGCCTTTATCACATGACAGGCAGTGCGCTGACCGGCCGCCATGGTGCAGATAGCGCCGCCGGACGTATCGGACTTAGCCAAGACCTGTCCTTCGGATTGCACACGATTCGAGTGGTCGCGGCCGACGCGGCAGGGAACAGCTCCGAGCTCACGTTCCCCGTTCTATGGGGGCCACCCGGAGATCTGTTCAGGAGTGATTCGAGTGTCGTCGTCGATGACACTACCAGGCACTTCTACTTCACTCCAACGGTTAGTCTCGCCAACTTCCAAATCGACTCTGTCGCCGTCTATATGAACGATGGCACCGCGTGGGGACAACCGTCCAGTGTGTGGGTCAAGACCGAGAGTGACGAACGCCTGATAGCGATTGTTCAGGGTCCCCGCATCGAACGATCTGTTCTGAGACTCGATGTTTTCACCAAAGGCCGAGGTCATTTCCATGACGAGCCGTTCTGCGGCATTCAGGGTTGGGGGATTGGAAAAGTCTCTATAGAACATGAGATCTTTGAGGATGGACTTCTGGTAGTAATCAACGCGAAAAGCTCCCTTGGCTCCAAATGTCGTATCGAACTGTACGAGAAGGGGGAACGGATCGGAATTGAATTGCCGTCGCGATTCATGAACTGTCGGCAATATCTCTTCTTCGTCCCGCCCCGCACGGAATACGCACATATTGACCAGATCGGGACAGTGTTGACGGAGGACAGCCAGTATCAGCCGATCAGCATGGATTCTGTTTCCATTGCGCTGGTTGGGCTGGACAGCTCGGAAACCGTCAGTCCCGATGGACTATTTGTATTGAAAACCGGACGTGACGACTTCTTCGAGCCACGCTACCTAAGCATCACGAAATCTCTGGTCGTCAATCGCGGCGTGATGAAAATGAACTCCGACCATTATCAGATTCTTCCTGTTGATTTTGTCACGCGGCGCGATCTCGACCTCTCGTTGAAGCTTACGGCCGTGAATGACCAGAATTTTCGTTCCGGTCTGGCTCGAGTGAACGACTCAGGCGTTCGTTGGATCTGGTTGGGCGATTATGACCCCGATTCAACCGTCCGCGCCAGGATCACGCGCGGCGGCTCCTATGCCGCTGCTGTCGATTTCGACGGGCCTGTCATTTCCGGTTTGAGCATCTCCGACGGGCAGGAAATAACTGATCGCAATCCCGTAATTCGCTTCACGATCTCTGACACCCTATCGGGGATTGAGGATGATCGGAATATCCTGATCAAGATCGATGGCAAATGGTCGATCCCCGAATTTGACCCGGAATCGCGCATTTGTCAGACCAGTCCCCCAGCAGCGCTGGCCGATGGAGAGCATCACCTCAGCATTGAGGTTACCGATCGCGCGGGGAATGAGGGACATCGCTACATGAAATTCAGAGTCGTAGCGTCGCCCGAAAAGCCGGGGAAGAAGTAGTTCCCGCGAGTCCCCATGTTTTTCCCGATCCGCGACAATAACCCGACATACCGAACGCCGTATGTTACAGTAGGACTTATTGTCCTCAACGCGCTCATCTTTCTCTACACCAAATCGCTCGGTTATCAGGGGTTCGAAGCGGTCATCTTCAATTTCGGGTTCACACCGGGACTCTTCCTTTCCGGCGACATCCAGGCCGAGCTCCCCGCGTGGCTCTATGTCACTCCCTTCTCGTCGATGTTTCTCCATGCCGGATGGATGCACCTCATCGGCAACATGCTCTTTCTCTGGATTTACGGTAATAACGTCGAAGACTATTTCGGACCGTTTCTGTTTCTCCTGTTCTACGTGATCTCAGGCATAGCCGCCATCTCACTTTATACTGCCTTTAGCCCCTCCTCCGAATTGCCGCTGGTCGGGGCATCGGGCGCGATTGCGGGCGTCATGGGGGCTTACATGGTCCTGCACCCGCGGGCGGAGATCACCTGTCTGATTGTGTTCTTCTTCATTCAATTCGTGACCCTGCCGGCCAAGGTCGTTCTGGGGATTTGGTTTGTTCTGCAATTGATCATGTCCATGGCTAATGTCTCCTCAGGCGGGGGCGTGGCGTGGATGGCGCATATCGGCGGCTTTGTTTTTGGTTGGTTGCTGCTCAAGGGGTTAGTCAAAATCCGGGGCAGAGGCGCCACGCCGTCGGGCGGACAACGCATCTACAAAATGAACTGGCAGTCATGATTATGTCTCTCATGGAATGCTGTCGCTTCTTCACTTCATCCTAATGTTTCCGGGAATATCACCTATGAAAACACGCAAGGGATACTGGTATCTGCTGATCGTCGTGGCCGCGGCAGCAGGTGGCGCATACTATTGGACTTCATCGAAAACAGCCGAGAAGATCACTTATCGCTGGGAAAAAATCGACCGAGGCGATGTCAGCATCAGCGTAACTGCCACCGGCACGCTGAACGCCGTTACCACCGTTCAGGTTGGGTCGCAAGTCTCAGGGACAATCGCTAAATTGTACGCCGACTTCAATTCGGTCGTCAAGGAAGGAGCGCTGTTGGCCCAGCTTGATCCGACTTTCCTGCAAGCAACCGTAAACGAGCAGAAGGCGAATGTCGACCGTGCCCGCGCCCAGGTCAACGAAACTCAACGCAACGTGAATCGCTCCAAACAATTGATCGAGAAATCGATGATTCCTCAGTCGGAGGTCGACGCGGCCACAACGTCGCTCGAATCGGCCCAGGCCTCACTCAAACAGGCCGAGGCCGCGCTGGATCGGGCGCAGGTTAATCTCCATTACGCAACCATCACTGCCCCAATCAGCGGAGTCGTGATTTCGCGCGAGGTGGATGTCGGTCAGACCGTAGCCGCCAGCCTGCAGGCACCGCGCCTGTTTACCATTGCCAACGATCTGAGCAAGATGCAGGTGCAGGCGAGTGTCGATGAGGCCGACATCGGCTCGATTAAGGCGGGACAGGAAGTCAGTTTTCGCGTCGACGCCTATCCCGAGGATCGCTTCACAGGCACTGTCAGCCAGATTCGCCTCGCGCCAATTATCACTCAGAACGTCGTCACGTATAGTGTCATCATCGATGTTGCGAATCCTGAACTCAAACTGATGCCCGGGATGACTGCCACGGTCTCAATCGAAGTTACTTCGCGCGACAGTGTTCTGCGAGTCCCGTTGATGGCGCTTAAGTTCACACCGCCCGAGCAGAACAATAAGTCGAACGGCAGTTCTCCTCAGGCCGTGTCTCCTGTCGGGATGCAGCCGATGCCCGGGGGAAAGCCAACCGGCGAGAGGCCGAAGCGAAACAACAATTCTGGTCGGGTCTGGACAATCGAGAACGGGCAGCTCAAGCCTCTTGCTGTTACGCGAGGGATACAGAATACTCGTTACTGTGAAATAGTCGAATCAACCCTGAACGAGGGGGACTCGGTCATTGTGGGAACGACTGGCGGCCCGACGCAATCTACGCAAACTACCAATCCCTTCATGCCTCGGATGCCCGGTGGAGGCGGCGGTGGAGGACGGAGAGGTATGTAGCATGAGGACCCTCGAAATCCTCTGGATCGCCATCGATTCCTTGCTGCGCCACAAAACCCGCGCCCTGCTGACCATGCTCGGCATTATCATCGGAGTCGGCGCGGTGATCGCCATGGTGGCTGTGGGTCATGGAGCTCAATCCGCGGTTGAATCGCAAATCGCCAGTCTCGGAACGAATGTCCTCATCATTTTTCCCTCAGCTTCGACCCAGGGCGGAGTCAGTGGCGGAGCGGGGAGTATGACCACTCTCAATGAAGGGGATATCGACGCAATCCGTGAGCAAGCGCCAGCCGTTGCGGCGCTGAGTCCGACCAACCGCACCGGACGCCTGGTGGTGGCCGGTAATCTGAACTGGAGTACGTCGATCCAGGGGGGAAACACCGAATATTTTTCTATCCGCGATTATCGTCTTCAATCCGGCAGCTTCTTCACGGAGCAGGATATCCGGAGCGCTACCAAGGTTTGTGTAATCGGAAACACAGTCGCGCAGAACCTGTTTCCCAATCAGGACCCGGTTGGGCAGACTCTTCGCATTCAGAAGCTCCCTTTTGTCGTCAATGGCGTGCTGATCCCGAAGGGTCAAAATGCGATGGGGCAGGATCAGGACGACATCATCATCGCGCCGTTTCCGACCGTCCAGCACAAAATCATGGGGGTCGATTTCGTAAACACGATTCTTCTCTCTGCAGTATCACCGAGTCGGATCGATGAAGCGCGTGAGCAGGCCCGTCAGGTTCTGCGCATCCGGCACCGGCTTCAGGATTGGCAGGATGACGATTTCACGATTCGAACGCAGTCGGACCTCGCGAGCGCAGCGTCGGCGACTTCCGGCATTCTTACTACGCTGCTCGGAAGCATCGCTTCGGTTTCGCTTCTGGTGGGCGGGATCGGGATCATGAATATCATGCTGGTGTCGGTCACCGAGCGCACGCGCGAGATCGGTGTCCGCAAATCTCTTGGAGCGCGTCGTCGCGACATCCTTCAGCAGTTTCTTATCGAGGCGGTTCTGCTTAGTGTTTTGGGGGGATTGATCGGCATCGGACTGGGGGTGAGCATCTCGAACCTGATTGCCCGCTTTGCGGGCTGGCCAGTTTCGGTCTCCGCCGGATCAGTTGCGCTGGCGTTTCTTTTTTCCGCGGCGGTCGGGATGTTTTTCGGCTACTATCCGGCTCGCAAGGCATCGGGGCTCGACCCGATCGAAGCCTTGCGGTACGAATGAGCGCGACTCAGAACTCGAAGCACGGCTTGACGGGTACAGACAGCCCCATCAAGTAATCCACCATTCCGAACATATCCGAGATATCGACAATCCCATCGCAGTTGCAATCAGCAAGGAGAACGGAGGGAAAGGGTTCGATGCTGCTGGCCAAGCAATCAATGATCGCATAGAGATCGTTGACATCCAACACCGCGTCATTATTCGCGTCGCCGTGGGAGATTGAGAGCACCGCTCGGAAGGCATCGACACGGCCATAACCATACTTATCATTTGGAATAGCGCTCCCAATCGGAACCGCAGAGTACCGAAGAATATCATACACTTGATAGGCCGTGAGCATTGAGTCGCGTGCGAGGACGAGACTGGCTATGCCTGCAGCCACTGGACATGCTGCTGATGTACCCCCAAAGTGACAGTTAATATTCTCGTCGTTCGGGCTATTGCATTCCCAGCCGCCAGTATGGTTGTCGTAGGGGTTCACTCCCCCGCTCCGCATCTGGTCGAGCGTCCAAACACCGTCAGAGGAATCACCGAATGCACTTGGGGCAACTGCGTCAAGTGTGCTATCATGTTGAGAGTAGTTCCACAGGCTGTCGTCAAGGCGCACCGCGCCGACGGCAAAGACCGAAGGAAGATAGGCCGGAAACGCGGTTGGATACCATGGCGAATTGCCCGACGCGAAGAAAACGGGGGACCCTCGACCCGCTCGCCCAACAATTGGCGCCTCCATCAGCACTGAATCAAGCAGCGGGTAAAAGCCCAGCGGTACGTCTTCCTCGAAACCCCAGCTATTTGATAACACGTCTGCTCTGCTGTACGCAAAATAGATAGCCGCAGCATGGTCCCACGCCCGCCAGTCGTAATCGCGCGGGCCTTTGCCGTTATCGTCGAATATTTTCACCGGCAAGATTGTCGCGTTAGGATTCAGACCGAATATGCCTCCTATCTGTGGCTCGCTTCTTAATTCGGCCGAGCCGGTTGTATGCGAGGCTGCAATAATCCCGGCACACCCCATGCCGTGGGCCTGGACAAGACCGGGTGAAGGATCGAAGTCCATGGCTCTGGTAGTTGTGCTGGCGTTGAAATCCCACCCGGGCAGAATGCGACTGGCCGGAAGATCATCATGGACGGAATACCCCTGCCAGCTGATCCCATCATCGATTACGGCCACGGTCACTGGCCGAGTAAGACCGGCAAAATCCCACACCGAGGCCTGGTTGAATTGGCCGATCACCTTCTTCGAGTGCACTTGATACGGGTGATAGGGATCTTGCACTCTGTAGGCGGATTTGACGATCGGGCAGTTGAAATTCGGTGAAGAGAAGATAGTGGTACCCAGTTCATGGAACACATTCGTAAGAGGTACAAGCCGCAATCCTGATTGCCTTGTGTTGTTCATCAGGAAGATATTGGGGATGCCTGACATTTCCTCGAGTATGACTACATGGAAAACGCTGCAAAGGCTATCGATTGTCACCCTTGGTATAGTCCGCCCGAAAGAGGTGATGAATGTCTCTCCTACGACAAGCATTGCATCGCCCGGTGTTCGGTAGACTGGCTCTGCAAGATCGACGCCGCTCACCGTACGCAGCGAGTCGGTTAGCTGCTCTGTCGCTCGGGGGACAAGGAGGGAACAAAGAACAAACCCCTCGCCGACAGGTTCATCCGGCAGCATGACCATGATGGTCGATAGCTGTTCCATCAGTGCCCCTGTGCCGGCTGGTCCGTAGGCAACATCCGGTTTGAGTAGAATGCGAATTGAATCGATCTGCAAACTCGCAGGTCCATTCGCGCAGTAGATAAAGTCGGCATGTGCCCGCGATTGCAGAAAAATTGACAATGACATCAATACGCTCAGGAACAGAACACATCTTTTCATCTTCCACCTCTCTTGGTTCAGAGTCTTCCGTTTTGGGTCACGGGAGGGCCTGACACTCGGGCGGCGCAGACGACCCGCAGAGTATCTTGACCGGTCAAGTCGCATATGGTCAGATTCCGCGAAGCCACGCCGTTATTCGCAATCAGCCATCGACCATCAGCCGTAATCGCCACTTCGTGGAGATTCAACCGCCGAGTACCATATGAGCACACGTCACCGGAAAGTATCATTGTGTCAACCGTTGTCGTCTGCGCATTATAGACTCCCAGGGAGTATAGAGCAGGTGGGCCAACCAAGAACCCCCCAGGACTCGTCAAGTAGACGTCGCTTCCGTTAGGCGTCTGTGCGATAGTCCCCTGGCCAGGCACCAGCCACTTACTGAATATGATTGAATCAAGCTGAAGATCGTACACATCGAATGAATACAGGAAGGTCCCGTGGTGCTTGTAGAGGTACAGCTTCGTTTCGTCGGGTGACACAACGAGCGGTTCACCCCCCATGCCACCCTTGATACATCGACGGGTAACTTGATTCCCACGCTCCAGATCAACCACATACATCGGAGAACAACTCTCTGAAGCCGCCTTCTTGGCATAGAACCGTTTCGAGTTGGCGCTGAAGGTTGCGTCACTAACCGCATCCGTGTCGTGGAAGACGACTGAATAGTCACTTGTCCGTAGGATAAAGAGGTCAGTGTCGCACACGGCGATCAACTGGTTGTCCGGAGAAACGGCACTGTC
>CXWL01003652.1_pt1 | contig 18978 bp, 18 predicted proteins | sample 590931 | NCBI WGS metagenome assembly CXWL01 (sample SAMEA3498368, study PRJEB10139) | groundwater metagenome | biome: water well; material: biofilm material | place: Germany | collected 2015-04-27 | reverse complement strand
ATCCGGAGCAAGTCCTCCGAGTACGCGCTGGCTACTTACAGGGTCAGGAAGGCCGGCAACGATCTCTTGCCAAAGTGGTCTGAATGCCCAGCACCAACTGCACATGGGGTCATGGAAATAGTAAAGATTAAGAACCACGATTAAACAGTGTGTGTACTAAAGTAAGCAAAATTTCATCACCAAAGCGTCGTATACTATTTTTATGATTGGCGGCTTTATTCAATGCCGTCATGAGTGGGTAACTTTCCTGAAGCCGGTTCATTACCGGCTGTTACATAGTATCCGAAATTCGAGTAGAATCGACTAAAAGTAAGGGGAGGCCTTTATGCCTGAATGGCTGATAGCAATTTTTGTTTTATATCTTATTTATCTATATTTCCCTATGAAAAAATTAAATACATCGACAGAAAAGCCGGAATCTAAAGCTACAACCGAACAGGCCATTGCGCCGGAGGCCAAGCCAAAAAAGGCAAGTCCGGCCCGGACAGCGCCTAAAAAAGCACAAGCCGAGGTTTCAAATCCAGTATCGAATGCTAAAGGTGAACAGCCTGTTACTACTCCGGTGGTTGTTGCAGAAGTAAAACCGGGTTCAGCGGCAAAAGCCCCTAAAAAAGCGAAAGCTGTGGCGGCAAAACTGGCTGTGGTGGCAACCGAAATGACTGCGGCTGAACGCGCCGGTTTGACGGCCGGCAGCATTTGGCATTATCTGGCAGATAATGGCACCACCTCGGTAGCAAACTTGGTGCGTGCGCTTCCGGAAGATGAAAAAAACATTCAGCGCAGCATCGGCTGGTTAGCCCAGGAAGGCAAAATAACGCTCAGCATCATTGATAGAGTTGAAACGATCGCGCTGAAAGAATAAAGGTTCTGGCCTTGATTCAGATTTAAGCCAGCTATTCAAACATCGTTTTTAAATTGCCGCCTCAATAGTTGGCGGCAATCGGCATTTGCCTGCCTGCACCAAATGCCCGTGGCCGAACCCGGATAATAGGCGGTGCGTGGCGGCGTTTATATTCGTTGCGAACGATCATGCGGGCGATTTGTTAATAGACAGCTTCATCTTCGGGCGTTGAGCGGAAGTGGATGACAAATTCGTTAGCAGTTTTATATTCTCGTTTCAGTAGCACTCTCCTTTTACCGAGCTTAATGTGTCAGGCGACTATAAGATCAGCAACGGTGACATTTCAGCCTGTAGGCTGGGTTGAAGCAAAGCGGAAACCCAGCAAAACCAAGACACCCGACGATGGGTTTCGTACCTCAACCTAGCCTAGGGGCTACGGGTCGGACTTGCCACTTTCGCTCCGAGCCAAACTTGAATCTGCCGATAGTCTGCTATGGAGCGTCGTAATTCAAAAATGGGTTGGTTATTACCATTTTTGAATCAATTTTTTGACCATGCTGCATATCTTCCGAGAATAGAACGGTACAATCGGATTGCAGGGCAGCACTGACAATCATGCTGTCATACAAAGAAAAACCGTATTTTTCCGCGATTACCAAACCTAATTCATGAATTTCGAGAGTTAAGGGTTGGATAATACAGACTTCTAGAATTGTTTTAAGCGTTTCGCGTATTTCGGAATAGGACATATTTAGTTTTCGTGATGCCACCGAGGCAAACTCATTGAGCACCGGAACACTGATAACGCCACCATTTGAAATAATAGATTCGGCTCGGTCTGCCCGGACATTATCTCCAGACAGCAAGTACAATAGGACGTTGGTATCGAAAAAACACTTATCGTTCTTCATTCGCTTCGAGGCGATCAAATTTGAATCCTTCTGGTAATCGTCCTCGAAATTTCCGCAATCGGGCTAACAGTTCTTGTGGGCTGGGTTTTTTCTCCAGTTCAAAAATCCGCTCGTTGGCGATATGGATTTCTATGTCATCTCCTTCTTTTAGCTGGAGGGCCTCGACGATGGCGGCAGGCAATCGGACGGCCAAACTATTACCCCATTTTGCAACTTGCATGATATGCCTCATAAATTAGATATACGCATGTTAATTGTATATCTATACTGGCAAGCTGTGTCAACTATTTTAGCGTTACCTGATCGAAAATACGGAAAGTTTTTGCAAGCATTAACAAAAAGTTAGAATGTTGGCAACAAAGGTGCTTTGAGTAGATGAAGTCAATAAAACAATGGATTATACCCATTTATAACAACTAGCCGCTCTTACTCCTAAACAGACGATCATCACAATAACGTGGTTTACGTTTTTGTTTCGTCCCCCACTTCAATCTACCAGACAGTAATATTCTTTATAAGCTGACGTTAGGTAAGATATTTAGGACATTATGTTTTGGCATGACCGGTGTTATGAAAATAAATTCAATTCCTTACCCGCCAGTAACAATTCGTCGATGAAGTGTTGGCTGAATAATGGTAAGTAATTGTGTTTCAAGTGTGCGATTTTTGTCGTTGACCGCGGAATAAGATGCGATAGATCCCGCATCAACAAGTCATGATCCATGACCTCATCATAGGCCATTCCGGCGATCAGCCCGACACCCAGACCAAGACGGACATAGGTTTTAATAATATCGGTATCGGCGGCCGCCAACGTAACATCGAGTTGGCGTCCGATGGCATTAAACGCAGTTTCAATGTTGGATCGGCCCGTATAGCCAAAGCTGTAAGTCAGAATAGGGTATTCGGCCAGCCTTTCGAGCGTAATGTCGCCTTCGCTCAGCGGATGGTTTTTCAAGACGACTACCGAATGATGCCATTCATAACATTTGTGGATGATCAGGTCGCTGACTTCATCCACTTTTTCAGTACAAATGGCGATATCGGCCTTGCCCGTATGGAGCTGTTCGATCAATTGTTCCGGCGATGCCTGAATCATATAGATGCGGACGCCGGGGTAGAGATTTCTAAACCGCTGGATCGGCTTGGGCAAGAAATATTTGGCCTGGGTATGCGTGGTGGCTATATGCAGCGTCCCCTGATTGCTGTCCAGATAATCAGATGCCATCAGTTGAATATTGTTTTTGGCCCGGTTGATGGTGGCGACCTCAGCCATGACCCGTTGTCCCAACGGCGTTATGCCGATAATTTTTTTGCCTTGCCTTTCAAAGACGGGAGATCCTAACTCGTCCTCAAACAATTGTAATTGCCGGCTAACGGCTGACTGCACGACATGCATTTTGTCGGCCGCTTTTGAAAGGCTGAAATTGGTTTCTTGCAAGACCCGTAGTAATTCAATTTGGCTTAAGTTCATGGTTTTCTAGGTATCAAGACTATTGCTATCAAATCATATTATCTGATTTTTAGAACTTATAATCTAATTATATCGCTTTATTAAAAATAAAAAACACATTATGATTTTTCCCAACAGCAAGAATTATTGCTTAAGTTGAGCAGTGGCTTTGTTAAACAACTTCTGAGTTTGCCCTCCTCGTGAACCTACAGGGACGTTTTTGTGCGGGTTTTACGACCCGCATTTTTTTACTGGCGGCCAGTCAAAATCAACTGCAGCTAAAGCAAGCGTTTGACAACAATAGGTTACTAAATTTGAATTCCAGGAGAACGCTATGCCGTTACATAGCTTGGTAGATTATTTCAACGATCGATTTGAACATGAACATCGTTCCAGTTTCAGGCCGTTTATTCTGGAAAATGGAGCGGTCACGGGCCTTTTTGGGCCTATTAAAATTGACAGCAATTTTACATTGTTCAGGCAGGCATTAACGCCTACAACCATTGTAGGGCATGGCGCACAAATTGCCGTCGCCACTCGAAAAATCCAGCAGCTTTATCCCAATGAACTTGAAAATCTGTTAACAAAAAACCCCGGCCATGCAAGCGACTTTGAAACGTTCATCAATTTTGATCGCTTATCACGGACAGTCCACATGCTTAACTATCTGACTTTTTTGCATCTGCAAGGGCTGTTATTTTTAGAGGTGGATCCACGGCATATCCTCGGAATCAAGCGCGATCATGGTGCTTATTTTGAAGAAGTGATTACACAGTGCGGGCTTGAAACCAAAAATATTGTTATTACTGTCGCTGTGCATTACCAGTATGCACAGTATTATCAAGCGCTGATCAATGGTTTGGAAAATTATCGACGCCGAGGTTATCAAATTGCATTGAAATTTGAAACCATTAATCCGGAAAGTAAAGCATTTGATCTGGTTGAATCGCTCTCCCCAAACTATGTCAGTTTGTCGGCCAGAAACCTTATTGATGCCGACGATACAACATCGCGGCAATTGAAGCGGTGGCTCGAATCTATTGCCGGGCTCAGCATACTGCAACAAATCGATGATAAGCAATCTGATCGATTGGCTAAAAATATAGGTTTTGATTGGGTTGAAGGCAGCTATTACAGCGCAATACCGTTTGATTACTTAAGGAATACTGCGTCCCAAGACACGAGTTCAACGCATATTAGTATTTGAAAAGACATAGAATGCCGCGTGAATTTTACTGATTTCCGAGCAGGGGCCCGGGAAAATCTTTCGCTATCAACTATTGCTGAAAACACTGTTTAGATTCAAGGGTTCCCATAGAACCCTATGGGAACCCGCAGACGTCATTTAATAATTAAATGACGTTACCTCGCTGAATCTGTTTAACCGTACTAACCAGCCGATCAATTTCTTCATAGGTATTATAAAAAGCTAAGGACGGCCGTACCGTGCTTTCCAGGCCAAAACGGCGCAAGATCGGTTGGGCACAATGATGACCGGTACGAACAGCGATACCCACCTTGTTTAAAGCAACGCCAATATCCTGATTGCTATGGCCTGCCAGTACAAACGACAGTACGCTGGTTTTTTCCTGTGCCGTGCCTATCAGACGCAAGCCGGGTATGCTTTTAAGTTTGTCCATCGCATAAACCAGTAATTCATGTTCATAACGCGCCACATTAGGGATGCCGATTTTTGTCAGGTACTCAAGCGCAGCCCCCAATCCGACTGCGTCAGCAATATTGCCGGTACCGGCTTCAAACCGGGCAGGAGCCGGTTGGAATGTGGTTTTTTCAAACGTTACGTCATCGATCATGTTACCGCCGCCTTGCCAAGGTGGCATGGACTCAAGCAGCTCTGCCTTGCCATAAACAGCGCCAATACCGGTTGGCCCGAATATCTTGTGTCCGGAAAATACACACCAATCACAATCCAGCGCTTGGACATCCACTTGTAAGTGTGAAACCGATTGGGCGGCATCCAGTAATACACGAGCCCCGACACGATGGGCCATAGCAATGATTTCCTGTGCTGGTGTGACCGTGCCGAGCGCGTTGGATACATGGGTAAACGAAACTAGTTTGGTTTTTGAACTCAGCAATTTTTGATAGTCGCCGAGTACTACCTGACCGCTGTCATCAACAGGCACGACGCGTAAGGTGGCGCCCGTTACGTCGCACAATTGTTGCCAGGGTACAATATTGGCGTGATGCTCGAGCCAGGTAATGACAATTTCATCACCTGCCACCAGATTTTGCCGCCCCCAGCTTTGCGCCACCAGATTGATACCTTCTGTGGTGCCACGGACAAAAATAATGTTGTCTGCAGACGGAGCATTCAGGAACTTTGCTACCGTATTTCTGGCTTGTTCATAGGCATCGGTCGCCCGCGCAGCCAGTTCATGCGCTGCACGGTGAATATTGGAGTTTTCGTGTTCATAAAAATACGAAATCCGATCAATTACGGCCTTTGGTTTTTGGGTTGTTGCTGCGTTATCAAGCCAGGCTAAAGGATAGCCATTAACTTTTTCTTTTAGAATCGGAAAATCACGACGAAATGCGTGTACATCGAAGGGTGGATGCGCAGAACTTACTGATAACGCTTGTGCATTAAAACCGGAGGTTTTTAACTCATCAAGAAAATAAAATGTGGACTCTGATCCTGTGCTTGCCGGAATAGCATCGGAAGGCACGGAAAACGATGTGAAAAGCTTTTGTAGCTCAGCTTCACCCGGCAAGCCATAGACTTCCGGTGTCAAGCCAGCTATCAATGAGGCTTCCAAATCAGCTAACGAACCGGTCAAGCCTGGAATTACCGGGATAGCAGGAATGCCGGGTACTGGACTGACCACCGCACTGTTCGGTACACCCTTTATAGCCGGTGTATTAGTAGCAATCAGTTTTTGCGCCTCAATTTCTGATACTTGTGCAGAAAAATCCCCATCCACCGATTTATTTATGTTTGCCAATGGTTCAAATGCTGTTTTGTAGGTAGCAAACGAAGATGGATTGTAGGAGGACGAACTGGCTCCGGTCTTTCCGTCCGTGTGGCTTCCGGCGGGTGGATGCGAAACCAGCAACTGTTGCAGTTCAGATTCTCCAGGCAAGCCAAAGTCATGTTGGAAAATGCCCTCCAACAGTTTTTTGTCCAAACCAGCCAACGAGGAAGTCAGTCCATTGTCCGTAACTGAACTTGGTTGGCCTGAAACGGAGCTCGTATCCAGACTGTCAGAGACACTCTGAAAAGAGGGTTTACGCTGCGCGAACAACTGCCGTAACTCGGCTTCTCCGGGTAAACCCAGCCCTTGCGGCGTAATGCTGGTTATGCCAACTTTATCAAGCCCCGCTAACGGTGAGGACAATCCACCTGGGATGGCAGAAGCTGCAAGCCCCAATCTTGAACCATCGCAGGGTAGTGCGGTAAAAAGGTTATTGGCCAGTTGAGTCAGCTGATCGATATCCGGCAACCCTTCGCTAAAACTTAAGCTATCCGAAAACCCTTGTTGCGCTGGATTGATTTTATCAAATTCACTTGTAGTCATGATATTTACTCACATCGACATTCTCGAGCACACCGAGCGCGTCATCTGTCAGTACCGCCAGTGAACAATAAAGCGAGATGAGATACGAGGCTATCGCTTTGTGATTGATACCCATAAACCGGACGGAGAGCCCCATGCTCAATTGGCCAGTTAAATTGGGCTGGTAAAGACCGACCACGCCCTGGCGGCTCTCGCCGGTGCGCAGCAAAAGAATATTGGTTTTATTATTGGTCACTCGCACTTTATCGCAAGGGATGATCGGTAGTCCGCGCCACGTCAAAAACTGCGATCCAAACAGGGTAACGATAGCGGGTGGCACACCACGCCGGGTGCACTCACGTCCGAACGCGGCAATGGCTAGTGGATGAGCCAGGAAAAACGCCGGTTCTTTCCAAACACGGGAAATCAACTCATCTAAGTCATCCGGGGTAGGAGCACCCGTGCCGCCTGGACGAGGTTGCACTTTTTGTGAGGGGGCTACGTTATTGAGCAAGCCATATTCGGCATTGTTGACCAGTTCGCTTTCCTGGCGTTCTTTGATCGTTTCGATCGTCAAACGCAGCTGTTCATGGATTTGGTTATGTGGGCTGCTGTATAAATCCGAAATCCGCGTGTGCACATCGAGTACGGTATTCACTGCGTTCAAACGGTACTCACGGCCCCATTCTTCGTAATCGACAAAGGTTTGTGGCAGTTCTTTTTCATCGAGACTGGAACAATCAACGTGCAGGGACGTTTCATTCTTAACTTTATTGACGCGGTAAATACCAGCCTCAAGCGGTGTCCAATGTAATAAATGCACCAGCCACCGGGGAGTGATGGTGGATAACATAGGGACGGTTTTGGTGGCATTTGCCAATGTACGGGCGGCGACATCGCCTAATGCAGTGTGGGATTGGCCTTCATGAATATCGGACATAATAATTTTCCTTTTTAGTGGTTAAAAAAATAGTTTCCAAGAGGAATGTTTGGAAATTAATCGTTGCTATAGCTGGTCTTACCTTATATACCAGCGCCGCCATCAAACAGTTCGCTGCGAAAAGAGGCCTGTGTGACATTGCTGCCGGGCGGGACGCTGTGCGTCAGCCAGACGTTGCCGCCGATGGTTGATCCTCGGCCGATGGTGATTCGCCCTAAAATCGTGGCGCCTGCATAAATGACAACATCATCTTCAACGATAGGGTGCCGGGCATTGCCTTTCACAAGAATGCCGTTTTCGTCTTTTTGAAAGCGTTTGGCACCTAAAGTGACCGCTTGATATAAACGCACATGTCGCCCGATGACGGTTGTCTCTCCAATGACGACGCCCGTGCCATGATCGATAAAAAAACTTTCACCGATTTGAGCGCCGGGATGGATATCAATGCCGGTGGCTGAATGAGCAATTTCAGCGATCATGCGCGCAACCAGTAAGGCGCCTGCCTGATACAGGATATGTGCAAGCCGATGGTGAATAATGGCGGTAATGCCGGGATAACAAACCAGAACCTCATCGGGGCTTTTTGCTGCCGGATCGCCTTCGAACGCGGCTTGAATATCGGTATCGAGTAACATTCTGACAGCGGGCAACTGCGCTGCAAACTGGCGGGCAATGCTAATAGCTTGCTCATGAGCCGGATTATCAAGGCCCTGATTCCCGGAAATAAACTGAAGCTCGCGGCGGATTTGCGTATAGAGTTCACGAAGCAAAGTCTCAAGCGTATGACCGACAAAGTAATCGATACCTTCTTCATTCAGATCGGGGAGCCCCAGGCGGTTTGGAAACAACACTGCGCCCAAGCCGTCCAGAATTTTTTGCAGCTCTTTTCGTGACGGCAGTTTGGGTGGATTATCACGGCGGCTTCGTGTTTCCAGCGATTGCACGCGCAAATCGTGTAAGCGCGCAACGAGGCCATCGATACCCCAGTCATACGCGCCGTTATGAGAAACTACCTCATTCATGCCGCAAAACCTTGGGCGTCGAAGAGTCCTTCAAACAGCGATGAACTTAAATAACGTTCACCGGAATCCGGCAACACGACCACGATGGTTTTGCCAGCATTTTCAACCTGTTTGGCCACGCGTACTGCGACAGCCACGGCAGCACCACAGGAAATGCCTGACAAGATGCCTTCTTCCTTGGCCAGGCGTCGTGCATAGTCAATGGCTTCTTCGTTCGTGACTTGCTGGATGTCATCAACCAGCGCTAAATCGAGTACATCAGGGACAAAGCCTGCACCGATACCCTGGATTTTATGCGGTGCCGGTTTTAGAGGTTCGCCGGCACGATATTGTGTCAGGACCGGACTGGCGGCTGGCTCCACGGCAATGGAAATGATCGATTTGCCCTGGGTCTTTTTGATATAACGGGACACGCCGGTAATCGTTCCACCCGTGCCGACACCGGATACAAAAATATCGATGTTGCCAGCGGTATCGTTCCAGATTTCCGGCCCGGTGGTCTGCTCGTGAATCGCAGGGTTGGCCGGATTTTTAAATTGTTGCAGCAAGACATAACGATCAGGATCGGAAGCCACGATTTCTTCAGCCTTTGCGATAGCGCCGCTCATGCCTTTGGCACCTTCAGTCAAGACCAATTTGGCACCGTAGGCAATGAGCAGTTTACGGCGTTCGATGCTCATCGTTTCCGGCATCGTCAAAGTTAACGGAATATTACGGGCCGCCGCAACAAACGCCAGAGCAATACCGGTGTTACCGCTGGTGGGCTCAACAAGTTCCTTACCAGGGCCAAGTAAACCGCGCTGTTCGGCATCCCAAATCATTGCCGCGCCAATCCGGCATTTAACCGAATAAGCCGGATTACGCCCTTCAATTTTTGCCAGTAGGGTGGCTGAGGCACCATCGATGATTCGATTGAGGCGCACCAGCGGCGTTTTTCCTATGGAGTGAGAGTTATCTTCATACCAATTCAACATGATAATTTCCTGTATGTAGACGTAAACTGACTTATGTTGGCAATTTTTGGCCAAAAAAAAGCCAGTGGCCCTGTTAGGGGCTCACTGGCTTCCGGTTGTCCGGTCAGCTTTTTGTAGAGGACTAAAATACTGTAGTTATTTAAGCTTTGTCAAGCTTGCTTTATGTACTAAAAATATTAGTTACTCCTGATAAATGGTTATCACAAAGTTTTTATTTCTTTTCCAGCAATGATTAATTCGTCTATAAAATGTTGGCTGAATAAGGGTAAATAATTATGTTTCAAGTAAGCAATTTTTGTTTTTGAGCGTGGTATAAGATGCGATAAATCGCGCATCACCAAGTCCTGATCCGCCAAGGCATCATAGCCCATCCCGGTGATTAGCCCAACGCCTAGTCCTATACGAACGTAAGTTTTGATGACATCGGTATCGGCGGCGGCCAGCGTAACGTCCAGTTTTAGACCGGCATTTTTGAAGGCGCTTTCAATATTTGAACGGCCCGTGTAGCCAAAACTATAGGTAAGAATGGGATATGCGGCGAGCCGTTCCAGAGAAATATCTCCCTCACTCAGCGGATGATTTTTCGGCACTACCGCTGAATGATGCCATTCGTAGCATTTTTCAATAACCAGATCGCTAACCTCATCGACTTTCTCGGTACAAATGGCAATATCCGCATTACGAGTATGAAGTTGATCAATCAATTGTTCCGGTGACGCTTGAACCATATAGATAGTAACCCCAGGGTATTTTTCTCTAAACCGTTGTATCGGTTTGGGTAAAAAATATTTAGCCTGGGCGTGGGTCGTGGCAAGATGAAGTGTACCTTGATTACTGTCCAGATAATCGGCAGCTATAAGTTGGATATTGTTTTTGGCCCGGTTGATAGTAGCTACTTCCTCCATAATACGGTTTCCCAGCATCGTCATGCCAATTAATTTTTTTCCCTGTCTTTCAAATAGGGGGGAGCCTAATTCTTCTTCAAACAATTGTAGTTGCCGGCTAACGGCCGACTGTACAACATGCATCCTGTCTGCTGCTTTTGAAAGACTGAAATTGGTTTCTTGCAAGACACGCAGTAATTCAATCTGGCTCAAATTCATAGTTTGGGAAATTCCTTATCTTAATTTTCCTATATCAGGAATTGCCGGCTTCTTGGACGATCTTTTGTCGACGGCTGCAAAACGACGATTAATGAAACCAGTGCGCCTGGCGAATTTTAAGATCAACCTTGTCGCCACGATTTAACTCAAGTTCCTTGAACTGATCGTTCGGCATTTCCGCATAGACGGGTGCGGAAGACTCATTATTGCCATTTTTCACTAATTCCAGACGAATCAATGCGCCCAAATGTTGCCAGTCTTTTACGGTGGCCGGAGCTTTATTTTCAGTGGTTGATTTTTGTATGACGATGTCATGAGGACGCACGTGGGCAATCTTGCCTGCTTGATTCGGCGTCAACAGTCCTGCAGTTTGTAACCAGTCACTATCATGTTCGGCCAGATCAAAAACATTGGTTTGGCCAATAAAACGTGAAACGAAGGCATTGGCTGGATAATCGTAAATCTCGCTTGGGGAGCCTTGTTGTTCAATGCGGCCATGATTCAGCACGACAACCTGACTGGCGACCTCCATCGCTTCTTCCTGGTCGTGAGTAACGAAAATACTGGTGACGTTCAGATCGTGATGCAGATTTCGTAGCCAAAGTCTTAGATCTTTGCGCACACTGGCGTCAAGAGCACCAAAGGGCTCGTCCAGCAATAATACCGAAGGCTCGACAGCCAGCGCACGCGCTAACGCGATGCGTTGCCGTTGGCCTCCTGACAGTTGATCGGGATAACGGTCATTAAGCCAGTCCAGTTGCACGAGATCCAATAGCGCATGGACTTTTTTTGTTATAAATTCGTTATTGGGCCGACTGCGCCGAGGTTTGACTCTCAAGCCAAAGGCGACGTTTTCGAATACAGTCATATGGCGAAATAGCGCATAGTGTTGAAACACAAAACCAATTTGGCGGCTTTTTACGGGTTTATCCGTTACATTATCCCCTTTTAGAAACACATCGCCTTTATCGGCCTGTTCAAGTCCCGCAATTATGCGCAATAACGTGGTTTTACCACAACCGGAAGGCCCCAGTAATGCGACTAACTCCCCTTCAGGGATGTCGAGATTGATATTGTCCAGTGCGGTAAATGCACCAAATTGTTTGCAAATATTGTTTAAATTGATGCTCATGATATCGGTTCTATAAATTTTTGGATTGAAACGACTATTCCTCTAATCGTTTGGGCAGATATTTGCTCCTGCAATATCTGCATTCACCACCTCCTTGTGGATCCCGCTTTCAAATCCTGTTTAAGTTTCCATTCCAGGAATGTTTTCACCACTAATGTCACTACAGCCAGGGCGGCCAGAATTGACGCACTGGCGAACGCCCCGACGAAGTCATACTCGTTATAACTGACCTCGACATGTAACGGTAAGGTATTGGTTAATCCCCGGATATGGCCTGATACCACCGAGACAGCACCAAACTCACCCATTGCACGGGCATTGCACAACAAGACGCCGTTCAATAATCCCCACTTGATATTCGGCAGAGTAATCCGAAAAAAGGTTTTCCATCCGCTGGCACCCAAAGATAATGCCGCTTCCTCTTCTTCATGCCCCATCTCTTGCATGAGTGGGATCAGTTCACGGGCTACAAATGGGAATGTGACAAACAGCGTTGCCAGTATGATGCCGGGCACGGCAAAGACAATTTTAATGTCATGTTCGGAAAGCCATGGCCCCAGCCATCCCTGAGCACCGAAGATTAATACATAAATAAGACCTGCAATCACCGGCGATACCGAAAACGGCAGATCGATCAAGGTAATCAACAGATTTTTTCCGCGAAAATTAAATCGGGCAATTGCCCATGCTGCAGAAATTCCAAACACGGTTGTCAGAGGCACTGTGACCAGTGCAACCAGTAGTGTTAGCCGCATTGCCGACAGTGCATCGGAATGAGTCAGGCTGGCTTTATAAGTAGACCAACCCTTGGCAAATGCTTCAAGCAGCACGGTCGCCAGAGGCAAAACCAGAAATAATCCAATAATGCTTAGTGTGAGTACGATCAAGGCATAACGCACCCAGTCGGGGTCTGACAAGGTGAGTTTTTTGGGAGAAATATAAGGCTTGGCGGAAATCGAATTCATCAGAAACCTCTCACAATTGTCCGGAACGGCGGCGCACCCACCATTGCAAGCCGTTTATCAGTAGCAGTAACAGAAACGACAGGATCAGCATGGTCATACCTATAGCGGTTGCTCCGGCGTATTCGTATTGTTCCAGTTTGGTGATAATCAAAAGCGGCAAGACTTCCGAGATGTAAGGCATATTGCCGGCAATAAAAATCACAGAACCGTACTCGCCAACACCCCGGGCAAAAGCGAGTGCAAATCCGGTAATGGTGGCAGGCAAGATGTTGGGTAAAATAACTTTGATAAATGTTTGCAAGCGGGTGGCGCCGAGACTGGCAGCCGCTTCTTCCATCGCGGTGTCCAGTTCCTGCAGCACCGGTTCGATGGTGCGCACGACAAACGGCAAGCCGATAAAAATCAAAGCGAAAACAATACCTAACGGCTTGTAGGCTATTTGTATACCCATGCTGTCAAATACCAGTTTGCCTATCCAGCCGTGAGGTTCGTAAATGGTTGCCAAAACAATACCGGCAACGGCGGTTGGCAAAGCGAACGGCAGATCAATCAAGGAGTCGAATAGGCGCTTGCCGGGGAAGGAATACCGTACCAGAGTCCAGGCGATGATAAAGCCGAACACGACAGCAAAGGAGGCGGCAATAAGGGCCGATCCAAAGCTCACGCGGAACGAAGCCAGCACTCGCTGGTTAGTCATAATGGCCAAATACTCGTCGAAGCTGAGCTGCAAGGCTTTCAGCAGCATCGCACTTAGTGGTATAAGCACTATCAGCGCCAGATAAACCAGGGTAAGGCCGATGGCCGGGCGAAATCCCGGCATGATGTTACTTTGTGGCATGTCAGTATTTTGGTTGACCGGGTTGTGCAAAGTTATAGAAGTACCAACAACCCGGTATTAAAAGAATCCTTCGTGTTGCGTCAGGCGTGCCGGCTAGTAAGCTTTATGGGCTAATTTGCACGCCGGTTGTATTTTTAAGGCGCATAGATTTGATCGAATGTGCCGCCATCATCAAAGTGTTCTTTTTGCGCCTTGTGCCATCCGCCGAATTGCTTATCGACAGTGAAAAGCTCCAGTTTTGGAAAGCGCTTTAAATCTTCGGGGTTCGCATGTTCCGGCTGATACGGGCGGTAAAAGTGTTTGGCAGCCAGTTTTTGTCCAACAGGTGAGTAGAGATATTGAAGATAGGCTTCGGCCAAATCCTGCGTTCCGTTCTTTTTGACGATTTTATCGACCACAGTCACGGGTGTTTCCGCCAAAATGCTGGTTGGCGGCACGATAATCTCAAATTTACCGGCGCCTTCTTCTTTGAGGGCCAAAAACGCTTCATTTTCCCAGGTAATGAGTACATCGCCGATGCCGCGCTGGATAAAAGTAGTTGTTGAACCCCGTGCACCGGAATCCAGTACTGGGACATTTTGATACAATTTTTTCACAAAATCCTTGGCAGCCTCTTTGCTTCCGTATTTTTTTTCTGCAAATGCCCAAGCGGCTAAATAATTGTAGCGTGCGCCACCCGACGTTTTGGGATTTGGGGTAATCACTGACGTGCCTTCTTTAGCCAGATCGTCCCAGTCCTTGATGCCTTTCGGGTTGCCTTGACGCACTAGAAGTACAATGGTGGATGTGTAGGGTAAACTTTTGTTGGGTAAACGACTTTGCCAATCTTTAGGCAACAATCTAGCCCGCTCAGAAATCTGATCGATGTCGTATGACAACGCCAGAGTCAGTACATCGGCTTCCAATCCGTCAATGACGGCTCTCGTCTGTTTACCAGCACCGCCATGCGATTGCTGAATTTCAACATCTTCTTTGGTTTTATCTTTCCAGTATTTGATAAATTCCTTATTGAAGTCCTGGTACAGTTCTCGTGTTGGGTCGTAGGAGACGTTCAGCAGAGTTCTATCAGCCAATGCTGTACCACTGAAAAGCATGGTAAGCACTAGATAAAGATATTGGAGTGATCGGGTAAATTTCATGTCTTCTCCTCAAGGAAGCTGTTGTTTGTTTCGCCGCATTTTGGTTATATTTATCTTTGCGATATAACATGCGTTCTGTTGCAATTAAAATGATAACCAAATTGGTTGCTGGATAATATTGATATATTTAGATGTATATATCTGTTTATTAGATATAAGCGGTTTTCGGCAAGAGATTCATATTGCATGATTTGTCCGTGATTCAACATCAATGATCCAGCAGTTCCTTTCCTGATCAACTTGGGAAAGGAACTTGTAATTTGGCAGAATCAGTTGACTATTTATATTTGGGCTTCCCATCGCCAAATGCATTCAGAGAGACTTCGAAGAAAAAGAAGTTGCTTGCTTCTGTGGTGAAGGGGCCATTCGCGTTCGCGCGAGCCTTGGTAAAGCCTCCTGGATTGAAGCGGGCATAACTCAGACTCCAGTCCACGTAAGGATTCAGTTTATGGACCATACGAATGTCGAATTCGTGGCCAAGGAAACTGCCGCTCTGACCGTTTAAATCGCGCAAGTTGGCTCGATTCCAGGAGTCGGTTTCGCTTTGCAACCAGTAGGCGTTGTAAGCAGTATCGATACGGACATCCTTATACGGAGTGAATTCCAGCCTGAGCTTAGGCGCATGTATGTTATCCCAGGAGAAATAGTCGTTACGCGACCACGGCTGGTTGAATCCGTAAAAGGCATCGAAACGTTCGTTGCTGCCGCTGGATGCATTTCTGTTAGGGTTTTTATCACCGGTGCCGTAACCGTAATAGACGCTGGCTCTCGGTTTCCAGTCATGATCGAAGGTGTAGCCCAGTTCCAGTGAGTAGGCGAGAGCATCATGCTGCAGCAGGAATTGTTTATTTTGGCGAGTAACGCCAAAGCGGCCAAACTGTTTATTAATGTCGGCATCGAAATCAAAGCCGGTGTCTGGAATTACACCGTAGACCCTGAGGCCAGGCGCATAAATGTCCATGTCGTTCCTGCGATTGGCAGCAACCGCATTAGTAGGATCACCATTTTGTTTACGACCCAGGAAATAAGGCTGGATGGTGATAAAATCCGACCATTGCTTCAGGCTTAACACGCCGCCGTAAATCCAGGTGTCTTCATCGGGCTGGTCAAAGTTGTACTTCAATCGCTCCACAGGCTGGAAGGCAAAAGTATCCAGATCCCAGTCATTTTGCTTTTTACCGAAACGGACACGAAAGCCTTCGAAGTTGTTGGTGGTATTGCGGAACTGATTGTTGCCGATCAAGCGTCTATCCAGCAACTCCAACGATTGCCGACCGGCACGAATACTGAACGGCCGGTTGTGACCCAAGAAATTTTTTAAATAGAGTTCGGCATAGCCTTGTATCAATTCAAACTCATTCACATCCGATACATTTCTTTCATACAGGCCGTTATAGCTGCGCGCATCTTCAAATTCGACTGCAAACCGGAGCGGGTCAAGAATGTCATGAACGCCGACATAGGCACGGGTCCGATGCAACCACAAGTTATCCGGGTCAGGGCGAAAAACCGTGCTGCTATTGGTGCCCGTAGGTGTTGGCCGATAATCGTTTTCGCGGTATTCATATCGAGTACGAAAATCCAGCCCCACATCCAGCCATTCCACATCACGAAATTGCTCGAACTGAGTTTTACTCAGATTGCGTACATATCTTGGCGGATCGGTCTCCGGTTCGACGCGGTAACCTTTGGTTTTGACGTAGTAATCCTCGGCATTTGCCAGGCTTGGCAATAGCAATACAAGAGCGTTTGTGGCTGACAGGATCTTATTGATATTAAAATTCATGATTTTCCCTTTGGTAACTGGAGATTGATCAAAGTAGAAAGCTAATCTCTCAGAATGAAATTCACTTCCGGTGATCCGGTCAGCTTGTTGCACGTTTTGTTAATGTTTTCGCCGTTGATGTGGTAGAAAGAGGTGAGATTCACAAGGCTGATTTTTGATCAAAACGCAGTTTTTCTTTGCGCTCGACCTGTACGACCTTGCTGTCGTGGATGGTTATTTCCACGGATCCATAACGTATCCCTTGCAACGCGGCAGCAATCCGTTTTGCGATGTCTGCAATCTGTTGCTCCTGATCGTAGTTACCGGATTTCAGGGTCATAAAATTACACCTTCAAGTAAATGTTGCTGGAGCTTGCTGTTGATTTGGCAACAATCTTAAGGTAGGTGGAGGTGATATAAAAATGATATTTTTAGAACAGTTAATCTAAAAATGAGATATAGATGGTATTGTAAACAATAGCTTTACTGTACTCTTGAGCTTATATAGTCCTTTAAATTCAGTAGATAGCCATTACGCCTACTGAAAAGGCTGGGGGAAAGCGTCCTTTGACAAAACAATCTCCAGCAAGTGATTTTTTGTTGAAAGGACTACTTTATTTTTACATTCGAAAAGCGCAGTTTGGCGTTATACCGGTTCGTTTATCAAGTATAAAAGGAGATAAGCCGTTAGAAAAAACTGGTGTTAACGCCCATTCTTGACAACCAGGCAGGTAAAGACGTATTTTAGCCAGATATGGAGTTTCACTTATGGGGCTACAAAGATATGCGCACTCTGATGAGCTACACAAAATGGGAAGAGCAGCGGGTGGTTCCTTCACTTCAAAGCTGGTTGATACGACGGCTTAGAGTGGGTGGAAATCAAGACTGTGCCGGTCAGCAAAAGAACCCAGTGCGTGCCTAAATCTTTTTTCAAATCGCATATTGATTAAATTTAAAAGATAAACTAAAAATGCCTCCTAGCTGCTCACAATTTCCCTTGTATCCTCCACTGCTGGTTGCGGTCGCACAAGACACCTATCTTAGGCCCTCAATGCCGTTTTCGGATAACATGAATCTTCCAGGCATCCCTGCGCCAAAATATGGACAAGATATCACTTATGGTTATGGCCGAATCGCGCCAGGGAAAAAGAGTGTCGGAAACACGCCGGCAGAGCTAAAGCCCAAAATGCTCCAGTTGCTGGCGACTTTTGCGCGCGGCGATAAAAGCGGAATGGCCAGACGACTGTTCAATGCCTTCTTGACCGATATGTGTAGAATTGTTGTCTACTTCGATGACGCCTCACTCAATGCGGCGGCGAACTCCCACCCCAACATAAATTACTTTTGCGATGCGGCCCTTTCCGCACCGAATTCGCTGCATAAGGCCATCGGCAAAACCCGCATTCATCAAGCGCTTAAGAATGCCAACTGGGACATCACAAAGTTGTACATGCCCACCGGTCTCGGGGTGCCGGCGTTCAATTTGGGCAGCAAGGCATTTTCAACTCTGGATTTCAATAGTGGTCTTGGCCTTATGATCAATGGTGTGCAATACGTTTATGTGGTTGCGACAGCCTACAATTACGATAGCGAAGCCAAGAAATACTGCATTACGCTCAAATTTATATTTTATGACGTTTTCGGGTTGGATGACGATGATCTCAGAGAATTCGGAGCACAGTCTGACTCAATTTTTTCTTCAAGCGCAGCCATTGGAATTACCGCATGGTGGCAACTGCAACATCAGCATGGGTTCGCCCCGCTGATTACGAGAATAATTCTGGAGAGAACCTATGAAGCTCCAGCAGAGTGAAGCGACCGGTTCAAAATTTCCCAGCTTGGGGCTTTCGGCTTGCATTTTAGGCCTTGTTCTTTGTCCCTTGGCTTATATCGCAATCGGCGCCCTTACCGGATTTGCTCCCGCATTTTCCTTTCTGTCGCTACCGCTATTATTAGCGAGCACCGGTTATCTACTTTACCGGTATCTTTCGAAACCGGGGCAATGTTCTTCAAAAAAGTGGCTGATAACGGCAGAAATGGTCAGCTGGATTCTTATAATGGTATTTCTTGTCATCGTGTCGGATTTCACGCTGCTGACCAAATTTGAACGAATCGGATTGTTCTGTTCGCTGTTTCTGGCCACCTCCGTGATTTCGTTACCGATTGTCTTAATGCGTCAAACCGCCTTGATTGAAAGACTGAAACGCTTACCCAACAAAGTTACCCTGATCTTGCTCTTGGTTATGGTGCTGGCAGCAGCAGGCACAATGGCACTGTACCTCCAACGAGTACCAGCGTTCCCCTAAATCATGCGATTAATACGAGTGGTTGGATCACCGTATTGGCGTTAAGCATAATTTTGGTGGTTTTCTATGAG
>CXWL01119180.1_pt1 | contig 18980 bp, 14 predicted proteins | sample 590931 | NCBI WGS metagenome assembly CXWL01 (sample SAMEA3498368, study PRJEB10139) | groundwater metagenome | biome: water well; material: biofilm material | place: Germany | collected 2015-04-27 | reverse complement strand
CAATTGAAAACGATTTCTTTTGATTTGAAAACGATTTCAATTAACATGGAATAGATGCCAGAACCACGAGAGAAGCAGAAGCACAAGAGAACCGCTCAAGAAAAATTGACATCTCAGCGGACCTGTACCCCGGCGTACAGGCTGATGAGCCCACCTTCACAGGAGACATATGAAAAATCGCACAATCTCGGCCAAGAGAATATCGGGCACACCGATACAGCTGGCCATATTTACACTGATCGCCGGTATCGGCTCTGCCCAAGCGCAAGAGCAGACGCAGGCGCAAATCCAGGCGCAGGCAAAAGCCGCCGCCGAGTCCGGCACTATCGCAGAAGTGGTTGTCACCGGCACCAAGCGCGCCACCTCGTTGCAGCGCACCCCGGTGGCGATTACCGCATTGAATGCGGCGACACTCGATGACAACCATGTGCAGACCTTGCAGGACATCGTGAATCTGGTTCCCGGTTTCTCTGCCACCGCGCAGGGCGATCACGGCGTCATGACCATGACCATGCGCGGCGTCGGTAACGACAGCGCCAAGACTGAATATGCCGATCCCGAGGTCGCCTCATTCGTCAACGGTATTTACTCGCCACGCCCGGAAGGCGCTACCGCGCTGCTGTTTGATCTGGAAGGCATCGAAGTTCTGCGCGGCCCACAAGGTACCTTGTGGGGACGCAACGCGACAGTCGGCGCGGTCAACATGCAAACCGCCAAGCCGGTCATCGGCGAGTCATCCGGCAATCTGGAAGGCGGCCTTGGCAACTATAAGCGCCTGGGTGTGCGTGGTGCGTTCAACGTGCCGGTCAGCGACACCATGGCGCTGCGTTTCGCCTTCATCAATGAACAGCACGACGGCTATGTTGACTACCAAAGAATGCCGACACTGTCTCTGTCCAGCCAAAAAGCGGCGTTTGTCGCCGGCGGCGGCAACCTGGCTGATTTCCAGCCATTGAACGCCAACTTATTTGTCACGGGCGGGCAGAAATACGGTGCGCAGAAACAAAGCGCAGCGCGTCTTTCCATGCTGTGGAAGCCAACTGCCGACAGCAAGTGGGATCTGTCTTACGAGAAGTTTAGCGATCGTGGCGCAGCCAACATGAATCTGATGCAAACCCCGCGCGCCGGGCAAAAGATGTGGTCGGCACTGATCGATACGGCGCCTGGCATTGAGCGTGATTCCGACGCACTGCGCAGCCGCGTCGATATGGCGCTGAGCAAGGATATCTCCTTCGCCTACATCGCCGGCTATGCCAAATTCAGCGGCGCACAGACCTTTGACGGCGACGCCGGCGTGGTGGTGCCAACCAGCTTTGCTACCGGCGGCAGCCATCGCGAGCACAACACCAATTCCTCGCATTACGTCAATTACAGCCATGAAGTCGAGCTGCAATCAACCGGCAAAAAAGAAGTCGACTGGCTGCTTGGTCTGTACTACGCGGCAGAGACCAATGACATCCGTTTTGATCTGCCCATCATGAACGGTACCCAGCAAGGCACGGTCGGCTGGCAGGGCTCGTTCATCCAGCCAAAGGAAACCGTCGCCTCCAAAGCGCTATTCGGCCAGGCAACCTGGAACCTCTCTGATCAGCTGCACCTGACCGGCGGCGCACGCTATACCAAGGACGACCGCGCCAATATCGGCGGCCGCGGTTATGGCTGGGCAAACTACCCGGCCACGCCGTTGACCGTGGCGCAGGTGCCGGTTAACGCCAATATCAATCCGTGGGATGCCAACTCGGGTTTTGGCAGCCCGGGCCTGAACGATGGCACCTACAGCGGCAGCAAGGTCACAGGCCTGGCACGTATCAGTTACGATCTGGATAAAAACAATATGTTTTACGCCAGCGTCTCTACCGGATACAAATCCGGCGGCCTGCAAGACGGCGGCAGAACCTATGCGCCAGAGACGCTCACCAACTATGAAATCGGCACCAAACATAGCTTGTTCAATGGCACGGTCAAGATCAGCAATGCGATCTTCTATGAAAACTTCAAGGACTATCAATTTACTGCCGCAGTCACCAATCCCGACGGCAGCCGCGCCATGGCAACGACCAGTGCAGAAGGCGCCAAGATCGCCGGTTTTGAAACCGAGATCGCGGCCAAGTTAAGCAAGGACGACAAGATTCAGGTGTCCCTGGCCTACACGCCAAAAGCCAAGCTGGGCAAGTTGTTCGCCGGGTCGAATGACTACGTGATTCCGGCATGCGTTGCCGATACCAGCGTCTCCAACTGCATCGACGTCAGCGGCGTGACGATGGCGCATACGCCAAAGATCCAGATGCAAGTGCAGTACCAGCACACCATCCATCTGAGCAAAGGCACCTTGACGCCACGCATCAGCGTGCACTACGAATCAGAGAGCAACCTGAGCGTATTTAGCAACTACTTTGGCGCACCGGACCGGCAAGCAGCCTACGCCCGCACCGACCTCGGCCTGCGCTACGCCGGCGACAGGTTTTATGTCGACACCTTTGTGCGTAACGTCAGTAACGGCAACGTCAAAACCAGCGCGCAAAACGGCAATACCGGCGGTATCTGGGTAGCGCAATACCTGCCACCACGCACCTTCGGCATCAACATCGGTACGGATTTCTAAGCAACAGCAACGTCGCTGCAGAATCAAAAAAACCTCGCCAGAAATGGCGAGGTTTTTTTATGCTCAAAACTAAAAAAAGCACCACGCCAGCACGCCCTATCCATGCGGGTTTGCAGCCTGCCTAGGCTGCAGCCCGCATGGATAGTGCGTGCTGGAGGATGCTGTTTTAAAATTTTGGGAGTGGTGTAGATGCAAAACAACTCGTAGGATTATTGCGGGTTGTAGCCTTGAATCGACAAAATGTTTATAGAGATTAATTTTCATTCTACTAACGAAGTCAGCAACATCGAAATGTATTTCAAATGGTGGCTTTAGCCACTTGAATAAACCAGAGAGCCAGCTATAGTTTTAAAATGGTTTGAATTTTCACCAGTTCCCAAACCCCGCTACAATCCTGTTTCCCCTCCTTTCTTTTTGCGGATACCCCATGAGCAAATACATGCTGAACATTAACGGACAAGTGAAGTCAGTTGATCTTGTTCCTGATACACCCTTGCTGTGGGCCTTGCGTGATTCGCTGGATCTGGTCGGCACCAAATACGGGTGCGGCGTCGGGCAGTGCGGGGCTTGTACTGTGCAGATCAATGGCGTGCCTACGCGCTCTTGCATGGTGACTGTCTCGACTGTTGGGCGGCAGAAAGTGACGACGATAGAAGGGCTGGACGCGGATGCGGCGCACCCTTTGCAGCTGGCGTGGCAAGAGCTCGATGTGCCGCAGTGCGGTTATTGCCAGGCCGGGCAGATCATGACGGCGGCGGCTTTGCTGAAAGATAATCCCCATCCAAATGACGAAGAGATCGATGCTGCGATGGGCGGCAATTTGTGTCGCTGCGCCACTTATTTGCGCATACGCGCCGGCATCCATCGTGCGGCGGAGATCGCCAGCAAACAGAAGGGTAAAAAATGAAAACCACCATTGTTGACGTGAACGAAAAAGAGTCTGCACAAACATCGCGCCGTGACTTCCTGCGCCATTCCGCGCTGGCTGGCGGTGGTTTGGTATTAGGTAGTTTCTGGAGCACGGGCGCAGTCGCCGAACTGGCGATAGGCAAAGGCAATGCCGCAGGGTTGGCGCAATTTTCGCCCAGCGCCTTCATCAGGATAGCCAGCGACGGCAGTGTCACGCTGATTTCCAAGCAGCCGGAAATCGGCCAGGGCATCAAGACCTCCTTGCCCATGGTGATCGCAGAAGAGCTGGAGGTGAACTGGAAAGACGTGCGCATCATCCAGGGCGACCTGAACCCTATCTATGGCAGCCAGGCGGCCGGCGGTTCTACCTCTACCCCGGTGAACTACAACGAGTTTCTCAAGCTCGGTGCGGTGGCGCGTACCATGCTGATCGAGGCTGCGGCCTTGACTTGGAAAGTGCAGGCGGCAGAGTGTGTCGCGGCCAACAGCATGGTCACGCATAAGCCCAGCAAACGGCAACTGGCTTACGGCGCATTGGCGGCAAAGGCGGCGACGCTGGAGGTGCCCGATGCCAGGAGCGTCAAGCTGAAAGATCCTGCGCATTACAAGCTGCTGGGCACGCGCATAGGCGGTGTCGATAACGCCGCCATCGTCAGCGGCAAAGGCTTGTTCGGCATCGATGTCAAACTGCCCGGCATGCTGTATGCGGTGTACGAAAAATCGCCGGCCTTCGGCGGCAAAGTGCTGAGCGCGAATCTGGCCGCGGTGAAGGCCTTGCCCGGCGTGCGTGACGCCTTCATCATCGAGGGCACCAGCAACCTGAATGGCCTGATGCCGGGCGTGGCGATCATCGCCGAATCGACCTGGGCGGCGTTCAGCGCACGCAAGCAACTCAAGGTGACGTGGGACGAGGGCAGTGTCGTCAACGAGAGCTGGGACGATTTTTCCGCCAAGGCGCAAGCGCATGCCAAGCAGGCGGGTGCCAGCGTGATGCGCAAGGATGGCGATCTTGCCGCAGCTTTTGGTGTAGCCAGCAAGACGGTGGAAGCGGCGTACAGCTATCCGTTTATTTCTCACGCCAGCTTCGAGCCGCAAAATTGCACCGCATGGTTTAAGCCAGCCGATGGCACGATGGAACTGTGGGCGCCGACGCAAAACCCCGGTGCCGGGCAGAACCTGGTCGCTTCCGTGCTGAATATTCCCAAAGAAAAAATTACCTTGCACATGACGCGCAGCGGCGGCGGTTTTGGCCGTCGCCTGAGTTCTGATTATGTGGTGGAGGCGGCAGCCATCGCGCAGCGCGTGAATGCGCCGGTCAAGCTGACCTGGTCGCGTGAAGACGATATGCGGCATGATCATTATCGCGCCGGCGGTTTTCATTTCCTGCGCGGCGCGGTCGATGCCAAGGGCAAGCTCACGGCCTGGCACAATCACTTCGTCACCTTTGCCAACCGCATCATGCGTGATGGCAAGAGCGTGCTGCAACCGGGCAGTGGTGCCAACTTGTCGGGCGACGAGTTCCCCGGCCGCTGGGTAGAGAACTGCCTGCTGGAGCAAACCGCGCTGGAGTGCGGCATACCGATGGGGCCGTGGCGCGCGCCGGGCAGCAATGTGTTCGCCTGGGTGTTCCATAGCTTTATCGATGAGCTGGCGCATGCGGCCGGGCGCGATCCGCTGGCTTTCCGTCTGGAGATTTTGGGCGACAAGGAGATCGTGCCGGGCACCGGCGAGCGCGCTCAGGCTTATCATGTCGGGCGCATGAAAAAGGTATTGCAGGAGGCGGCGGACAAATCTGGCTGGGGCAAGCGCAAGTTCGCCAAAGGACAGGGGCAGGGCATCGCCTTCCATTTCAGCCATCGCGGCTATATCGCCGAGGTGGCGGAGGTGACGGTATCCAAAGACGGCAAGCTGACGGTCGACCGCGTGGTCGTGGTGAGCGATATCGGTTCGCAAATCGTCAATCTGAGCGGCGCGGAAAATCAGGTGCAAGGCTCGGTCATTGACGGCTTGAGCACGCTGATGTTCCCTGAACTCGATATCCAGCGCGGCCGTATCGTGCAAGGCAACTTCACTGACTACCCGCTGTTGCGCATGCCCGATGCGCCGGCCAAGATCGAGGTACATTTTCTGAAGACCGATTTCCCTGTGACCGGTTTGGGCGAGCCGGCCTTGCCGCCGCTGGCGCCGGCGGTCTGCAACGCGATCTTTGCGGCGACCGGAAAACGGGTGCGGGCCTTGCCCTTGTCGCGCAGCGATCTGCGCTGGAGCTGACGCGCGCTTCTGAACAATTGACTATCTCGCAGGCAACCCTGATACTGTTATTTTCCTGACGCTACCCGCGTCAAGGAAACTGACCCTATTCATTCCGGAGCCTTACATGAGATACCCTCTTCGTTGCCTGCCCCATGCCATTTTCGCCTTGACCCTGGGTCTGGCAGGCGCTGCTTCTGCAGCCGACCTCCTGATTTCTGCCAGCAATATGCTCGATGTGCGGACCGGGAAAATGCTCGCCAACCCACAGGTGCTGGTGCGCGATGGCCGCATCGTCGGCGTCAAGCACGGCGCTGAGGTATTCACGCTAGACAAGGATGCGCAGAAACTGGATTTGCCTGGCATGACGCTGGTACCCGGCTTGATCGATATGCACGTTCATCTGGATAACGACCCTTCTTACGGCGGCTACACCGGCCTGCAATTCGGTGACCGTTTCTGGTCGGTGCTGACGGTTCCGCATGCCGCTAAAACCTTGAATGCCGGCTTTACCACGGTGCGCAATGTCGGTGCCGATGCCTGGAACGACGTAGGTTTGCGCCAGGCTATCGAGGAGGGGAAAATCGTCGGACCCCGGGTGGTGACAGCCGCCGCTTCATTCGGCGCGACCGGCGGACATTGCGATTCGACTTTCTTTCCACCCTCGATGAACCAGCAAAGCGCGTTTAACGCCGATAGCCCGGAAGAGGGGCGCAAGCGGGTGCGCGAACTGCGTAAGTATGGCGCACAGGTGATCAAGATTTGCGCGACAGGCGGGGTGTTTTCACGCAATACCGAACCCGGTCAGCAACAGATGAGTCTGAGGGAAATGAAAGCCATCGCTGACGAGGCGCATCAGTGGGGTTTGCGCGTGGCCGCGCATGCGCACGGCACCAACGGCATTAAAGATGCGATCCGCGCCGGCATCGACACGATAGAGCACGCCAGCCTGATCGATGATGAAGGGATAGCGCTGGCCAAGAAGTATGGCGCCTGGCTGTCGATGGATATTTACAATACCGATTACACCCAGGCCGAAGGCAAGAAAAATGGCGTGCTGGAAGATAATCTGCGCAAGGACCGCGAGGTCGCCGATATCCAGCGTGAAGGCTTTCGCCGCGCCCATGCCGCCGGGGTAAAAATGGTCTACGGTACGGATGCCGGAGTGCATCCGCATGGCGACAATGGCAAGCAGTTTGCCACCATGGTGCGCTATGGCATGAGTCCGGTACAGGCGATCCAGTCGGCCACCATCAATGCGGCAGAGGCGCTGTCGAATAAAGAGGTGGGGATTATCGAGGCAGGCCGCTTTGCCGACATCATCGCCGTTGCAGGCGACCCGACCAAAAATGTGCGTTTGCTGGAAGCGGTGCCGGTCGTGATCAAAGGTGGCGAGGTCGTCAAGAACCTGCAGAAGTAAGCAGTTTCGGCATTAAAGAATCAAACAGCTCACGCAGCGTCCATGCGCCTTACAGGCCAATATCGCGCCACCAGGCGCATGGATGCTGCGTGTCTTTCGCAGGAAATTTTCAGAAATTCTTCCTGCGATTGACTTGCATCAGCGCTGTTATTTTGCCGCGCACTGTCTTTGCCCGGCGATAAAATCGCGGTACCAGTACGCGCTCTGTTTCATCGTCCGTTGTTGCGTCTGATAATCGACGTAGACGATGCCGAAACGTTTGGCGTAACCTGAATTCCATTCGAAGTTATCCAGCAGGCTCCAGTAAAAGTAGCCTTGCACATCCACTCCCTGCCTGATCGCATCGTGCATGGCATCCAGGTGCCAGCGTATGTAGTCTATGCGTGCCTGATCGCTGACCGTGGCATCGACGATCTGGTCAGCCACGGCCATGCCGTTTTCGGTAATGTAAATCGGTGGCAGGGCCGGATATTCCTGCTTCAGCTGAAGGAGTAGCGCGCTAAGGCCTTCGGGATAAATCTCCCAGCCCATATCGCTGTAGCCTAATTTTCCCTCAGGCTTTCTGGGCGGAGTTTCGGTACTGACAAACGCACGGAAATAATAATTCACGCCGAGGAAATCGATGGGCTGGCGGATCGCGGCCATGTCACCGGCATGTACCTCGAACTTGCTCAGGTCCATTCTGGCGAGTGCCTTTTCAGGATAGCTCCCCTTGAAAATCGGCTCCATGAACCACTGCACCGAGCGCGCATATTCCCATTCTGCCTCAGCCTTGTCTTCCGGAGATGCGGTGGCTGGCGTGGCTGGCCATTGGTTCAGCACGATGCCGAGTTTGACCGGATTGGCGGAGCTGCCTGGCACCGCACGCATCGCCTGGATGGCCAGTCCGTGTGACAGCAGCAAATGGTGCGACACTTGCAGCGCCAGCGCGGTATCGGCGATGCCGGGTGCAAACTGCCCATTGCCGTACCCCAGGTTTGCCGTACACCAGGGCTCGTTATGGGTGGCGATGGCAGCGACGCGATGGCCGAAGCGGCGCATGACTTCCGCCGCGTATTCGGCAAAGCGCTTAGCGGTCTCGCGATTGAGCCAGCCGCCCTGATCTTGCAGTCCTTGCGGCAAATCCCAGTGATACAAGGTGACATGGGCGGCGATATTTTTCTCTGCCAGTTTGTCCAGTAACTTTGAATAAAATTCAAAGCCCTTTTCGTTCCATGCACCATAGCCCAATGGCTGGACGCGCGACCATGAGATCGAAAAACGGTAGGCGCTGACATTGAGCGAGGCGATCAGGTCGATATCCTCTGGATACCTGTGATAGTGGTCGCAGGCGACGTCCCCGTTGCTGCCATCAATGATCTTGCCGGGCGTGTGCGTGAACGTGTCCCAGATCGAGGGGCCGCGGCCGTCAGCGCTGGCAGCACCTTCAATCTGATAGGCGCTGGTCGCCACGCCCCAGGTAAAGGAGGAGGGAAACTGGCGCGCGGAAGTCTTATTTTCTGGCGTTGAAGGCGTAGCTGCTGGCATAGATGAGTGCATGGGTGCGGATAGGCTCAATGGGTTGGATGGCAGCGTTTCATGCTTGCTGTTTAGGATTATGAAATCGTTTTCAAGAATGCGTATTAAACTCTCTGAGGCTGCCTGTGTCAAATGAAAAACGCAAAATAGTGAGAAATTTCAGGTGTTTCAAAGGGCGGATGGGTCGAACGGGAGGTCAAGCGGAACCGTATTTCGATTATTTTTGGGCCTGCGCCGAAGCCATTCGGGGGCTAAAATATCGATTTATGCTATCCTGACAATGAAAAGGATTTCATGATTTGACCGTGTATATCTACCAGCAATGAAAAAAGGCAAAACTGATGGAAGACGATAAGAGAAATACTCCTGTAACTTTGCTTGATGTGGCGCGTGAAGCCGGGGTTTCTCCCAGCACGGTCTCGCGCATCCTCAATGGCACCGCCAAGGTGTCTGCCGACAAGCGCAAGGCGGTCGAGACGGCCATTGCAGAAATGCATTTTGAGCCGAATCAGCTGGCACAGAACCTGAAAAAGGGCTGTTCGATGACCATAGGCATCGTGGTGCAGGATATCGCCAGCCCGTTTTTTGCCGAGACCTTGCGCGGTGTCGACGATGGGTTGAAGGCGACCGGCTATGCCTCCGTGATTGTCAGCGGCCACTGGAACGCACAGGAAGAGAGCGAGCGCGTCAAGCTGCTGCTGGCACGCAAGGTCGATGGCATCATACTTTTATCCGGTCGTCTCGAAGACGATGCGGTTCTCAATTTCGCCAGGCAGCGACCTATCGTGGCAACCGGGCGTGCCTTGCAAAGCGATACCGCGATAGGCTTTAAACTCGACAATGAATATGGCGCTTTGCTGGCGGTGCGCCATCTGATCGAGTTAGGTCACCGGCGGATCGCGTTTGTTGCCGGTCCGGCGGATAACGCCGATTCCTGCGAGCGCTTTGCCGGTTATCAAAGGGCATTGGCCGAGGCGAATCTGGAATTTGATCCGGCTCTGGTGGTAGAGGGCGATCTGCACGAGGCCAGCGGTTTGCTCGCCATCAATCGTCTGTTTGAAACCCAGCAGCAGTTTAGCGCGGTGTTCGCCATCAACGACCAGACCGCCTATGGTGTCAGGCTGAGCCTGTACCGCAAGGGAATCAGGGTGCCCGACGACATCTCACTGATAGGCTTCGATGATCTGCCCGGCTCGCTGTATACGACCCCGCCTTTGACCACGATACGCCAGCCTCTGTACGACATGGGCCTGGTGGCGACGACAGCCTTGCTTGGCCTGATAGGCGGAAAAAAAGTCGATGTCACGATGCCCTCGCTGGAACTGATCGTCAGGGAAACCACGCGGCGTTTCCGCTGATCTGCCGGCGTCGGGTGCGGCCTGGTCAGGTCAGACCAGCACCTGGCGGGTCGAGGAAAAAAACTGATGAATTTTTTTCTCGATGTCAGGATCGATCATGACCTCAGGCCTCCTGCCGTTGGGACAGAGCAGCTGAGGTGTGGTGCCAAACAGGCGACAGATCAAGGGGCGCTCTTCATACACTTCACAGCCATTTTTTCCCAGATGCGGGCAGCTCAGATCGGCCAGCGCCGCATCGCGTTCCTCTGCGCTTTTATCCGGCAGCCGCGCCATCTCCTCAGTCGAGGTCGTCACCGGGCCGCAGCAATCGTGACAGCCGGGTATGCAGGCAAACTCGGGTATCCGCCGTCTGAAAAATCGGATTTTCTGGCTATTGCTTGTCATGGCTTGTCATTGTTTTTACAGCGTGCAGAGATCCAGCAGGGTGGCGATGATTTTGTATGCCGGATGCGCCGCAACTGATGCACACGTTCCGCCCTTCAAAACATCAGGATATCAGGACATCAGGCCCTCAAATGTCGCTTGAGAAATGCTGGTGAGCAGCGCATAACGTTTTTTGGCTTCAGAGCGTTTGTTGGATGAAATCGACGGCAAATCGGGTTCCGGCAGCTGGCCGCAGCTTAGCTTGAAATCACCGTCGGGCCTGCGCTGCGCGCCCAGTTCTTCCCAGGTTGTATCGTAGTCGGCAAACACGATGCCCTTGCGCAGCTGGTTGGTGACGGCGCGGTTTTTATTACCGACCAGCAGCAGGTCGCTATACCCTAATTGATAGCCTATATGCTCGACCAGGCGCACCATCAATGTCTTCGGGCGTAAGCCGTGCAGGTCGCGCGTGGCGGATCGGATCAATTCCAGACTGTCGGCAGTTTTGCCGCCTTGCAGGCAAGCGATCGCCACGGTTGGCGGGCCGGCATGGTCAAAAAAAGTGAAGGCGATGGAAAACATCACCTGTTCATTGCTGCGTAATTGCAAGACCAGTTCGCCTTCGCGCTCCATCTGGTTATCGACCACCAGCCTCACCTCGTACATCACATCTGATTTGCCGGAAAACTGACTCAGGACGACCGGCGACCTGGCTGCGCGCAGGACCATTTCCTTGAGCCCATGTTGCGCCATCAGCGTGTAATGTGAGGTCAGCACATTGAGCCTGTCATCGCCGGACAGGCGCGTTGTCATATACGGGCGATATATTTTCTTTAAAACGCTAGGTTCGCTTATGGCCAGCTCGGTGAGCCATGGGCGCGAGTTCCAGAACGATATCCATTGCCGCGTCAAACGGTGGTGGCGCCACGAGCGCAGTGTCAGCTTCAGGTGCTCCCTGACGAACGACAATCCAACGCGCGAGTCGGCCAGGCCGGTGGTCAGGCTGACAAGCTTTTTTGCCGGTCGCAAGGCTATTCGGGCGGGTGAAGCAGCCCCTGTCCTGGTATTGCCCGCTTTGCTGGTGAAGGAGCGGATCAGCCAGGTCAATGACAGGACTAAAATTGGCGAAGTAACGAGTAATCGTTGCATGTGATGTCAATGAACTTGAAGTGAATAAACTAAAGCGTGGCAAACGATGGAATCCGACGATCCATGCCCTATGGATGTGCGATTGTAACGCACTGTAACGGGAATGTTGCGTGTTGTGTGTGTCTCGTATGTGTCTGGTGTGTGTCTATTGTGCTTATGGGTGATGGCATTTTGGCTTGACCGGGGTCAGCACGGTGTGGGCATTGCGGCGTGAGCGGCCAAATCTGTCGGGCGGCGGGATTATCCTGACTGCTGCGCAGCATGCTGCGCTTGACGGTAAGAGTATAGATGACTATATTACTGACTCACGAGTAAGTTATTTATTTATTGTCATGATGTCATGTCCTTTTAAGCCCCGCTGGGAACGTCGCAAAGATGCACGCCCGCAAGAATTACTGGATGCCGCGCTCGATCTTTTTGTCGAACGCGGCTTCGCTGCCGCGCGTCTGGATGATGTGGCGCGGGCGGCGGGCGTCTCGAAAGGGACTTTGTACCTGTATTTTTCAAGCAAGGAAGAACTGTTCAAAGCGGTGGTACGTGAATCCGTGGTGCCCATGATAGGCGAGGCCGAAGGGGTGATCGATCAGTTCACCGGCAGTAGTGAAGAGCTGTTGCGTTTGCTGATTACTACCTGGTGGGAAAAAATAGGTAATACCAAATTGTCCGGCCTGACCAAACTGATGATAGCGGAGGCCGGTAATTTCCCTGAGCTGGCGCGGTTTTACCAGGAAGAGGTCATCGATCGCGGCGACAAGCTGATCACAAAAACGCTGGAGCGAGGCATGGTGCGCGGCGATATACGCAAGGTCGATCTGGATATCGCTCCGCGTATTTTGATTGCGCCCATGATCATGATGATGGTCTGGAAGCATTCTCAAGGCGTGTGCCAGATCGACCCGGCTCAAATGGGCGCCTACCTTGAGCAATACATAGAAATGTCTTTACACGGTTTGCTGGTCAAAGCGCCGGCGTAAGCGGAGTTTTGCCATACGATTCAATGGCAGCTTGTTGTCTGTTGTCCCTATTTTTCCGGTCGGAAAGATGGGCTTTTTTTTGGATGGAGCAGCATGTTAAAGCGTCGCGGAAGCTGGCTGGTGGCAGGTCTTGTCATGATAGTCTTGATCGTCGTGACTATCCTGAGCGTTGTCGTTGCCAGGAAAAAATCGACGGAGGCCTTGCCATCACCGGCGCAAGGGCAGCCGGCGGCGAGCGCGCCACAGACTTTGGAGTTTTTGCCGGGCGACGTGGTGGCCGTCACCGTGGGCGAGGTGCAGAAAAAACTGAGCCTGTCCGGCGCTTTGCGTGCCGTCAATCAAGCGGCGGTGAAGGCGAAACTCGCCGGCGATGTGCGGGAAGTGCTGGTGCGTGAAGGCGAGGCGGTGCAGCCTGGTCAGGTGCTGGTGAAAATGGATACAGCCGATTATGAAGCCAGGCTTGCGCAGGCGCGCGGCAGCCTGGCTGCGGCACAGGGACAGCTTGATATCGCCAGGCAGGCGCGCGACAACAACAAATCTTTGCTGGATAAAAATTTCATTTCCAGAAACGCCTACGATAACAGCAGCAACCAATATGCCATTGCCAGCGCCAATGTGGATTCGGCAAAAGGCGCTCTGGAAGTCGCGCAAAAAGCGCTGGCCGATACGGTGATCCGCGCGCCGATTGCAGGTACGATTAGCAGCCGCAACGTGCAGCCAGGCGAGAAGATTTCTCCGGATAACCGTTTATTCGATATGCTCGATTTACGCTTGCTGGAGATGGAAGCGCCCGTGCCCACGCAGGATATCGCCAGCATCAGGATCGGCCAGCAGGTGCAGATAAAAATCGAAGGGGTGGCCCAGGCCATTACCGGTAAAGTGAGCCGCATCAACCCGGCGACCACTGCCGGTTCGCGCTCTGTCATGACGTATATACAGGTTGCCAACCCGGATGCGTTGTTGCGCGCAGGGATGTTTGGCGAGGCGCAGCTGGTGATGGAAAAGAAATCCGATGTGCCGTATATCCCATTGACGGCGGTTCGTTACGATGAGGCCAAGGCCTATGTGTATACGATAGAAAAAGCGCAACTGCAGAAAACCGCCGTAACGCTGGGCCTGCAGGGTGATAACAACGGCGTTGCCGCGGTCGAGGTTACATCCGGGCTGGCCAGGGACAGCATGGTCGTCAAGCGCAATCTCGGCGATCTGCGCCTGGGGATACCGGTGAAATTGATCCAGCCAGCGGGCAAGGGGTAAGCCATGTGGTTCACCCGCGTCAGTATAGGCAACCCGGTGATGGCCACCATGATGATGGTGGCTTTTGTTGTGCTCGGCCTTTTTTCCTATAAGCGGCTGCGGGTTGACCAGTTCCCCGACATCGCCTTTCCTGTGGTGGTGATACAGACCGATTATCCGGGCGCGGCGCCGGAAACGATAGAGTCCGACATCACGCGCAAGGTGGAAGAGGCGGTCAATACCATCAACGGTATCAGTGCGCTGACATCGCGTTCCTACGAGGGGACTTCGGTCGTCATCATGGAATTTGATCTGACGATAGATCCGGCCCAGGCCGCGCAGGATGTGCGTGAGAAGGTTGCGCTGGTCAAAACCAAATTTCGCAAGGAAGTCAAAGAGCCGCGCGTCTCGCGTTACGACCCTGCGGACAAGCCGGTTTTTTCGGTTTCTGTGACCAATGACGACAAGATACAAAAGCGCGATTTCCGCGAGCTCAGCACGATCGCCGATCAACTGGTGAAAAAACGTCTGGAGAACGTGCGCGGGGTCGGTTCCGTGACGCTGGTCGGCGGCGTTAAGCGCGAGATCAAAATTTATCTCAAGCCCAATGAAATGGAAGCCCTGGGCCTCGGCGTGGACCAGGTCATCAATGCGCTGCGCAACGAAAATCAGGAATTGCCTACCGGTGCGATCCGTTCCCTGGACAATGAAAAGGTCGTGCAGATTCAGGGACGGATACAGGATCCGCAGAATTTCGCCCGCATCATCGTGGCCAGGCGTGGCGGCCAGCCAGTGCTGCTGTCTCAGGTGGCCAGCATCATTGACGGACAGGAAGAGCAGGAAAGCCTGGCGCTGCATAACGGCCAGCGCACCGTGGCGCTGGACATCCTGAAAGCGCAGGGGCAGAACACCATAGAAGTGGCGAATGGGATTAACGATGTCCTGACCAGCATGGCGCCGCAACTCAAGGCGCAGTATCCGGGCTTAAAAGTGCAGGTGATCAAGGATGGCTCGCGCCAGATCCGTGTCGGGGTAGAGAACGTGCGCAAGACGCTGATAGAAGGCGCCGCGCTGACTATCCTGATCGTCTTCCTGTTTTTAAATTCCTGGCGTTCTACCGTGATTACCGGACTGACCCTGCCGGTCGCCCTGATCGGTACTTTCCTGTTCATGGACATGTTCGGTTTCACCATCAACATGATCACCCTGATGGCGCTGTCGCTTTGTGTCGGGTTGCTGATCGACGACGCCATCGTGGTGCGCGAGAACATCGTGCGCCATGCCGGCATGAAGGTCGATGGCAAGTTCAAGGACCACCACACGGCTGCACTGGAGGGCACTGCCGAAATCGGCCTGGCGGTGCTGGCGACCACCTTATCGATAGTCGCCGTGTTTTTGCCGGTAGGATTTATGGGCGGCATCATCGGCCGCTTCTTTCACCAGTTCGGGATTACGGTCACCGCAGCGGTGCTTATTTCCATGTTCGTCTCTTTTACGCTCGACCCTATGCTCTCGTCGATCTGGCCCGATCCTGATGCGCACGGGCACGATGCCCAGGGCCGGCGCAAAGGCCTGTATGCCAATACCATAGGACGGGTGCTGGAACAATTTGAGCGTGGGGTGCAGTGGTTTTCCAGAATGTACCAGGTGATGTTGCGCTGGTCGCTCAAGCACCGCATCAAGACCTTGCTGATCGCCTTGCTCACTTTTGTTGCCGGCTTGATGATCCCTGTCAGCGGTTTGATCGGTTCTGAATTTGTGCCGCAGGCCGACTACTCGGAAACCGGCATCACCTTTTATACGCCGGTCGGCTCCTCGCTGGAATTGACCGAGAGCAAGGTACATCAGGTAGAGGCGGTGCTCAAGGAGTTCCCTGAAGTGCTCGATACCTACAGTACCGTCAATACCGGTTCGGCGCAGGGCAAGAACTATGTCACCACGTTTATCCGGCTGGTACCGCGCAAGGAGAGGGCGCGCAGCACAGCGCAGATGTCGATACCCTTGCGCAAGCGCCTGACGCAGGTTGCCGGTATCACCGTGACACACATCGGCGCCCTCGATGGCGTCGGTGGCGACAACAAGCAGCTGCGCCTGAGCTTGCAGGGTGCCGACCTGGATCAGCTGGCAAAGCTGTCGGAAGAGGCGCAAAAGCGCATGCTCGCCATTCCTGGCCTGGTTGATCTCGATTCCAGCCTGAAGGCGCAGAAGCCAACCATTTCTGTCACGCCCAAGCGCGATATCGGTGCCGATCTCGGCGTCGGCGTGGCGCAGATAGGCGCAGCCTTGCGGCCTTTGCTGGCCGGCGAGGCGGCGACGACATGGCGCGCGCCCGATGATGAAAACTATGACGTCTCGGTACGCCTGTCACCTGGTGACAGGAATAATGCCGATGATTTATCGCGCCTGATGCTTGCCAGTTCGCAGACCAATGCCGATGGCTCGCCTAAGATGGTGCCGTTGCGCCAGGTGGCCGATATCAAGATATCGACCGGTGCCAACCAGATCAACCGGCGCGACCTGACCCGTGAAGTCGAGCTGTCGGCCAACGTCGTTGGCAGGTCGGCAGGCGAAGTCAGTGCCGAAGTGAAGAAGGTGCTGGAATCCATGCAGTGGCAGCCGGGCTATCGCTTCAAAATGGGCGGCGCCACCAAAAACATGACGGAGTCCTTCGGTTACGCCCTGTCGGCGCTGGCGCTGGCGGTGATCTTCATCTACATGATACTGGCCTCGCAGTTTGCCAGCTTCCTGCAGCCTGTGGCCATCATGTCGGCACTGCCGATGACGTTAATAGGGGTGTTTCTGGCGCTGATGTTTTTCCGCTCCACTCTGAATATATTTTCGATTATCGGTTTCATCATGCTGATGGGGCTGGTCACCAAGAACGCCATTTTGCTGGTGGATTTTGCCAATCAGACCAGAAAGCAGGGGCTGGAGCGTACCGAAGCCTTGCTGGAGGCGGCCCATGTGCGCCTGCGGCCTATTTTAATGACAACATTGGCCATGGTATTTGGCATGGTGCCGCTGGCGTTTGCCTTGAGCGAAGGGTCTGAACAGCGTGCGCCCATGGGGCAGGCTGTGATAGGGGGAATTATTACCTCCTCCCTGCTGACGCTGGTGGTTGTGCCTGTCATTTACACTTATCTGGATGATCTGGGTCAGTGGTTCAAGCGAAAAATGGCCGGAAAAAATTCAAACCCATGACGCCGTTTGATAAAATGCGGGTTCTTTGCCAAATTAATCCCTACCCTCTCACACCAACTACACCAATCGAGTACTCAAAATGAATATCGAACAAGCCCGTTTCAACATGATAGAACAGCAAATCCGTCCATGGAATGTCGGTGACCAGGGTGTATTGGCATTGTTGGCGTTGGTCAAGCGCGAGAACTATTTCCCGGAAAATCAGAAGAGCATGGCTTTTTTCGATACCGAGCTGCCTTTGCCAGGCGGCGCGCATGCGCTTAGCCCCAAGGTAGAGGCGCGTATTGTGCAGGCGGTGGCCGTCAAAAAGAACGAAACGGTACTGGTTGTCGGTGCCGGCAGCGGCTATCTGCCGGCCTTGCTGGCGCAGCAGGCCAGGCATGTGACCGTGATGGAGGCCAATCCCGAAGTCAAAGCCATGGCGGAAGCGCATTTGCGTGAAAACGACGTGACCAATGTTGATGTGCAGTGGGGCGATGCCCTGCATGCCAAGCATCCGCATACGTTTGATGTGATCGTCGTCAGCGGGTCACTGGAAGTCTTGCCTGTCGATCTGCAAAAGCAATTGAACAACGGCGGAAGAATGTTTGCCATCGTCGGCAAGGCGCCGGTCATGGAAGCGCAACTCATTACGCGCGAATCCGAATTGTTTTTCAATACCAGCAATTTGTTCGAGACTTCAGTACAGCCGCTGTCACAGGCCGTGCCGGAATCCACATTTACTTTTTAAATTGACGGCGAATTGTCGCCAATATCGCCGGCAAAGTAGCCCGATTTCAGGGGCGGAGAGAGCAGATGCAACACATTACAGCGCCCGAATTAGCCGCATGGTTAAACGATAAGACAAAAAATCCGCCATTATTGCTTGATGTCCGGGAACCTTGGGAACACGAAACATGTCATATTCCACATGTTGTGCTTATGCCTATGCAAACAGTGCCGGTACGTCTGCAAGAGCTGGATCCGGACGCTGTTATTGTGTGTGTTTGTCATCATGGCGGACGCAGCATGCAGGTGGCAAGTTTTCTTGAGCGCAACGGTTTTCCTCATGTGATTAACCTGAGCGGTGGCGTGCATGCATGGGCGCAACAGGTAGATCCATCCATGCCGACTTATTAAAGTATTGCTGTTTTTGTTTCTGAAAATAGCACTGTAGAATTTAAATGATTACTCTTTCGGAGCAGCTTATGCGAAATCCTTTGCGACATTCCTTCATTGCCACGCTGGTCGCCAGCACCTTTCTGTCGTTGAACGCGGGTGCCAGCGACTTGCTGCAAATCTACAAAGATGCCCTGGCTAACGATGCGCAGTTTGGCAGTGCCCGCGCCTCCAATGTCGCCGGTCAGGAACGCTCGGTGCAGGGCCGCGCCGGCCTGATGCCTACCATCGGTTTAAGCGGCAGCAATACGCAGACCAAAATTGATTCTGAACCGGATGGCGGCCGTGGCGCCAACTTCACGACCAACTCCAATACCTATTCGCTGGCCTTGTCGCAGCCCTTGTTCCGTTGGGCCAACTGGCAGCAATATGAACAGGGTAAATTGTCGGTCGTTGCTGCCGACGCACAATTTGCACAGGCACAGGAAGATTTGATCGTCAGAGTGAGCCAGGCGTATTTTGACGTGCTGGCGTCGCAAGACACCTTGAAGACGCTGAGGGATCAGAAAATCGCCATTTCTGAACAACTGGCATCGGCAAAACGTAATTTTGAAGTAGGTACTTCCACCATTACCGACAGTCACGAAGCGCAATCGCGTTATGACCTGGTGATTGCCCAGGAGTTTGCCGGCGAGAGCGATCTGGCCATCAAGCGTGCGGCATTGCAACAGATTATAGGAAGAGACGCCGGTGATCTGGCGTCGCTCAAGGCGGGTGTTCAGGTCAGCGCGCCACAGCCTGCAAAGATGACAGACTGGGTCAGTTCTGCCGAGAAGCAAAATTTCGGCGTGGTCGCTTCCCAGGTTGCCGTTGAAATTGCCCGACGCGATATATCAAGAAAC
>CXWL01008024.1_pt1 | contig 18989 bp, 20 predicted proteins | sample 590931 | NCBI WGS metagenome assembly CXWL01 (sample SAMEA3498368, study PRJEB10139) | groundwater metagenome | biome: water well; material: biofilm material | place: Germany | collected 2015-04-27 | reverse complement strand
GATTTGTCTTCCATCTTTTCAGATTTTGGAGATGTCATAGAAGGTTTTGCTGGAACAGTAGATGTTGGTTTTTCGTTTTTTATAGCATCTTTGCCACCAGGAACTTCAGAGCACAGCCTGTCTCCACAGACTATTCCTTTGTTTTTAGAACCATAGGAACTAGATGGTACTCCTTTTCCTTTTTCAGCATCTGCTTCAGTGATGTAATTTGCAGTCAATGCCATTGTAATCAATGGTAGGATTAGCAATAATCCAATGTATTTGATTGACTTCATTGAAGGTCAACTTTTCAAGTAATTATAAAAGGATTATTCCAAATTATATCCAAATAAGAGGAGTGACAAAAATATCTTTTAGTTTACATTAGAAAAAAAGAAAAGGAGATGAAAAATTGACTTCTCAATTCATCTATCTTCTATTTGCTTCAGAAAATATTTTTTGCAGCTTTGATGCAACTTCTTTTTTTGCCTCAGATTGAGTAAGCATAGAGCTCCACATCTTTCCAATTGCTTCAAAGACAGCATCTGCCGCCTTGTCCATTGTTGGACCGTATGTAGATTCTATTTTCTTTCTCATTCTTTCAGTCATCGCATCATGGTGTGCTGCAAAAAATAATATCTACAAGGAAGGATTTGAGATTATGGTAACGCCAAATTATTCATCTGTGGTTTGTGTATCCAAAGAAAGCAGCAGTAAACTTGCATGAGATGGAATTGCTAGTATTGTGTATTTGATCATTTACAATATTCAGGCCAACACTCAGTAGAACAATTTCTACGCACATTTGCACATGCATTCCTTAATACTGATTTTAAGTACATGTACCTGGCCCAAAGTGCAATCGCAGCTGCAATTAGAAGAACAGTAGCTACGGCAAAAATCCAACCCAAGAGAGGTATCGCGGCTGCTGCGGCTGCTTCTGCCGTCTTTGCTGCAATCCATGCTGCAATGGCGCCTTCAGCGATGACTACACCAGTTGCACCACCAGTAAATCCTGCAGCAGTTACAGCTGCAAGTACAAGATCCCAAATATCATCTACTGCTGCTTTAGCTTCAGCAGCTGCATTGAGTGCACTCTTGCACGGTTCAGTATTACATGCTGACAATGTAGTTGTAATATCACACTCTTTTATAAAAACTATCGGTAACCACGTATTGAATTGTCTGATCCAAAATACAATTCATTGGTTTATAGTCATAGATTTTACACTATTTTCGCTTTAGGAATGGTACCTAAAGTGATAGACTCGATCTAAACTTGACAGACAAAACAACGGTAGACATTGCAATTACCAACATAACTGCAGCAAAGGGAAATTCAGGAACTATTTGAACACCAGAATAACATGGTTGCTCTGGCATACCCTCAATGAAAAGAGAGCATCTTGTGCCATCGGTTTTAATCACTATATTTCCATCAATGCCTGTCTGATAATGGCTGATGTTTTTACTGTCATATTTTGATATGATTTCTGCATCAGGATGGCCATACATGTTGTTTTGATCTGCAGAAAATACAATCATCTTTGGGGTAAGAACATCAAGAAATTCATCGGTGCTAGAATATTTTGAGCCATGATGAGGACTGTTCATAATGTCAATGTTAACTGGATGATTTTGCACAATATACTCTTCAGTGGTAAGTGATGCATCTGAAGTAAAGAGAAAAGACACATCGCCATATTCTACCAGAGTAATCAGTGCATTAGAGTTTGATAGAGTAGCATGAGTTGCTTCAGGCATTCCACTTGTTGGCGGACTGATTATCTTTGATGTAACAGAACCATCTAGTGTCATGTCATGTCCATCAAAGACTATTTCTGGTTGCAAACCATTGTCTGAAATTTCTGCAAGAAAGTTTTGATATGTATCAGTATTACTTGGAATGTGTGATATCAACACTTTATTTACTGTAAAGTCTTCATCATCTAGAACTTTGGTCAATCCTGCAATATGATCTTGGTCTGCATGTGTACCAAGCATAACATCAATCTCAGAGATATTGTACTGTTTTAGAGTGGATTCAAGATTTGCATATGCATTTGGCATACCACCATCAATTAGCATTGTTTTTCCGTTTGGATAAAGCACAAGGATTGATTCGCCTTTTGTTCCAAGATCAACAAATACTATAGTCAGAATATCCTGACTTGTAGCTGGTGGTGTTGGGGTAGTAGGTGGTTGAGGTGGTGTCGTTGTAGGCTCACATGTAGGTTTTGGCATACTCCATGTAGTATCATCATTATCAGTATCTGTAATTGATGGAGTTTGGGCTATCAGGTTTTGACTTGCATCAAGTATGGTAACTGTTTCTTGCTGATTGTCCAGAAACTGACTAGGAAAAGTAATTTTAATTTCACTGCATGCTGAGATTGTAATGTTGGGAATGGTGTAAATTCCATCACCAGTCTTGATTATCCATCCAGAAAGATTGACAGAATTGTTTCCAGAATTGTATAGTTTAATCCACTCGTTTCCTGCATCAGTACCTGTAGGATTTGACTCTGCCTCTATGATGGTTATTGGTTCTTGTGCAAATGCAGGAGTGAATACAAAAAATAATGTAAATACAAGCAAAAAACTAGTGCCATGCATAGTATTGTATGATAGTGTGAATATGGTTTAAAGATTTTGTACTAGAAAGATATTTTCATTCTAAGAATTAGTCATTCTTTGATAAGAAAGATAGTTAGGTGATTTTTTAACTCATATTATATCAAATTTATAGATTCTTTCTGAATACGAATTATCCAAATAAAAAATCCTTATACATTTCCAAAAATACTAGTAAATTAAATGAGGTTGACTAGACAAGAACAAATTAGAAAAATACACCAATCTTTTGTGGAGCGTTTCACTAACGGTATGCGGAGCATCAAACCTACTGATAGAACAGATCCAGAACATGATAAAAAATATAAAGCGTGGCAACGTGCATTTGAATTTCCAAAACAATTGAATATAGATCTTGCAAATTTTGCAGATCACATAGTTTATGCAGGAAACAATATTCAAGGCGGGCCAGATACAGAATTTAAAGTACTCCCTGAGTTTATTGACAAGCTCAATGAGGTACTAAATGATGGGGATTTTGATGAGCACATGAATATTGCAAAACCAAATATTCCTACCGACGCAGATTATGATGAAAAAATAAAGGCATGGAAAAAAGCGTTTGAGGTTGCAAACAAAATACAGGGATTTACTAAAGATGTGAAAACAGCAATTGATGCAAGTCCTACGGGATTTATTACTAGTGTTGGATATTATTCTTACATAATTGGTTTAATCAATATACTAGAATCTAATTAATACAAATATTCAAAAAAATAATATGATGTTAACTTAGAGATTCAATTCTTTTTTTGACAGACTCTCGTAACACAACTCTCTCAGATTCAAACTTGTCTAGATCTTTTTTTATGACACTCTCTTTTGCTTTGTGTTTTTCATACATTTGCTTAAATTCCTCTTTTGATAGTTCTGCCATACTTACTATACCTCATACTTACTTTTTAGACTTTCTATGAATTCTTCTTTTGCTTCTAAATCTGCCGTCAGTTTGGCAATAATTTGATCATTTAGCATGTTAAGCTTATCACTATCTCGTAATGTTCTAGTGGCTTCCTTTTTATCAGAAGTGACTTCTGCTACTTCTTTAGTCAGGTTTTGGATTGGCTTTTGTGCAAAATAAAATCCAATTATGGTTCCAACAAAAACGCCTAGAGTGCCAAGAATTTCCTTTGATTCTGCAGTCATACCAAAACCATAGAATATGCCAACATATCCAACAAAAGGAGCTACTATTATGACTGCCAGAGCAAATTGGTATTTGTCATTAACACCTAGCAATAAAGAATTTTTCTTACCTGTATCTTTTTTCTTATCTGTTTTAGGGGATGGTTCAGACTCAGGCAATGATTTACTCATATAGAATAAAACATAAGGACTTTATTAGTTTGATCTATGTCTAAAATCAACTAATTCTTTGATTTTCTTTTTTGTTTAGCTAATTCTAATGCTAATTGACGCTTGACTTCTTGTTTTATCAACTCAGAAAGATTGTCAGTTGGTTGGTGCTGTGTCTTTTCTCGAACTAATCCTATAGTATTTTCAAGATTTTTAATCAATTTTGCAATCAATTCTTCTAATACATCAGTAAGATAGTGCTGAATTAGAAATCTTGCTTCAAATTTGTGCTTTTCAAAAGCATGAAAATTCTTGTCCCAATTATGCCAGTTTTCTGTCCAGTTTCTTTTATCAAAATTCTCAGACTGTTTGGATAGTATTCTCCAGATTTCAAATAGTTTGGTTGTGGATAATGATTCTTTGTTTTTGTAAAATTCAATGTGCTCATCAACTGTTTTTCTTGTCAGTTCGTAAAGATCTTTGTAATTTTCAAATAGGTCCTCATCTTTTGACATCTAAGATTCAAAATAATCCAACTTGTAAAAATTTTGCGGGATTGTTGTGATGTGCATAATACTGAAAATAGGCAGAACCATATTATTTGTCAATTCAGAAAATAAAATAAAGGAATCAAAATATCTGAAGGTGAATTATGACTCATAAAGATCATAAAAGGCAGTATAATTTTCTCACCGATAAGAATCCATTTCTTGTAAGAAAAAAGAACCCATTGTTAGATTGTACTGTCAAAGTAATGAAAACGGTTACTAATGAAAACAGAAGAATTAACATAAAAAACAGATATAGGAGTTTTGATTACACATACTTTTGCATTCCAATTATTTTAAAAAGAATACGAGAAGATGCCAAGCATGTAAGCTTCTACTATGCTAAAGGATATTATTACAGATCAAAAAAAGATGTAACTACTCTTTCAGAATGGAAAATGGTAAGATGTAGTGAATATTTGGATGTGAGCAATTTTTTCATTCACACATGTATTCTTATGGATGAGATGTGTAAACTAGCAATGCTATTTCTTGAAAATAATGAACCACGTTCTTTTTCCAAACATAAGAAATCACTTATGACAAATGAAAATTTTTCAGATAAATACTATAGTGGTTTTGTTGTCAAGAAAACTAATTGGTATGAATCAGAATTGAAAGATATTAGAGATGATCTAGTGGTTCATACACAACCATTGGATTGGACTGATTCTGCAGTAGGTGATGAACTCATTTCGGTAAGCAAAGTTTCGCGATATCCACATACACTAGTTGCAGAAACCAATAAACTTGTGGATAAATATTCAACTAAACTAGACTTCCAGATAGAGAGAAATTATTATTCCTCCTTAAGTTGGTTGACTAACAATAAAAACAGATTATCTACAGATGATCAATCTAGGTTAGAGATGATTAAGAAGAAGTCAGGTCAAATCCTTCCTTCTATTGATCAAGTCTCAAAACAAGTTTTTGAGTATATCAGTTTTATTTCCAATCATTTCAAAAATAGATAGTAGATTCTGGATTGTAGATTTGACAATAAAGAGAAGATCACATTAGAAAACAATATTTCAAACAACATTTAATGATTTATTGATATAGATTGGGCATAACGAAAAGTGTTTTTTGTTTATCTGTATCGATATTACTCTTATTGTTCTTTGGCTATCAATATTATGACAATATCATTGTACAAGAAGAAAATCTTCGACTTTCAATGTCTTATCTAGAAAATGTAACAAAAATTGATTCAGCAATAATTGATCTTGATTTTAACAAAAAACAGATTGAATTCACAAGTAAATTTTATGTCAATGGAACTGGTTTAATGTTAGACTCAAATTCAGGAGGTTTTAAGCAAAATGATGCTAATTGCATCGATAATTTATTGGTGAAATGGAAAGATGGTAATGAGCAAACGCTTAGATGGACAGATAAAAAATCTCTTCAAATTAGTCAATATGGCGAAACAGAATATATTGAATTAATAAAAACATGTGAATTTGATAGAACAATTACTCCAAATGGGGAATTCATAGTAGGATTGTATGGAAAAAATCAAACTAGTGTAGATGTAATCAAAAATATTCAGTTTAAAACTTCTTTTGATTCAAGTGAATATGATTGTAAAAATGAATGTGTTTTTTCTAAAAACTTCACTTATTATGATAATGTTAATGATGAAAAGAAAATTAGAAATGCAAATCTTGATGGAATTAACCCAGATCCAAGGTCCATGAAATTTGATTTACGTGCTACGAATATTACTTATGAAGAATGGTCAAATTTGTTCTTTATTGCATTCCAATTAGGGATAGGTATTGCAGTATCAGTGATCATGTTTGTTTTCTCTGTTGAGCAACAAAGAAAAATCAATGGTATGATTGGCAAAATTGCTACTGTCGCAGAACAGCAACAACAAATAATTGATGAACAAAACAAAAAACAAAAACATAAAAGAAAAAGATATGCAAAGATGATTTTATTTGGTTTACAGTTAATAGATTATGAAATTGAAGGTATACTTATTCAACAGAAATTTCGGGATAATAAGAGTGATTTGAGTATAAGTGATGCAGATCGAGGAAAAATGCAAATTAAATATTATGAAAAAGCACAAAAAAGATTCATGGAAATTAATGTACAATATGACGACATACTTGAAATTTTCAATCCAGAAATTGAAAATCAATATAGAATGGCATGGAGTACTTTGATGACTCATAAATTGTACGTCACAGAGAATTTTGCAAATTCAGAAAAGGTATGGAAAACAGCTACTAAAATACAAGAGGAATTTGGAAAACTAAGAGATTTTCTTATTGAATATGTAGATCAAAAGGAGAAATTGGATTATCAGCATTTGTTTGATACAAAAAATAAAGAAACAGCAGATTAGTCATATTCTGGTGTTTTTTCTGAAGAATTTACACTCATTCTATCCACCATAGGCTTGACAGAGCCTTAAACAATACTCTTATAAAGTACTGAACCGTACTATACGGTATGGGCGAACATAAAACATACAGATGCAACGAGGAAAATGGAGAAACAGAATGTGAACTAGTCAAAATAGAACCATCATGTGAAGACAAAGTTACTTTCATCACCAAAGATGACAAATGTTCATGTAGTGATGAATAATTCTGTTTTTGAATCGAGAAGACAATTTAGAATCTAAAACTATCATCCAATCTTCGAATTTTTCAATACCAGTTCTTTTGATATGTCCACGCATTTTTGAGCTTCTTCTTGTGTGATTATTTTTTTACCATGCATATAGCTATTGCGGATTTTTCTTAATTCTGTAAAATCGGAAAATTTTTCTTGTAATTCATCTTTAAGATCATTAATCATTACGTCTACAGCGGGGAATTTGATTTTTTTATTTATAGTATTTTGTTTTTTATGCCAATTTGTGGAGAGATGTTTTTCAATAATTTTCCAGCCCATAATAAAGGCTTGAGAAAATTCACTATCTTTCATATGAGTTAGTGCTTCTAACAAAAATCTAAGATCTTCTGCTAAATTTTTATCTGCAAATATTTCAGATGATTTTTCAAATATTTTTTTAATGTGTTCTTTATCAACATGTCTTGTTTCATATTCTAGAGTCTTGTCTGGAATTTCATCAAACAATTTATTTCTTGGAGAATCATAACTAAAAGAACGGCTAACTATGTTATGCGTTTTAGAATCAAATTCTATTTCTGATAATTCATGTTCTCTCACAATACGGGTTTCTAATCCATCAAGAACAAATACCATCATAATGGTGTTTAGAATTTCAAGTGACTTTTCTGTGTTATCAGTATACACTCCAATAAAACCATCCTTTTCTACCAACACAAAAATATCGTCAAACATTACATCGAAGGGTTCTTTATCATATAATGAAAAACTAGTACTGTGTACACCATGAAAAATTTCATCAACAGTACGTCTTGGATTCTTACCTATTATTATCGGCGGGAAAAAATATGTTGCAAATCCCTTTGAATACTCTACTTTTTGGGATGGTGCTTCAGATGTGGGCTGTGTTTTTGAATCTTCGAGTTGCTGGTTTGTCTCATTTATGATATGCTGTATCAATGCACGATAATCAAAATCACCCATATTCCCATGGAAATGAGTAATTATATCATTTTTCCCAACAAGGGATGTGGTCATTCCGTTAAGCTTTTTCCAATCCATAAACAATGCATTTTTTGCCATTTCAACAAATCCATGTAATCTTTCTGCAAGACGATCACTGTAATACTTTGTAGGTTCGGAATTGTCAATAGGCACATGCCATCGTGTGTGATTCAAGATAATTTTTACTTCATCTTGAAAAACACTTGTATCATAAGGCCCATTTACTGTAATTTCACAATCAGGTCTGTCTTCAAAATGTGTCTCTATGATTAATTGCCATTCAGGTTGTTTTAGCCAAAATACCTCAATTTGACATGGAAAATGATAATCATGAAAATTTGAGATGTGTTTTTTTTCTTCATCAGATAGTTTGGAGAATTCTTCTCTGAATAATTTTAGGAAGTTAACATACCACTCTTCTAGTTGTTTTGTTTCAGAGATACTTGACATCAGTAATTCAACTTATGTCTGATTCTTAAATTTTAGATCTAATTTGAAAACCACTAAGACTAAAAGTCGTGAAATTACTGTTTACGTGTGAGTGATAGGGAAGAAATCAGATGGAAATTTCAAGTAATGCTTGAAAACTTGGAAATGGTGCGAGATCAATTTGAAAATGAACGCAAGTTCATTGATGAACGTCATGAACGAGCCATAAGAGATCTAGAGAAGATGAGAAACTATTGGTTTGCAGGGATTGGTTTTTTTATGACTATTTTTACTTCAATAATTCTTGCAAAGAATATGGATGACATTTACTTTGTTTATCCTATCGTGTCTGGTATTTTCGGATTTGTAATATTTTTCATCACAAATCTCAAAATTGCAAACACACATGCGGTATTTCGAGAGATTGATGATGTTTATTATTTAATTTTGAATGGTACTTTAATTCCGACTAAAGGAATGATCTCCACTTATGCCTTGATTGACGACTATTCCAAAGAAGACACAATGCTACTTGTCTCGTATGTTTCATTGTTAGGAAGAGCAGTTTCATTTCAACTGATAAAATACATGGATGAAAAACTACATTTGAAACAATTCAAACTAGATAATTTTAGACAGCATTATGAATTAGCAAAAATATCCTTGTTAGCATTCAAAGAAAAAAACTATACACTTGGAACAGCAATTCTTGAAGAATTTATTACTGATTTTGAAAAAGTAGAAAAGAAAAAGCAGTCTAGGAATAAGAAAAATGCATGATTTTAGTGTACTAGTTAGTCTTTAAGTTTGGCTAGTATTTTATCGTAAATTTTTATTTTATCTTTAGATGATACATTTCTTTTCATATACCACAAAGTAGATTTGTTTATTCCCAATTTTTTTCTTTCCTCAGGAGTCATTGACAGAATCTTGTTTCGTAGTTCCAAATTATCATCTCGATTAATCTTAATCGGAGGTACTTTGATTTCCAACGTTTTTTTCTTTTCTGCGATAAATTGTGCAAGCTGTGAAATGTTATTGTACAAAATATTCTGATATGCAAAATACTTTATTCCATAAGATACCTTGAGGTTGAAATTAGATTTTATCTTTTCAACTAACAGTTTGGCTGTTTCCGGTTTTAGTCTGATGTGATAGTTTTCAGTTAGGATAAAATCAGATTTCTTTAGTTTGCTTTCTTCTAGTAATTGTATAACTGACAAGTCAATTAACCATCTAAACAACTCTTCTAGATCATAAACTAATGGAGTTCTGCTAAGTAATGTTTCATGCAGAAATCCAATTTGTGAATCCAATCCAACAGAATTTAGAAACTTTTTGATTTCAGATGATAAAATAGAATAACCATAGTTCAGTAAAGCGTTTATTTCATCAGCTGCATGATCTGCTCTTTTGTGATCAAGACTTGCCCTGCTCTCAAATGAAAATTGTGGGGCAACTTTGGCAAGTACTTCTCTGATATACTCAAAATAAATTTTAGCAATTCTTGCTTCATGACCCATAATTTCTGGGATTTCGTGCGTATTTTCTGCGTGTTTTGACTTGAAATCATGCAATTCAGCCTCAAATCTTGACTTTATTTTGGTTCCATCAATGGAATAATATTTTGATAATTCCAACAACAAATTCAAAGATGAATCTACCTTTGACTTTACAATCTCTTTTGCTATAATATAACGAATTTTATCATCTAGATGTTTTTTGTATTGTGCTAATCGCAGTTTACCAGATATGGTTTGATCAGGTAGTGTGGTTGCCAAAAGATTTCCATCCCAGTTTAATAAAGTAAGATGAATGTTGTGCTTCATCAACCATCTCATGGATTCAAATGTAATGTTTCCAGTGTGACCGTCAATTATGATACTGTCATGCTCTATCTTGTGTGGATTAAATTCCAGTCTTTGCTTTGATAGTTTGTTTGTTACAATTAATTTTCTTTTATCCACATTAATTGATGTACCAAATCCTGAAACTAGTAACGGATTCATCTTAGTTTAACTCCTATTTTTGCTTTACTTCGTTTTCTCATACCATCAAGCTTGATTTTTTCAGATTGATTCAATCCACGATCACCTATTTTATCAAAAAAGTCAATCTCTTCTTTTGACATGTTTTCCATATAGTATAATGTCTGCTCATTAATTGACTTTACAAGATTGGCGTAATTAATTGTCAATCCAAAAATTACTGTACCATCTTTTGTAGAATCAAGTGAGATCTTTTTTTGCTTTACTTCATTTTTTATGCAATTGTATAGAGTTTTGTGAACCTCTCTTGCAGTATCATTACTTATTGGAAGTGTCTTTGAGAGATTCTTGCTATAACAGATATCATCTTGTATTCCCCAAGGTAATTCATAAACAATTGCCGTGTTGCTAAAGATTCCAGAATAATCGTCATGGTATATTCCACCTTTTTGCATAATCTCTGTGGCCTCTACACCTAAAATGCCAAGATCCACTATTGTTTTGATTCCCTTTTTTGTTATCTTGTATGCTAGTCTTCCCTCATGGGGAACTTGTTCTAGTTTTTTGTCCTTTACTAGATCTACAAGTATGCTTGTAAGCATGGCTGGCCATATTTTGGTGAGCCTACTTATCTCATTAAATGGCAAGGGGTTGCCTTTGAGAATTTGAAACACCTTTCCTTTGTACATGTCTCTTGCAGGCAGGTTTCGCTTTGGTTTTGGTTGCACTACCATCTAGTAGTATGATATTTAGTAGAAGTACTTAAATATTATTATTATATCTTTTATTTATGCTTGACAACAATTTACAAAAAGCATTGGAAGGAACTTACTCCTAAACAAAAAAGTCAAAGAACAAAGTCACTTGCCGTATTAACACAAGCAAGAAGAACAAAAAAGATTCCAAGCGTAATTGCAAAAGAAAATCATATTTCATTAAAGACAGTCATTAATCACACCAATGGTTTCAAAAAAGTAAACAATAGATGGGTTGCAAAAAAGTACGACCATACTTCACGTTCCATGATAATTAGTGAAAATGGTAAGATGCAGTCTATAGAGATATCTGATTCAAGACATGCGAAAACCATTGGACGATACCACAATGCAGTGAAATTCTATCTTGATACTGGTGATGATTCAAAACTAAAAAAATTCACTAAAAGAAAAATAAAAGATTCTAACGGTAATCTTCACTCTTTTGAGACAGATCCAAAAATTGTAGAGGAAATTAACGAGAAAATAGAAGAGATTGAATTTTTTGAGGTGTATGATTCTTGAGTATAGATTATGAGCCATTAATTGTATTAAATGAGAAAATTTCAATTATCAATGACAATATTCAATATGAGACAAATCAAGCAAGAATTTTTCTAAATCAGTTGATAAACCAAACAGAAAAAGAGTCTGAGATCAAAAAGAAATACTGTGAGGTTTGTCTTGTAAGACACGTATCATTTGAGGGACATCATGTAGCTGGTAGAAAACATGATTTCAGACAGATTACTGTATGCATTCCATGTCACAACATCCTAACAAAAAGACAAAAGATTTGGGATTCTAGATGGTGGAATTATACAGACTCTGAAACTCTAAAGATATCATTTTTGTATCGCGGAGTTTATGACATACTAAATTTAATTTCAGAGAAAAGACAAGATACACTTTATTCTCAAATTGCAGATTCCATCATTCCAGTAACATCATTTTTGCAAAATGGTGACCAAATTTGAGCCTAGATTCGGTGTTTTTGCGCTGTTTTACTGATACTCATGGCAAACCATATGATGATACATACAAAATAGAACCAAAACCAAATGAATCAATTCATCTCGTATTATATTACAACAAGAAACTAGAGTATGGCACGTGTGTAATTTGGGTAAATCAGAAAATTTGCAAAGTTGTATTGTTTTGTACCTATAACACAAAACAGTTTTGCGTTAAAAAATTAAAGAATTTAAAATTTACCATTCTATCTAGAAAAGAATTTGTAGATAAAGTATTCTTTCCATATGTTTATAGAGCAAGGGCAAAATGCATTGGATTTGGTTTGCCATTTATTTTATCTAGATTGGCAATAGACGTTACAGAATCTAGAAGACATCCAAACGGATTCTCATTTACTCTATCAGAGAGGGTAAAATTCCCACATGTTGTGATAAAGAGCATTGATTCAAAGTCACAGTTCATAGAGTTTAACAAGACATTTAGAAAGAAAATCAAAGACAACATTCCATACTATAGAGGATGTTTTGTTGATTGCAAGACACTAGAATTTGTCTTGACAAACAACTCACATAATTTGGAATCAGCTCTAGATAATTTTGATTGCCCAATCAAGTTAAACAAAGAAAAAAGAGCAGTATCAGAGAAGTCTATTCAATCAAGTGTCAATAATGTATTGGCAGTCTATTCGTTGTACAACAAACTAGTAAAAAGATATGAAATGTTTTGTATCAAGAAAATAGAAAACAAATTATTTTCTCCTGCAACAATTGGAATTTCATACCTTGAAAAGATTGGTGTAAGACCATTTCTAAAACAAAACAAAGATTTTTCTAAAGAAATGCTTGGAAAAGTAATGTCTACGTATTTTGGGGCACGGGTGGAAGCAAGAAGAGTAAACATGCCAACTCTAGTTACAATACTAGACTTTGCAAGCATGTATCCTACTTTGTTTGCATTGTTTGAAATGTATTCTTTGTTGATTGCAGAGAAAATTGATCATAAAACTACCACAAAAGAAATACGTGAATTTTTAGATAAAATCACGATTTCAGAGATAAACAAGCCTGAAACATGGAAAAATATGCTCACCATATGCAAAATTGTACCTAATGAAGACATTTTACCAGTGCGCTCGGATTACTCTGAAAGCATCCTAAATGTTGGATTAAACTATCTAAAATCCAAAGATAGAACTACGCTTTGGTATACTTTACCTGATTTGATAGCATCAAAGTTACTTACAGGAAAGAACCCAAAAATTATCGATGCTATTACATTTTTTCCGCGAGGAGTACAATCAGGATTGAAAGACATTGAGATTTTACCAGATATAACTTTGAAAAAAGGCGAGGATTTGTTTAAAAAATTAATTGAGCAAAGATTTGCAATCAAAAAGCAAGATCAAACTAAAGAACTAGATCAAATACAAAAGATACTAAAGATAATTGCCAACTCTACATGCTATGGCAAGTTCATCCAGTTAGACACTAGAAATACCATATCAGAAAAGCAAGTCACTGTTTATGGATTAGATGCATTTGATACTGAAACACACAAGATTGAAAATCCTGCCAAGTTTTTTCATCCAATAATATCTGTATTTTTGACTGCCGGTTCCAGATTAATTCTAGCTGCCGCAGAGTATCTTTTGGATAAAAACAAAGGTTACATGATGTACTGTGATACTGATAGTGTCTTTGTATCGCCACAACATACCAAATTAATTCAGGACTTTTTCAGACCACTAAATCCATACAACATGGATAATATGGAAATGTTCAAAATTCAGGAAGAAGACGGCAAGAAACTAGAAAATGTATGGTGTCTTGCATTTTCTTCTAAAAGATATGCAGTTTATCAATATCAAAATGATACAATTACAATTCTAAAGTATTCCAATCATGCTTTGGGTCATTATCTTACAATTGATCCCAAAGAATTTTGGCACGATATGATACTTTTGTGGTATGATCCAGAAAAAGAATCAGAAATCATATCAAAATATGAAACAAAATATGCAATGTCAGAATTATTGATATCACATTATTCATTTTTGAAAAGATTTGATGGTGTAAATCATGGAAAAAAATATTCTCAGGGAATAAAACCGTATGATACTATATTAGTTGGAACTGCTTGCAGAAAAGATTCCACAGGTACGCCTATCATTCCTTTTGTGCCTAAAATTGACCAATATGATCAGATCCCATTTATGCCATTTGTGGACAAATCAGGAAGGCAATACCCAAATTCTAATTCACTTGATACTGTAGAATATTGGAAGAAAATGTCGATAGTTTTTTCAGAGTACAGAAATCATAGAGAAACAAAACTGGATAATTCAGAAGGAAAAGTGAAAAGAAGACATATTGTATTTGGTAAAGAATCTATCAAGTATGTTGGAAAAGAGATTCATGACTTGGAAGAGTCTACAGTACTTGGTGTATCTAAAGAAAATTCTATAACTTATGAAAATGAACAGGAGAAAATTCATAGGATAGTTGAAAATTTGACTGAAGAAAAAGCAAGACAATCAGGAATACCAAGAAGGACTTATTTCGATTGGAAGAAAAAAATTAGAGAAAACAAATCAATCATTTTAAAAAATAAATTAATGATTAAATTATTTTCCTAAAATTTTATTAACTGCTTTGAAAAGAGACTCAAATTTTTCACATGTTTCTTTAGAAATTTTCTTTTCAGATGATTGTTTCGTTATCCATTCAAGTAATACATTGTTTACTTTCCATTTTTCAAATAGACCATATTTTTTTCGGGCAAACATGGATTCAATTCTATCTACAATGGGTTGAATTTTTATTTCATCAGATGAAAATTCAATATCTTTTTCAGAATAAGCAATTTTCACAGCATCAATGTAAAAAGACTCTTCAAAGAAATCTTCAATTTCAGAATTTGTTTTTCCAGTAAATGAATCTACAATTATTCCATCAACCAACAATTTTTGTTTCAGATCCTTTTCTTTTTGCAATCCTGGTTGATCCCCATCAAGTAATACGGCTATTCGTATATCGTTACCAACCAACATACTTGCTAATGGCATAATATTTCTGGTACCACCTGCAGGAGTGATAACTATACCATCATGTAAAGTTTGTAGTTTCATTTGAGAAAGAAGTTCCCCCATCGCTTTTAGAAGAACATAATCAGTAAGACCTTCAACTACAAGTTGATATTTAGAATAAAACAATGTTTGAGCCAATGAATATCCGAGTCCTGCCTGTAATGGGAATAAGGAATCTTTGTCTTTTGGCCATACATCACTAGAGACTTTAGTGACACCATAATTTTTTTCATCTTCATAAACGATTTTTACATTTTCTAGATGATCACCATCAATCATGAAAGGTGAATGAGTGGTATAGAGTAATTGATTATCTTGAGAAATCCTATTGAGAAATTCCACTGTTTTTTGTTGAGCAGTTCCATGAAATTGTAAGCCAGGTTCATCCAATAACAGAATTGAATTTCTATGAGAACGTTGAGACTCAACCAAAAAGACCAAATAGAATGAAAAAAAGTATTGCATTCCAGCACTTCTCTGATCTAATTCTATTTCACTAGGATCTAAATCATCAGAAACCCATACTCTAAAGTTTTTTCCGTCAATTTGATACTTGAATGTATGTTTTCTTTGTTCCCACCAAGAGCTAAATTGTTTAGTCATCTCTTGTGATGCCGAAGACATTTCAATGTGTCGTTCATCAGACATTCTTTTGAGTTCATCGCGTGTTTTTTTATCATCCATTGGATCAAGTGCAGCAATTTTTTTTACATCTAATCCGACATGCTCAAAAAGACATTTGGTAATACGAATTGTAGGTTCATCAGGATGTTCAGAGATATTCCTAATAAAATCATCTATGTGTATAGCACTATCTAATACATCATACCTATCAAAATATATGAATTGAGGCATATTGTCAAGTACCCACTTTTCACCTTGATCAATGTAATTTGAAATCTGCATTTTTTCTCCAAGGGATTCATTATCTGAGATAACTTTTTTGAAAATTTCTCCTTGCCAATCTTCACTAATATTAGAATTGATTTTAGTGGAAGTATCAGAAATAATTTTGTCGGATACATTAGCATTACGATCAGAAGTTGCAAATTGACCAATTGTTGTATCGATGATTTGTATTAATTGTGTTTTAATATTAGTTAAAACATCACCCTTTCCCTCAGGTGCTTTTGTTTTTTCAATTTCTTTCTTCCAACTTTGAAGCATAGAAAGATAATCGTTTACAGATGTATGTGGTGATGGAATAGAAGGTACAAATTCAAGTCTATATTGATTATCATAATAACGTGAAACTAATACAGATTCCGTTTTAGCAAAAATAGAAGATATCTTTTCTAGTTGAATTTTATCATTGTCAGAAAATTCAAAATCAGCACTACTGACGGGCCAGATTCTTTTCTTATATTCCCCAGTATATCGCCGTCTAGGAAATTCCTTTAGACCGTCATATTTTGAATCATCAGAGGGATTTAATTTTGATAGACCACGAAAAATAGCAGATTTTCCAGCTTCATTTTTTCCTACAAATGTGGTAATAGCACCAATGTGGACCCACCCACTATCTTCAGTTTTTTTATAATTTTGGACTCTAAATCGTAACATCCTCATGATTGTGAAGATAATACCTAGAAACTTAAATGCTTTGTCAGAAATCAAATAAATTTGAATTTAATCTAACGTGTTATTAGAAATTGGTTGATTTTATTTTGAATCAAATACTGTAATATTGTAATGTAGATTCACGCCTAATTTGGTTAGTTTTTCAAGAATATCTGATTCCTTCAGTATTCTATTTACTGCCTCAGATTTTTCATCAAATTCTTTTGCAACATGTTGTGGTAGATCAGCATATGTCATACTTCCTTTAGATTGTTCTTCTCCAATTGTACCTAATTGTAGAAATGTTCCAGGAATCTCTTGTATTTTCTTATCGGTTCCACTTTCACGTATTATTTTCCAACCCCACTTGTACGCATATCTTTTTTCCAGAATAATTTCGGTTGTACCGCATTCAGGACAGTTAGACATTTCTCTAAAAGGAGATTCCAATTCTCTAAATACTATCTCGTTTGTTGCCGGATAACCACAATGAGCACATACATATTTGTCTGACAATTACTTAGTATGATTTTAGAAGTTTTTATGTGTTTTATATCTACAGCAACATTAATAGAAATTAGCAAATTCTAAATGCATTAAAAATAAACATTGATAAAAAATAGACTATCTGAATTTCTATAAAGAAGTTTATTAGTAAAAATCAAATCTTAATTGTATGGATGAATCTATGAAAATATCTAAAATTAGTTTGAAAGGTATTTTCTTTTCTAAAAAAATTGGATTAATTATTGCAATTTATATACTATATTTCATAATAGTCGAATTTCTTATTCTTCCGATGGGGGTGAATGCAAATTCAATTGTGAAAACACTTGCTCCAGATTATCAGACATATGTTTCACAATTGACAATTGGAATTCAAGTTATCATTGGACTCGTGGCTGTGATTTGTGCATTTTACTTGGGCAAATTACACGACTATAAACGGGATTACATTAAAGAAAGTGCCAAGCTATACGAATATCAACTAAAAGCACAAATAAAATTAAATTTAAAAAAAACTTCTGCCAATGAACAAAATTATGATTATTTAGAGAATAAATTAGAATTAAAAAATATTGTAGATTTTGAATCGCTTAAAAAATCAAGTATAGATGAGATGGAAAACATAATGCATCTTAATAACCACATTGAGAATGAGTTTCGACGGTTTCCAAAAGCTATAGCACTGCTTTCATTTTTAGTAATATTGGCATTTGTTGCAATACTCTTTGCAAATCTATTCAATCAGAATAATCCTAATGCCACTGGATTTCTTAGTGTATCTGCTGGTTTGATAGTAATGGGAATTATGTTTTCAATAGTATGGTGGATATTTGAAAGAATTATTTTTATACACGATACAGGGTTACGCGTTATTATGAGATCAACCAGTGCATTGAAAACTGCATTAGAACATTCTAATGAATCGTTACAAGTTGATAACAAATCCTAACTTACAATTATAATATAAAAAATTAATCAGTCATTACTGAAAAAACATTATAGATATACATTCCCAAATATAAATTTCATAGATTTATGATAATATACGAGAATATAGTACTTTATTGATTCTATTTACTATCTATTTTTTATTAATTATACAAAATACATAATATGCCTGATGAAAGTTGTCGAAAATGTGGCAATCCATTGTATGATCATCTAAAATGTTCTGATTGTCGCATGATAATTCAGGAAATTTGCATGAATTGTGGGCAAAAGACTCTTCCAAGGCATCATACATGTGAATTAGTAAATGAAAAATGGATCTAGTTTAATTATATTTTTTATTATATTATTTAGAAATAGAAACCATGTTTTTTGATATATACCTATAATTTAGATAGATAGATTTTAGATATGTATTATAATTTTATTGAGATAAATAAAAAATTATATTTTTTTGTGATCATAACACATCTAATTGCTAATTTTAGACCATTTTTCGCTTAATTACGGTAAATTAACCGAAAAGATATCTGTAAAATCAAGTAAATGGTAATTTAATACACTTTATTTTGAATAATAAATTTAGAAATAAATCTAAAACATATCTATCTATGAATAAAATATAATATTTTTAATTATATAATATCTATATATCAATTATAGAATCTATTTTATTATATATTTTTTA
>CXWL01025839.1_pt1 | contig 18998 bp, 18 predicted proteins | sample 590931 | NCBI WGS metagenome assembly CXWL01 (sample SAMEA3498368, study PRJEB10139) | groundwater metagenome | biome: water well; material: biofilm material | place: Germany | collected 2015-04-27 | reverse complement strand
TTTTGGTCGCGCATCCGGCGTTAACCTCCAAGCCCAAACGCGTCGCAAACACCGTGGGCCTGGTCGATGTTTTTCCGACCATCCTGGATTTGTTCGCCTGGCCCAGACCGGAAGGTCTTCTGTCGGCGTCCCTGGCTGATTTAATCCGAAACGGCCAGGCGCCCGCCCGCGACGTATTTAGCGAAAGCGACTATATCTGGCACTCCTACGGTTGGGCGCAGCAGCGCAGTTTCACCACGCCGGACTGGAAGTTTATTTCGTCCGCGCGACCGGAACTTTATGACCGCAAGAACGACCCCCAGGAGAAAAACAACCTTTTCGAAACGCGTAAACCTGTGGCCGTCGAATTTTCCAACAAGCTCTTCGACCTCTATTCTGCGATGATTCCGGTCGCAGCCGAGAAGGTAGCGCCGAGCGCGATCGCGACAGCCGCGCTGGACAGCTTGGGCTATATTGGGGGCGTCCTTCACAAGGATGAATTCCTCACCGGAGACGCGGTCGACCCAAAGGATATGCTGGACGTGGTCAAAAACTTCAAGGACGCCCGAAAATTGATCAAGCAGGAAAAATACACCGAGGCTGCCCAACTGCTACAAATGGCTGGCGAGCGGGCCCCGAACTCGCTGGCGATTCACGCGGCACACGGGATGGCGCTGATCAATGCCCAGCGGTATCAGGAGGCCCTTGTGGCTCTGGATAAGGCTCTCAAGTTGGATGCGCACCACCAGCCGGCGTTGATTTCGTCCGGCGACGCCCACTTCAACATGAATCAATTCGACCAAGCTCAGCGGGCTTTTAGCGACGCCGTGAAAAACGACCCGCTCGATCCGACCGCGCATTACAAACTGGGGAGAACATTGTCGGTCTTGAAACAAACCGGTTCAGCTCGAGCGGAATTCACCGAGGCAGTCAAACAGTTCCCCGATTTTCCGGAAGCCCATTTCGAGCTCGCGGTGATTCTAGCCGATGCGAATGAACTACCCCAGGCCATCGAGCATTATCAAAAGTCGATCAAGCTCAAGCCCGACAATGAACTGGCTCATTACAATCTGGGGCGCGCGCTCATGTTAGCCGGGCAACACCAGGCCGCTGTCGATCGACTTCGCGAAGCGACGCGCATGAATCCGCAGCACGGCGCTGCCTGGATCAATCTGGGGATCAGCTTGTTTCGCTCTGGAAAACCGGCCGAAGGCGGGGATGCGCTTCGCCGCGCAACCGAGATTCCCGAAAGCGCGATCGAGGCACACATGAATCTGGCAATCGCATCGTTAAAGGAAAACGACCGCGAAGGAGCGAAGCAACATTACGAACAGGTGCTCAGCGTTGCGCCGGGGCATCCCGAAGCCACGCGGGAGCTGGAACGACTGAAATCCGGACCGTGAAGCACGCTGAAAGCGTGGTGGTGTACCAGTCCTTGGGAAATGTGCAAAAATTCCTAAAAATCCGATAAGTAGCGTTCCAATAACGACTTACGCATTCAAACGTAACCCCGACCAACTAAATTTCATTTTTTTATCGTTTTTTTGTTGAAATGCGTAAGCTGTTTAGGTTATGTTACGCAATGGTGGCTTAGTCTGTCGGGATGACCGATAGGGTTCCTGCGAGGGGAATCAAGAGGCCGGGCGGGGAAAGAAGAATTTTGGTTCTTAGGCAGCGTCGAATGGTCAGCGCAGGTTTGAGATTCGGGAAGACCGCATTCATGGGTCTTTCCCTGGCGATTAGTGCCACGTTCATGGCACTGGCCATCGAAGCGCCCCAGCATTTCTGGCTCGGTTGGATCACTCTTCTCCCTCTGTTGCAGGCCGCCAGGGTGCTCAGTCCGCCCAGTGCATTCGGCGCCGGCGCGTTTTGGGGTGCGTCCCTCCTGACCGCTTGTGCCGCGATGGGTTCGGACAGTATCTCATTTAGCCTTTCCTCTGCTGCCATTCTTACTCTGGGTCCGGCGTTGTATGCGTGCTTCGGCGCAATCCTGACCCGTCGCGTTGGATTCAGTCCCTATCTGCTGGCTTTGGGTTGGGTTGGCGTGGAGTTTTGTCTGCGGCCTGTGGGTTTGGAGCACGGTCTACTCGCCGGCACACAGGGCGATGGCATGTTGATCCGCGTGGCCGGCAGCTTCGCGGGATACTTTTTGGTTGCCTTCCTCGTTGCGTACATCAATGCCTCCTTGCTTTCGGTCCTGCACAAGGTCACCGGAAGTTCCACAAGTTTGCGAAGGATTTCGAGCGCCAGCGGTCTGATGGACCGCCTGATTTCGCTGGATATTCCGTTCATTCCCTCGCGCGTGCTGTGCGTATCGCAGCCCCGCGCCCCCCCCATCCGCTGATTCACTCCGGTTTGCTCGCACACTGCGACGTCCGACTTTGTATCAGTACAAGGCACCAGACAGTTGAACCGTACCTGAAGTCGTTGGACCGTCGCAATCGTTTGAAGATTTCGTGATCGTTCGCCGCCCGCCGAGTGTTCGGTACGGGCGACAAAAGAAACAAAAAAGCAGAGGTGGCAACCTGGTCACCTTTTGCCCATCCAATTTGGAGGAATGGAAAAATGAAAGCAGTTCATAACATCGTAGCAGGGCTCGCAGTTGCGGGTTTTGCGGTCACGGCGGCCATTGCAGCTCGCCCGATGCCACTGAAGGTCAATCCGGTCGCCGACGGCGGCGCAGTGAATACCGCGGCCGCTGGCGCGGGGTTCAACTATGCAACGGGTTTTGAAGCAACAGATACGCCTCCCTATTCAACGCTCGGCTACATGGCCCACATTGACGGCATCTTTCCCGCAGGCTGCGGTTCCACCGCTGCTCCTTGCTGGGGCCACACAACCGGGGCAGGCTTCAGCTTGATCACCCCGACCATTGACGCCATCCACCCGGCGACAGGAACCCAGCACTTGCGCGTGACGTCCGACCCGACCACCCGCACCAATATCCCGGGCTTCGGTCTGGGTGTTGACGCCCGCTTCCCGCGCACTCCGCACCTGTCGGTTCGTCCTGTGGACGTCAATACGGTCAGCATTGACGTATCGCATTCCAATCCGTTCGGCCAGGACTTCCGCATCCAGCCGCAAAGCAACTCGCAAGGCTTCCTTGCGACTTCGGCGCTGCTCCACTACACGGGCGCTCTTTATATCCTCGACGACCTTTGCGATACCGTGGGTCTGAGCTTCTTCCCGGCCGGTTTCTGGGACACCACCGGTGGCTATCAGAACTACACCGTGGCCATGAACCCGTGCAATAACACCATCAATTATTCGTATGGTGGTGCACCGGTCTATGCGGGCTGCGTCTATGCGGGTAGCAACCTCGAACAGTTCCTTATTTTCGGCGACAATTACCCGGGCTCTCTTGCCGATGTGGACAACCTGGTCATGTCATCCGGCGACGGCCCCTGTCCGGCGATTTGCGGCAACAACATCGTCGAAGCTCCGACGGAGACCTGCGACGGCACGGTTGATGCCCTTTGTCCGGGCCGCTGCATCGCTCCAGGACAGGCCGGCGAATGCACTTGTGCGCCGATCTGCACGTTGGATGCGCCATGCCCGCTCGTAAATGGAGTTAATCCTGGGGTTGTCTCTTCGAGTGGGTTCTATTCCTATTCGGGTGGTTCGCCGTTTATCTCGGTCAACGGCTGCGGCAGCAGCTATGACGGGGCGATCCAGGTCATGTTGGCTTCGGATCTGTCGGTCCTCGCGTTCAACGACGACTGCAATGCCGGCCCGTATGGCTCGGGCAGCGATCCGTCGGCGCCGTGCTATGCAGGGGCCTCCGGAAATCAGTACGGCTCCTGCACCTGCTTCGCGAATCCGGGTGCGCCGGTCCTCATCTGGGCCCCGCATTGGTCTGGCGCCATCCCACCGGCGGGCAGCACTTCGGTCCTGAGCATCCGCAAGAAGGACGTTTGTGCGGGCGATTCGGTTGGCGCTTGCTGCGACACCAATGGCCAGGACACGGGCTGCACGGATAACGTCACAGCGGCCAACTGCCTCGGCGTGGACAAGGTCTTTACCGATCAGGGCAAGTGCGCAAGCGTTACTTGCGTCTGCATCCCGGACTGCACCGGTCGCAATTGCGGCGATGACGGCTGCGGCGGAAGCTGCGGCGTTTGCGGCGACAATCTGGCCTGCAACGGCGTCGATACATGCCCGGCAAGCGGTGTATGTGAAACTGGTCCGGTGCCCAATTGCAACGACAACGTCGCCTGCACCGTCGATGCCTGCAACGAGCCGGACGGCACGTGCAGCCACACTCTGAACCACGCAGCGTGCAGCAACAACAACGTCTGCGACGGTATCGAGTCATGCACGTTGACCGGCTGCGTGCCGGGTAGCGTTCTGATCGTCGATGACGGCGTGTTCTGCAACGGCGTCGAGACCTGCGATCCGATCAACGGACAGACGGATGGGCCGGATCCATGCGTTCCGGAAACCGAAGTTTGCGACGAGGTCAAGGACCAGTGCGAACCTGGTGTCATCCCGACGGTCAGCGAGTGGGGTCTTGTGGTTCTGTGCCTCATGCTGCTGATTGGCGCGAAGGTGTACTTCGGCCGTCGTCAGGCGATTGCGTAATTTTCGTTAACGATTGCGGGCTCCGCGGGCGGGTCCATCGACTCGCCCGCGGTCGCCTTTGCGGCCTATGGCTGCACCACTACGGTAGACTTACGGTGCTTTAACTTGGGAGGCGGGTCTGAATCGACTCGCCTCTCTTTTTTTGAACCGACGCCGTGTTTTAGGAATCTCTTTGTCGGGGCAGTGCTTGCTGAAGGCGTTTCGGCGTACTGACTCGATCTTCTCCTTGTCGCGTTTTTGCCGTCTCCGTGTATCGGCGATCATCGGTCGGCGCCACATCCATACCGAACTTCTCAATGTCCTCCGATCTCGTTTGAGGCGATCGCGCCGGCGCGTGGGCTGCATCCCGCAGCATCGCGGCCAACTCCCTCACCTGCTCCTCGGCGCTTAACACTGCCAGAGGGTCGTCTTCGACATTTGTGCCGCCGCGCCTGGCACTCGACGGTCCAGACCAACGGGGCGCCGCGGATCTCAACGCAGGCATTCCGTCCTCATGCCGGTCTCGGACATAGAAGGGCCAGGTGCGCAACAGGCTCGCGGGCTGACTCAGCCCCACCATGATCACCGACCATTGCGTGACGTAGGCGATGCCGAAGAGCGCTCCGAAGCACCCGATCACCAGTGCAAAGGCCGAACCCACCGCGGGCAGGCGGGCCAGCCACCAGCACGAAACGTCACCCAGGAAAAACGCCATCGGTGCGACCGCGATCGCCGTTCGCAGCCGGCGTACCACCCGGCTGTCTCCCTTCGGCCAACCGGCCCACAGAAACAAAGCACCCATGATGACCGTGAGAATCGGTACGGCGAACAAGTGAACGTGCGTGGTCACGGCAAGGTGTCGCCAACTGGTCGGCGAACGCCACGTCGTTCCGGCCTCCACGTCGGTCGGCGTCGTGAATTTCGCAACCATGGCGTAGCTCGCCGACTTCGCATCGGGTCCGAACGGTGAGGTGATCGAAATACTCTGTGCACTATCTGCTGAATGGCAGTGGGTGCAGTCAGCCTCCAGCACCGCCTTGGGGGATATCGGCGATCCGACCGCGAAACGGTCCTCCCTGCCCCCCTCATCGAGCCACCCCTTGAGTACCTCGAAATGGGCATCCGATGAAAACTCGTCGCGCATCTCGGTCGACGCCATGACCAACAGCCTTGAATGCCCGGCGTTTCCATCCGCCACCGACTCGTAGCCGCCGTGGAACTTCAGAATCAAATCTCGCGCGCTCATTCCCGGTTGCCCATCTACGAGCTCCGTCTGCCCGAAGGTGCATGCCACGGCCGCGAGGTACCCCAGGCCCAGCGCTACCACGAACACGGCCAGTAGCCACCGCCACATCCCCGGCAGATCCTTCATCGCCCACGACCGCGGTCCATTGAGTTGTCCCCTTGTCATTGTCCCCCTTCTCACGCGCCGCCCTGGCGTTCGCGTTTGCCGAAAAATGATCCCCTTGTCCCGTAGCCCAACCGAACGCGTAACTGCGATCGGGTGTCTGTGCCGAGCTTTGAATGGGGATGAGTGGGGCGGAGTTCCTGCCGCCGCGAAGAGTCCGAGTGGACAACCCTGTCACCCGGCGTCCGGGACTATGTTCCCGTTTGCCAAGGTCCCAAGGTCTGGGCCGCATCGCCGGCCCCGTCGGTTGACATGTGCTAACTGTACCCCTCTCCCCTTACGCCCCATTACGGGACATCAGAGGCAAACATTCAATAAATCAGATTGATTAGCAAGAATAGATAAATTCTACGGTTTATGTCGGTCCGGAAATCTGATGGATGACAAGTTTGCGTCAGGAAACGTGCATTTCTGAGACGCAAAATGGCCGTTTGTTCCGGTCCACGACGATGAAGCCTGCTGGGCAACCATCCGTGGTTTGCACAGCGGCGTACCGCTTCGGTACCCAACACATGTAAAGGTGGGCGATAATCAGTGCAACGTATTAAGGCCTTTGATCGTGGTGTTTGAATCGGCAACGTCTGTTTTTGGAAGTTCCTTGCCGGTGCGGTGTTTGCGGATGGCATCGCGGAGCAGGAACTCAATCTGAGCATTGAGGCTGCGCAGCTCGTCCCTGGCCCATAGATTGAGTGCGTCCATCAGCTCGGGCGGCAAGCGCAGCAAAAATGGTTTTCGTTCGGCCAATGCACACCCCAAACTGTAAAACACCGGAGGCGGGCAGCGCCCGCCCCCAGTTTTCAAACTTTGAACTTTGAATTTCGAACTTTATGTATACAGCGATCCGGTGTTGATTACCGGGTGCACGTTTTTATCGCCGCAAAGCACCACCATGAGGTTGCTCACCATGGCCGCACGCCGCTCGTCGTCCATCCGCAATGTTTCATGTTTCTCCAACTTGGCCAGGGCCATCTCCACCATGCCCACGGCCGCGTCCACAATCCGCGTTCGGGCCGCGATCACCGCCTCGGCCTGCTGGCGTTGCAACATGGCCCCGGCGATTTCCGGCGCGAAGGCGAGATGACTCAGCCGCGCCTCGTCGATCGACAACCCCGCTTTCGCCACGCGGGCTTGCAGTTCCTGCTGAAGGGCCAGTGAGACTTCGTCCATGCTGCCGCGCAGTGAAAACTCCCCTTCCTCCAATGGGTCGTACGGATACAGGCTGGCCAGGTGCCGCAACGCCGACTCGCTTTGCACGGTCACGAATCCGACGAAGTCTTCCACGTCGAAGACCGATTGCGCGGTATTCGTGACCCGCCAGACAACGACCGTCGCGATCTCCACCGGGTTGCCCCGACGATCATTGACCTTGATCGACTGCCCATTGAGGTTGTGTGCCCGGAGGGAAACTTTCTTCTTGATGAGGAGTGGATTGGCCCAGTGAAAGCCGCTTCGCTTCACCGTGCCGGTGTACCGTCCGAACAGGATCAGCACAGCCGCCAGATTGGGTTGCAGCGTGAAGAACCCGAAACAAAAAAAGAACCAGATTGCAGTGAGTACAGCGGCGAACACAATCATGGGTACATGCGGCGGTTCGTAGGGCGTTTTTACCCAGAGGAAGGCGAGCCCGACACCCGTAACGAGCAAGCTCAAAACCACCATAAATCCGCTGAAAGTTTTCCGTTCGATTTCGCGCGATTCCATTTTCGTTTTCTCCCTTTCGCTCCTGTTGATATATTAACTATATCACAATAATATCATCAATGCAAGTATCTATAAGTCATTCAATAGCAATCGCTTAGCGGAACACTTACAGCATTTTACAGAGGAATTCTCGGGCGGACGCGAGATCTTTGGCGGGCGAGGAGGAGTCGGTACGACGCAAAATGAGTGGCCCTGAATACTCCCATTCGTGGAGTGACGCCAAGAGCCCGCGAAGGTCAACTTCGCCTTCGCCGAGCCGCGTTTCCTGACCGGGGCGGTCGGGGAGGCCCGGAACGGCGTCGCGGACGTGGACCAGCGAAACCTGCTGCCCCATTCGTTGCATCGTGGCAAGCGGATTGACGCCGGACATGAGCATGGCCGCCGGGTCGAGCCCGATGCGAATCCACGGGCAGCCTACGGCTTCGAGCACGGTTGCAAGCCGTTCGACCGTGTCATGGGAGGGCCGGATCGCAAACACGCGTTCGCGCGAGTCGGCGAATTCGCCGATGCGTCGCAATGCGGAGACGGCCGCGTCGGAAGGCTCGCCGGTTTGAGGATGAGTCAGTGCCCCCACGCCCGCCGTCACTACCGGAACGGACATATCGGCGGCCAAGTCGAGGATCGCGCAGGTGCGTTCGACGCGCTCGTCAATCGAGCGGGAATCGGATAGGCGCAGGCCCGGAAAGTCCGCGGAAAGGGCGGACATGTTCAATCCGAGATCGGCCACCAATCGTTGCAGGTGGCGTCTTCCGCTAGGAGAAAGCGATTGGGGGTTGGTCTCGCCTCCTGCCGCAGGCAGTTCAACGGCACGAAATTCCATCTGCGCCGCCTGCCGCAGCGCCGACTTCGCGTCGGTGCGAAGGTCCTGAAGATCGATTCCCAATGTGGGTTGTAGCATTTCGTTATTGTAGCGGACGATGCATCCGGTCGGATATGCGATTCTTTGCAATCGCTCGCGGAAACTTGGATTTTTTCAAGCTGTTTGCCGATCATAGCTACTTATGTCTCGATTGACACCGAAACTGCTGGTTTGCCTTCGCGAGGGATACAATCGCAACAAATTCCTCAGCGACCTGACCGCCGGCGTGACCGTGGGGATCATCGCCCTTCCGCTTGCGATGGCCTTTGGCATCGCCTCCATCCCCCAGGAAGTCGCCAACGACGCCGGAGTTTCTCCTCCCGCGATGGGACTCTACACCGCCGTTGTGGCCGGACTGCTCATCTCCCTTCTGGGCGGCAGCCGCGTACAGATCGGCGGCCCCACCGGTGCGTTTATCGTCATTGTCTACGGCATCGCCGCCAAGCACGGCTATGCGGGCCTGGCCACCGCCACCCTGATGGCCGGCACGATCATCATCATCATGGGCGTCTCCGGCTTCGGCGGCATGATCAAGTTCATCCCCTACCCGGTGACCACCGGCTTCACCTCAGGCATCGCGGTCATCATTGCGTCATCGCAAATCAAGGATTTCTTCGGGCTGAAGATGGAGTCCGTGCCCGCGGAATTTCTGGAAAAGTTGCGGGCTTATGCCGAGCACGCCGCATCCTGGAACCCGTCCACGCTGGCCGTCGGCGCCGGGTCCCTCGCATTGCTTGTCATTATCCGCAAGCTCTACCCGCGCATTCCCTGGGGCATTGTCGCGGTGATCATCGGCTCGCTTGCCGTCTGGGTCCTGGGACTGGACGTCGAGACCATCGGCTCGCGGTTCGGGGGAATCCCGCGCTCTCTTCCTGTGCCGCATCTACCGCCATTCAGCTTTGACATGGCGCGGCAACTCATGCCCGAGGCCACCACCATTGCCATTCTCGCCGCAATCGAGTCGCTGCTTTCAGCCGTGGTTGCCGACGGAATGACCGGCGGACGGCACAAGGCCGACATGGAATTGGTGGCTCAGGGCGTTGCCAACGTCGGCTCAGTGATTTTCGGCGGCATCCCGGCCACCGGTGCCATCGCCCGGACAACTGCCAACGTAAAGAGCGGAGCCAAGACGCCGATCGCAGGCGTCATTCACGCAATCGTGCTGTTGCTGGTGATGATGCTGCTGGCTCCGCTGGCAAGTAGCATCCCTCTGGCAACGCTGGCGGCCGTCCTGCTCATGGTCGCGTGGAACATGAGCGAGATCGATCACTTCCGTTACCTGCTGCGTGCGCCCAAGTCCGACATCGCGGTTTTGCTCACGACGTTTGGATTGACCGTGTTCACCGATCTGACCGTGGCGGTGGGCGTCGGCATGGTGCTCGCGTCCATGCTCTTCATGAAGCGCATGGCCGAGGTGTCGAATATCAGCGCGATTACTGACGAATTGGAAAACGGCGTGGACGTGCTGGAGGCCGGCGACCCCAACGCGATCAGCCGCCGCGACGTGCCGCCGGGAGTGGAAGTCTACGAGATCAATGGTCCGCTCTTTTTCGGAGTGGCTGATCGGTTGCAGGACACCCTTCGCGGATTGGAAAAGCCGCCCAAGGTGTTCATTCTTCGCATGCGCCGCGTGCCAGCCATTGATGCGTCGGGTCTGCACGCGCTCGAGGAGTTCTATAAGAAGTGCAAGTCGCAGGGGACCGCGCTGGTTCTTTCCGGGGTTCACGCCCAGCCGCTGTCCGCGTTCATTCAGGTGGAATTCGACAAGACTGTGGGCATGAACAACATGTTCGGCAACATCGACAACGCCCTGAACCGCGCCCGCAAAATCGTCGGCCTCCCTCCCCAGCCCAAACCGGCCGGCGCCTTCTCCGAAGTCACCCGCGAACGAAGCACATCATGAGGATTTCGGTTAGGATTCGGCGCATGTTCATATTGTCCGACTTTGGTCCGATTCAGTTATGAGCTTTCCGCGTCGTAAAGTCATGAAAGCATTGGCCGATCGCGGATATGTCGTGATTCGCGAGGGTTCTCGTCATACAATAGTCGGAAAGCCCGGTGAACGCGGCGAACCCGTTCCGCGGCACGACGAAATCAACCGAATCACGATGCGAAAGATCGCAAAGAACCTGGGTATTGAGTGGGGTTCGATTGAGAGTGAGATTCGATGAAAATCTATCATGTCATTGTGGAACAATCGGACGGTTGGCTCGCCGCACATGCGCTTGAGGATGACAGCGTGCACACGCAGGGTAAATCGTTGGACGAGATCACGGCCAATATCCGTGATGTCGCTCACATGGTCTGTGGGGACATCGACATCCATGTTGAGCTCGTCATCCCCAGTAGCATCAAGGTGGCTTAATCCAACACCAACGGAGTCGGAACCGAATTCGTGAAATATGGAAGAAACAGAACTCCAATCTCTTGAACGCTTCGTTGCCGAAAACGACGAACTCCTTGCGCTCGAAGAACAAATCGGGCGATTCAGTATCTTCGATGCCCTCGCGGCGGGTGCGAAAACACCGTCACGTCGAAATTGGGCACTTCACGCGTTACTGGTAGCAAATGCGAAATAAACACGCGATTCGACGGAAAATCTTTCGACCGTAGCATTGGCGTAGCACCAAAGAAGATGCCGGGTTCTGGATTCCCCGGCATTCTCACGAGTCCTTTGTTTTTCGTTACTTACTGACTGGGGTGCTAGGAATCGAACCTAGAACCTTCTGATCCAGAGTCAGACGTGCTGCCAATTGCACCACACCCCATCGCGTTCCTAATTACAACGAGGGCCGTGCCGCGGGTCAAGGTCAGGCGCGCCGCCTTGCCATGCGGGTACCTACCAAGCCTATGGCCATCAGGGTTGTTACCAGCGGCACACTCGCTCCGCACAGAGAAAGGGTCGGCGGCGTCGCGCAAATCGACGGGTCGTCCCAAAAGTCGCAGGCATCACACGAAACGTTGCGGTAATCCTCCGGCAGGTGGTTCGTAAAGGTTGGAACACCTGTGCGTCCGTTCACCTGTGCCACCTCGCCCACCAGAGAAGTCCACCAGAGCGACCGCAGGCCGTCACCGTCCAAGGCAAAGCCGATCAACCCGGCCGGCTCACCTTCAAACGTGACAAGACCCTCGGCGTCCACGATGGCGTCGGCAAGTGTCACGTCGGTGGCACTCACGAGGCGAAGCTGCCCTGCGCCTTGCAGCACGACGAGTTGCGCGTTGTCCGCATTCACCACGTCACAGGCCGAGCTGGACTGGTTATCGAGAAAAAGTACCCAGGGCTTTTCCTGGGCCAGGACCGGAGTTGCGGCAAGTGCCGACACGAGGAAAAACATTTTGGTTTGTAATCGGTATTGCATGATTGCGTTCCCCAAAGCGACCTTACCAATCGCGCCGCCCCGAAAAGCGCATCACAAAAAGCCCCGTGAAGGTCAGGCCCAGCATCAACGCGCTGATACTGCCGCAATTGATGGACACCGGCGGCGGAGAGATGATCACGGCCGAGCAGCCATCAATATCCACCGCTGCGTTCCCCGGGCTGTTCGGACAAAGGTCATCGCAATTGTCGATCCCGTCGCCGTCATCATCGACCTCGAAGCAAGCGCAACCATCGAAGTCAACTTCCGCCCCGATCGGGGTATCGATGCAAAAATCATCGCAATCGGCGATGTCGTCGAGGTCGCTATCTACAAAACAGTCGCAGTCGCCACGGTCTTCGCATGAGCACCCGTCAACATCCACCACTTCGCCGGGAAATGTGTCGGGGCACAGATCGTCCTCGTCGGGCAGGCCGTCCTCATCACCGTCCACCATGATGACTTCGCAGTCTTCCGGTACATCCCAGAAGGGGCAGGCATCGCATTCGACGCCCACGAATTCGTCGGGAAACTGACCACTGTCGAACGGCAGGAACAAATCCAGGTCAAACTCGACTACGGTTCCAAAATCCGACAGCCACCACAGCGAAGCAAAACCATCGCCGTCTTCGGCGAAGGTAATGACACCAAATGGCGATCCACCATAAAACACGTTTCCTTCAAGATCGACAAGGCTATCGCCCAAGATCAAATCGGCATTGGAAACAATGACCAGTTCCCCTGTGTCGCTGAGTACCACCAGTTCAACGTTTGTGGCATTAACCAAATCACAGATCTCGCCGGTAATCTGATCCTCGTAGAAATCCCAGGGCTGAGCGGTCGCCGAATCGGTCACCGTCGCGAAGTAAAGGCCGATACCGAGAACAAACCGAGCGATTCGACACATAGACACCTCCCTGTAGATCAAAGTACACAACCGTTTCCATTATGCTGGTAGCACCGTCTGGCCGGGCGCCAACACGATACCCGGTTGTGAATCTTAGTATCAGCCACGAGTCCACGCCAGCAAGGCCTGCGACGCCCAAGTGCGTTCATCGAACATTCACGCGAGTTAATGAAGCAGCTTCTCCGCACCCGCGAGATCACTGCACACGTCGAACCATCGATCCAACCGAGTCACCGAAAGAACACCGGCCACAAAAGGCGATGGCCCAACCAGAACGACTCGCCCATGCGAGAGCCGCGAGCGTGTAACCACCGCGATCAATGCCGCCAATCCATTGGAGTCAATGCTCCGCAATCCCGACAAGTCGATGGCGAGCCGGGCCTCCTCACCATAGGGAAGCTCGGCCAACGCATCGCCGAGTTGCTCCGCATCCAAACCCGAAAGGTCTCCCGACAGCTTTGCCACGGGGAAGGAACGCGTGCGATCCATTTGAATGTCCAACATGCTGTCAATAATCCCAAAAGAACAGAACCCGCAGCGCGAGCGACGGGCGGTCAGACCTCCCGCTTAGGAAACACCCCGCGCCTGCGCCTGGGGTTCGGTTCCGTATTCACGGTCGAAGATTCCCCAGATCCAGCACCCGCGTGACGCCGCGCACCAAAAGGTAATTCTCCGAATCGAATTGAGTCATCTCGCCGGAAACGACAAACACCAGTCCGCCGGGCCCGCGCTCCGCGCTTTGCACCATGATCTCCAACGACTGATTCGGCAGCAAAGCAACTGCGCTTTGGCCCGTCGCTCTTGCGTCATCAAACTCGAACACCCAGCGCGAATCCAGGCGAATCAAACGCCCCGACCGCAGAACCACCAGCGAACCATCCAGCAACGCTCCGTGTCCACCGGCTAAGGACCGGTCCGCCGAGCCCTTATCGCTCTCTGGAACACCCGATCCAACGGGTCGTTGGTTTTGGAGCGCCGACAGGACATCTTCAGCCGATGCGTCAGCAGGGACGGTTGCCGGTTCGCCAGCCGCCGCCGGACTTTGCTTCGACTTCTCAGTCGTCCCGCGAGCCACGTGCTTTACCAGCAAGAAATTCTGGTCACCAAAAACCGTAACCTCGCCCGAAACGACAAACCCCATCTCCCCGTTCGCGTCCTTGTGCATGGCCACCATGCCTTCCAACGGTGCGTTGGGCAGGACAGAAATCGGCTTCCCCTCATCGGGTTGAAAATCCCAGCTCGTTCCTTGTCGAACCAGCCGTCCTGGCCTCTCAATGATCGCCGTCCCTTCGGGCAGTAGCAGGTGCGCGTTGGCCGCCGAAGCCTTGCTCGCTCGCGACGCCGGAACGATCACTTCGCTCGCCGGACGATCGGCCTGCAAGGTCCGCAGCAAATCCTCCGCGGTTTGGCGACTCCGCGGATCGGACCTACCAGTTGTGCCCGGGGTTGAGTCCGTTTTTCCGGGAGGTTCGGAATGTTGCTGCGGATGGCTCGGCGAATGTTGGCCGGAGGCCAGGCTTGCGCCGCAGTACACGATGCTTGTAACGATGAGCCTGATACGTGGCATATCCGGCAGTATCGGCGATGCTCCGTACCGTTGTCCAGCGTACTAGAAACCAGAAACTGGAGACTGGAATCCGCAGGGGTGGCACGGTCTGGCGCCGTTTGCCAGGCCGTGGTCGAACCGGAAATCTACCCCAAGGCCATCACGTCGATCTTGGTGACGCGAACGATTTCCTCGACCGTGGTCATTCCCTTGAGCACCTTTGTCCAGCCGTCCTCGCGCATCAGCTTGATCCCTTGCTTGCGGGCCACGGCCAGCATGTCCGTCGCCGATTTTCGCTGAACGATCATTTCGCGGATTTCGTCGCTGACCATCAGCAACTCGTAAATGCCAAGCCGCCCCCGATACCCGCTGTTGCGGCACTCGCGGCATCCCTTGCCTCTGGTCAGCTTTTGCCCCGGTTCCAACTTGAAGTCGGCCGGCAACTCGGCGGCATCGGGCACATACTCTTCCTTGCACGCTTTGCAAATTCGCCGGACAAGACGCTGGGCCAGCACGCCGCTGATCGAGCTAGATACCAGGAACGGTTCGACGCCCATGTCCAACAATCGTGTGGTGGAGGTCACCGCGTCATTGGTATGCAGCGTACTAAACACGAGGTGCCCGGTAAGCGACGCATTGATCGCCACCTCGGCCGTCTCCAGATCCCGAATTTCGCCGACCAGGATCACGTCCGGGTCGTGCCGTAAAAACGAACGCAGGCCGGCGGCAAAGGTCAGGCCGATGTGCGGCTTGATCTGCACCTGCTGAATGCCGTCGAGGTAGTATTCGATCGGGTCCTCGATGGTCAGAATCTTGATTTCGTCGCTGCGAATCGTGTTCAGCGCCGCATAAAGTGTGGTGGTCTTTCCCGAGCCCGTGGGCCCCGTTACCAGGATGATGCCAAACGGCTGCGAGATGATGTGCATCACTCCCGCAAGTGCTTCATCCATCAGTCCAAGCTGATCCAGCGAAAGCAGCACGGACTGCTTGTCGAGGATACGCATGACCACCGCGCCGCCGAACGCCGTCGGGATGATGCTCACGCGCAGGTCGATATCGCGGTTCTGGGCCTTGATCTTGAACCCGCCGTCCTGCGGCAGCCGCTTCTCCGCGATGTTGAGGTTCGAGAGAATCTTGATGCGGCTGACGATGGCCGCTTGAAATCGCCGAATCTCCGGCGGGACGTTTGTGGTGTGCAGCACGCCATCGATGCGGTAGCGAATCTTCAAATCGTTTTCGTACGGCTCGATGTGTACGTCGCTGGCCCGGTCGCGAATCGCCTCCAGCAGGATCTCGTTCACCAGTTTGACGACGGTGGCTTCCTGGGCCTGCTCGATCAGATCGGCGTTGTCGGCGTCGGCCTCGCGGACGACCTCGACCTCGGACTCGCCGAGCATGGCCTCGACGGTCTGACCGCCCACGCCGAAGTGCTGCTTGATGACCCGCGAAATTTCGTCGCTGGTTGCCAGCACCGTCTCGATCTTGGCCCCCATGAGCATGCGCAGCTCGTCGAAGGCGTAGACGTTGAACGGGTTGTTGGTGGCCACGCGGATTACCCCGTCATGGCGGTCGATGGGGATCACCCGGTCGCGGTGGACGAGCTTGGTGGGGGTCTGACGCAAAAGCTCGGTATCGATTTTGATTTCGGAGAGATTGATCAGCGGTATGGAAAGCTGTTCGCTATAGACCTCGAGGTAGTCGCGCTCCTCGATCATTCCCAGGCGGACCAGGCAATGTTCGATCCGCTCCGAGGGCTGCTTGACGGCCTTGGCTTGTTTGAGATCGCCCGGCGAGACGATTTTCCGCTGTTGAAGAACTTCTCCGATGCTCACCGGTACGCGTAACTCCTTCCACTTATTCTAGGACCGCTGGCCCCCGACCGCATCTTGACGTGAAACCTTATACCCTTAATCGGCCAATCGGTCTCAATTCGCTCAGACGAACGTAATCCATGAATTAGCATGAGCTTACACCGGAAGGTCTTTCCGCTCCATTAAATCCATCCGGGCGGGTAACTTATCGCCGACAGCCATCGAGGAGTTCGTCGCGGAATAGCGATGGACTCCCCAAGGCCGTGTGAAATCCATAGGCCGTAATCACCGTGAGGATGAAGATGGCGTTCCACGATGGACCGGACTGCCGTTGGTTGTCAATCGCCGGTGACGGTGCGGAGGTGGCCCTGGCCCAGCTTTTTCCACGCCTCAACCACTCGCTGTGCATCCAGGGCGTCATCGAGGGAATAGACGATCGAAGTTGCACCGATGGTGATGACGTCGTTGTCCAGGAGCACCGTTTCAGCTTCGACTTTCTTTCCATTCACGAAGACCCCGTTCTTGCTCTGGAAGTCAATGGCGAAGTGTCGATCCGTGTCTTCGGCGTGGCGAATCTGCAGGTGGAAGCGCGAAAGCTCGGGATCCACGATCTGAAAGCTGCACCCGGCGTCGCGACCGATCATCGCCAGTCGGCATCCGGTCAGCGCAAACTTTTGTCCCTTGCCCGGACCTTTTGTCACAACAAGCGTGGCCATGTCGAACTCCTAAGGACCGAGATTCTTTGGGTTTTCCGATTGGAGTCGACGGGGTTCGAACCCGCTACCTCCTGGTTGCAAACCAGGCGCTCTCCCAACTGAGCTACGACCCCCACGGGCAAGGTATCGCACAACCGAGGTATTCGCAATTTCCACTGACCATCAGCTTGGGTCTGACTACGGATTCTGGCAACAGGTGATTTTTAGAGTTTTCCAGTATTGCTCCCGCTGACCGCCTACCCGGAGAGCCGTGAGTTTCATCAGGTCCGCGGCGTTGTCCGCATTTCATTTCATGCCCGGACGATTGAGTCGCAGAGTCAGGTTTTGCACATGGCCTCCGTCGGGCCCGAGCCGATGCCCCAGCCCTGGGCCAGCGCCGCCGGGTAGCCCAACGGCCCGGACTCGAAAAACAATGCACAGCACACTTGGATTGTGGATGGGAATTATGGACGGAAAATAAAAAACTCACAGATTGAGTGATTTTCGTTAGGCGAGATAAGCCGGGAAATGCAAATACTCCCATCACTGGGCAGAGGCGGACTTGAACCGCCGACACACGGATTTTCAGTCCGTTTGCCGGAATCTGTAACCCCTTGCAATTCCAAGCACTTAGGAAAATCCGCAAAATCCCGTTGTACAAAATCAAGCGCCAAGTCCGGCGACTTTCCGACCGAACACGCACCGAATGACCCCGACCTTGAGGCACTGAAAGCGGCGTGGCCGACGCTGCCCGACCGCGTGCGGCAACGAATCATCGGGCTTGTCGAAGGGGTGACGGCATGAACAAAAAACAATCGGCGGATCATGCCCCCCATAGGGGGGTGCGAAACTTTCGGGTTTCGTCCCGAACCGTAAGCTGGCCCGCGCACGGGGTTTTTACCGCCCCCGTTTGGGAGAAACGACTGTGAAGGCACCTAAACACTTGCGGCCCGACACCCGGCGCTGGTTTGAAAGCGTTATCGAAAGCTACGAACTGGAAGCCCATCACGTTCGATTGCTGAGGCTCGCCGGTGAAGCGTGGGACCGCTGCCAGCAAGCCCGCGAAATTCTTGCCGAGAGTGGCCTAACGTATCTGGACAAGAACGGCTGCCCCAAACCCCGGCCCGAAGTCGCAATCGAAAGAGATTCACGCACTGGATTTGCCCGGCTCGTTAGGGAACTGCAATTGGACATTGCCGCGCCCGCCGATGATGTTCGCGTGCCCCGGCTGTCGATGATGGGCCGCGCCGTGAAGGCGGTGGGCAATGCCTAAGCCGAGATTGCGGGCAAAGCGAAGAATCGAATTAAGCGACGCGCATATCCGCGACTTGCTCGACGGCCCGCGTCCCTGGGGACCGTGGAGCAATCCGTGGAATTACAACAATTCGCCAGACGAAACCGAAACCATCCTGGCCGATATGCGGGCGGCTTGGGAATCGTTGCGCGATGACCTTTTGCCAAATTGGATTGAAGATCACCCCGGCACCCGGCTCTGGGCATGGTGGCAATTTGACGCCCCTGAATCGCGGCGGCTGATGAGCGGCCCCGGCGCATCGGCGATTAACGACCCAACGGCGCTGCCCTGGTCGAAACGGCTCGAATTCGGCAAGCCCGTTGTCTTTCGCACTGAGGACGAATTGCGTTCGGTGTGGGAACCCGAAGCGGATTACTTGGAACGGCTCGGCCTGATGACTGAGCACGAAGTTTTGTTGAATGAAGGAATCGAACTATGAGAGAATATGCGAAGGAACCAAAAGGGCCGGGCGGCTTGTGCCGCCGGTCGCGCCATCAGGCGACCAAAGATTTTCTGAGGCACGTCGCGGACAAAGGCGCGGACAGCATTTCGCGAAATAATTGGGATTTTATTTCGCGAACTGTTGCCGGTGACGCGGACCTGGCGGGCTGTGTGGCTCGGACAAAGCGTGCTCTTTTGTCGCAATTGAAAGGCGGTGCGGAATGACCACGACGGTTTTCGAAAATGCTTTGTCGGGGCGGGCGGCGCAGAAGCGGCGGGATTCTTTTGAAGTCTATCGGCGGCGGCTCGTCGAAGGTGTTGATGCCGAACTCGACGTTGATGGTATGGACGAGCTGCTCTCATCGGCGGGCGAACTGGGCTTCGACCGCAAGCGGATCGACGCGGATACGCAAATGGTTCGGCGTGCTCGCGTGCTCGAAG
>CXWL01129178.1_pt1 | contig 19001 bp, 10 predicted proteins | sample 590931 | NCBI WGS metagenome assembly CXWL01 (sample SAMEA3498368, study PRJEB10139) | groundwater metagenome | biome: water well; material: biofilm material | place: Germany | collected 2015-04-27 | reverse complement strand
TGGAAATGTCTATTATTTTGTGTACGACCAAGGTTATATGGCGATTGAAAATGAAGGATTTGTATTGGTTAAAAAAGACAATTAATAGATGTTTAAAAAGATAAATTCAGTTTTAAAAAACCCAATAAGTCCATTATTACTAATTGCTTTCTTTATAATTATATCTATACTACTTTTTACACAAAGTAAACAATATAAAGAACCAAGCGAACCTAAAATTGAAAACCATAAAAGCGAAACAATTGGACTTACAACACGAATCAAAAGTGTAGGTAAAAGTGGTCCAAACTTACACTACTATTTTTACTATAACAACGAAAGAGTTTTAGGTAAAATAGATGGGCGTTATTTAGACTCTTCAGTTTTAGCCAAATTTTATAAGGTTAAGTTTAATGAAAATGACCCTAACGAAAATGAAATGATTTTAGAAAATGAAATTAAAAATGATTCCATAATTTTAATTGAATCAGGATTTAAACATATAAAATATTCTACTCATAATATATCAACAAACACTTACGAAGAAAATTGGAAATGGGAATAAATAAAATGAAAATAAGTTTACTAGGTTGTGGTTGGTTGGGATTTCCGTTAGCCAAAAAATTAATTGAAAAGGGTTACGAAGTAAAAGGCTCTACAACTTCTGAAAGTAGGTTAGACGTTCTACAATCGCATCAAATTGAACCTTATTTAGTTGCACTTTCTGAAAATAAAATCACTGGAAATATCACCGAATTTTTAAATAATTCTAAAATTCTAATTATTGATATTCCACCGGGATTAAGAAAAAATTCTGAAGTTGCTGTTGGAAAAACGTTTTTGAATAAAATCAAAACTTTACTTCCATTTATAGAAAATTCAAATATTGAAAAAGTAATTTTTGTGAGTTCGACTTCTGTTTATGGCGATTCGAATTCAATTCCAACCGTAACAGAAGAAAGCGAGTTACATCCTGATACCGAAAGTGGCAAACAATTGGTTGAAGTGGAAAATATCATCAGAAATAATCGAAATTTTGAAACAACTATTATCCGTTTTGGTGGCCTTATCGGCGAAGACCGAAATGCGATTAAAATGTTAACTGGAAAAACCAATATTGCCAATCCAGAAGCTCCCATTAACTTAATTCATCAAGTAGATTGTATTGGGATTATTTGTGAGATACTGAAGCAAGTTCAGCATGACAAACCATGGAATGAAACTTTCAACGCTGTAACTCCTTTTCATCCAACTCGAAAAACGTATTACACGCAAAAAGCAATTACTTTGAATTTACCAAAACCTGAATTCACAGAAAACGAACCAAGTATTGGTAAAATTGTTTCTAGTGAAAAATTGGAGAACCTTTTGGGGTATAGATTTAAGAATTTGGAGTTGGATTAAGGTTTTATTTACCAAGTTTTTCTTTCTTTATAATCAGTACTATCTAAATATTTCATAACATATTCATTCATTTCAGGTTTCAATTTTTTATATAAATCGTCATAAATTGGAGATTTATATTTATGAATTGCTTTGAATACATATTCTGGATTATATTTAAAATACCAAGTGCCTGGATAATTTGATTTGTTTAATATTTCAGTCAACAACATCAAACTTTCTTTGTTCTTATACTTTGCAACAGCTCTACAATAATATTTCAATTCATCAGTAGTTGATTGCTTTTTCTTTTTTATTCTTTTCTCAAAATATTTTTTTAGTATTGGAAAATAAATCTCTTTTGGATTCTCTTCAATAGCTTTAAAAATATAATTATTACAATTTGAATTATCAGAAAATTTAATAAAATTATTCTTAATCAAATTAACATCAGACTCTTTTTTATATTTAGATAGAGCATATGTGATTGCAAATTTTTCACATACATCAGATGTATTTGTAGATTGATTTTTTATTATTGAATAATATTTTTCTTGAGGATTAATATCTATCATCATCCCAATTGCATTTGGCAGATATAAATGCTTCAATAAAACACTATCAACTAAAATCTGTTTTTCAGTTTTTGTGAGTCTTCTATTATCAACTGCTTTTTTTATTAATAAATCTGAAACCATAAAAGAACCTCCCGCATCTTCAAAATACCACCAAGTAACTTTAGTTGTATCATTTAAATGACCTAAAAGAATTTTAAAATAATCTTTTTCATTTCTGTTTACTATTGCTCGGTATGCAATTACTCTTAATAATGGATTTTCACATTTGAGCAATTTTAAAAGCTCTTGTTTTGAACATTTTTCCTTAATATAATTTTTAGCAATAGTATCACCTGAAGAGAGTTCTTTTTTTGATGCTAATTTTTTCAGATGAACTTGTAATTCTGGATTGAAGTCAGAGATTTTATTCGGATATGGATTTTCTTTTCCACAGCTAAATAACAATAAGAGAAGTAAAAAGTAAATATTTTTTTTCATAATTATTAAACCAAAATCATTTCCTCATAACTCAAAATGGTTTCATACCCTTTTGAAATAAAATATTGCGTTGGATTTTCTTTGGAAAGTACCATTACGAAATCGCCGCCCCAAGCACCTAAACTTTTTATGGTGCCTTTAAAATCGTGAAACAAACGTTCTTTTACGGTTTCAATTTCCAAAATATCGCTTAAAATAATTTCATGATGATGTAACAAATCGGTTGTAGTTTCTAAACTTGGAGATTGAACTACTCTATTCGTAATTTCTGAAATGGTTGCGGTTTTGTTCGTTAAAAACTGTTGTTTGTTCATGTAATTCTGAATCGCACGACGACTATTTTGCTTCTGATTCAAATAGACAAAATAGATATTTTCGGTGTAATTCGGACTAAAATCAACGACCTCAACAATTGGTTTTTCGTCTGCATCAAGTTGATACGTAATCGCCGAATTATGTTGCGCGCAAGCAATATCATAACCACTTCCACCAAAACTTTTTCGAAGCAATTCGAACGCATCAATTTGCAACCATTGTGCAATATTATTGATTAAAGTTGAAGAAGTTCCCAATCCCCAATTTCTTGGGAATGTCAATTCGGTTTCAATTTTAAATCCAGATTCTGATTTTAAAAATTCTGGGTTTTGAAGATTCGCTTGATGTAAAATCTCCACTAAAGTATGTTTTATAGGATGTTCTTCTTCGAAGTCTTTTCCAGAAATAATTTCTTCAAAAGTCAATTCGGTTTCAAACCAAATGCTTTTATCGGAATCCAAACTTCTCCAAAGTATTTTTTTCTCTACGATTGACGAAACTTCTAACGATTGCCCAAATTTTGTAGGCAACGCTAAAGCTTTGGCTCCGTTTAAAACCAAATATTCTCCAGTTATTAGGAGTTTTCCGTTAGAGTAGAATGTTTTTTTCATGATGTTTAACCGCAAAGCTCGCTAAGGTTTATTTTTGTTTTTTTTAACCGCTAAGTTCGCAAGGATTTTCGCAAAGCTCGCAAGGGATTTACTTGTTTCTTAAACTTTCTAAAAAGTCCACCACTAAATTGTGCGAAGCGGTTTTGTTTTCAAAATGTGATACAACCAGTTGCTTCTCTTCTTTTGTGGCTTGATGTTGGTTTAAAATGTTGTTCAGGTGCATTTTCATGTGTCCTTGTTGAATTCCAGATGTGGTTAACGAACGTAAAGCGGCAAAATTCTGCGCTAATCCGGCAACTGCAACAATTTCCATTAATTCTGTCGCAGATGGATTGCCTAACATTTCTAAAGAAAATTTCACTAACGGATGCAAATTGGTTAATCCGCCAACGGTTCCTAAAGCTAAAGGCACATCCAACCAAAAAGTGAAAATTCCGTTTTCAATTTTAGCATGTGACAAACTCGTGTATTTTCCGTCTTTACTCGCATACGCATGAACACCAGCTTCCACTGCACGGAAATCGTTACCCGTTGCTAACACCACCGCGTCAATTCCGTTCATGATTCCTTTGTTGTGCGTAACGGCTCTGTAAGGTTCAACTTCCGCAATTTTCACAGCCGTTAAAAATTTTTGAGCAAATTCACTTGACGTGATGCTTTTATCTTCATTTAATTCTGAAACCGGACAAGAAACTTCAGCACGAACGACACAATTCGGGACAAAATTGCTCAAAATACTCATCACAATTTGAATCGAATCGATACCAAAATCTTCCGATTTATTTTTGAAAGTTTTCGCAAATTGCTCCAAACACGAATTAATGAAATTCGCACCCATGCTATCTTTTGTTTGAAAAGTTGCATGCAATTGGTAATAATTTTCTAAAGCTTCGGTTTTATCGATTAATTGAATATCGGAAATTCCGCCACCACGCTTTTGCATGTTTTTGGTAATATCTTCCGTTTCAGAAAGTAAAAAGGGTTTTACAAAATTGAAATATTCCGTTAGTTTTTGTTTGTCGCCTTCATATATAAAATGAACTTGACCAATTTTTTCAGTGCCTAAAATCGTAGCTTTAAATCCGCCACGAGCTCCCCAAAATTTTGCAGCTTTACTTGCGGCAGCCACCACCGAACTTTCTTCAATGGCAAATGGAATCGTATAGTTTTTTCCGTTGATGGTGAAGTTTGGCGCTACACCTAAAGGCAAATAGAAATTCGTTAAGGTGTTTTCGATAAATTCATCATGCAATTTCTGAAGTGATTCATCTGAGTTTTTATATTGATGTAAAACAGCTATAGCTTGTTCTGGATTTGCAAAATGATTTGTAGCAATCCAATTTATTTTTTCTTCTTTAGTAAGTTTTGAGAAACCTGTTTTATTTTGAGTCATTCGTCTTATATTGATTTGCAAAGGTAATAAAAGTTACTTTTAAAGTGTTTTAATCCATTTTAAAAGTTTAGAATCAAAAAGTTCTTTATCTAAAGGTTTTACCACGAAATCGACCATTCCTAATTCTAAACATTTTTCCCTTTCACCTGTAAATATTCCCGCTGTTAAAGCGATAACAATTGCTTTCGGATTGATTTGTAATATTTCTTCAGCCGCTTCATATCCGTTTTTAACAGGCATTTGAATATCCATTAAGGTGATATGCGGTTCTTGACTTTTATACTTGAATACAGCTTCTTCCCCATTTTCAGCTTCAATAATCATGGCATTTTTAAATTGTTTTAGAATTAAGGTTTTGGTTAAAAGCATATTTACTTTATTATCTTCCACAATTAAAATTTTAATTTTCTTAGAAGTTTCTATATCTTCATGGATTACAGGTTCAATAATTTCAATAGATGTAGTCGCATGTAGATTGTTTAATTCTTTTTGCAACGCATCAATTTTAAATGGTTTTAATAAGATTTTGATTTTCTCATTTAATAAATTTTCCACATTACTTGAAATGATTGGCTGCATGATGTACAAATAGAAATTATCTGCTTTTTGTGCTTGTAAAATTTGTTGCCATTGCGTTTCCGATAAGGAATGATAATCTACAAATAGTGCATCATTTTCATTTAAGTAAATTTCTTTGAATTTATTATGGAACACGCTGTTTATGTCATAAGTAAGTAACAAATCATTTAAAACATTTCCTGCTCTTTCATTTTTATCAATAACTAAAGCATTTTCTATAACTCTACCACCAATTTTATTGTGTGATTTACAGAATTTGGCATCAATAGTTAATTCAAAATTAAAATTACTTCCTTTATTGATTTCACTTTCAATAACTAATTTCGAGCCCATTAAATTCAGCAATCTATTGGTAATAGAAAGTCCTAAACCAGTTCCGCCATAATTTCTGGTTGTAGAAGAATCTTCTTGAGAAAAAGCGTCTAAAATTTTATTTTGATTTTCTGTTTTTATACCAATTCCTGTATCGACAACTTCAAATTTTAATACTTTTTTATTGTTTTTTGAACCAACATTTGAGATGATTAATTCAATTTGACCTTCATGTGTAAACTTCACGGCGTTACTTAAAAGGTTAATTAAAATTTGTTTGATTCTAATATCATCAACTACCACATCACAAGGCACATCGTTTTTAATGTCAACAATTAATTCCAAGTTTTTCACATTGGCGTTAAACTTAACCAAATCTATAGCTTGATAAACAATTGGATATAATTTGTTTTTCTTTAAATCTAAAACCAGTTTTCCAGCTTCAATTTTCGAAATATCTAATATGTCGTTTACAATATCTAAAAGTGATTCTGCTGATTGATTTACGGTTAGTAAATATTCTTTTTGCAATAAGTCGATATCTGTATTTAACAACAACTGACTGAATCCGATAATTCCGTTTAAAGGTGTACGGATTTCATGACTCATATTCGCTAAAAATTCCGATTTCGATTTGTTGGACGATTCCGCTAATTCTTTTGCGATTACAGCTTTCTCTGCTTGTTTTCTTTCCGTAATATCAATTAGTACGCCTTCTAAATATTCTACTTTTCCGTCTTTTAAAATTCCTTCACCATATTCTTCCACCCAAACAATTTCACCGTCTTTTCTAATAATTCTGCAGGTTACTTTATAAGGTCTTTTTTCATCTAATGCTTTTTGAATAATTTTTACAGCATTTTTCTTGTCTTCAGGATGATACAGATTGTAAATATGGAAATTGGTATTGATGATTTCCTGTTTTTTATAACCCGTTAAAACTTCAATTTCATCATTAATAAAGATGACATTTCTTTTTTCGTCTTCTTTAATTAAATACACCGTTGCTGGAATATTGTTGGCTAACAGTTTGAATTTTTCCTCACTTTCTCGAATAATGTTTTCACTCTGAATACGGTCAATAGTTACCGAGATATTATTGGTAAGTGTTTGTAGAATGTTTATTTCATCCGAATTCCAAACACGTTCTTTTGTACAATCATCAAAACCTAAAAATCCATAAAATACTTTCTTAATAAATATGGGTAAAATTAAAATAGATAAAATAGATTGTTCCTCTAAAATGGTTTTAAAACTTCCTTCTGGTATGTCTTTAACAAGTGACAAATATGGTTTATTCTTTATAATTACTTCCATGAATTCAGGGAAAGCATCATGTGGGATATTTTGCAATTCTGGGTTGTCAATTTCTATTAAACTCTCATCACTCGTCCATTCGTAAATTTGACTTAAAAGATTGGAATCAAAATCATTTTTAAAATAATACACTCGATCCACTTTCGTAGCTTCTCCTACATAGCTTAAAGAATCTTCAAAAACTTTGTCTTCGTATGTTGTTTGCAAAAGTATTTCAGTCGTTTTAGTAATCGACGTTAAAAGATCACTTTTGTAAATGATTAATTGTTCTGCTTTTTTTCTTTTGATTGTTTCAAGCGCTAAAGTGATAATATCGGAAACCGTTCTGGCAAAATTGATGTCTTCATCTGTCCAGTTTTTAATTTCTTTTGTGGCTTCAAAAGAAGTTATTGCTACTAATTCTCCAGAAATGTATAACGGGAAATCTAACAATGATTTGATATCATATAATTTAAAATAATGTTCAACGAACTCTTTAGTTTGAGGATCATTTTGCGCATCTGCAGAAATTAAAACCGGTTGGTTCTCAAGAATTCCAAAACAAACTGGGAAATCTTTTTTCTTTAATGTTAAATCTCTATAATGTTTGTCTTCATGTTGCACATACGTATTTCCTAAATCGATGTGATCATCATAATTATACCAAAGACTTACTCGGTCAATTCGCAAACCGATTGCGGCTTCTTTAGTAATGTGTTCAATTAATTCGATAGTTGTTCCGAATTTCAAGAAGTTTAAAGTCGCCAATTTGTTAGAAACAGAATTCAGTTGACTAATTCTATCATGTCTAGTTGTCTCTTGTATTTCTGCCTTTTTTGAAAGTGTAATATCTCTTGCAATTGCAGAAAATCCGATTACTTTGTCGTTAAAATCTCTTTTAATTGTGGTGTTTTGAGAAAGCCATAGTTTTTCCCCATTTTTTTTATAAACAGGAAACTCTATTACATCAAAGTTGTTTTTATCAAGTGGAATTCTCGCATAATGATTGACCACAAAATCAACATATTCTTCTACAATTAAAAAGGTAAAATTTTTCCCGATGACTTCATCGGAAGAATAGCCTAATAATGTTTCCGTATAATCATTAATAAAGATATAATTTCCATGTTTATCTAATTCATAAATAATATCCGAAGCAAATTGAACTAGGTTTTGGTATTGTTTTTCTACTTCAACTTTCTCCGTAATATCATAACCTGAAGCTATGAAAAGGTTTTCTCCATATTTGGTATCGCTCCATTGAATGTATTTGGTATCACCTGATTTTGTTTTTACTTTTCTAACAAAAATAGAATTCGGTCTGAAAATATCATTATAATCTACATCTTGAAATTCAGAATCACCTGTTAATTTCCAAAACTGTTTATCCAAAACTTCTTGAGGTGAATAACCTAATATTTTAGTGACAGAATCGCTACAAAATTTTACATTTCCTAAATTATCACAAGCTAATGTGATACTATTAGATTGATTAATAATATTGTTTGTAAAAATTAAATTATCATTCGCATTTAACAGATAAGAGCGTCGAGAAAAATTAATTATTAAGATGATAACATTGGCAATAATTAAAATCAAATATATTTCTCTATTGCTTTTTATAAATAGAAACAACACAAATAAGGTTACTAAAATAAGCGTTGAAAAAACGATATATGCCTTAAATTTATCAAACACATTGTAAGCAAAAAATAGTACTAATAAAAATTCGACAACTACATATAACGGAATGGTATTTAATAATAAATTTTGGAAACAAATAGCCGTTAATAATACAAAATAAGAAATGAAAATGTACTTTAAATTTTTTATGACTAAACTATAATTGGATAAAAAATAAAGCACTAAACAAGAAGATCCAAAAACAATTCTGGTAATTAATTGTTGTTCATTTATTATTTTTAAGAAGATATAAAATATGGCTGTTATAATAACAATAATCCCAAAATACAATAAGTAGTTTTTCTTGTATTCAATAAAGTTTTTGTCCGAAAGTGATTTTACATATTCTTTATTAAACTTTAAAGATTTTTGAAAGGCGAAGTTTAGAATTCCTCCAAAGATTATAGCTAATATGGAGAAAAACCACCAAGACCCATAAAATGGTTCTTTTATAGAAAAAGAATAAGAAGTAATTACACTAGAATGATTTGAAAATAAATCAACTTCTCTAATTTTTAAAATATAATAACCCGGAGATAAATTACTAAATGATATTTCATTACTCGATTCGGGTTTACTCCATTGTTTATTGTAGTTTTCTAATTTATACGAATAATATCCTTTTTTATTAATCTCGCTTGTAGATTGTCCTAATTTGAATGTTAAGAAATTTTCACCACTTTCAAATTTATGATTTTGTTCTGGAACATTATACCATAAATTATTTGACACGTACTCATCATTAAAAATAGATAATGAAGTAATTTTTAGATTATTTTTTTTGTCGTTTTTAGGATTAGCATATGTAATATATTTATACAATCCTTTTATTGTTCCAAAGTATAAATTACCAAATTCATCAACATAACCAGAATTATAGTTTGTTTCTAATCCGTCAAATCCATTAAAAATATTAAGGGTTTCTATTTTATTAATACCGCCCTTATCTGTAATTTCAATTTTATCAATTCCTTTGTTAGAACCTACATAAAGATATTGTTTATGGGTATTTAAAGTATAAATTAAAGTAGATGACAAACCATTAGAAGTTGAAAATTTATTTACTTCTAAATTCTTATTTACAGATGTAATTGAATTTTCCGAACTATACCAAAAAGTACCATATTGATCTTTACATTTTAAAAATGCTATTCTATTGGTAATCGTCTTTTTATAATAAAGTTTTCTGTTTTTATATTCAAATAAAACAAGACCAACATTAGTTGATACTAAATATAAATTTTGCTTATACTGCTGTATGGAATTAATGTAATTGATTTGCAATTTTTTATTGACATATTGATCAATAATTTTAAAATTTTCATCCAACACATATATCCCATTTCCTGGTGTTCCTACAAAATATTTTTCACTTAATGAATCTTGAACAACAGATGTGGTGTGGAGTTTAAACTTCGTATTTAATTTTAAGCCATCATATTCAAACAAACCATTTGTAGTAGCGGCTAAAAGTTTCTTATTGGCGTTTTTATATAACTCATTAACTCTGCCTGAAAACGAAATAGTTTTTATATATTTTAAATTATTAAAATCTGTATTATCAAACTCTAAAATTCCTTTTTTGGAAACAACCGTATATAACTTTTTTTCTACATCTAAAATATTAAAAATATAAGGTGTACTCAATTCTGGAGTGCCATTGTATTTAATAAAACTTTGCTTCCCGAATTGGAAAAAACCAAGATAATCCGTTCCAATATTTATGATACCGTTATCTGACAAAATAGATAAATATTCAGCAGCTGGAACACCGTTTTTATCGTCTAAAATCGTATATTTTTTTTTATTGTATAAAATCCCAATTCCCGTTTCTTTTGTTCCAGTAAACCAAATATTCCCATTTGAATTTTGTAAAATATTTGTAACACTAAAAACACCACCTTTTTTAGATTTTATAGTTACCAGTAAGTTGCTTTTATCAAGCGAGGTTTTGTTAAATGAAGTTTCAAACACATTACCTTGTAAATCTGCAATAAAAACCGCTGCACCTTTTCCCTTACAAATTGTAATTTCATTACTAAATGCATTTACTTTTTTCAAAGTATTATCTTTAATACTGTAAGCAAATAAGCCTTTGTCTGTTGCTAACAAAATTAGCTCGTCGTTAATCGTTTCAGCCGAAGTTATTTTAGATATAGAAAGATTTTTTAAGTCTTTTATGACGGAAACTTTATTTTGATTATCAATAAAATAAAGATGTAAAGTACTAAATCCATAAATCCCATTTTTGGTTTTAGTGAACTTAGAAATATTTGTATGAGGTGTATTTTTTTTGTCAACTAACTTCGTTAATTTAATAAACTTATTGCCTTCAAAAAAAAGTATTCCTAAATATTGTGAAGATAAAATCAGTTGTTTGTTATTGTTCTCTATAACATCAATAACAAATAGATTTTCGTAGGTATTTACTTTGTTATAATTTTTAAACTCGTAACCATTATAACTAAACAAACCAGCGCCATCACCACAAATCCATAACAAACCTCTACTGTCTTTATAAAGTTTATTAATTTTTGAAGAACACAACCCTTTTTCATGATTTATGACATCAAATTTAAATTGTTGCGCAAGAGAAAACTGCGCAATCAATATAAAAAACATTAGGGAGATATGTCTTAAAATTTGGGGCATTAAAATTTGTTAAGGTTGAACTGATAAATTTACAAAAAAAATGTTAAAATTCAAAATGTCAGTTTTTTTCATGGCTATGTCGTAAATTTTCACTAAAATTGGGGGTTTTTTACAAATTATTCATATGAAAAAATCGATACAATTATTATTGCTTTTATTAACAACTTCAGTATCAGTTGTTGCTCAACAAAAACTAACTTTGGAGGAAATTTGGGGCGGAGCTTTCAGAACAAAAGGCATGGACGAATTGAATGCCATGAAGAATACCAATCAATACACTGTGTTAAATTTCGATAGAAATTCTAAAACCACACAAATTGATTTATTTGATTACGCAACGTTAAACAAAGTTTCAACTTTAATCGACACAAAAAACCACAAAGAATTAGAATCTATTGACAGTTACACGTTTGACAAAGCGGAAAAAAAGATTTTAATCGCAACAAATTCGAATCAAATTTTCAGACATTCATTTACTGCAAATTATTTCGTTTACGATATCACTTCAAAAAAATTATCAAAATTTACTGAAAAAGCCATTCAAGAGCCTACATTTTCTCCTGATGGAAATAAAGTAGCTTATGCTTTCGAAAATAATTTATATGTTTTTGATTTGACTTCAAACAAAGAAACTCAAATCACTACAGACGGAAAGAAAAATGCTGTAATTAATGGTATTACGGATTGGGTTTACGAAGAAGAATTTGCATTTGTTCGTGCTTTCGATTGGAATGCTTCAGGAACTAAAATAGCTTACATTCGTTTTGACGAAACTAACGTTCCAGAATTTTCAATGGATTTGTACAACAAAGGTTTATATCCTACGCAATCGGTTTTCAAATATCCAAAAGCTGGTGAAAAAAATGCAGATGTTTCGTTACACCTTTTCGATGTAAATGCTACTAAAACACAAAAAATTGACTTAAGCAATTATAAAGATTTTTACATCGCACGTTTAGAATGGACAAATGACGCTAACGTTTTAAGCGCACAAGTTTTAAACCGTCACCAAGACAATCTAGACTTACTTTTTGTTGACGGAAATTCAGGAGCTAAAAAAGTAGTTTTAAACGAAAAAGATAAAGCATATATTGATGTTACAGATAACTTAACGTTCTTAAAAGACAACAGTTTCATTTGGACATCAGAAAAAGATGGTTACAATCACATTTATCACTACGATAAAACTGGAAAGTTGAAAAACCAAGTGACTAAAGGAAAATGGGAAGTAACTTCTTATTACGGTTTCGACGAAAAAAACAAAACTATTTATTACCAATCGGTTGAAAATGGTTCAATTAACAGAGATATTTATTCGATTTCGATTGATGGAAAATCTAAAAAAAGATTATCATTAAAAACAGGAACGAACAACGCTACTTTTAGCCCGAACTTCCAATATTTTATCAATACACATTCTAGCGCTACTTCAGCACCATATTATTCTTTAAACGATTCTAAAACTTCAAAAGAATTAAAGAAAATTCAATCTAACGAAGCTGTTGAAGAAAAATTAGCCAAATACAATGTTTCTCCAAAAGAATTCTTCACTATTACTACAGAAAAAGGTCATGTTTTAAATACTTGGATGATTAAACCAAAAGATTTTGATGCGACTAAAAAATATCCAGTATTCATGTTCCAATATTCTGGTCCAGGTTCACAACAAGTAGACAATGCTTGGAACGGAACTGACGATTATTGGTTTTTGATGCTAGCGCAAAAAGGTTACATTGTAGCTTGTGTAGACGGAAGAGGAACTGGTTTTAAAGGTGCAGATTTTAAAAAATGTACTCAAAAAGAATTAGGTAAATACGAAGTGGAAGATCAAATTGATGCTGCGAAAGTATTTGGAAATTATGCTTATGTTGACAAATCAAGAATTGGTATCTTCGGATGGTCATTTGGAGGTTTTATGGCTTCTAACTGTATTTTCCAAGGTGCAGATACTTTCAAAACGGCTATCGCTGTTGCTCCAGTAACTTCTTGGAGATATTATGACAGTATTTACACAGAAAGATACATGCAAACACCACAAGAAAATGCAAGTGGTTACGATAACAATTCGCCAATTACTCACGTAAATAAATTAAAAGGAAACTTTTTATTAATTCACGGAACAGCTGATGATAACGTACATGTTCAAAATACTATGAAAATGGTAGAAGCTTTAATTCAAGCAAACAAACAATTTGATTGGGCTATTTATCCAGACAAAAATCATGGCATTTTTGGTGGAAAAACACGTTTACAATTGTACACGAAAATGACCAACTTCCTTTTAGAAAAACTATAAACTAACCATAACACTAATAAATTAAATTAAAATGAGCGAAACAGTTAAACAAGGACATCCAAAAGGACTTTGGGTATTATTTGGAACGGAAATGTGGGAGCGTTTCAATTTCTACGGAATGCGAGCAATCTTAACATTATTCATGGTAAACGCCCTAATGTTAGGAGAATCAAATGCATCTATTATATATGGAGGTTTTTTGGCTCTTTGTTATTTAACACCACTTTTAGGAGGTTTTATCTCAGATAAATATTTAGGAAATAGAAGTTGTATCATGCTTGGTGGTACTCTTATGGCGATAGGTCAGTTTTCATTATTTTATAGTGCCACTATTTACGATAGTAATTTAGATTTCTCTAAAGGTATGTTCTGGCTAGGTTTATTTGTTATTATTTTTGGTAATGGATTCTTTAAACCAAATATTTCTTCAATGGTTGGAAGTTTATATCCACCTCAAGAAAAAAGCAAGTTAGATTCTGCTTTCACGATTTTCTATATGGGAATTAACATTGGAGCCTTATTAAGTCAATATTTTGTTCCTCTTTTTGCTGATGTAAAAGTTAATGGAATTCAAGATCCAACTGTATTTAAATGGGGATATTTGATGGCAGGTATTGCAATGGTTTTAGGTACTTTAGTTTTCTTCTTTTTGAAAGATAAATATGTTATTTCTCCAGAAGGATTACCAATTGGCGCAAAACCAAATAAAGATGTTGCAAATGGTGTAGTTGAAGAACAAGCCAAATTCTCTAGTAAATCAATTGGAATTGCATCAATTTTATTCGTAGTATTATTTTTTGCATTTAGATATTTCTTAGTTTCAGAAATTGGATTTAGTAATTTTGAAATTGGAACTTTAGTGAAAGGTATTATTTATCCAATTATTTATGGAGCAGGTATTTCATTAGCTTTCCTTATCATGAGTTCTGCTGAAAATAAAATAGAAAGAGAAAGAATTTGGGTAATTTACATCGTATCTTTCTTTATTATTTTCTTCTGGGCAGCTTTTGAACAAGCAGGTTCGTCTTTAACTTTTATCGCTTCAAATCAAACTGACAGACATTTTATGTTTGATTGGGAAATGCCAGCATCAATGGTTCAGATTTTTAATGGTCTTTTCGTTGTAATATTAGCTGTTCCATTTAGTATCATGTGGGATAGATTAAGAGCAAAAGGTAAAGAACCAGTTTCACCAATGAAACAAGCTATTGGTTTAGCTTTAATTGCCTTAAGTTATTTTATCATTGCATACAATGTAAAAGATTTAGGAAACTCAGGTTTATTAGCAATTAAATGGCTAGTATTATTATATTTCATCCAAACTATGGGAGAACTTTGTTTATCTCCTATTGGATTATCTTTAGTTGGTAAATTAGCCCCTAAGCGTTTTGCATCTTTATTATATGGTGTATTCTTTATTTCTAATGCGGCGGGTTATGCTTTAGCAGGATCATTAGGAGCAATTATTCCTGCAACTGGGGATAAATTCCTAAAAGCCGAAAAACTAGGAATCAACCTTCAAGATGTATTAGACAAAAAAATAACTCTAAACCCAGAGCAAATCGCTTTATTTAAAAAAGAGCAATTACCTCTTTCAAATAATACATTTGCTGGATTTGAAATCCACAATTTATATGAGTTTTTCATGGTTTTCGTTATATTATGTGGTATTGCTGCAGTTATCTTAGCTATAATTTCTCCACGTTTAAAGAAAATGATGAACGGATTAGGTTAATCCATTAAAAATATTTTTTATATCTTTCAAGCCCCGATTGCATCGGGGCTTTTTTTAAACTAAAAAACAAAAATATTATGTGGAAATCACACCCTAAAGCATTGCCTTATTTGTTCTTATCAGAAATGTGGGAACGTTTCGGTTATTACCTAATGATTGGAATTTTTACTTTATATCTTAAAGATGTTGAAGCTGGATTCGCCATGACGGAAAAAGAAGCATCAGATTTATATGGAACTTTCATTGCTTTAGTATTTCTAACTCCTTTTATTGGTGGTTTAGTTGCTGATAGGTATTTAGGTTATAAAAAATCTATTGTGATTGGAGGATTAATGATGGGGGCCGGATATTTTATGATGGGAATTCACAGTTTACCAATGCTTTATGTTGCTATGACTTTAGTTATTGTAGGTAATGGTTTCTTCAAACCCAATATTTCAACCTTATTAGGTAATTTCTATAATGAAGATAAATACATCGCTAAGAAAGATGAAGGCTACAATATTTTCTATATGGGAATTAATGTTGGAGCATTTATTTGTAACTTTTTCGGTGCGGCGCTACAAATTTTACTAGGTTGGCAATATGCTTTTATGGCTGCAGGTTTAGGAATGTTCATTGGTGTGGTTGTGTTTTTATTAGGTACGAAACATTATGGAAACAAAACCGATAAAAAAGGAATTCAAGAAGGTGATATGCCTTTTTCTAAAATTGTATTGTATATTTTAGTGCCTTCTGTAATATTTGGAGTTATTGGTTGGTTAATTAAAGGTGTTGCCTCAGACATAAACTTAGATAGTGCTATTTTTGGTTCTGATAGTACAGATGCCTTTATTTTTGCTTGTATTCCGGTAGTTTATTTTTATGGAAGCTTATATTTCAAAGCTAAAGCCGAAGAAAAAAGACCAATTGGAGCCTTACTTTCTATCTTTGCGGTTGTAATTTTATTTTGGGCCGTTTTTAAATTGAATGGTTCCGCTTTAACAACTTGGGCTGACAGATATACGGATCGACAAGTTACTGGAACTACAGAAAAAGTATTTAAAAAGTTAGTGCAATCTAAAGAATTAACATATTCAAAAGATTCTACCGAATTATACGATTCAAGTTTCCGACTTCAAAAAGAAAATGGTGAAGTTAAAAAAGTAGTGGATTATCCTGTTTATTTCAGAAATTCATCAAAAGAAAAATTACCAGAAGAAGGAGCAACAATTTCAGTATGGGCAACTAGTATAAGTCAATCTATCAATCCAGGTTGGGTTATTATTTTAACGCCACTTATCGTAGCCTTTTTCACTTTTTTAAGAAGCCGAAAAAAAGAACCTTCTACTCCAACTAAAATTGCATTTGGTTTATTAATCTCCGCTTTATCCGTTTTAGTGATGGTAGCTGCGGTTCATATTGGTAATAATGGAACAGAAAAAGTATCTGTTTGGTGGTTAGTAGCCAATTACGGAATTATAACCATTGGAGAACTCTTTCTGAGTCCGATGGGATTATCAATCGTATCCAAATTATCTCCAAAAAACATTACAGCCTTAATGATGGGTGGTTGGTTTTTATCAACATCAATCGGAAACAAATTATCAGGCGTTTTAGCAAGTATGTGGGATACGTATGACGATAAAGCCAATTTCTTTTGGGTAAACTTCGGATTACTAATGTTTGCAACAGTCTTGATGTTTGCTTTAGTGAAAAACTTAAACAAAGTAATGAAAGACCACGGAATCAACTAGTATGCAAACGATAGAACAAATACAAAACTTTAAAGGCAAATACCCAAAACAATTGTGGTATTTGTTTTTCTCAGAAATGTGGGAACGCTTCTGTTTTTACGGAATGCGTGGAATGCTATATTTCTATATGGTGCATTATTTATTAATGGACAAAGAAACTGCCAATTTACAATATGGTGCTACACAAGCTTGGGTTTATGCTTTCACTTTTATTGGTGGTCTATTTGCCGACAAAATTTTTGGTTTTAGAAAATCGCTATTTTGGGGTGGACTATTAATGATTACTGGAAGTGTCATTCTAGCCATTGATCCTAAGTCATTTTTCTTTGTTGGAGTAAGTTTTAGCATTGTGGGTACAGGTTTTTTCAAACCGAATATTTCATCAATGGTTGGAAAACTTTACAAAGAAGGAGATGCAAGAACGGATGCCGGTTTTTCATTATTTTATGCTGGAGTTAATCTTGGAGCATTAATTGGTGGATATGTTTGTATTGCAATTGGAAAAGGAGAAATGTTAACTAATTTAATTCCAGATGGATTAAAATGGAATGTTGCTTTTGGCTTAGCAGCTGTAGTGATGGTTATTAGTCTTTTAACTTTTACACAAACTCAAAAAAGTCTAGGAGAAATTGGACTTTCACCTTTATTACATCTCGAATCGTCAAAAAGAAAATTTTATGAATGGGCAACTTATGCTGGTTCTATCTTAATCATTCCAATTATTATTGTGATGGTTTCGAATACGGTTTATACCGATTATTTCATGTATGCCATTGGTCCGATTTCAATTTTATATTTAGCCTACGAAATGAGAGGCTTTTCAATTGTTCAAAATAAAAAATTAATCGCAGCCGTAATATTCATGCTTTTTTCAGTTGTCTTTTGGGCATTTTTTGAACAAAGTGGCGGTTCATTAAGTGATTTTGCCGCAGAAAATTTAGACAGTACCGTTTTAGGAATTCCATTAGATCCAAATGGTGTCAATAATTCTGCTAATTCATTCTTTGTAATTGCTTTTGCTTCATTAATTGGTTTAGTTTGGTTATGGATGGCTAGAAAGAAAATCGAGCCAAATACCATTATCAAATTTGGTTTAGCTTTTTTGTTTTTAGCTGGTGGATTTTGGATTTTCTATTACACTAAGTTTTTTGCAGATGCTTCAGGTAAAACTTCATTAGATTTATTCACATTTGGTTGGTTCATTATCACTTTTGGAGAATTGTGTTTATCGCCAATTGGAATGAGCGCCATGACAAAATTATCACCTCAAAAAACACAGGCGGTAATTATGGGAATGTGGTTTTTAGCGAGTGCATATGGTCAATATTTTGCTGGGATTTTAGGTGCAAATATCGCTAAAGCATCTAAGAACGCAACTAACCTAGAAAAGCTAAACACCTATGCTGATGGCTATTACCAATTAGCTATTTATGCCTTAATTGCAGGAATCGTTTTAATAATCATTTCGCCATTAGTTAAAAAATTAATGCAAGATGTTAAGTAACTTCTTTTTTAGGCATAATTATTGAATATATTTGTAAAATAATTTTAAGATAATCACATGAAAAAAATAATTTTAGTGTTCGCGTTTTTAATCAGCGGATTTATAGCACAAGCTCAAGAATTAAATTGGCAAACTGACATGGCAATAGCAACTGAGCTTTCATTAAAAGAGAAGAAACCTTTGTTGTTATTTTTCACAGGTTCAGATTGGTGTGGATGGTGTATTAAATTACAAAGAGATGTTTTAAAAACTACTGAATTTGCAAATTGGGCGACTCAAAATGTAATTTTAGTGGAATTAGATTTCCCAAGAAGTAAACCACAAGATAACAATATTAAAATGCAAAATGCCCAATTGGCTCAAACTTTTGGCATTCAAGGTTATCCAACTGTTTGGTTTGTAAATCCCGTAAAAGGTGAAGATCAAAAAGTAAACTTACAAGGTTTAGGTTCATTAGGATATGATAAATCTC
>CXWL01012969.1_pt1 | contig 19005 bp, 19 predicted proteins | sample 590931 | NCBI WGS metagenome assembly CXWL01 (sample SAMEA3498368, study PRJEB10139) | groundwater metagenome | biome: water well; material: biofilm material | place: Germany | collected 2015-04-27 | reverse complement strand
CGAGCGCATGCTGCTGGCGGATGCGCGAGGTACCGTGTGGCAAGGCAGTGCGGTGGTGTTGTTGACAGGCGGTGCCGGCAGCCGTGACGCCAGCGCCTTGCCAGGCCGCTTGCAGTGGCAGCTGGGCCTGGACGGCGCAGCCCTGGCGCTGCGTGCGCGCCACGCCTGCTGCATCAACGGCCAGCTCGCGCTGCGGCTTGTGCCAGGCATAGGGCGCTTGCGCGTGGAGCTGCCGCCCACCACCGGCGCCATCGGCCAATGGCCTGCTGCCTGGCTGGTGGGGCTGGGCACGCCCTGGAACACGGTGCAGCCTGTGGGCAGCCTGCAACTCAGCAGCACCGGCCTCACGCTGGAAGCCGTGCAAGGACGCTGGCGCTTCAGCGGCCAGGCGCAGCTGGAAGTGGGCAGCTTTGCATCGCGCCTGTCCACGCTGCCCGTGCTGGGCAGCTACCGCCTTACGCTGCAGGGCGCGGCCGCCGGTGCCGACACTGGCGCTGCGGGTGCCGACGCGGCCAGCGTGCAACTGTCCACCACCAGCGGTGCATTGCAGCTCGGTGGCAGTGGCCAATGGGCGGCCGGCCGGCTGCGCTTCAAAGGCCAGGCCAGCGCCGAGCCGGGGTCTGAGCCCGCGCTGAACAATCTGCTCAACATCATTGGCCGGCGCCAGGGCGCGCTGTCACTCATTTCGATCGGATGACCATGAAAAACGCGCCCGTCCACAGCTGGTGCAAGCGCGGCCTGGTGGCCCTGCTGGCCAGTGCGGTGGCCTTGCCGCCCGCGCTGGCGCAGCCAGTGCCCCCGGCTGGGCCTGCACCTGTACCGGCCAAGGCTGGCAAGGCCGCCAAGGTGGCCTCGCGCGCGCCGGTGACTGTCAACTTTGTCAACGCCGACATCGAAGCCGTGAGCCGCGCCTTTGCGGCCATGATCGACCGTGCCATCGTGGTGGACCCACGTGTCAAGGGCAGCATCACCGTCTACAGCGAGCAGCCACAAAGCGTGCGCGAGGCCTATTCCAGCTACCAGTCGGCGCTGCGTGGCCTGGGTTTTGCGGTGGTTGAAAGCGGCGGCCTGCTCAAGGTGGTGCCCGAGGCCGACGCCAAGCTGCAGGCCGGCACCGTGAGCGTGGGTGAGGTGGGTGTGCGCGGTGACCAGGTCATTACGCAGATCTTCTCGCTGCGCTACGAAAACCCCAACAACCTGGTGGCCGTGCTGCGGCCGCTGATCAGCGCCAACAACACCATCAATACCAACGCCGGCACCAACGCGCTGGTGATCACTGATTACGCCGACAACCTGCAGCGCCTGGGCAAGATCATTGCGGCGCTGGACCAGCCCTCGGGCACCGACGTAGAGATCGTTCAGCTGCAGCACGCCGTGGCCGCAGACCTGGCGCCGCTGGTGCAGCGCATGGCCGAGGGCGGCGGCGCCACCATGCCAGGTGTGCCTGCGGTGGGCGCAGGCGCGACGGTGGTGGCCGATTCGCGCAGCAATTCACTCGTCATACGCGCCGCCAACCCGGCGCGGCTGGCCGCCCTGCGCGGCACCATCGCGCGGCTGGACAGGCCCAGCAACCTGGTGGNNAAGCTGGCCACCGTGGTGCGCGCGGCCTTTGGCGCCGTGGGCAGCACCAGCAGCGGCGCCAACGCAGGCGGCGGCGGGGTGGCCTCGGTGGCGCCGGTGTCGGCCACGGCCACGCCAGCGGGCGCAGGCGCCAGCACCGGCGTGGCGGCTTCGGCGCAGCCGTCCACGGGCGGTTTCATCCAGGCCGACCCGGCCACCAATTCGTTGGTCATCACCGCGCCCGAGCCGCTGTACAAACAGGTGCGGGCGCTGATTGACCAGCTCGACACACGCCGCGCGCAGGTTTACATCGAAAGCATGATCGTCGAGGTCTCGCCTTCGGATTCGGCTGACTTTGGCTTCCAGTGGCAAGGCCTGCTGGGGAAAAGCGGCGACAGCGCGGGCATCGTGGCCGGCACCAACTTCAGCGGTTCGGGCCGGCCCAGCATCATCGACATCAACACAGCGGCCGCCAAGGGCAGCATTGACCTGGGTGCGGGCCTGAACATCGGTTTGCTCAAGGCCATCAACGGTGTTACTTCGCTGGCGGCCATTGCACGCATGCTGCAAAGCCAGAGCGAAACCAACATCGTTTCCACCCCCAACCTCATCACGCTGGACAACGAAGAGGCCAAGATCGTGGTGGGCGAAAACGTGCCCTTCATCACCGGGCAGTTCACCGGCACGGCCGGCGGCGGCGCCAACACCAACCCCTTCCAGACCATAGAGCGCAAGGACGTGGGCATCACGCTGCGCATACGGCCGCAAATCGGTGAAGGCGGCGCGGTGCGCATGACCATCTTCCAGGAGCAAAGCAGCGTCAAGGAGGTCGCAGTCGTCGGCACCACCAACGCCGGGCCGTCCACCACCAAACGCAGCATTGAAAACACCGTGGTGGTGGACGACGGCGCCATACTGGTGCTGGGCGGCTTGATTGAAGACCGCTTCGTCACCAACAAGAGCAAGGTGCCACTGCTGGGCGACTTGCCGTTTGTGGGCGGCTTGTTTCGCAGTGAAAGCCGCGAGCGCAAGCGGACCAACCTGATGGTGTTCTTGCGGCCCATCGTGATGCGTGACGCCGAGTCGGCCAACCGTTTGTCGATGGACCGCTACGAGCAGATTCGTGGCCAACAGAAGGATTCGCAGCCCGCGCCCAGCATCGTCATGCCCATCAATGAAGCGCCCGTATTGCCACCGCTGCAGGCGCCGCAACCGCCGGCCACCTTGCCACTGGGCGTGACCGTGCCGCCCAAGGCCAACTGAGCCGGCCGCACGCACCATGGCCACACGCCACCCCTTGCCCTACGCGTTTGCCAAGGCGCACACGCTGCTGCTTGAAGATGACGGGGACCACCTGGTGCTGTGGGCCGGCGAAACCACGGCGCTGGCCGCCGTGGCCGAGGTGACACGCCTGTTTGACGTGGCCCGCTTTGAGCGCGAAGCCACAGCCACGCTGGGCCAGCGCATTGCCACCGTTTATGCGGGTGGCGAAAGCAGCGCGGCGGCGGTGATAGGTGAAGTGGAAAGCGGGGTCGACCTGAGCCGCATGATGCAGGAGCTGCCGGCGGTGGAAGACCTGCTGGAAGCGGCCGACGACGCGCCCATCATCCGCATGCTCAACGCGCTGCTCACGCAGGCGGCCAAAGACGGCGCCAGCGACATCCACATCGAACCTTATGAACGCAGCAGCAGCGTGCGTTTTCGGGTGGACGGCACGCTGCGCGAGGTGGTGCAGCCCAACAAGGCGCTGCATGCCGCGCTGATCAGCCGGCTCAAGATCATGGCCGAGTTGGACATTGCCGAAAAGCGCTTGCCGCAGGACGGGCGTATCTCCTTGCGCATCGGCGGCCGGGCGATTGACGTGCGCGTGAGCACGCTGCCTTCGTCGCATGGTGAACGCGCCGTGCTGCGCCTGCTGGACAAGACCGAAAGCAAGTTCACGCTCGAAGGCCTGGGCATGGACGGCGAGGTGCTGCGCTCGTTCAAACACTTGATCCAGCAGCCGCACGGCATCTTGCTCGTCACCGGGCCCACGGGATCGGGCAAGACCACCACGCTCTACGCCAGCCTGGGCCAGGTGGACACCGCCACCACCAACGTGCTGACGGTGGAAGACCCGGTGGAATACGAGCTGCCCGGCATCGGCCAGACGCAGGTCAACCCCAAGATCGACCTGACGTTTGCGAAGGCACTGCGCGCCATCCTGCGGCAAGACCCCGACGTGATCATGATCGGCGAGATCCGCGACTTTGAAACCGCGCAGATCGCCATCCAGGCCAGCTTGACTGGCCACCTGGTGCTGGCCACCGTGCACACCAACGACGCACCGAGCAGCGTGACGCGGCTCATCGACATGGGCGTGGAGCCCTTCTTGTTGAGCAGCAGCCTGCTGGGTGTGCTGGCCCAGCGCCTGGTGCGCAAGCTGTGCACGCACTGCAAGAAACCGGGTCTGGATGCCGATACCGGTCGCACCACCTGGCACCCCGTGGGCTGCGAACACTGCGCGCACACCGGCTACAAGGGCCGCACCGGCGTGTACGAGCTGATGGCGGTGAATGAGCAGGTGCAGTCGCTGATCCACAGCCGGGCCTCTGACCATGAGGTGGTGGCGGCGGCACGTGGGGCCGGGCTGCGATCCATGCGTGAAGACGGCGAACGGCTCGTCAGCAGCGGCGTCACGTCATTGGCCGAAGTCGTGCGCGTGACACGCGACTGACCACCATGCCGGCCTACCGCTTCGAAGCGCTCGACGCCGCCGGTAAAAGCAGCAGCGGCTTGCTGGAGGCCGACAACGCCAAGACCGCGCGCGCACAACTGCGTTCGCGACAACTGGTGCCGATGACGGTGACACCCGTCACCACCGCCACCAGCGACGGCACGGCGCCGCGTTTCAGCGGCCGCGTGTTTTCAGCCACGGCGCGCGCCGTGTGGACGCGGCAACTGGCCGGCCTGGTGGGCTCTGGCCTGCCGCTCGAACGTGCGCTCACGGCGCTGGCCGAAGACACCGAAACCGAGCGCCAGCGTGAACTGGTGGCGCACCTGAAGAGTGAGGTCAACGCCGGCAGCAGCTTTGCGCGTGCGCTGGGCACCGCGCCGCGTGAGTTTGACGACGTCTACCGCGCTGTGGTGGCCGCAGGCGAACAAAGCGGCGCCCTGGGCCCGGTGCTGGAGCGCCTGGCCGACGACCTGGAGCAGCAGCAGGCGCTGCGCGCCAAGGTGGTGGGCGCCATGCTCTACCCGGCCATCGTGTCGCTGGTGGCCATGGTCATCGTTACTGTGCTCGTGACCTGGGTGGTGCCGCAGATCGCGAATGTCTTTACCAGTTCCAAGCGCGCCTTGCCCGTGCTGACCGTGGGCCTGCTGGCGCTAAGTGCCTTTGTGCGCCAGTGGGGATGGGCCGTGGCGCTGCTGGCCATAGGCGGTGGTGTGGCCTATGTGATGGCGCGCCGCAACGAGGCCTTTCGCGAGCGCACTGATGCCGCCATGCTGCGCCTGCCGCTCTTTGGCCGCCTGGCGCGGGGCTACAACGCAGCGCGTTTTGGCAGCACGCTGGCCATGCTGGCAGGTGCGGGTGTGCCCATTCTGAAAGCCTTGCAGGCTGCGGCCGAAACCCTGGGCAACCGAGCCATGCGCAATGACGCGCTGGACGCGCTGGTGCAGGTGCGTGAGGGCGCGCCGCTGGCGTCTGCGCTGGCCGGCAAAAAGCGTTTCCCGGGGCTGCTGGCGATGTTTGCGCGCCTGGGTGAGCAGACGGGTCAGTTGCCACGCATGCTGGAGCGCGCGTCGGCCCAGATGTCAGCCGAGGTGCAGCGCCGTGCTCTGGGTGCGGCCACCGTGCTGGAGCCGCTGCTGATTGTGGGAATGGGCTTGATCGTGGTGCTGATCATGCTGGCGGTGCTGCTTCCGATCATCCAGCTCAACACCTGGGTGAAATAGGCCCCCCAGCTCGCCTTCGCTCGCAGCCCCCCGAGGGGGAGGCCTTTCTTGGGCCGGGGGACCCGGACCCTCGAAAGTGGCTTGGTCGTAGTGCGTCTGCCGTCGCGGTCGTCGGCAATCTCAGGTCAGGCCGCCGGTTTGTCTGTGGCCGCAGTCTCGTCGTCCGGCGTTTTGGTGTGCTTGATGAAAAGCTGTGCGGCGATGATGCCGATCTCGTACAGGATGATCATCGGAATGGCCAGCGCCAGTTGCGAGATGACGTCGGGCGGGGTCACCACGGCGGCCACGATGAAGGCGCCAACGACGAAGTAACCACGCACCTTTTTCAGTTGCTCGATGCTGACCACGCCCATGCGCGCCAGCACGATCACGGCAATGGGTACTTCAAAGGCAATGCCAAACACCAGAAAGAGCGTGAGCACAAAACCGAAGTACTGCTCGATGTCTGGTGCGGCGGTGATGGACGTGGGCGCAAAGGCCTGAATGAACTTGGCCATGCCGGGAATCACCAGAAAATAGCAAAAGGCCACGCCGGCGACGAAGAGCAAAGTGCTGGACACCACCAGTGGCAACACCAGGCGTTTTTCGTGTGCATACAGGCCCGGTGCCACAAAGGCCCACAACTGGAACAGCACCACCGGCAGCGCCAACATGAAGGCAGCCATGAGCGTGATCTTGAGCGGCACCAAAATCGGCGAGATCACATTGGTGGCGATCAGCTTTGACCCAGCGGGGAGGTAAGCCGCCAGCGGCGCGGCCAGCAGGTCATACAAGCCTGAAGGCCCGGGCCAGAAGGCCAACACCGCAAAGGCCACCGCAATGGCGATCACGGCTCGAATGAGGCGGTCTCGCAGCTCGATCAGGTGCGAGACAAACGGGGCCTCGCTGCCTTCAAGTTCGTCCTTCTTCTTTTCGCTCTCGCTCATCGCGGGGCCCTCTGGCCCGGTGGCCTGAAGCGGGCCACACGGGCCGCGCCAGACAAGGCCTTGGTGCGCACACCATTGCGCTGCTTGTACCACTGGGGTGTGGCGCCGCGCTTGAGCCGCCAGTTCTTCTTGGGATGGCTGTAGCTGGGCACGGGTGTGTTCAGCGGGTCATGGCCCAGGGCGGTGCTGCTGCCCACGCCGCCACCCGAGACGGACGTGACGTTGCCCCATTCGTGGTCAAACGACGACTGTGCCTCGTTGACCTCGGTGCGCACGGTTTGCTCGACATTGCGCGCCGCGTCCTCGAACTGCGTCTTCATCTTCTTGAGTTCTTCAAGCTCGATGGAGCGGTTCACCTCGGCCTTGACGTCAGACACGTAGCGCTGCGCCTTGCCAAACAGGTGGCCCACGGTGCGGGCCACCCTGGGCAGCTTTTCGGGCCCGATGACGATCAAGGCCACGGCACCGATGAGGGCGATCTTGTCGAAACCAAAGTCGATCATGGCTTGGGCTGGGGATGAGCGGTCATGCGGGATTGCCTCTCACGCTATCAGCCGCAGGCGTCGGCGCGGGCGCCGGGCGCTGGGAAGGCGTCAAGACTTGGTCTTGGCTTCAACGTCCACCGTGTTGGTGTCCACGCGCTTGGCCGAGGTGACTTGCTGCGGTGGTGCAGCAGCAGCAGCGTCGGCATCGGCCACTTCGTTGGCGCCCTTCATGCCGTCCTTGAAGCCGCGCACGGCGCCGCCCAGGTCTGAACCGATGTTGCGAAGTTTCTTGGTGCCGAAGATGACCACGACGACCAGCAACACGATCAGCCAATGCCAGATGCTGAACGAACCCATGATCTGCTCTCCTGATAACAAAGTGTCAGCGGTGACGGGCTTGCACCCAAGCCCGGCCTGCGCCAAAACGGAACCATTGATTCTATGAGGTGGCGGCCCGCGGGCCGCCCGCGGCGGGGCTATTTACCCCTTGACCCAGGGCCGGGGCCCACCCATGACATGCATATGCAGGTGGTAGACCTCCTGCCCACCGTCGCGCCCGGTGTTGATGAACGTGCGGTAGCCGTTGCTCACGCCCAGCTCGGCCATCAGCCTGGGCGCCACGCCCAGCATGCGGCCCAGCAGCGCGTGATGTTCGGGGCCGGTATCGGACAGCGTGGCGATGTGCTGCTTGGGGATCACCAGCACATGCACCGGCGCCCAGGGGTGGATGTCGTGAAAGGCCAGCAGTTCGTCGTCTTCATAGACCCGTTTGCACGGGATCTGGCCGGCAACGATCTTGCAGAAGATGCAGTTCGGGTCCGCACTCATCTTGCAGCAGGTTCAGGTGGGCATGGGCATGGCGCGGCCTTCATTGAAGGCCCACCAGCCACGCACAAAACGGTACAGGTACCACAGGCCGATCACAAACCAGGCCAAGGCACCGGGCACCCACAGCAGCAGGAACAGCGGCGCGGTCAGTGCCAGCCAGAACAGCGTGAACCAGAAGCTGCGTGCCTGCCAGCGAAAGTGGCTGCTGAACATGTCGTCAGGCAGGTCGGGGCGTTTGACGTAGTTCAGCACCATGGCGATCACCGAAAAAAGCCCGGCCGAAAACCAGCTCAGGATGTGCAGTGCGTACATCACGTGTGTCAGCGTGCGCAGTCCTTCATGCGGGCGGCTTTGCCCGCCGGGGATGACCACTTCACTCATGCGTCTTCTCCTTCTCGTTGCTGCGCCTTGCGGGCGGCAAATTCTTCAAGACCCGACAGGCCCTCACGGCGTTCAAGTTCGGCCAGCACATCGGCGGGCTTCAATTCAAACGCCGCCAGCGCCACCATGCAGTGAAACCACAGGTCAGCCACCTCGCCCACGATCTTCTTGCGGTCGGCGTCCTTGGCGGCCATGACCACCTCGGTGGCTTCTTCGCCTATCTTCTTCAAGATGGCGTCGGTACCCTTTGAAAACAAGCGCGCCACGTAACTCTTGTCGGGGTCGCCACTGCGACGTTTTTCAATCACCTCGGCCAGACGGGCCAGGCTGTCGTTGCTGCTGCTCATTTGTAGATCTGCCCGGGGTTCTTCAGCACTGGCTCCACGCTGTGCCACTGCCCGTTTTCATAGCGCTGAAAGAAGCAACTGTGGCGCCCGGTGTGGCAGGCGATGCCGGGCTCGTGGCCGAGCTGGCTGACCTTGAGCAGGACGACGTCGTTGTCGCAGTCCAAACGCAGTTCGTGCACCTGCTGCGTGTGGCCGGATTCTTCGCCCTTGTGCCACAGGCGCTGGCGCGAGCGGCTCCAGTACACGGCCTGCCCACGCTCGGCGGTGGCGGCCAGGGCGGCACGGTTCATCCACGCAAACATCAGCACGTCGCCCGTGCTGTGCTCTTGTGTGATGACGGGCACCAGCCCGTCGGTGTCCCACTTGATGCTGTCCAACCAATCCATGGCGGGCAGTTTAGCTGGCGCATTTGCACTCACGGGGTGGGGGCTTCGGTGTCTGCATGGGTGGCGTCCGTAAAGCCGCGCTCGGCGGCAAACCAGCGCAGCACCGGCACCGTGCCGGGCAGCACGGGCTGCACCTGCACGGGCAGATCCTGCCAGGCCATGGTCTGGCCTTCGAGCATGGTGAAGTCACCCGACCACGCAAAGACCTTGCAGAAATGAAGCCGAACCAGCGCGTGTGGGTAGTCAAACACCTCTACCTGCCAGGGCGTCGCCGGGCCGATGGTGATGCCGATTTCTTCTTGCAGCTCGCGCCTCAGCGCTACTTCAATGCTCTCACCGGGTTCGACCTTGCCCCCCGGGAATTCCCAAAAACCTTCATACACCTTGCCCGGTGGGCGCGTGGTCAGCAAGAAGCGGCCTTGTGCGTCTATCAACACGCCCACGGCCACATCGACCGGCGTGCGCTCAGGCGCTGGCATGGCGGCCTGCGTGGTCGCGCGCAAACTGCTGCGCCACACGGCCCGATCGGCTGCCACGCTCCAGCGCCCACACCAGTGCTTCGCCCCGCACGGCGGCAATGGTCTCTTCGGCCACACCAAAAGACAGTAGCCACTGCGCCACGATGGCCAGGTATTCGTTCTGCGTGAAGGGGTAGAAGCTGATCCACAAGCCAAAACGTTCACTCAGCGAGATCTTTTCTTCCACCACCTCACCCGGATGCACCTCACCGTCTTCGGTGTGTTGGTAGCTGAGGTTCTCTTTCATGTACTCGGGCAGCAGGTGGCGGCGGTTGCTGGTGGCGTAGATGAGCAGGTTGTCACTGGCCTGTGACACGCTGCCGTCCAGCACACTCTTGAGCGCCTTGTAGCCGGGCTCGCCTTCGTCAAAGCTCAGGTCGTCGCAAAAGACGATGAAGCGCTCGGGCCGCTCGGCCACCAGGTCCACCAGGTCACCCAGGTCCACGAGGTCGGCCTTGTCCACCTCGATCAGGCGCAGGCCTTGCGGCGCAAATTCGTTCAGGCAGGCTTTGACGAGGCTGCTCTTGCCGGTGCCGCGTGCGCCGGTCAGCAGCACGTTGTTGGCGCCGTGGCCGGCCACAAACTGCGCGGTGTTGCGCAGCAGGCGCTCCTTTTGCGCATCCACTTCCTTCAGGTCGGCCAGGCGGATGGTGGCCACGTGTTTGACGGGCTCCAGCACTCCCGTGCTGCTGAGCCCGCCCCGGCGGCGGTAGCGCCAGGCGGTGGACGCCTGCCAGTCAGGCGCCGTGGCGGCGTGCGGCAGTATGGTTTCCAGGCGCGCCAGCAGCGACTCGGCGCGCACCAGCAGGTGTTCAAAAGCGGCGTTCATGGGCATGAGTTTAGGGCGCGCACCGTGTCGCCCACGGCATGGGCCCACCGCGCCGCCCTTGCCGCCCTCAGCAGGACAAACGCTGCAGCGCGGGCTCTAAAAACTCAGTGGGCAGGCGCTTGAAGCCCGAGCGCGCGTAGCGCTGCAGCCGCCCGACGATGAGCGATGTCAAGGCCGAAGCCAGCGCCTGTGCATCCACCGTGGGCGTGGGTGAGCCGGCGGCTTCAGCCGCGCCGCGCAAGCTTTGGCGCAGTTGCGACTCCACGCGGTCAAAAAACTGGTTCATGCGGGTGATGAGGCGTTCGTGTTCAAACACCAGCGCATCACCCACCATCACGCGCGTCATGCCGGGGTTCTTTTCGCCAAACTGCAGCAACACGGTGGCGATCTTCTGTGCCTGCGCCGAGGCATTGGCCTCGCGCTCGGTGATCTGGTTGATGAGCGTGAAGATGCTGCTTTCGATGAACTCAATGAGCCCTTCAAACATCTGCGCCTTGCTCGCAAAGTGGCGGTACAGGGCGGCTTCGCTCACCGCCAGCTTGGCAGCCAGCGCGGCGGTGGTGATGCGTTCGGCGCCGGGTTGCTCCAGCATGGCGGCCAGGGTCTGCAGAATTTGCACACGGCGCTCACCGGGCTTGGGGCGCTTGCGCACCGGGGCTGCCACGGCGTCGCTGCTGTGCTCGGTGCCGGCCTGGGTGGGGTCTTCAGACAGGGCGGGCATCGGGATTTTGGCAGGGGTGGTCAGGGGTGCGCGGGGATTCTGGCACACGGCCTGCACGGGTTCTCTTGCAGGTAAACACTGACATTCCAGCGCTTGTGGCCGGTGCATGCCACCGGCCACGGCGTGGTGCACCGGGCTTGTTACAACAGGTCTTGCAGCCGCCGCACGCGGCGGTCTACATAGGCTGGCAAGCGGTGCTTGCGCTGGATCTTGTGCGCGTGTGACGCAGCGCCCGCAGCTGGCAGCCAGCGCTGCATCCACACCGTGCCCATGCCCACCTTGCGGGCTGACTTCTGGTGCACCAGCGTGTCTTCCACCAGGATGCAGCGCGCGGGCGGCACGCCCAGCCGCGCCGCCATCCAGCGCAGCATGCGCGCGTCGGGCTTGGGGCGCAGGTGGCCAAACATGCGCATGTCTTCAATGGAAAAGATGCGTTCAAACAAGTGGCCAAAACCCAGCACCTCCAGCACACGTGCTGCATACGCTGCGGGTGCATTCGTGAGGATGAACTTGCGCCCGGGCAGCCGCGCCAGCGCGTGCAGATCGTGGGCGCTGACACGCAGCCGCTGCTCCAGCCCTGGCAGCAAATGCGTGTGGTGCAAGAAGTGCGCAGGCTTGACGCCGTGGTGCCGCACCAGGCCCAGCAGCGTGGCGCCGTAGCGCTGCCAGTAACGGCGCCGCAGCGTGTCGGACTCGGCGGGTGTGACCTGCAGCTCCCGCACGATGTACTCGCCCATGGCCCGGCTCAGGTAGGGCATGGCCGAGGTGGACGCGTCGTGCAGCGTGTCGTCCAGGTCAAACAGCCAGACCGGCGCCTGCTGGGTTCTGGGCGGCGACGCTTTCACAGGATCAATGTGACCTGATCATGGTGCCGTAGGCCTGGTCGGTGAGTATTTCAAGCAGCATGGCGTGTGGCACACGGCCGTCCACCACGTGCACGGCGTTGACGCCGCTCCTGGCCGCGTCTATGGCGCCTGCCAGCTTGGGCAGCATGCCGCCGCTGATGGTGCCGTCGGCCACAAGCTCGTCAATTTCGCGTGGCGTGAGCTCGGTGATCAGCTCGCCGGCCTTGTTCAGCACGCCCTTGATATTGGTCAGCATCACCAGCTTCTCGGCCTTCAGCACCGTGGCCAGCTTGGCGGCCACCAGGTCGGCGTTGATGTTGTAGGACTCGTTTTTCTCGCCAAAGCCAATGGGGCTGATGACGGGGATGAACTGGTCGTCCTGCAGTGCCTTGACCACGCTCGGGTCGATGGACGTGATCTCGCCCACGGAGCCAATGTCGTGCTCCAGCGCCGGGTTGTCCTTGTCCACCATCTTCATCTGGCGGGCGCGGATCATGCCGCCGTCGCGCCCGGTCAGGCCTACGGCCTTGCCACCGGCGGCGTTGATGAGGCCCACGATGTCTTGCTGCACCTCGCCGGCCAGCACCCACTCCACCACTTCCATGGTCTCTTCGTCGGTCACGCGCATGCCTTGGATGAAGATGCCCTTCTTGCCGATCTTGGCCAGCGCGTCGTCAATCTGCGGCCCGCCGCCGTGCACCACGATAGGGTTCATGCCCACCAGCTTGAGCAGTACCACGTCTTCGGCAAAGTCCTGCTGCAACGCGGGGTCGGTCATGGCGTTGCCGCCGTACTTGATGACCAGCGTCTTGCCGTGGTATTTGCGGATGTAGGGCAGCGCCTGGGCCAGGATCTCGGCCTGGTCGCGCGGCGTAATGTGGGACAGGTCGGGGTCGGTGGTTGGCGTCATGGCGGCGGTGGCGGCAGTGGCTGGGGCGGGCGGTGCGCGCGATTGTAGGAAGGCCCGCCGGCCGGTGAGTGAACGACGGCGCTGCGGCACACTCCAACTGTTCAACCCCGGCGCCTGCCGGGCACGGTGGAGTCAAACATGATGAACAAGCGACGAGCCCTTCTTGCGGGCCTGGCCAGTATTGCGGCGTGCGCCGCTGCGGCCCAGGTCTGGGCTGCCGACGCCATGTCGTCGGGTGAAATCACCAAGATCGACAAGGGCGCAGGCAAGGTCACGCTCAAGCACGGCGAGATCAAGAACCTGGACATGCCACCCATGACCATGGTGTTTCGGGTGCGTGACGCCAAGATGCTGGACGGCGTGGCCGCGGGTGACCGCGTGCGTTTTGTGGCCGAGAAAGTGAATGGGCAATACACGCTGACAGCGCTGGCCAAGGCGCCCTGACATTCTCGCCAAGGCGTGGCCCAAGCCACGGCGCACGGCACGCGCCCGCAGCGCCTCGCAAGGCGCGTCAATCGCCCTGCAGTGCCTTGGGCAGGGCATATTCGCTGCCGTCGAATCGCAGCACAAAACGGGTGGTCTTGCTTACCGGGCGGCGGGCGCCGCATGGGCGCTTGACGGTGGTGGACTTGACGATCAGGTCGGCAAGGCCATGGCTGCTTGACTTGGCGACGCTCAATGTTCGGCTGACTTGCAGCGTGTGGCCTTTGCATTCTTCGTCCCCGATAGCAACTGACTCGGCCACCACCAGGCCACCCAGCACCTGCCTGAGCGCCTTGCCGTCGGCCAAGTAAAGCGCCAGCGTTTCACTGCTGCCGCTGTAGGCGCGCATAGCGCCGCTGCGGTGGGCGCGGACGGCGAAGGCGCGTTGCCCGGGCGCCAGCTCGTAAGCAGCGGTATCGATGCGCAGGTCCTCCAGCGGCCATTCCCCTGCGGGCAAAGCCTTGTCCTTGTGCAGCCGGCGGACGATGTTTCCGCTGTCGCTGTCGACCACCAGAAGGTCGAGGTCGAAGTCGCTCGCCTCCGCCTCCGCGTCAGGCGGGCCGGCTTTTTGCGGGCTGGCAAAAGCCAGCGCAACGATGCTCCTGGCGCTGTCGCCAGGCCAGGGTTTGCAGCGGGCGAAGTGCACGCTGTCCATGACCGGGTAGCCCAGTTCGCGGGCCACATGCAGCGCCTGCGTCGGCAGGGTGTCGGTGCAGGCCACCGCGCCTGCCGGCCTGGTCTGTGGATAGGCGAGGGCGAACTCCTGCACCACCTTGCCGTCATATCGAACCCGGTAGCGCTCACCCGTGACCACACGCTGGCAGGCCGCTGCATCTTCAGCCGACGCCAGCCCGCCTGCTTGGCGCGCGGCATTGAGCGCCTGCCGGAGTTCGTCTTCGGTGTACGCGGTGAACTCGGGCACATCCACATCCAGCACCTTGCGGTCGATGGGGAAGGTGTTGCCCTTGGCGGGCAGGAGCCAGGGCGCGGATAGGCGCTCGTGCCATTGCGCCAGCCGGGTCTCGCCGCATTGCAAGGCCGAAACGAGATCCACCTCGGCGGTGAAGCGGCCCGTGCTGCCCGCCCTGGGCTGCACGAAGATCTGTAGAGCAGGCCCCGCATACTGGCTCGCCGCCTGGGTCCAGCGCCCGTCCAGCGTCCAGGGGATGGGCAGGCCCGCGCCAGTCTTGATAGACGCAAATGGCAGCGCAGCCGCCGCAGCCAGTACACGCTCGCCGCATGCACGCACGCGGCCGATGTCACGCTCGCTCAGGGGCAGCAGGCTCGCGGCCGAGGACATGGCGGGCAAGGCCGCAAAGCTGGGCTGCAACGCGTCCTTGAGGCCGAGAAANNCCAAGAGCAAAAACCGGGTGGAGGTGAGTCGGGTCGGCAGCGCCGACAGGTTGAGGCCGCAGGCGTCGTCGGGCACACCGGCCGACACGATGCCGACCAGCGGCGAGACATCAAGTTGCAGCACGAGCTCGAGGTCGGCGTTGAGCATGGCGCGCGCCTCGGAGACAAGATACGCGGCTTGCCCGTCACGGATCAAACGGCCCTTCATATGGGCCGCAATGCGCTCGGGCGTCTTCACCATGTCTGCCACCGCCGCAGCGGCACCCATGTCCATGCGGGCCACGTCGCCGGCCGCAAGGCTGAACGCCCTGTAGTGGTGCATCTCTCGCTCGGCGATCCAGGGGCCGGGGCTGGCGCCGCGGCAGCGCAAAACGCCATTGACCAGCACGCAGGTGTTGAACTCGCTGGCGGCCACGGCCGTAACGCCACTGGCAATGACGACACGTGGGCTCAGCACCACCTCGGCCGTGGTGCCCGTACCCACGCCGCCGCCGCTGTTGTAGCCCCAGCATTGCAGGGCGCCACGCACCACGGCGCAGACGTGGGCCGAGCCGGTGGCGACGGCGGTGACACCGCTTTCGATGACCCGCCAGGGCCGCAGCATGCGACTCTTGGCATTGGTGCCGATGCCGCCCGCATCGATCTTGCCCCAGCACAGCAACGCGCCGTTGGCGACGGCGCAGGTGTAGTCGCGGGCGGCGGCGACTGCGCTCACGCCACTTTCGATGACCGTGGTCGGTGCGGGCACGCCGGCGGTTGTGGCGTCTCCGGTGCCGATCTGGCCGTTGCGGTTGCTGCCCCAACAGCGCAGCGCGCCAGTGACGATGGCACAGGTGTGCTGCGAGCCCGCCGCTACGGCTGTCACGCCGGCGGCGATGACGGGAGCGGGCTTGAACACGTGGAGGCGCTTGCGGCCGAGTGCTTCGGTGCCGACCTGGCCGGCGGCGTTGTCGCCCCAGCATTGCAGCGCCCCGGACACCACGGCGCAGGTGTGCATGCCGCCGGCAGAGACCGCGCTCACGCCTTCTTGAATCACCAGCGTCGGGGAAGGTTGGTTGGCCAAAGGCAAGTTGGTGCCGGCCAGACCTGCACCGAGCTGACCCGAGAGGTTCCAGCCCCAGCATTGCAGCGCCCCCGCCACCACGGCGCAGGTGTGGGCGTAGCCCGCAGACACCGCGCTCACGCCGCCGGCGATGACCAGGGTGGGTTGCGGCGACCGGCTCGCCAGCAGGCCATTGCCGATCTGCCCGAACTTGTTGTCGCCCCAGCACAGCGCAGCACCACCGAAGGTCACCACACAGGCGTGGCCCGAGCCGAGGCTGACCTGCCGGATGGCGCTGGCTTCTTGCGCCGGGGCCATGGCGGCCCACAAGAGCAAGGTGGCGCCGAGCATCAGCGCAGACAAACGGCGGTGCAGGGGGTGCATGGCGGATTTTGTGGCAGGTGGGTGCCGGCGGCCCCAAAGGCCCGGCACAGGGGGCAGTGGCTTCATGATAGGTGGGCCTTCCGCTACGATGGTCTGCACCCCCCCGGCTGGAGCCCCCATGACGACTGCGCTTGATTCAATCACCAACCACCAAGTACGCCTCGCTGCCCGCCCCGTGGGCTTGCCGCAGGCCGGCGACTGGCAGCACACGCAAGAGCCCGTGGCCGAGCCGGGTGAGGGCGGCGTGCTCGTCAAGACCCTGGCGCTGAGCCTGGACCCGGCCATGCGCGGCTGGATGAACGAAGGCAAGAGCTACATCCCGCCGGTGGGCATTGGCGAGGTCATGCGGGCCGGTGGCGTGGGCGTGGTGGTGGCCTCGCGCAACCCGGCCTTTGCCGTGGGCGACACGGTGAGCGGCGGGCAGGGCGTGCAGGAATACTGGCTGCTGGCAGGCGACCAGGTCAAACGCAGTGGTTTGGTCAAGATCGACCTGCGCGCCGGCACGCTGACGCAGTGGCTCAACGTGCTGGGCATGCCCGGCATGACGGGCTACTTCGGCCTCATGGACGTGGGCCAACCGCAGGCCGGCGAGACCGTCGTGGTGTCGGGCGCGGCCGGTGCTGTGGGCCAGACCGTGGGCCAACTGGCCAAGCTCAAGGGCTGCCGCGTGGTGGGCATTGCCGGTGGTGCGGCCAAGTGTGAATGGGTGGTCAAGGCGCTGGGCTTTGACGCCTGCATCGACTACAAGGCTGCGGCCCCTGTTGGCGCCAGCAAGTGGGATGCCGTGCGCGAAGGCCTCAAGACGCACTGCCCGCAGGGCGTGGACATCTACTTCGACAACGTCGGTGGCGAGATCCTGGACACCGTGCTCACGCGCATCAACCGCAAGGCCCGCATCATCATCTGCGGCGCCATCAGCCAGTACAACAACACCACGCCGGTGCAAGGCCCCAAGAACTACTTGAGCCTGCTCGTCAACCGCGCGCGCATGGAAGGCATCGTGGTTTTTGACTACGCCAGCCGCTACCCCGTGGCTGTGGCCGAGCTGGCCGGCTACCTGCGTGACGGGCGCATGAAGAGCAAGGAAGACGTGGTGAAGGGCGGCGTGGCGGCCTTCCCCGATGCACTGAACCGGCTCTTCACGGGCGAGAACTTTGGCAAGCTGGTGCTGGAGGTGGCACCGGACTGAGGGTCATCGACCTGCGCCAGCGTGCGGGCTAGAAGTGCCGTACCAGCGGCAGCACTTCGGGTGGTGGGCTGCCGGCGTTCACCACCACCCAGCCCACGAACGGGCAGGGGCCAAATTGCACCCACACCCGGCCGCTGCGTGGCTTGGGGTCGCGCAAGACGCCAGCAGCCGCCGTCCAACCCCGTGCCTGGCCCGGCAAAAGGGCGGCGCCGACCACGTCGAGCCCGGTGTGCCCCAGCGCACGCAATCGACGCGCCTCTTGCTGGCAAGCGGCATAGGAGCGCTCGGCGCCGAACAANNGGTATCAGAGACCGGCAGTTCCACCGCCCACAGCGAACGCCGCACGCCGGCCAGATCGGCCTCGTCGGTGATGCCCTCATGGCGCAGGAATTCAGCCCATGCGCCGGTGGGCGTGTCGGCAAAGTAGTTGGCCGGGCCTTCGTCCTGGCCGTGCCAGCGCGCTGCCGGCTGCGCGGCCGACTGCCAAAGAAACGGGAAGCGTGGGTCGCAATGCCGGTAGCCGATGCGAACCGTCATCTTGACTGTCGCACCCGCAACTACACCGCCAGCGGCTGCGCGCCGCTCAGCGCCGCCGCCAGTGCGCGCACGTGCAATGCGGCCTCGCCATCGGGGTTCCAGTCAGGGCCCAGCGCCGCCCGCGGGCTGTGGCCGGCCAATTGCGCGCGTGGCCGTTCAAACCAGCGGCGCATGCCCAGGTGGTTGTAGGCGCCGCCGAGGTCGCTCACCACCATGGCCAGCCAGTGCAGGCGCGCCGCGATGGTGTCGGGCGTGGGCCGCTCGCTGGCGGCGTATCGGCGCAAGGACGAAGCGCTGACTTGCAGCAGGCTCGCCAGCGCGTCGTCACCCAAAACTTCACGCATGGCCGGCCACTCGGTGGTGGGTGCGGGCGATGCTTCCAGCGCCTGTGTCACCCGGTCGAGCTGGTCTTCCATGCGGCGCGTGGTGGCGTCATCACAGCCTGGCTGCCCCGGGCGCATCAGCGGCGCAAGCCCCACGCCCGCCGACCTGGCGATGCCATGGTGCTGCAGGTCGGCTACCAGGCCCCGGATGGAGGCCGCGTCAAAGCTCGTCGCAGACGCACCGCTGTGCAGGCCCATGGCCGCTGAGCGGTTGAAGAGGCCGAGCAGGCGCTGGGCCAGCCCGGCATGCAAGGCAACCACGCGGTCGGGTGACAAACGGATATTGCTCATGTTCCGATGATAGTCCGCCCGCGTGCAACGCGCCAGGCTCGGCCCTGGATCAGGTGCGCGCCCTGGAGGCGATCAGAAGTGAATCCCCTGCATCATCTGCGACATCGCGATGGCCTCGGGTGACAACGTCGGCTTGCCGAGTTTCTCGCCCTTGGCGGCCGAGCTGTCGGGGAACATGCGGAAGGTGGTGTTCATGACGATCTGCNNCTTCGGGCTTGAGCAGCGGCATGTTGTCGTAGATCTTGGTGGGCGCCGTCATGGGCGTGCGTACCAGCGGCATGTTGACGGTGGTAAAGCTCACGCCCTGGTCGGCGAACTCGCTGCTCGCGCAGGCCGTCCAGGCGTCCAGCGCGGCCTTGCTGGCGACATAGGCCGAGAAGCGCGGCGCATTCACCAGCACGCTGATCGAGCTGATGTTGACGATGTGCCCCTTCTTCTTGGCCACCATGCCCGGCAGCAGACCCAGGGTGACGCGCAGCGCGCCAAAGTAGTTGAGCTGCATGGTGCGCTCGAAGTCATGGAAGCGGTCGTAGCTGGATTCCACGGCGCGGCGGATCGAGCGACCCGCGTTGTTGATGAGGAAATCAACCCCGCCATGCTGCTCTTGCAGCGTCTTCACAAACTCGGCGCAACCGGCTTCGTTGGCAATATCCACGGCGTAGCTGAAGACG
>CXWL01012416.1_pt1 | contig 19013 bp, 15 predicted proteins | sample 590931 | NCBI WGS metagenome assembly CXWL01 (sample SAMEA3498368, study PRJEB10139) | groundwater metagenome | biome: water well; material: biofilm material | place: Germany | collected 2015-04-27 | reverse complement strand
AACCCGCGCCTGATCTACGTCTCGCACAAGGGCTTTCTGCCGGGGCCCTACGAACACCGCACCGCGCTGGACGAAGTGGTGCAGATGATGGGCGGCCTGGCCTACATGACCGGCCCCGAGGGCCGGCCGCTGCGCGCCGGCAGCAGCGTCAACGACATCATGGGCGGCATGTTCGGCGCCATCGGCGCGCTCGCCGCGCTGGCGCAGCGCCAGCGGACGGGCCGCGGCCAGGAGGTGCGCAGCGCGCTCTTCGAGAACAACGTCTTCCTGGTCGCGCAGCACATGATGCAGTACGCGGTGACGGGCCAGCCCGCCGCGCCGATGCCCGAGCGCATCAGCGCCTGGGCGGTGTACGACGTCTTCACCGTCAAGGACGACGAGCAGATCTTCCTGGCCGCGGTGAGCGATACCCAGTGGGCACTGCTGTGCCGCGAATTCGGCCTGCACGAGCTGCGCGCCGATGCCCGGCTGCGCACCAACAACCTGCGCGTGCAGGCGCGCGGCTGGATGCTGCCGCTGCTGCGCCAGCGCTTTGCCGGCTACGGCGCGGCCGAGCTGGCGCGCCGCTTCGAGGCCGCCGGCCTGCCCTACGCACCCATCACGCGGCCGCAGGATCTGTTCGACGACCCGCACCTGGCGGCCACCGGCGGCCTGGCGGCGGTAACGGTGCCGGCCGATGCCAGCAGTGCCGGCCATCCGGTGCAGACGCGGGCCCCGCTGCTGCCACTGGCCATCGGCGGCCAGCGCCTGCCGCTGCGCACCGGCCCGCCAGCGCTGGGCGCCGACACCGAAGCGCTGCTGCAATCATTGGGCTATGACGAGGCGCAGATCGCCGAGCTGTTGGCAGCCGGCGTCGTCGGGCGTGGGCGGCACGGGGCTTGAGCGCTTCCGTGGCGGGCCCTGCGCACGACGGCCGCGCTACATGCTGCGCCGGTACTGCCCGCCCACCTCGAACAGCGCATTCGTGATCTGGCCCAGGCTGCAGCAGCGCACCGCATCCATCAGCACCGCGAAGACGTTCTGGTTGTCGATCACGGCCTGCTGCAGGCGTGCCAGCATGGCCGGCGCCGCGCCGGCATGGCGGGTGTGAAAGTCGACCAGCCGCGCCAGCTGCGACTGCTTTTCTGCGTCGGTCGAGCGCGCCAGCTCGATCTGCCCCGCAGCCGGGTCGCCGTGCGGGTTGCGGAAGGTATTCACGCCGACGATGGGCAACTCGCCGGTGTGCTTGAGCATCTCGTAGTGCATGCTCTCTTCCTGGATCTTGCCGCGCTGGTAGCCGGTTTCCATGGCCCCGAGCACACCGCCACGCTCGGCGATATTTTCAAACTCGGCCAGCACCGCGGCTTCCACCATCTCGGTCAGCTCGTCGATGATGAAGGCACCCTGGCTCGGGTTCTCGTTCTTCGCCAGGCCCCACTCGCGGTTGATGATGAGCTGGATCGCCATCGCCCGGCGCACGCTGTCTTCGGTGGGCGTGGTGATGGCCTCGTCGTAGGCATTGGTGTGCAGCGAGTTGCAGTTGTCGTAGATCGCGATCAGCGCCTGCAGCGTGGTGCGGATATCGTTGAAGTCGATCTCCTGCGCGTGCAGGCTGCGGCCGCTGGTCTGGACGTGGTATTTCAGCTTCTGGCTGCGCTCGTTGGCGCCGTAGCGGTCGCGCATCGCCACCGCCCAGATGCGGCGCGCCACGCGGCCCAGCACGGTGTACTCGGGGTCCATGCCGTTGCTGAAGAAGAAGCTCAGGTTGGGCGCGAAATCATCAATGTGCATGCCGCGCGCCAGGTAGGCCTCGACAAACGTGAAGCCGTTGCTCAGCGTGAAAGCGAGCTGGCTGATCGGGTTGGCGCCGGCCTCGGCGATGTGGTAGCCGCTGATGCTCACCGAGTAGAAATTGCGCACGTCGTGCTGGACAAAATATTCGGCGATATCGCCCATCACCTTGAGACTGAACTCGGTGCTGTAGATGCAGGTGTTCTGGCCCTGGTCTTCTTTCAGGATGTCAGCCTGCACGGTGCCGCGCACCTGGGCCAGGGTGCGGGCGCGGATCTTCTGCGCCTCTTCGGCGCTCGACTCGCGCGCGTGCCCGGTGCGAAAGGTGTCCAGGTTCTGGTCGATCGCGGTATTCATGAACATCGCCAGGATCGTGGGCGCCGGGCCGTTGATGGTCATGCTCACGCTCGTGCTCGGGTGCGTGAGGTCGAAGCCGCTGTAGAGCACCTTCAGGTCGTCGAGCGTGGCGATGCTGACGCCCGAGTTGCCAACCTTTCCGTAGATGTCGGGCCGCGGGTCGGGGTCGTGGCCGTAGAGCGTGACGCTGTCGAAAGCGGTGCTCAGGCGCTTGGCCGGCAGGCCCGCACTGACCATCTTGAAGCGCCGGTTGGTGCGGTAGGCGTCGCCCTCGCCGGCAAACATGCGCGCCGGGTCCTCGCCTTCGCGCTTGAACGCAAAGGTGCCGGCGGTGTAGGGGAAGCTGCCGGGCACATTGTCCAGCAGCAGCCATTTGAGCAACTCGCCGTGGCAGGCGTAAGCGGGCAGCGCGACCTTGCGGATCTTGTTGCCGGCCAGCGTGGTGTGGGTCAGCGCGGTGCGGATTTCATGGCCGCGGCTGTGCACCACCAGTTCGTCGCCGGCATACGCCGCCTGCACCTCGGGCCAGCGCGCCAGCAGATCCCTGGCCTGCGGCTCGAGCTGCGCCTCGCGCTGCACCGCCAGGGTCACGGCCGCCTGCGCGGCGCGCGGCTTTTCAGGCTTGCCCACGGTGAGCATGGCGGCGGCAGCGCGCAGCTGCTGGATTTCGCGCGCCAGCGTGCTTTGCTGCAGGGCGCGCCGCTTGTAGCCGCGCACGGTGTCGGCAATATCGGCCAGGTAGCGCACCCGCGCCGCGGGTACGAGGGGCACCTGGTGCGTGCTGTAGCGGCTGTGCACCGGCGCCAGCCGGCCCGGCGCCAGCATGAAGCCGCGCGCAGCCAGCCGCGGCTGGAGCGCCTGAAAAACCGCCTGGTAGAGCGCCGTCACGCCGTCGTCGTTGAAGCGGCTGGCCACGGTGCCGAAGACCGGCATCTGCTCGGGCGGCGTGGCAAAGGCCTGGCGGTTGCGCTGCACCTGCTTGGCCACATCGCGCAGCGCGTCAAGCGCACCCTTGCGGTCGAATTTGTTGATCGCCACGAAGTCGGCGAAGTCGAGCATGTCGATCTTCTCCAACTGGCTGGCGGCGCCGAATTCGGGCGTCATCACGTACATCGACACATCCACCAGCGGCACGATGGCCGCATCGCCCTGGCCGATGCCCGAGGTCTCGACCACGATGAGGTCGAAGCCCGCCGCCTTGCAGGCCAGCAGCACATCGGGCAGCGCCTGGCTGATTTCACTGCCGAAATCGCGCGTCGCCAGCGAGCGCATGAAGATACGCGGCCCGTGCTGCCAGGGGGCGATCGCATTCATGCGGATGCGGTCACCCAGCAGCGCGCCGCCGCTCTTGCGCCGGCTCGGGTCGATGCTGATGACGGCAATGCGCAGCGCGTCGCCGTGGTCCAGGCGCAGGCGGCGGATGAGCTCGTCGGTGAGGCTGCTCTTGCCCGCGCCGCCGGTGCCGGTGATGCCGAGCACGGGCGTGCCCGACGCCGCCGCCGCCGCGGCCAGCTCGGCCCTGAACGCGGCGAGGGGCTGGCCGGTGCCCGGGCCGGTGGCCGAGGCGCGGCCGTTTTCCAGCACCGTGATGGCCTGCGCCAGCGCGCGCCAGGCGGCGTCGTGGTGGCCTTGCAGCGCGGCCACGCTGTGCGATGCCTGCGCCGCGGGGTCGGTATCACAGCGCATCATCATCTCGCCGACCATGCCCGCCAGGCCCATGCGCTGGCCATCCTGCGGGCTGTAGATGCGGGCCACGCCCCAGGCCTGCAATTGTTCGATCTCAGCCGGCACGATGACCCCGCCGCCGCCGCCGAAGACCTGGATCTGCGCGCCGCCCCGGCTGCGCAGCAGGTCCACCATGTACTTGAAATACTCGAGGTGCCCGCCCTGGTAGCTGCTGATGGCGATGCCCTGCACGTCTTCCTGCAGCGCCGCCGTGACGACCTCTTCCACCGAACGGTTGTGGCCCAGGTGGATGACCTCGGCGCCCATGCCCTGCAGGAGGCGGCGCATGATATTGATGGCGGCGTCGTGGCCGTCGAAGAGCGAAGCCGCGGTGACGAAGCGCACCTTGTTCCCGGGCCGGTAGTCGGCCAGGGCCTGGGACGGGGCGGAGATGTCGGTCATGGCGGGCACTCCAGGCGCTCTGGGCAAGTCGGTTTGATTGACGTTTACGTAAACGTCAATCGATGACAATGTTACTCTGGCCGCCTCGGCCCCGCCGCGGGCCACACGCCCGACGCAACCATGACCTTCCTGGCTATCGATATCGGCAATACGCGGCTGAAGTGGGCGGTCTATGCCGCACCGCACCCGGGCGCAGTCTTGCTCGACCACGGTGCGATCTTTCTCGAGACCATCGACGAGTTGGCCGAAGGCGCCTGGAAGACCCTGCGCGCGCCCGCCAGCATGCTGGGCTGCGTGGTCGCCGGCGACGCCGTGCGCCGCCGCGTCGAGGAGCAGATGGAGTTGTGGGATATCGAGCCGCGCTGGGTCGTGCCGTCGTCGCACGAGGCCGGCCTGACCAACGGCTACGACTACCCGAGCCGCCTGGGTGCCGACCGCTGGGTGGCGCTGGCCGGCGCGCGCTCGCGCGTGCTCGCCAGCGTGGCCGGCGCAGGCCAGCCGCGCCCGGCGCTGGTGGTGATGGTGGGCACGGCCGTGACGGTGGATGCGCTGGACGGCGGCGGGCGCTTCATCGGCGGGCTCATCCTGCCCGGCTTCGGCCTCATGCTGCGCGCGCTGGAACAGGGCACGGCCGGCCTGAAGGTGCCCACCGGCGAGGTGGTGGACTTCCCCACCAATACCAGCGACGCGCTGATGAGCGGCGGCGCCAATGCGATCGTCGGCGCCATCGAGCGGCAGGCCCGGCGGCTGCACGCCCGCACCGGGCAGGAGCCGATGTTGCTGATGACCGGCGGCGCGGCCGCCAAGCTCGCGCCTATCACCGAGTTGCCCTTCGAGACCGTGGAGACGCTGATCTTCGAGGGCCTGCTGCTGATCCAGTCGCGGCGGCTGGCGCTCTAGGAGGCTCTACAGCCAGCGCTGCAACAGCTCGCGCAACTGGGCGCGCGAGTAGGGCTTGGCGAGGTGGCCATCCATGCCGGCGGCCAGCGACTGCGCGGCGTCTTCGTCAAAGGCATTGGCCGTCAGCGCCACGATCGGCACCCGCGGCAGCCGCAGCCGCGCCTCTCGCTCGCGCAGCTGGCGCGTGGCGGCATAGCCATCCAGCACCGGCATCTGGATATCCATCAGCACCAGGTCCACGTGCTGGTGCTCCAGCACCGCCAACGCCTGCGCGCCGTCTTCGGCCTCGAGCACATCGACGCCGAACGACTTGAGCATCTCGGTGCCGATCAGGCGGTTGACGATGTTGTCTTCGACCATCAGCACCACGCCGCTGAGCACGCCGCTGGCATCCAGCGCGCCGAAGTCCGATTCCGAGGCCGGCAGCGGGACGTCGGGCGCCAGCGGCAGCAGCAGATCGAAGCTGAATACCGACCCCGTGCCGAGATGGCTCTGCACGCCGATGCGCCCGCCCATCGCCTCGACGATGCGCTGGCTGATCGCCAGCCCCAGGCCGGTGCCGCCGCGCAGGCGCGAGCGTGTGCTGTCCACCTGGTGGAAGGGCTGGAAAACCTGCTCCAGCGCCTGCGCCGGAATGCCGATGCCGCTGTCCTGCACCTCAAAGCGCACGCGGCTCGCGGCCTCGTCCCGCGCCAGCGCGCTGAGCCGCAGCGTGACACCCCCGCTCTCGGTGAACTTGACGCCATTGCCCAACAGGTTGAGCAGCACCTGCTTCAGGCGGGGGGCGTCGCCCATCACGCCATCCGGTACCTGGCTGTCGATGTGCAGATCGATGGTCAGGCCGCGGCTCTCGGCGTTGGCGCGGAAGAGCGCGGTGGCCGAAATCGCAACCGAGTGCAGCGACATCGGCTTGGTCATCAGCACCAGCTTGCGGGCCTCGATCTTGGAGTGGTCGAGCACGTCGTTGAGGATTTCCATCAACGATTCGCCCGAAGCCGCCGCCGTCTTGACCAGGCGGTGCTGGCGCAGATCGAGCGAGGTCTGGCGCAGCAGCTCCAGCGCACCGAGCACGCCGTTCATGGGCGTGCGGATCTCATGGCTCATGGTCGCCAGGAACTGCGATTTGGCCAGATTCGCCGCCTCGGCCGCCTCTTTCGCCCGCAGCAGCAAGGCGCTGGCCTCGTCGGCCTCCAGGCTGTGCCGCATCGACCGCGCGGCGGTATCGCCAAACTCGCGCGCGGCGCGGTGCATCGTGACGCCGAAGACGACCGCCAGCACCACCAGCGGCACCGAGCCGACGGCCGGCGACAGCAGCGAGACGCCCGCCAGCGAGCCCAGCTGCAGCACCGCCAGCGCGACAAAGCTGCGCCCGGCCATCGACATGAAAAACGCCGCCGTGGCCACCGAGCCGCACACGATCACCACATACACCGTGGCCATCGTGCCGCGCAGCGTGGGGTAGATGAAGAGCGTGGCCACGAACCACATCAGGCCCACCAGGACCGCGTTGCCTTCAAGCTGCGTGACCACGCCGGCGACGTGCCCCGGCTCACGCGCGACGCCATTGCCCCAGCGCCAGTGCAGCGCCCAGCGCCAGACCGCGACCACGGTGCCAACCCCCAACGTGATGCCGGCAGCCAGCCGCTGCCCGGCCTGCCAACCCAGCCAGGTGACAAAGCAGACGGCCACCATCAGCAACACGACGCTGCGCGCGGAGTTCCGCAGCGCCACCTGCAGCATTTCGCGCTGGACGGCGGCCTCGATGCCCTTGGGATCGGTCATGGCCCACCGAGCATAGCGCGATGGCACGACCGGCGCATGCCCGCAGGCGTGCGAACCCGTCGCCGGCAGGGCCAAGCGGGCGGCCTACGACTGGATGTAGGTCTCGAGCTGGGCGATCGTGGCCACGTGGTCGGCAATGATGTCGTCAAGGATGTCGCCGATGGAGATCATCCCGAATACCGTGCCACCGTCGACCACCGGCAGGTGGCGGATCTTTTTCTCGTTCATCAGCGCCATGCAGGCGCGGCTGCTGGCGGCGGGTGCCACCGTCACGACATTGCGGGTCATGATGTCGGCGACGCTGGTCTCCTTGGAGTTGCGGCCCTGCAGCGCCACCTTGCGCGTGTAGTCGCGCTCGGAGACCACGCCCACCAGGCGGCCACCATCCATCACCATCAGCGCGCCGGCCTCGTACTGCGCCAACAGTTGCAAGGCGGCAAAGACGGACTCGTCGGGGCGCACATGCCAGAGCGTGCGCTCGTGCTTCTTGAGCAATTCCGAGACTGGGTTCATGCGCTCTCCTGCGGCCGGGTGGACGGCTGCAAGACTACCCCAACGGCGCGTCGGGTCCAATGGGGTGGCCCCGCCCCACGCATCAAGGCAGCACGGCGGTGACCTCGATTTCCACCTTGGCCCGGTCTTCAATCAGCGCCACCACCTGCACCGCCGACATCGCCACCGCATAGCTGCCGATGACCTCGCGGTAGGCGGCGCCGATCTCGCGCGCGCGGGCCAGGAAATCGCGCTTGTCGGTGAGATACCAGGTCATGCGCGTGATGTGCCCGGGCGTGGCGCCGGCCTCGGCCAGCACCGCACACACATTGAGCAGGGCCTGCCGCACCTGGGGCACGAGTTCGTCGCTGACCCACACGTTTTGCGCATTCCAGCCGATCTGCCCGGCCACGAAGACCTGCGTGCCGCGCACCGCCACACCGTTGGCATAGCCGCGCGGCACGGCCCAGCCCGGGGGTTGCAGGACCTTCATGGGGGCGTGTCCTTGATCAGGTAGGGGCCGAGTGCGTTGCGCACGTCGTCAGGGAAGGCCTGGGGCTTGTGGGTCAGCAGCGACGTACACACCAAGACCTGCCGGGCGCGCAGGCGCAGCTCGGCGCCACCGTGCACCTCGGTGCGCAGCGTGAGCGAGCTGCGGCCGAGCTTTTCGATCCCGGTGGCCAGCGCGAGCTGGTCGCCGTGGCGACTGATGGCGGTGAAGTCCACCTCCAGCCGCACCGTGGGCAAACCGATGCGGCGCTCGCCGATGAGCCCGGCGTAGGAGATGTGCAGGCCGTCGTCGAACCAGTCCTCGATCAGGCCATTGAGCATGACCATGTACTGCGGGAAGAAGACGATGCCCGCCGGGTCGCAGTCGGAAAACCTGACGCGGCGGTGGCTGACGAATCTCAAGCGCCACCCCGCAGCTTGAAACGCTGCAGCTTGCCCGTCTCGGTGCGCGGCAATTGCGCGCAGAAGACGACTTCGCGCGGGTATTTGTAGGGCGCGATGGTTGCCTTCACGAAATCCTGCAGCGTCTTGACCATCGCGGTGTCATCGGCGGCGCCTGGCGCCAGCACCACGTAGGCCTTCACGACCATGCCGCGCGCCGCATCGGCCTGGCCGACCACGCCGCACTCGGCCACCGCCGGGTGCAGCAGCAGCGCGCTTTCGACCTCGGGGCCGGCGATGTTGTAGCCGCCGGAGATGATCATGTCGTCGGTGCGCGCCTGGTATTCGAACTGGCCGTCGTCGGCGATACGGTAGGCGTCGCCGGTGAGATTCCAGCCCGCTTGCACATAGTGGGCCTGGCGCGGGTCGTCGAGGTATTTGCAGCCGGTGGGGCCCTGCACCGCCAGGCGCCCGACCTGGCCGCGCGGCACTTCGCGGCCGTCATCGCCCAGCACCGTGGCGCGGTAGCCCGGCACCGGCAGGCCGGTGGCGCCGGGCCGGGCATGCGCCTCGTCGGCGGAGATGAAGATGTGAAACAGCTCGGTGGAGCCGATGCCGTCGATGATCTCGATGCCGGTGCTGCTCTTCCACAAAGTGCGCGTGCCTGCCGGCAGCGCCTCGCCGGCCGAAACGCACTTGCGCAGCGAAGTCAGATCGTGCAGCCCGGCCTGGCCCGCCATCGCCCGGTACGAGGTGGGCGCGGTGACGCAGACCGTCGCCCGGTAGGCGCTGATCGCGGGCAGCAGCACCTCGGGCGTGGCCTTCTCGATCAGCACCGTGCTGGCGCCGACCGACAGCGGAAACAGCAGCAGGCCGCCCAGGCCGAAGGTGAAAGCCAGCGGCGGGCTGCCGATGAAGATGTCGTCGGGCCCGGCGCGCAACACATGCGCGGGCCAGCAGGCGCAGGCGGCCATGATGTCGCGGTGGAAGTGCGCCGTGCCCTTGGGCACGCCGGTGGTGCCCGAGGTAAAGGCAATGACGCAGGTATCTTCGGCGCCGGTATCCACGTTGGCAAAGGTGGCCGGCTTGTGGACGGCGCGGGCCTCCAGCTCGCCGCCGAAGAGCAGCGTGTGCCGCAGCGTCGGGCACTGCGGCTGCGCCAGCGTCAACTCGTCGGCCAGCCGGGCATCGCACAGCGCATGGCTGACCTGCGCCTTGCCGACGATGGTGGCCAGCTCGCGCGCGCGCAGCAGCGGCATGCTGCCCACCGCAATACCGCCGGCCTTGACCACCGCAAACCAGCACGCCGCGAGCATCGGCGTATTGGCGCCGCGCAGCAGCACGCGCTGCCCCGCCAGCAGGCCCAGGTCGTCGACCAGCACGTGGGCGATGCGGTTGGCCTGGGCCTGCAGATCGGCGTAGCTCCAGCGCACGCCCGGGCCCTGGATGCACAGGCGCTGGCCCTGCCCCGATGCGACGCGGCGGTCCAGCAGCTCGGTGGCGCAGTTGAGGTGGTCGGGGAATTGCAGCTCAGGCAGCTCGAAGAGGAACTGCGGCAGCGCCTGCGGTGGCGGCAGGCGATCGCGCACGAAGGTGTCGAGGTGGGCGCTGTGCGGCATGCGTCGGATTCTTCGGCGCGATAGTTTAGTTGTCAACTACTTGTCATCAGGCTATCGTGCCGGACATGACACAGCGCCTGTGGGATATCTCGCCGCCCGTGCACGCCGGCTCGCCGAGCTTCTCGGGCGATGCCGCCTTTTCGCTCGTCTGGGCGGCTCGCATCGGCCCGGGCTGCCCGGTCAATGTGAGCACGCTCAGGCTCAGCCCGCACACCGGTGCGCACGCCGACGCCCCGTTGCACTTCGACGACGCAGGGGCCGCCATCGGCAGCGTGCCCCTGGCGCCGTACCTCGGGCCGTGTCGCGTCATCCACGCCATCGGCTGCGGCCCACTGGTGCAGTGGCAGCACATCAGCCACGCCATCGGCCTGGGCAGCCGGCTGCCGCCGCGCGTGTTGGTGCGCACCTGTGCCGCGGCCCAGGTCGAGCGCTGGGACCCCGACTTTTCCGCCTACGCGCCCGCCACGGTGGAGCGCCTGGCCGACCTGGGCGTGCTGCTGATCGGCATCGATACCGCCAGCATCGACCCCGCCGACAGCAAAACGCTCGACAGCCACCAGACCATCCGCCGCCGCAACCTGCGCGTGCTCGAAAACCTGGTGCTCGATGAGGTGCCCGAGGGCGACTACGAACTGATCGCCCTGCCCCTGAAACTGACCACCGCCTGCGCCTCGCCCGTGCGCGCGGTGCTGCGGGAGTTGCCATGACCCGGGACGACGCCCTGGCACTCGATGCCGCCGACCCCCTGGCGCCGCTGCGCGAGCAGTTTCTGCTGCCGCCGGGTCTGATCTACCTCGACGGCAATTCGCTCGGCGTGCTGCCCAGGGCCACCGCCGCGCGCGTGCAGCAGGTGGTGGCGCAGGAGTGGGGAGAGGGCCTCATCCGCAGCTGGAACAGCGCCGGCTGGATGGACCTGCCGCAGCGCGTGGGCGACAAGATCGCGCGGCTGGTGGGCGCCGGCGCGGGCGAGCTGGTGGTGGCCGATTCGACCAGCGTCAACCTGTTCAAGGTGCTGAGCGCGGCGCTGGCCATGAGCCGGGCCGACGCACCGCAGCGCAGCGTGATCTTGAGCGAGCGCAGCAACTTCCCCACCGATCTCTATATCGCCGAGGCGCTGGCGCGTGAGCGCGGCTTCGAGCTGGTGCTGGCCGAGCCCGACGAACTGCCGGCGCGGCTGGATGCGCGCACCGCCGTATTGATGCTCACCCATGTCAACTACCGCAGCGGCCGCATGCACGATATGGCGGCGCTCTCGCGCGCCGCCCATGACACCGGTGCGCTGGCGATCTGGGACCTGGCGCACAGCGCAGGGGCGGTGCCGGTGGAGCTGACACATGACGGCGCCGACTTCGCCGTCGGCTGCGGCTACAAGTACCTCAACGGTGGCCCCGGCGCGCCGGCGTTCGTCTGGTCCCACCCGCGGCATGCCGATCGCTTCTGGCAGCCCCTGGCGGGCTGGATGGGCCACGCCGCGCCGTTCGACTTCACGCCCGGCTACCGCCCCGCGGCGGGCATCTCGCGCTATCTTTGCGGCACGCCGGCGGTGCTGTCGCTGGCGGCGCTGGAGTGCGGTGTCGATACGGTGCTGGCGGCGGCAGCCCACGGCGGCATGGCGGCGCTGCGCAAGAAGTCTCTGGCGCTCACCGCGATCTTTGCGCGGCAGGTGCAGGCCACCTGCCCGGCACTGACCCTGGTCTCGCCAGCGGCCGATGCCCAACGCGGCAGCCAGGTCTGCCTGGCGCACCCGGAGATGGCCTATCCGGTGGTGCAGGCGCTGATCGCACGCGGTGTGATCGGCGACTTCCGGGCGCCGGATATCCTGCGCTTCGGTTTCACGCCGCTGTATGTCAGCCACGTGGATGCGTGGGACGCTGCCGAGCACCTGCGCGCCGTCCTTGAATCCGGTGCCTGGCGCCGGCCCGAATTCAACCAACGCCTCGGGGTGACCTAGGATGAACGGCTGCCCCATCGACCACCACGGCGCCCAGCTCGATTTCAGCGCCGATATGAGCTACGGCGACTACCTGCACCTGGACGCGGTGCTGGGCGCGCAGCACCCGCTCAGCCCCGACCACAACGAGATGCTGTTCATCGTGCAGCACCAGACCAGCGAGCTGTGGATGAAGCTGCTGCTGCACGAGCTGCGCGCGGCCATCGCGAGCATTGCCCGCGACGAGCTCGGCTCGGCCTTCAAGATGCTGGCGCGCGTGTCCAGGATCATGGAACAGCTGGTCCACGCCTGGGACGTGCTGGCGACCATGACGCCGCCCGAATACAGCGCGATCCGGCCCTTCCTGGCCAACAGCAGCGGCTTCCAGAGCTGGCAGTACCGTTGCATCGAATTCAGCCTGGGCAACAAGAATGCGGCCATGCTCAAGCCCCACGCGCACCGGCCCGACCTGCTGGCGCAGGTGGAGGCGGCCTACCGCGCGCCCTCGCTGTACGACGAAGCGCTGCGCCTGCTCGCCCGCCGCGGCCTGCCGCTGCCGGCCAGCCACACCGAGCGCGACTGGACGCTGCCCTATGCCGAAAGCGAGGCGGTCCAGGCGGCCTGGCTCAGCGTCTATCGCGCCCCACAGACACACTGGGATCTGTACCAGCTGGGCGAAGAACTCACCGACCTGGAAGACGCCTTCCGACTCTGGCGCTTCCGCCATGTGACGACGGTGGAGCGCGTCATCGGCTTCAAGCGCGGCACCGGCGGCACCAGCGGCGTGGGCTACCTGCGCAAGATGCTCGACGTGGTGCTGTTCCCGGAGATCTGGAAGCTGCGCACCGACTTGTAGTGCCGGGCTACCGCCTGCCGGCGGTCCAGCGATCGAGCTTCTCGCGCGCGCCGTTGAGCGCAGGGTCCATCGCAGCGGCGTGGCCGGTGGTCTTGGCCGTCAGCTCGATGACATAGCCGTTCGGGTCTCGGAAGTAGATCGAGTGGATGAAGCCGTGATCCGAAATTCCCCGGGTCTCGATGCCCACCGCCTTGCCCTTGGCAAACATGGCATGCAGCGTCGGCGCGTCGACCTCCAGCGCGATGTGCAGGTCGTAGTCATGCTGCGCCTTGAATTCGAACGGCATGTCGGGCGCCTCGAAGAAGGCCAGATAGGAGCCGTCGCCGAGCTCGTAGAAGGTGTGCAGGGTGTCGGTCTTGCGGCCGCTCTTCGTCTCGCCGATTTCCAGCGTTCCGGCCAGTGGCAAGCCGAGGAAACCTTCGTAGAAGCGCCGCGTCTCTTCAGAATCGCGGCAGCGGTAGGCGTTGTGGTGCAGGCCGTGGATCATGCTGCCTCCCGCTGTTGTCGCCATCGACTCAGATCGTGACGAACGGCTTGTCCTTGAGCGACGCCGCGAAGCCGTCGATGGCCTCGTGCACCTGGGGCCAGCTCTTGAGCCCCGTCATGCGGCCGAGCCAGCGCTGGATATTCGGATAAGCGGTGTAGCGGCAGCCAATGAGCCCGCCGAGAGCGACCATTTCCGCGCCCATGTAGTCGGCCAGCGTGATCTGGTCGCCGCACAGGTAGGCCTTGTTCGGGCCGATCAGGTTTTCGTCCAGGATCTTCAGCCATGACTGCGTCTTCTGCCGGCCCCAGGACAGCGTGCCCGCCTGGACCGCTTCGCCCGGCCTCGCATGGTGCGCAAACGCCTGCGGGTAGATCAATCCGTAGGCGTAGTCCTTGTAGATGTTGGCGTTGAACCAATCCATCATTTCGTTGACGCGGGCGCGCGCCTGCAGATCCTTCGGATAGGCCGCCGAGCCGGCCTTGTCGGCCAGGTATTTGACGATCGCCGAGCACTCGGTCAGCCGGAAATCGCCATCTTCCAGCACCGGGACCAGGCAGTTGGGGTTGACCTGTGCGAATGCGGGCTTGAGATGCTCGCCGGTGAACAGATCGACAACCTGGTAGTCGAGAGCAATGCCTTGGTCCAGGGCAAAGAGCTGGACGATGCGGCTGGTGGTCGAAGCCGGATGGAAGTAGAGCTTCATGGGGGTGCCCCTGGAGTGGTGGTCGCGAGCCGGGCAGTCTAAGTCGCTCCTGCTTGTGGAGGTGGGCTCAGGGTTACCCCAAACGCGAACCCGCGCCAGCGCCGCAGTCGCCCTAAAATTTGCCCCCCGCCGCCACGGACGCCCCGCATGGACACCCGCACCTCCCCGATCCACCTGCGCATCACCCGGCTGCGCGAGGTGCTGTTGCGCGAGAGCGTGCATGCCCTGCTCGTGCCGTCGAGCGACCCGCACCTCTCCGAGTACCTGCCCGGGCGCTGGCAGGGCCGCGAGTGGCTGTCCGGATTTACCGGCTCGATGGCCACCCTGGTGGTGGCGCAAGACCGCGCCGCGCTGTTTGCCGACAGCCGCTACTGGGTGCAGGCGCAGGCCGAGCTGGCGGGCAGTGGCATCGAGCTGGTGAAGATCGCCACCGGCGCCGCCGGCGCGCATATCGACTGGCTCGCCGCGCAGCTGCCGCGCGGCTGCACGGTGGCGGTGGACGGCCAGGTGCTGGGGCTGGCCACGGCCAAGCTGCTCACCTCCACGCTGCAGGGCGCGGGCATCCACTTGCGCACCGATATCGACCTGCTCGACGCCATCTGGCCCGACCGCCCCGCCCTGCCGACCCAGCCGGTCTATGAACACGGTGCCCCGCACGCGGTGTTGCCGCGCAGTGCCAAGCTGGCCGCCGTGCGCGAGGCGATGGCCCGGCACGGCGCCAGCCATCACTTTGTCTCGACGGTGGACGACGTGGCCTGGATCACCAACCTGCGCGGCAGCGATGTCACCTACAACCCGGTCTTCCTGGCCCACCTGCTGCTGGACATGATCGGCGCCACGCTATTTGTCGGCGCGGGCAAGATCGACGCCGCGCTGGCCCAGCGGCTCGCCGCCGACGGCGTGCGGCTGGCGCCTTACGGCGGTGCCGCAGCCACGCTGGCCGCACTGCGCGCCGACGATACCTTGCTCATCGACCCCAAGCGCGTCACGCACGGCCTGCGTGAGCGCGTGGCGGCGGCCTGCGCGGTGGTCGAGGCCATCAACCCGAGCACGCTGCTCAAGAGCCGCAAGAGCGCGCAGGAGGCCGCCTTCGTGCGCGAGGCGATGGCCGAAGACGGCGCCGCGATGTGCGAGTTCTATGCCGGGTTTGAAGCCGCCATGGCACGTGGCGAACGGTTCACCGAGCTCAACGTGGACGACCAACTCAGCGCCGCGCGCGCGCGCCGGGCAGGCTTCGTGGGCCTGAGTTTTTCCACCATCGCCGGCTACAACGCCAACGGTGCCATGCCGCACTACCGCGCCAGCGAGGCGTCGCATGCAGTGATCTCAGGCGATGGCCTGCTGCTCATCGACAGCGGCGGCCAGTACCTGGGCGGCACCACCGATATCACGCGCGTCTGGCCCATCGGCACCGTCAGCGCGGCGATGCGGCGCGACTACACGCTGGTCCTCAAGGGCACGCTGGCGCTGTCGCGCGCACGCTTCCCGCGCGGCACGCCGGGCCCCATGCTCGACACCCTCGCGCGCGCGCCGCTGTGGGAACAGGGCATCGAATTCGGCCACGGCACCGGCCACGGCGTGGGCTACTTCCTCAACGTGCATGAGGGCCCGCAGACCATCAGCAAGACGGTTGCCGAGCCGCACATGGCGATGGAGCCAGGGATGATCACCTCGATCGAGCCCGGCGTGTACCGCCAGGGCCTGTGGGGCGTGCGCATCGAGAACCTCGTGCTGACGGTGCCAGCGGCCACCGCCGAGGGCGACGCTTACGGTGAGTTCCTCGAATTCGAGACCCTCACGCTGTGCCCGATCGACACCCGCTGCATCGACCTCGCGCTGCTGCGCGCAGACGAGATCGGCTGGCTCAACCGCTACCACGCCAGCGTGCGCGAGCGGCTCGCGCCCCGCGTCGCCGGTGCGGCGCTGGCCTGGCTGAACGAGCGCACCGCACCGCTGTGATTCCGCCGTGAAGGCCCTCGGGCTGGATCTCGGCGGCAGCAAGCTCGAGGCGAGGCTGTTCGCGCCCGGCGGCGCCGAGCTGTGGCGCCTGCGCGTCGCCACCCCGGCCGGGAACTACGGCGCCACCGTGCAAGCACTGGCCGACACGGTGGCAGCGGCAAGACAGGCCGGCGGCGGCGGCGCCATCACGGTGGGCATCGGCGCCCCCGGCACGCCCACCGCGGCCGGCTTGATGAAAAACTGCAACTCCACCTGTCTCAACGGCATGCCGCTGCGGCGCGACCTGGAGGCCGCCATCGGGCAGACCGTGGCGCTGGCCAATGACGCCAATTGCCTGGCGCTGTCCGAGGCCACCGACGGCGCCGCCGCCGGCGCTGCGGTGGTCTTTGCCGCCATCCTGGGCACCGGCGTCGGCGCCGGCATCGCCGTGCAGGGCCGCGTGCTCCAGGGCCCCAACGGCCTGGCCGGTGAGTGGGGCCACAACCCGCTGCCGTGGGGCGCAGCGGGCGAGGACCCGGTCTTCGCGTGCTACTGCGGCCAGCGCGGCTGCGTGGAGACGCTGCTCAGCGGGCCCGGCCTGGCGCGCGAGCATGCGCTGCGCCATGGCGGCGAGCTGGATGCGGCCGCCATCGCCGGCCGCGCCGCCAGCGGCGACGCCGACTGCGTGGCCACGCTGGAGCGACACGTGCAGCGGCTGGCGCGCGCGCTGGCGGCGGTGATCAACCTGCTCGACCCCGATGTCATCGTGCTCGGCGGTGGCCTCTCGCACATGCCGCATCTCTACCAGCGCGTGCCCGCGCTGTGGGGCCGCTGGGTCTTCGCGGGCGGCGCGCGCGAGCCGGTGCGCACGCGGCTGGCGCCGGCGCAGCACGGCGACGCGTCGGGCGTGCGCGGCGCGGCGTGGCTCGGGCGCACCGCCCAGGTCTAGAACGCTGGATTCCTGTCGGGCCCGCGCTAGCCGCGGCCGTGCTTGGCGATCAAGGCTTTGGCTGAGTCCAGCAGCGCCTTGCCCTTGAAGCCGCGCTTGTCCATATCGGCGACCCAGGCGTCGTCGATTTCGCTCGACAGCTTGATGAACTCCTGCGTCTCGGCGGCGCTGAAGGTGTAGAGCGTATTGCCGCGGTCCACCGCCGTCTTGCGGCCGAGCGGGTCGTTGCTCTGCTGCGTCTTGCCCAGCCAGGCCGAAGTGGCGAGGCCCGAGTTGGCGTCGATGATCTTCTTCAGGTCGGGCGCCAGGCCGTCGTATTTGGGCTTGTTCATGGCCATCACGAAAGTGGTGGTGTAGAGCGCCGGGCTGCTGGCCGGAAATTCGCTGTGGAACTTGGTCAGCTCCTGCACCTTCACCGAAGGCACCACCTCCCACGGGATGACCGCGGCCTCGACCGTGCCCTTGGACAGCGCATCGGGGATCTGCGGCAGCGGCATGCCCACCGGCGTGGCGCCCAGCGAGCGCAGCAGGTTGGTCGCCTGGCGCGTGGGGCCGCGCACCTTCATGCCCTTGAGATCGGCGGCGTTCTTGATCGGCTTGTTGACCGAGTGAAACATGCCCGGCCCGTGCACGTGCAGGGCGATGACCTGCGTCTCCTTGAATTCATCGGGTGCCTGGGTTTGCACAAACTCCCAACACGCCTTGGAGGTGGCTTCGGCGTTGTTCATCATGAACGGCAGCTCGAAGACCTCGATGCGCGGAAAGCGTCCTGCGGTATTGCCGGGCAGCGTCCAGATGATGTCCACCACGCCGTCGCGCGCCTGGTCGTACAGCTGCACCGGGGTGCCGCCGAGCTGCATCGCCGGGTAGGCCTCGAATTTGATGCGCCCGCCCGATTCGGCCTCCACCTTGGCCATCCAGGGCTTGTGCATGCTCAGCCAGACATTGCTCATCGGCGCCATGAAGGTGTGGAACTTGAGCGTCACGCTCTGCTGGGCCAGGCCCGAGAGATGCGGTGTGCCCAGGGCCGCCGCGGCAGCGGCGCCTTGCACGAAGGTGCGACGTTTCATGGGGGTCTCCGGGGGAATGAGGTGGGCTGGAAGTTAACGGGCCGGCGCGGCTTTGCCAGTCATGGTTGTCCCTAGCCGAGCGCTACCCGACGTACTTCACGAGCCACAGCGAGATCGCCGGGACGAACAGCAGCAGCAGCGTGCGCAGGGTATCGCTCAGCAGGAACGGCATCACGCCGCGGTAGCTCTCGGTGATGGGCACGTCGCGGGCCATGCCATTGACGATATAGACGTTGAGCCCCACCGGCGGCGCCAGCATGCCAAAACCCACCGTCATCAGCACCATGATGCCGAACCAGATCGCCACGCTTTCACGGGCCATGCCGAAGTCGAGCCCCATCACCATCGGAAAGAAGATGGGGATGGTGAGCAGGATCATCGAGAGCTCGTCCATCACCGAGCCCAGCACCACGTAGAAGAGCAGGATCGCGCCCACCACCATCAGCGGCGGCAGGCCCCAGCCCTGCACCACGCCGGCCAGTTGCCCCGGCACCTGGGTCAGCGCGAGCGCCGAATTCATGATGTCGGCGCCCAGGAAGATCATGAAGATCATGGCCGATGATTCCGCGGTGGCGTAGAGACACTGCTTGAACTTGGGCCAGGTGATCTCGCGCTTGGCCAGCGCCGCGACCAGGGTCGCGGCAGCGCCCACGGCGGCGCCCTCGGTGGGGGTGAATTTGCCGCCATAGATGCCGCCAAAGACGACCAGGAAGATGATCGCGATCGGGGCGATGCCGGCCAGCGCCCGGGCGGTGAGCGGGGGCGCCGTATCGTGCTCGGGCGCATGGCCGGGCACCACGCGCACATAGATCGCGATCGCGACCATGTAGCCCAGCATCGCGATCAAGCCTGGCACCATCGCCGCCGCAAACAGCTTGGCGATATTCTGTTCGGTGAGGATGGCGTAGATCACCAGCGGCACCGAGGGCGGGATCAGGATGCCCAGCGTGCCGCCGGCGGCCAGCGTGCCGGTGGCCAGGCGGCCCGAGTAGCCGTGCCGGCGCATCTCGGGCAGCGCCACCTGGGTGATGGTGGCCGCCGTCGCCACTGAAGATCCGCAGATCGCGCCGAAGGCTGCGCAGGCCAGCACCGAGGCCATCGCCAGGCCGCCCTTGAAGGGCGCCATCACGGCCGCGGCAAAC
>CXWL01000560.1_pt1 | contig 19018 bp, 17 predicted proteins | sample 590931 | NCBI WGS metagenome assembly CXWL01 (sample SAMEA3498368, study PRJEB10139) | groundwater metagenome | biome: water well; material: biofilm material | place: Germany | collected 2015-04-27 | reverse complement strand
TTTCTCCATTCGTGGCCGATCATTCTGACCAATTTCATCACATTGCTTCTGACGGGGGCGATCTTAGTACTCAAGCTGCGCTATCGGAGCTAGCAGGCTGTTGAGAAAGTCCGCCAGCGGCGTTCTCGCCTTGAAAGCATCCTCAACGTAGCCCAGAGGCTACGCCTCCGGTGCTTTCATCGGCTGCGGCCTTGCTGGACGGCCTTTCTGAACAGCCTGCAGGCCATTCAGCTTCGTCAGTGATCTCAGCCGTGGTGCCGTCCGGTAGCGACATCGCGTGTGTCAATAAAATGAAAGCAGGATTTTGAAACCGTTATTTGGTTTGTTTGGTCTATTTCGTTTGTTTGGTTAACCAGATGAACCAAATCAACCAAATAAACAAAACAAACCAGTTTGAGCATCCTGTTTTGGGAGGGGTTAGCGGCGGTTAGTCCGGTGGGTTGAAACAGAGTGATGCGATGATTCTTTAGGCGCAGGCGCGGGGGAGATAATGGCAGGTACACTGATATCGAAACTCCCTTCGCCCCCATCGTCGTATCGGTCTTTCCCTACGCTATAGATTTTTTGTTGCGTCGGGCTCCACAACATCGGTAATCCACTAAAGGGATCGTAATAGGATGAGCCGACTTGAGCGAGTCGATTGGGGACAGTGGTCTGTGGGCTCGGGCGCCGCAAGATTATCTGTAATGAGGCGAGTCGCAACCTCGCGTCGGTTTCCCGCAGTTGATTATAGAAGGGAGCCCAGTCCGGTTCGAAGGAGTTTTGGCTGATGAGGTTTCCCACGGTGGTGTGGATTGCCGTACCAGTAATTTCGTGAACGGTTGGTAAGGTGCTCTGTCCTGTTTCTCCGGCACGGATCATCGCGTCGTAGTAGGTCGCATACATTTCCCATGTCTCGCGCGTCTGTAATATGCTTCCGAGGAATGAGCGTCCGGAAGGATGTGCGATCTGGCGAAAGGCCTCGGCAGGCAGATGTCCAGCACTCGTCAACCACTGTTCCGAGGTAGTGAGAGATTCAGCCGGGTGATCGTCATGCACGCCAAGTATGAATTGATGTTGAAGCGACCAGCGGAAGGATAATTCTGCTGCAGTGAGTGGAGGGGCAATGTTGGGCGTCATCGCCAACACGGTTTTGTCGACGATGGGCAGCGATAATAAAGTCGAGAGCAGGCGGAGATCGTCGGTGATGACGACTTGCGCCATGACTTTGGTCGCAATGGTCGTCGCATCTCGAAGTACGTTCCGCCACATCTGCATATCTTGCTTCAGTCGCTGCATGCCCAGGCTCGTTTCGTGAGAAAACCCCTCAGCAACGTAGAGGCGGTGTGCAGCGAATATATCCATAAAACGAAGCGTCCCCCGCTGTCCGAATCCCATATCCTCAAAAGGCATCGTGAGCCAACGCTCGTACCGGGCCAATAAAATGTGGTCGTGACTGGACACAGTCTGAAGCCATGCGTGCATATTCCTGAACTCCCGCACTGGGTTATTGGAATTCCAGGAAGGAAGGATCTGTTCTATCGGGAGCTGAATCTGTAGTTCCGAACGGCCGGGCTTGTCATAATTAAATTCCTGTGTGCCTTGGCGAGCGCTGGTTTCCAGCCACATCTCATGACCGACCTTGGCTGGATCGAGAGAAACGTCTGCTGTAAAGCCAAGGAGATAGTAGTAGCCATTCTCATAGGGGTTGGTGAGACGGTATTGCGGCGGCTCAAGGAGACGAGAAAATGTGGCGCTGGGCGATTGCCCCTTTGAAGACCAGACGAGGCCTAAAATCTGGAAAAGGGAAAAAATAACGATGATGCTGATGATCAGGCGTTTCATAGATGGGTGCGGGAGCTCCTAGGTCGGCGATTCATCTAAACTTGTATCCTATTTGTAGGAGTCATCCGCCTATAGCTGAGCAAAGCCTATGCCGGGGGCTGACCTGAAAAGCCTTGGTCTTTTGCTCTGTTTACCGATGGGTAAGGGCAAGTAATTGCCGGACAAAGAGCGGGGGTACGGCGGATGGACATTAATGAACTTGACAACCTTCTTCCCGGTCTCCTAGAGTGCCCTCCACATTGTGACTCCTGGGTAAGGGAAGAGGGTGCAAATCCCTCGCGGTCCCGCCGCTGTAAATGGGGACGAAACCCGTGAATGCCACTGTCNNCGACGTTCCCTCGTGGGCTGGGGAATTGGCGAGGATGAGTTGCGGGTGCAATCCTCAGGGTCTTCCAGGCCTTGAGGATTTTTTATTTGGGCTCCTCTCTACAGCATCAGCGATGGTGGGCCTCTCTGCTCATAGCAGCATGTGTGCTCATCGTTGCAACAGTAGCGTATGCGGATACATACGATGAGAAGTCGGATATGAAACGTCGACACCAAGGTATTCTCACCGGCATGCCGTTCATGGCACACGTCTCTGAGCGTGCCTATGTCGATGATGCCGGTCGACGGATGTATTTTGCCAAGCCTCCCGCGCGGATCGTCTCGCTCGCTCCCAGTATCACTGAAATACTGTTTGCCCTGGGGGCGGGTGATCAGCTCGTCGGTGTCACAGACTTTTGTGATTTCCCACTTGAGGCTGTGAAGAAGCCGAAGGTGGGCTACTCGAATCCAAACTTGGAATCCTTGGCGGCACTCCAGCCTGATTTGGTGGTGGCGCCCAACGATTTTCTCAAGCCTGATGCCATCGCCAAGCTCGAACAGCTAAAGATCCCTGTGTTTATCTTGGCTGATAAGAACGTCGAGGGGATCTTCGCCCACATCCAGACGCTCGGACGCATCGTGGGACGATCGTCCAAGGCCGATACGATCGCGATGCAGCTTCGACAACAGGTAGCCACGATCCAACAACGTATCCAAGGAATGCCTCCTGTTCGCATGCTGTATGTCTTGAATAGCCAACCCCTGATTACCGTCGGTCCGGGAAGTTTTATCGACCAGCTGATTGGGATGGCTGGAGGGATGAACATTGCCGCAAAGAGCGCAACTCCCTATCCACGGCTCAGTCTGGAGGCCGTACTCCAGGAGGATCCAGAAGTTTTGGTGTTTCCTGTCGGCAAGGCAGAAGGCATTTCTGAGAGCGAACAGCAGGCTTGGCGTCAATGGTCGACAATGACGGCGGTTAAACGGGGCCGGCTTCACCAGATCTCCGCCGATTGGCTCAACCGGCCTGGTCCGCGAATCGCCCAGGGGCTTGAGTCGCTTGCGGCAATTCTACATCCGGACAGTGCACCAAGCAGTCAGGCCGAACGATAGGGCTCACGCCGTATGGCAGATATTGCATCAACATGGACACAGGCAGGACCGGTGTTGACCGTTCATCGATGGGTGGCGGTGATCGGTGGACTGCTGCTGGCCTGCATAGCCGTGCTGGTGCTCTGTCTGCAGTTCGGCGCGACGTCGGTCGGCCTAGGCAGCGTTGCATCGGCGATCATGCACATGGTTCGCGGAAACTTGGCTGATTCACCAAGCCTGGAGACATCCGAGATTATCATGGTTCAGATTCGATTTCCCCGCGTCCTCATGGGTTTTCTCGTGGGCGCCGGCTTGGCGTCGGTTGGCGTAACACTTCAAGCGTTGCTAAGAAATCCCTTGGCCGATCCCTACGTGTTGGGTGTGTCGAGCGGGTCTGCTCTTGGCGTTTCAATGGCTATCCTGTTCGGAATCGGGTCTACCTTCATGCTGTTGCCGATACTGCCGCTTTTTGGATTTGCCGGAGGCCTCCTGGCTCTTCTTCTGATCTATCGTTTGGCACAGTCAAAAGGCCGGCTCCCGATCCATAGTCTGTTGCTGGCAGGCGTCATTCTGAATGCGATTTTGACGGCGCTTATCATGTTCATCACCTCGATCATGGAGCCGAATCGATCAGCAGGATTGATGGCTTGGTTGATGGGCTCGCTCACGGCGCCTGGCTATCCGGCATTGGGTGTCTTTTTCATGTATGTCATTGTTGTCCTCGTGGTCCTGATGCACAAAGCGCAGCTCTTAAATGTACTGACCTTGGGAGAAGAAACGGCCCGTTCACTCGGTGTGGAGACAGAGGGAGTGAAAAAACACCTCTTTGCTCTCACCGCATTGCTGACCGGCGCAATCGTATCGGTCAGCGGCATGATTGGGTTCGTGGGCATGGTAGTTCCACATGCTGTGCGGCTGCTGATTGGATCGGATCACCGATTGTTGCTTCCTGCGTCGGCGTTAGTGGGAGGGATGTTTCTCGCCTTGGCCGATACAGTAGCCCGAACAGTGTTAGCTCCTGCCGAAATTCCGGTTGGGATTGTGACGGCCCTCGCCGGTGGGCCGTTCTTCCTCTATCTGCTTCTGTGGCGGAAAGATCGGATGTTCTGAGATGACGATCGATACAGTAGAGTCAACGAGGTCCTGGTTGTCGCCAGATGGGTCTGCCATCGAAGTTGATGGGCTGTCGTTTCGTTATCAGACGATGCATGGGCGAGGGAGGCAGTGGACGCTGGATCATCTCTCTTTCCGTGTCGATGTCGGAGAAATTCTTGGGATCGTCGGGCCGAATGGGTCGGGTAAGTCTTCGCTGTTAAAGGTTCTGTCCGGGCTCTTGCCGATCGGTGAAGGAGACGTCCGATTGGGCGGCCTTTCGATCCAGAAACGGACTCAGGCCAATATTGCGCGGGTGGTCGCGGTAGTCCCGCAGGAATATCAGCAAGTATTTCCGTTCACCGTGGCTGAGACAGTGCTGATGGGGCGGTTCCCACATCGGACCGCCAGGTGGTGGAGTATGGGGATCGGAGATGAGACAGCCAGCGATCTCGCTTGCGTGCATCAAGCCATGGTTGATACCGATATCCTCTCACTGGCCGATCGGCTGGTGTCTGACTTATCCGGAGGAGAACGGCAGCGGGTCATGATTGCAAGAGCCTTGGCTCAAGAACCGAAGATCCTTCTGCTCGATGAACCGACGGCATTTCTCGACATCAATCACCAGATTGAGATCTGTTCGCTCGTTGCCAGACTCAGGGCGGAGCGAGGATTGACGGTGGTCTTGGTCTCTCACGATTTGAATGTGGCGAGTCAGTATTGCGACCGAGTGTTGATGCTCAAGGAAGGCGGGCTCTGCCGCATCGGTTCGCCGGACGAGACCATTCGTCCAGACGTGCTTCGGATGGTGTACGGATGCGACGTGGTCGTGGATGCCCATCCCCAGACGGGCAGGCCTCGAGTGACGATGCCGATGAGCGCGGTGTGATATGAGGACCGGCAGAATTGCACTTTTGCATCTTGAGACGATTCCTGGAGCTGTCGAGCGCAATCAACGGGTGATTGTCGAAGCGATCAAACAAGCCGATTCAGGTGGTGCCGAGTGGATCGTAACTCCGGAGCTCGCTGTGTGCGGACTTCAATTTCCTCGGGTCATCGGCACGGACTGGATACAGCCGCAGCCGGATCCATGGATGTATCGCCTCTGCCGACTGGTAAAAGATTTGAAGCGGACCCTGTTTCTTGCTTGTCCTGAACGGGACTCGGGGCGGCTTTATAACTCTGTCTTTGTCATCAATTCACGCGGCGAGGTTATTGGAAGGCATCGCAAGATCAATGTCAAAAGCGATTCTCTCTCATGGTCAAGTCCCGGAGAGGCTGTAGTTCCGCTCCAGTGTGATGGGCTGAAAGTGGGCCTGTTGGTGTGCGCCGACGCCTTTACGCCCGGCATCGCCGGCACCTTGAAATCGGGGGGCGCACAAATTCTTGTTTCTCCGTCTTCTTGGGGTCCTGGCCTGCATGGGCCGAACGGCGAATGGGAGGAACGAACCCGCGAGACAGGTCTGCCAATGATTGTGTGTAACCGAACTGGGGCTGAGAAGACGCTCGATTTTTGGAAGGCTCAAAGTTTGGTGGTGAAGAATGGGAGACGCCTCCTTTCACATGCCTCTGAGCAATCTGCTGTTTTGATATTCGATTGGAACTTCACTGCCATGACCCCACTGTCCACTGCCTACAAAACAGAGTATCTGAGAGCATGATCTATTAGAGGCAGTGCTAGGCGGAAGACAGTCAATCGGAATATCCAGGAGATGAACACGATTCTTTCTCGAACGATGGACGAATGACGAGTTTCGCAATGAATGAGGAGGATGTGCCCCACTCCTCATTGCAGAATAAACCAGGGGTGCATGTTGTCACAATCAGAGAGGGAGTTTTAGGGAAAGGCCGTCAGCGACGGGGAAGATGGTGCAAATCCATCACGGTGCCGCCACTGTAAGCGGGGAGCGATCCTGCACAGAGCCACTGTCCTGAAGCGTGAAAGGTGAAACGTAAAATGTAAAACGTAAGGGGAAGCAGTCAGTCCTTTTACGTCTCACGTTTTACGCCTCACGCTTCAGATGGGAAGGCGCAGGGGAACGACGATCCGCGAGTCAGGACACCCAGCTGACGGATGTTTCTACACAACCCTTCGAGTCAAAGGGAGGTTTAGTTATGTGTTCTGGTAACCGGTATCGATCCGTCTTGTTTTGTGCCGTGATCGCCCTGATCAGTCCAATCCCGTGGTCCTCTTTCGTATTCGCTCAAGAGCCGGCTGAGGCCGAACCAATCCTTGAAACTAGGGAAGTGATTGTTAGCGCGACGAAGACGCCCATTCCGACCAGTCAAGTCACGAGTGCGGTCGAGGTCATTACCGGAGAAGATCTCGAGCGTAAGAAAATTAAAATGGTCATTGATGCACTTCGGTTATCCCAAGGGGTTTTTGCCAGTTCAAGTGGCGGCCCTGGGACGGAAGCAAGTGTGCGCATGCGTGGTGCACAGTCGAAGCATACTATGGTGTTGATTGATGGGGCCATCGTGAACAGCCCTACCACAGGAGCATTTGATTTCTCCAGTCTCACGACGGAAAACATCGAGCGTATTGAAATTATCCGTGGGGCGCAGAGTATGCTCTATGGCTCTGATGCCATGGGGGGGGTGATTAGTATTATTACCAAGCGAGGAACCGGCAAGCCTACTGCTAGCGCGTTCCTAGAGTACGGGTCCTTCGCCTCCATTCGTGAAGGGGGGCAACTTTCTGGTGCAACAGGGATCTTTGATTACTCGGCGTCATTGTCGAGGTGGGACAGCAGCAGTTTTTCCGCCATCAATTACAGACGTGGAGCCTCAGAGCGGGACGGGTTTCATAATTGGCAAGGATCGGCCAGGCTGGGTGTGTCACTGCCGCATAATGGACGCCTGGAATTCAACGCGCGTTGGTGGAACTCAGACGTCAGTTTTGACGATTTCGCATTTAGTGGCGATCCGACCGATCATTTGGGGTCGAAACAAACCAGGCGCAACCTCACTCTGAGTGGGAGCTATGAACAGCCGATTACCTCTTGGTGGTCACAGAAACTTACCCTTGCACAAACCAATGAGCGACTGCTTGCTCATAATGGCCCGACCGGTCGAAATATTGTGACGGGCGAGACCGTGTCGCCTTCTCCCAATTGCGTGACGTTCACCTCAGATTGTTTCTTCCCATTTACTACGGACCTCAAAACGACCAACCGTCGTCTGGAGTGGCAACACAACTTGCAGGTTGGTAAATCGTTACTCCTAAGCGGAGGGTACCAGTTTCGAGAAGAGCAGGGAGATGCGACAGGATTTTTCGGCAGCGCGCACCCGAATCGCCTTATTTCTTCTCATGCTGGATTCGCGCAGGCCCAAGTGAACTTGTGGGATCGACTCATTGCAACGGCTGGAGTGCGCCAGGACAGCTACAACGTGTTCGGTGATGCCACAACATACCGACTTACGGGCGGGTATCTTATCCCGGAAACAGGAACAAAAGTGCGCGCGAGTTATGGTACGGGATTCAAAGCGCCTACGCTGAATGATCTGTTTTTTCAAGGTTTTGGGAACCCAGACTTGAAGGCAGAAAAAAGCAAGAGCTTCGATGTGGGAATAGATCAGAGTTTTCTCGAAGGCAAGTTGCAATTGAGCGCTGGGTATTTTTCAAATCGGTTCGACAACTTAATTACCTTCCTGTCTGTGCCGAGTCCAATTTGTCCTGTCGCTACATTTGGATTTTGCCCGATTAACATTGCGGCCGCGAATAGCCACGGGTGGGAAACAAGCTTCAAGTATGAAGTGATGAAGGGGCTTGAGCTGCGCGGCCAATATACCATGACCGTTACACGGGCTTACGAAGTGCCTGGCCGTACAGGCAATACTCGTTTGCCACGGTGGCCGCTCGATCAGTTTAGTGCCGGAATCAGCATCCAACCGATTGATCCGCTCCGAATCAATCTCGATTATCGATTTGTGGGCGCACGCAACAACGACACAGCCAATACGCCTGGGCAGAAGCAAGGTTCGTTCGGGGTGGTCAATGCGTCCGCCAGTTACGATGTGACAACGCAGTGGCAGGTCTTCGGACGAGTGGATAATCTGTTCGATCAGAGATACGAAGAAATTTTATATTTCGGCACCCCGATTCGATCTGTCTTTGGCGGTGTGAAATTCACGTATTAGTGAATGCAAGGGCATATGAATTTCCCTCGATTGGTCATCGCCGGTACCCAGAGCGGTATCGGCAAGACGACTGTGACCCTCGCGATTCTGGCGGCACTGAAAGATCGGGGCCGCCAGGTCCAACCGTTCAAGGTTGGGCCGGACTTCATCGATCCAGGCTATCATAGCGCGGCCACTGGCCGTCTGTCGCGCAATCTGGATGGCTGGATGTTGGGGGAGGCCGTCAATCGCGACATCTTCGCGCGAGTAGCAGCGGATGCGGACATCTCCATCGTCGAAGGAATGATGGGGCTGTTCGACGGCAGTTCGCCGGTGAACGAGATCGGCAGCACGGCTGAACTGGCAAAGCAACTGGATGCGCCGGTGTTGCTTGTCATCGACGGGAGCGCCATGGCCCGCTCCGCTGCCGCCATGGTGTCGGGATATGCGAAGTTCGATCCAGCGCTACGAGTGGCGGGCGTATTGTTCAATCGAGTCAGTAGCGAAGGACACTACAAGCTTCTCATGGATGCAGTGGAACAAGAGACCGATGTGGTGGCAATGGGGTATTTACGTCCGGATCCAGCGGTGACGATTTCCGATCGCCATCTCGGGCTTGTGACGGCGATGGAACAGGGGACAGGTGAACTCTACGGTTGGCTTGCGAAGGCAGCGGCAGAGACGATCGATCTGGATCGAATCGAGGAATTGGCAAGGTCGGCCGGCGACCTTCCTTCCCTTTGTAAGGGGAGGCTGGGTGGGGTAGAAAACTCTACCTCCCCGCCCCCCTCCTTACAAAGGAGGGGAAAGGCGGGCGTTCGTGTGGGAGTCGCCTACGATCAGGCATTTTGCTTTTACTATCCCGACAATCTTGAATTGCTTGAAGCTGAGGGGGCGGAATTGGTGAGATTTTCGCCCTTGAATGATCAGGTGCTGCCCGACGTGGATATGCTGTACCTTGGCGGGGGCTATCCGGAACTGCACGGTAAAGCTCTGGCTGGCAATGTCATCATGCGAACAGCCATTCGTCAATTTGCCGAGCAGGGTGGAACGATCTACGCAGAATGCGGCGGGATGATGTATCTCACACAAGCCATCCGCGACTTCGCCGGCACAGCGCATGAGATGGTCGGACTGTTTTCCGCTGAAGCGGTTATGAATAAACCATGCTTAACGTTGGGGTATCGGACGCTGGAGCTCTCCCAAGATTGCATACTTGGCGCTTCTGGTATCATCGCACGCGGGCATGAGTTCCATTACTCCACGCTGGTTCCGAGAGGATTACTCGACTATGCTTGTGCACTTCGTGATGCGCAGGGAAATTCGAAGGGGCAGGATGGGCTTAGCGTCGGCAATACGATGGCACTCTACACCCATCTGCACTTTGCCAGTCAGCCGCTGATTGCAAAATCTCTAGTGTCGTCGGTTAGGCGGACTTCTCCACGATTGTCATGACTCTGGAGGTCTGAGATGACGGAGCAGGACGAACATAAAGCGAAGATGGAACGGCTCAAGGCTTCCGTAGATCGGCGCATTGAGGCTGCACAAGAAGAGAAAGGCTTGCTGATTGTCTACACGGGAGCCGGCAAGGGGAAGACCACAGCAGCGTTGGGTATGGCCTTACGATGTCTCGGTCACGGCATGAAGGTCGCAGTGGTGCAGTTCATCAAGGGCGCGATCGATACGGCAGAAGAACGGGCACTCAAGTCTTTTGGCGATCGCGTCACCTTTCTTCGCATGGGCGAAGGGTACACCTGGGAAACCCAAGATCGTGAGCGGGATACGAAATTTGCTCAACAAGCTTGGGCCAAAGCCTGCGAGTTTCTTCGTGATCCCTTCTATGCGATGGTCATTCTGGATGAATTCAACATCGCTCTCCAACACGACTATGTTCGACTCGAAGAGGTGTTGACGGTTCTCCGCAGCCGGCCTCCCATGCAGCATCTGGTGATTACCGGTCGCGGCGCCAAAGTGGCATTGATCGAAGCCGCCGATCTGGTGACAGAGATGAAGCAGGTCAAACATCCCTTTCGAAAGGGCGTCAAGGCCCAGCCGGGGGTGGAGTTTTGAGAGGTCCTATTACAAAGACCTGCGAGGCCTGCGGAGGGGCGTTCGAGTGCGGCGGATACCAATGTTGGTGTGGAAAGATCGGTATTACAGAACCGCAAATGGATTGGATTGCCACTCGGTTTCAGGATTGTTTATGTCCGGCATGTCTTAAGAAGGTCGGAGCTGGGGATATAGGGCTGGTTCCGCTTAAACACGCTGCTGCAACAGATGCTGAGCATAAGGAGTTCTCATGACTGTGCGTTTGGACGCCAGAAGTGCAGACAGCGGGAGATTCTCCGACCCTGAGCGGGCGGCGGTCTACCGGGTGATTTTCGAACGGCGGGATGTCCGCAAGAATTTTGTGCGGAAACCGATTGCTGATGAGGTTCTTGCGAGGATCTTGACCGCGGCGCATCATGCTGGATCGGTCGGCTTCATGCAGCCGTGGGATTTTGTCGTCATTCGTCAGCGCGCGACGAAGCGCGCCGTGAAGCAACTCTTTCGGAAAACCAATGCTCAGGCGGCCATGCGTTATGAAGGCGCTCGTGCGAGTCTCTATCGGAGCCTCAAGCTCGAAGGGATTGAAGAAGCGCCGGTCAATATCGCTGTGACTTGCAGCCGTCAGCGCGGCGGCCCTCATGTACTGGGTCGTTCAACGGTACGCGATACGGATTTATATAGCACTTGCTGCGCGATTCAAAATCTTTGGTTGGCCGCACGAGCGGAAGGCATCGGGGTTGGATGGGTCAGTATCCTTGACCATGGAGCATTAAAACAGGTTCTCGGTATCCCCAGGTCAGTCAAAATGCTGGCCTATCTTTGTCTCGGCTACGTGGCAGACTTTGCGGCGCAGCCTGACTTGGAGACGGCAGGGTGGCGAGCCAGGACTCCGGTTGACCAACTGATTCATTTCGAATCGTGGGGAAAAACCCTGGAAAGTAATAGGAGAAATGGCGATGCGCATCACGAAGGTGTACACAAGAACGGGAGACGCGGGAAAAACAAGGCTGGCCGGCGGGCAGCAGGTGTGGAAGGACAGTCTTCGAGTTGAGGCCTATGGCACCCTCGATGAGCTGAATGCGGTAGTCGGGGTGGTGAGGGTGATGAATGCCCAGATGGTGGGGAGTCATGCGCAGGCAGAACAACTCGAAGAGGATCTTCAATGGATACAAAATAAGCTGTTCGATCTCGGAGGAATTCTTGCGACGGTCCCAGGCCAAGAGTTCAAGAACATGCCGCAGGTGACGGGGAAAGACGTGACGAAGCTGGAGAAGATGATCGATCGTTGTCAAAAGGATTTGGCGCCGCTCAAAGAGTTCATTCTGCCAGGCGGGGGGAAAGTATCGGGATTTCTGCACCAAGCAAGGACCGTGTGCCGGAGGGCCGAACGGATTTGCGTGCATCTCTCGCGGGAAGAGCCGGTCGATGGGGTGAACATCAAGTTTGTGAATCGTTTGAGCGATGCGTTATTTGTCTTGGCACGTTGGGCCGCCAAGACCCAAGGAGAGCCGGAATTTCTCTGGCAGCGTGACGTAGGAAAGTGAGGAATAACGAGTGATGGGTGTTCAGTGATAAGAAAGCGGCAGAGGGAGTCACGGCTCATTCTTGTATTGGGTGGCGCGGCGTCAGGGAAGAGCCAGATGGCGCTTGATCTGGCCAGAGGACTGGCTCCGCCGCAGGCAGTGCCTGTCCCCGTCCGAAGGGGACAGACACCAGGCGTAGACGCGGGGAAGAGTGTCAGTCCCCGTTTTGCTTTCGTGGCCACGGGCCAGGGGTTGGATCGGGAAATGAAAGTACGGATTGAGCGGCATCAGGCTACGCGCTCGCCGGATTGGGAAACGGCCGAAGTTCCTTTGGATCTTGCAAAGTGGTTTACTGAAAATAGTCATAACTATCAGGTAATTGTGATTGATTGCCTCACGCTATGGTTGAGTAATATGACAGGGAAGCACCAGGAAGACTTGGCCGTCTCTGAAGCCACGGCCAAGTTGCTTGAGACAATTAGGGCGACGCGAACTCGAGTCGTGGTCGTGAGCAACGAATTGGGGTTGGGACTTGTGCCAGTGACGAAGACAGTCCGGGCATTTCGGGATCTGGCTGGACGAGTCAATCAACAGGTCGCTGCAGAGGCAGATGAAGTCTACTTGGCGGTCAGTGGGCTTCCGCTGAGATTGAAGTAAGAGGAGTGTTGAGAATGTTGTTGCAGGATACGATGGCCAGGATCCAACCGACCAATCCTAGCTTCCTGGCGCAGGCCCAGGCGCGTCTCGATCGACTGACGAAACCGATCGGCAGCCTGGGCCGACTTGAGGAATTAGCTGCACGCTACGTCATGATCACGGGTGAGATGAAGCCGAAGGTTCCGCGTGGAGCGGTCTTTACCTTCGCCGCCGATCATGGGGTGACGGTGGAGGGGGTGAGCGCCTATCCCTCCGCAGTGACGCCTCAGATGGTCTTGAACTTTCTACGCGGCGGCGCCGGCGTCAATGTGCTCGCGCGCCATGTCGGCATTGACGTTCGTGTCGTGGATATCGGTGTGGCCTTCGACTTTGAAGCGGTTCCAGGGCTCATTCATAAGAAGGTCATGCCTGGAACAAAGAATCTGATGGTGGAATCGGCGATGAGTCTTGCGCAGGCGGAGCAAGCGCTAACAGTAGGGATCGAGTTGGCTGCTGAGGCAGCTCAAGAAGGAATCGGCTTGATCGGAACCGGGGAGATGGGAATCGGCAATACGACGGCCAGTTCGGCGATTGTAGCTGTGATGACCGGCCGGCCGGTCTCTGAGGTGACTGGCAGAGGAACGGGAATTGACGACGCCGGTCACGTACACAAGATCGACGTGATTCAACGGGCGCTCAATACCCATAGGCTCGACTCGACTGATGCGATGGAGGTGCTTGCCAAAGTGGGTGGGTTGGAAATCGGTGGGCTGGCGGGGCTGATACTTGGCGCAGCGGCGGCTCGTATTCCGATCGTGTTGGATGGGTTTATCGCTGGAGCTGCCGCCTTGATCGCCGTAGGTTTGCAACCTCGATGCAAAGATTATCTCATTGCGTCCCATCAGTCAGTCGAGCGAGGCCATCAGGCAATACTGAACCATCTTGGATTGAAGCCGCTGTTCGATCTTGATCTCCGTCTTGGGGAAGGCACAGGCGCTTGTCTTGGCATGAGTTTGGTCTTTGCCGCTATCAAGATTCTCACGGAGATGGCCACGTTCGACGAAGCCGGCGTGTCAGAGCAGACGGAAAAGGGGGTAAAGGGGTAAGGAGATAAAGGGGTATAGGGGTAGGTGTCGATCCGTCTTCTACCCCGTTATCCCCTTGTCCCACTACCCCAGTTCTATGATACGTCCATTCCTTTTCGCTTGGCAGTTCCTCACGGCGATTCCACTCAGTCGTTCGACGCACGATGCCAAGCCGGAAGAGTTGGCTGCCTCCATGAGTTGCTATCCCATGATCGGCTGCCTGCTTGGGGCGTTGCTGGTTGCAGCAGATATGGCTCTGGCGCAGGGCTTTTCTTCTCAGGTCACGAATATCGTATTGATCATTCTTCTTGTTGCCATCACGCGTGGGCTCCACCAGGACGGTCTTGCCGATATGGTGGATGGTTTGGCTGGTGGGCGAACTGCTCAGACCCGCCTGGCGATCATGCGGGATGGACGTATCGGTGCGATCGGAGCGACCGGACTGTTTCTCGCGCTCGGCCTGCGATACGCCGGGCTCAATTCGTTGCCAGCTGGCGAGCATATCACATTGCTGCTCGGCATGCCGGTGGTCGGTCGGTGGGCCATGGTCGTAGGGGCTTTCCATGTAACCTATGCGAGGTCGGAAGGGGGGCTAGCCCAACCGTTCCTCGCACATTTGGCCTGGAGACATCTCGGTGTGGCGACCGTCACGGCGGGACTGGTGTTGACACTGTTGCTGGGGCCATGGGCGGCGTTGGGCGCACTTCTCATCGGCGCTGCTCTCGTCCGTCTTTCGACGGCCTGGTTTCATCGCATGTTCGGCGGCGTGACAGGTGATTTGCTGGGGGCGACGAACGAAGTGGCAGAGATTCTCTTTATCGTGATCGTTCCTGTGGTGCTCTTTCGATGACCGGAGGTGAATTGGCGATGGCCTGTCTATTAGACGCAGTGGTCGGAGACCCACGCTGGTTTCCGCACCCGGTGCGATGGATGGGATCTCTCATCAACTGGTGCGACCGGCGCATCCATCCACTCCTCCTGTCTTCTTCCAAACAACGTATGACAGGCGTGCTGCTGGCTGTCACATTGCCAGCCGGAGCCTATGCGGCAGGGACGTTGTTCATCTGGATTGGCAATTCGATCGATCCCCTGTGGGGGGCCGCAGCGACGGTGTTGCTGGCTTGGACCACGCTCGCGGCGCGCGATCTCATAGATCATGTCTTGGCTGTGCAAAGGGCGCTTCAATCCGTCTCCTTGGCGGAGGCGCGAACGGCGGTTGCTAAGATTGTCGGACGCGATACGGAAGAGATGGATGAGTCCGATATCGTCCGTGCAACGGTAGAAACGATTGCGGAAAGCACGGCTGACGGCATCGTTGCTCCACTGTTCTACCTGATCATCGGAGGAGCTCCCTTGGCGCTCGCGTATAAGGCGGTCAGTACGTTGGACTCGATGATCGGTCATTTAGACGACCGATACCGCTGGTTTGGCTGGGCGTCGGCGCGATTGGATGATGTGGCCAATTTTATTCCGGCTCGCATCACCGCGCTCTTGCTGGCTTTCTCTGCGGGGATCGTTTCTCGATCGTGGCCCGTGATGCAGCGGACCTGGCAGATCGTGCTTCGTGACGGTGGACGCCATCCCAGTCCGAACAGTGGGCGCCCGGAAGCCGCGATGGCCGGCGCGCTTGGCGTGCAACTGGGTGGGGCCAATCGTTATAACGGCCTTCCTCTTGAGCGCCCATGTCTTGGCGATCCGGATCAGCCACTGACGAGGAATCACATCGGCAGGGCGCTCACGCTCATGATCTGGACAAGTCTTATGGGAGCCCTGTTGGGCATGGGGTGGCTTCTTATGGTAAAGGGATGACCCAACCAGCTCACGGCGGAAATGTCTACAAGGTTGCTCTGGAACGGCGGATGTCCGTCGAGCGGATCGTGGATTTTAGCGCCAGCATCAACCCGCTGGGCTTTCCTACTTCCGGGCTCCGCGCGATTCGCTCGGCGCTCAAGCAGATCGTGCACTATCCCGATCCAGATTGTTGGCAGCTCAGACAAGTCTTGGCACAACAGTGCCGCGTCGATCCAGATATGATCCTTGTTGGAAATGGCTCGACGGAACTGATTCATCTGTTGCCTCGCGCGCTCGCGATCAAGTCTGCCCTCATCATCGGTCCCACGTTCGAAGAATATGCGCGTGCGCTGATGGATGCAGGGAGTGTGGTTCAGTATGTTCACGCCAAACGAGAGGAGCGATTTCGTCCTCCATTGCAGGAGGTTCTCCGGCAGCTCTCTGCAAAACGATCACGATTCGACGCCGTGTTTTTGTGCAATCCCAACAATCCGACCGGCCAGGTGATGAATCGTCCGGCTCTGTGCGAGCTCGCTGAAGTTGTCGAACGACTGCAGGGTTGGTTGATCGTCGATGAGGCCTTTATCGACTATTGTCATGAACAGTCTGTCCTTTCCATGTTGAAAGAGCATCCGCGCATGGTCGTGCTGCGCAGTCTGACGAAATTCTATGCCATGCCGGGGTTGCGAGTCGGCTACCTGCTTGGCGCAAGCAAGGTTGTGAATCGGCTGAAAGACTGCCAGCCGCCCTGGTCGGTCAATTCTTTGGCCCAAGAGGTCTCCTGCGCGGTAGTACAGGATAAAGTCTTCGCAAAAAAAAGCCGCATATTCATGAAGGACGAACGGTCGCGTTTTGTGAGTGGACTTCGCTCCTTGCCTGGACTGCACGTCAACTCATCGGCTGCAAACTTTGTCCTGATCGAGCTTCCTGCCTGGACCTCTGCCGGCGTGGTGACTGATGGACTGGCTTCCGAGGGGCTGCTCATCCGTGACTGCTCGCCGTTACCAGGGCTGACCCTGCAGATGATTCGTGTTGCAATCAGAACCGCGAAAGAAAATCGACGGTTGATTGTAGCCCTTGGTGCGTGCTTGACGAAGAGACAGTCATGAAGGAACTGAGTAGGTGCGCGATGCAGACCGCGTTTAAAGTCAGACGAAAGACCCTCATTGTTGATCTGGGGGGCCTCCGGTCAGTTCTCTCTTCTGCTCCCAGGGCTGGTGGGATCACGCGGGCCAGATATATCTTAAACCATCAAGTAGCGGCCAAGCCGATTGGGAGAAATGATCGTGGCATGGGTGCAGGCGCGCGATGTGCCGATCCTTCGAGGACGCTGAGTAGGCTGGCGACTTCGCTCGGCATCCACGATAAATTTGTCGGCCTTATGACGGCCGTGTCGCTCGCAGACTTAGTCACGGTGAGAGAGACCTATGAGCAGATCTGGGTCGAAGGGTTTATCACAGTCGGGACGTCGAATGCCGTGCGAGCAGGGGAAGCGATTGCGCCGGGGCCGTTCAGCAACAACTGTACCCATCCTGGCACGATCAATTTGATTCTCGTCACCAACGCGCGTCTGTCTGCTTCGGCTATGGTCGGGATGGTGCAGGTGGCGACCGAAGCCAAGACGGCTGTCCTGTTACATGCCAAGGTGAAGAGTTGGACTGGCCGCCCGGGGGCAACTGGAACGGGAACAGATGCGGTTGTAGTTGTAAGTGGAGATGGGCCGCCTCAGCGGTATAGCGGGACCCATACGATTCTCGGTGAACTCGTTGGACGGGTGATTGGGACGGCAGTTGCAGAGGGGCTTGGCCGGTATGTGCGGTGGCAGGCTCGTAATACACCGGGCACCCTAGGGAAGAAGCTATGACGATTTCCTGTAGATCAACCAAAGCTCTTGCCATTCTCGGAACCGGCTCCGATGTCGGGAAGAGCCTCATTGTTGCCGGGCTCTGTCGGCTCTTGTCTCGAAAAGGTGTGCGTGTCGCGCCGTTCAAAGCGCAGAACATGGCGTTGAATTCCTTCGTGACGCTCGATGGCGGAGAGATCGGCCGAGCACAGGCGCTGCAAGCTCAGGCCTGCGGGATCGAGCCGACAGTGGACATAAACCCGATTCTGTTGAAGCCAGAATCTGACTCGCGATCTCAGGTGGTCGTGAAGGGAAAGGTCTACGAGGCATTGGATGCGCTTGCATACTTTGAGCGGAAAGAGACACTCTTCAACATTGTTCGAGACTGTTATGTACGACTGGCCACCGAGTATGAGTGTGTCGTGATCGAAGGGGCTGGGAGTGCTGCGGAGATCAATCTTCGGGACCGGGACATCGTGAATTGGCCAGTTGTCGAGTTGGCCGACGCGTCAGTCCTGTTGGTGGCAGATATCGATCGGGGCGGAGTCTTCGCACAGATCATCGGGACGCTCGACTTGTTGTCGCCGCATGAGCGCCGACGTGTGCGCGGTGTGATCGTGAATAAGTTCCGTGGAGATCTTCGGCTGTTTGAGGATGGTGTCCGTATACTTGAGGCCCGTACAGGCTTGCCAGTTTTGGGAGTCGTCCCCTATCTGCGTGACCTTCGGTTAGATCAAGAGGATAGCCTGGATCTCGCTCATTCACGATCGGTTCAGTTTAAGCCGGATCTTACAAACGTGGCAGTGGTCTTGCTTCCTCGTATGAGTAACTTCACAGATTTCAATGTGCTGGCTGCTGAGAAGGATGTGGCGCTCCGGTTTGCTGATTCCCCGGATGATCTCAGAGGAGCCGACGTGGTGATTCTTCCTGGGAGCAAGAGTACGCTCGAAGACCTCGAGTATCTTGTAACTTCAGGATTCCCTGGTGCCGTGGAGTCGCATGTGCAAAGGGGAGGTGAGCTGATTGGGATCTGTGGGGGTTACCAGATGCTTGGACAAGAGATCGCCGATCCCAAGGGGCTAGAGCGCGGAGGGACGTCATTAGGATTAGGGTTTCTTGATGTGGCGACTGAGCTCGATGCGCCAAAGATCTGTCGACAAGTTCGCGCCACATCGCTGCTTCGTAATATGGAACAGTATGCACCAGTCCGAGGTTATGAAATCCACATGGGACGCACGAGTCGTGGAACTGCCAAGCCGTGTTTTCGCATTGAAGCATCTGAAACCTGGGAAGGCGACGCGACGGGTGATGAAGGGGCTGCAAGTGAGAACGGTCGTGTCTGGGGGACCAGCATCCATGGCCTATTTGATCAGGCAGGGTTCCGCAGGAGCTGGCTGAACCGTGTGCGTGGCCGGAAGGGACTTCCATCCATTTCGCTCTGTGAGTCTGAACTTGTCACAACACAACTGGGCGCTCAACTGGATCGCTGGGCTGACCACCTGGAAAAGTATCTGAGCATGGGTTTGATCTATTCTGTATGTGAAGGTCGATGAAGTTCCCTGCAGCAAGCTTCGGGGAGCTCATTCTCCAGAGGCGGAAGATTTCCAGCTTGTTACACCAGGCCAGAACGATCTGCCGGCGGGCTGAGCGCCTGTGTG
>CXWL01003668.1_pt2 | contig 19025 bp, 29 predicted proteins | sample 590931 | NCBI WGS metagenome assembly CXWL01 (sample SAMEA3498368, study PRJEB10139) | groundwater metagenome | biome: water well; material: biofilm material | place: Germany | collected 2015-04-27 | reverse complement strand
AAGGTTGTGATCCCAACCTCGCCAGCGCGCTGGCACGTAACCAGTCTTGGAGTTTGCCGATTAACTTGCCAGAACCCGATACCTTGATGTCACCGCTTTTTACCGCATCGCGGAACTGCCGCTGGCAAATCCAGACTTCCGTCATCGTTTTGAGCGGGCATTTGATCATGACATCGACCTCGTAACCGGGGTCGGTGAGGCACAAGTCCACCTCGCCACTTTTGCTGACCAGCCACCAGTCGCGCTTGCCACGGGGCGCATCCGGGTATTCGAATTGCACCACCATGAGGTTGCTTGGAAAAATCGCTGGATCGACCGTGCGGCGCATATCCCACATCAGTAGCCCCGCATCCAAATCTCCCTCGTGCAGACTGGAGGGCATCCAGCGATGACCCCATGCGCCCAGCATTTCCACGACAGGACGCAGCAGCTGCCCGGCTGCCGTGAGCGTATAGGTGTAATTTCCCTTGCTGCCGGTGATGGCGACCACACCCGCTTGTGCCAGCCGTTTGAGTCGATCAGACAGCAAGGTCGGCGACATCAACGGCACACCTTTCTTGATTTCGTTGAAGCGCGTACTGCCCGCAATCAGTTCGCGCACCACGATCAATGTCCACCGCTCGCACAACAATTGCGCCGCTTGCGCCAAAGGGCAAAACTGTCCGTAAGAAAACATTCCACTCTCCTCCCGTTAAAAATTATGATGTGCTTGAACGCTACAGATATTGTACTTCCCGACCACAGGGAGCGGTGCTATCTTGCAGCCGTTTCATTTGCAAACTATACATTTACAAATCGGGAGAAAATCATGAGCCAATCACTTTACGAACGCTTGGGTGCTACTGAGGGTATCACCAGAATATCGAGCGATGTCATCGACAACCATCTCGCCAACAAAACCATCGCCACACGCTTTGCCAATAGCGATGTCGCAAAAATCAAGAACGCCGCTGCCACCTTTTTTATTACCGCCACAGGCGGACCGGGTGTTTACAAGGGAAAAGACATGCTGGCGGCACACAAAGGCATGAACATTTCCGCTGCCGAATTCATGGCGGTGCTGGATGATGGTTTGGCTGCGCTACAAAAAAATAATGTTGGCCAGCGCGAGCAGGAAGAAGTGCTGTTTGCGCTGTACAGCATGCGCTCGCAAATCGTGCTGGTTTAAGTTCCATCAATGACTCATCTTGTGCGCATCACTTTTGGGGCTTAAGAAACTTCAGCGTCATCGCCGCCATCACTAATGAACATAGCGCAGCTATCGCGGCAATACATTGCAAAGCGCGGGTAAACGCTTCGCCTGCCTTGGCAATCGCTTGCGATTTGATCGGTTCGGCAAGCGGCTGCATCGCGTTCACGGCATCGTTGAATGAGAGTTTGGCGTGCGCCACCACCTCCGCTGACATGCCTTCTGGAAACGCATCGGCAATGAGGTAGCGATACAGCATGATGCCTAGGCTGCCGAGTATGGCGATGCCCAACGCGCCGCCCAACTCACCGCAAGTTTCCGACATCGCTGCTGCCGAACCTGCACGTTCTGGCGGCGCGCTGCCGATTATCATTTCTGTCGCCACGGTGAAGATGGGTGCCATTGCCAACGAGAAAATGCTGGAGCCGATGACGATGATGGCTAAATCATGTGTGCCGCCCAACTGGGTCAAGATGGCGAAACCGACTGCGCCGATGACCAGTCCTGTCGTCATCAATTTGATAGGCGTAAATCGCTGCACAAGGTTCGGTGCAGCCATTGAGCCAAACACAAAGCCCAGCATCCATGGCAATGTCCACAAGCCCGCGATGAGTGGCGTGAGGTGCAATACCAGTTGCAGATATTGTGCGAGATGTACGAACAGCCCGAACAGAATAAAACCGCTCAAGGTGTAAATCACCAGTGCGACATTGAAATGCGGATTCTGGAATAGCCGTAAATCCATCAACGGGTAAGTCAGATTTTTTTGGCGGCGAACAAAAATTGTCGCCACCATTAGTCCAAATAAAACAATCAGCGTTGCACTCAATGAAATACCGTAAGCCGCGCTCTGCTTGAGCCCGTAGATGATGCTTAGAATCGAGATAAGCGAAAGCAACGCACTCCAGTGATCAACACGACCCGCATTTTCGTCACGATATTCAGGCAACAATTTTGGCGCAGTGAACAGCAGTAAAACCATCACAGGCAAGCTCACTAAAAACACCGAACCCCACCAAAATTTCTCCAACAAAATTCCACCCACCAACGGACCGATTGCACCGCCTAGCGAGAAGCTCACGATCCAAATACTAATCGCACGGGTGCGCTCAATTTCATCGTGAAACATATTGCGTATCAACGAAAGGGTTGAAGGCGCGAGCGTTGCGCCCGCAATGCCGAGACAAGCGCGTGCCAAAATCAGCATGTTGGGCGTGTTGGCAAACGCGGCGAAAATGGAAGCCAAGCCAAACACCACCGCGCCTATCATCAATAACTTGCGCCGCCCGAAACGGTCACCCAAATTGCCCATCGTAATGAGCGAACCTGCCACAAAAAATCCGTAGATGTCCACAATCCACAACAACTGTGTGCTGGTGGGATGCAGGTCGGCGATGATGGACGGGATGGCGAGATTCAACACCGTTAAATCCATCGAATAAAGCAGGCACGGCAAGGCGATGATGGCGAGACCGATCCATTCGCGGCGGGTGGCTTTGGGTGGCGGTACGGGTGAGATTGGCTTCATTAGATTAGATTTATTAGGAATGGATTTTTTTATCGCTACTCAATCTGCTGATAAAAGCCAAAGTCTGCGCGGCGGGAGCATCGCGGTAACGCATAACGGGAATGAGTGTGCTGTGCATGGTGGACTCCTGCGTTAATGAATGATGGTTGGTGCAGTTTTGTAGGGCGAGTCACACCCGCCGTTACATGCCATTCCGAAATTGGCGGGTGTAACCCGCCCTACGTTACTAATCATTTTTGCTCTGCTCCATCCATCGCATTGATGCGGCTTGACCGACAGATTAAACCGCTTGCGTCCACGGATTGTAATTGCCGATGCTCCACANNCTCCACCGTGAGGTAAGTGGATTGCGTCTCGAAGCCACCCACCTCATCGGGCTGTTTAATCAGTTGGGCGTAGTCACCCGTCTTGCTCGTGGAAGCCAACATCACCATGCCGCCGCCGAATTTTAATTCGGCATGGGCGATTGTGCCGTCGGGGTTGGCAAACACTTGGTGGCGCGCAAAGCCGAAAACTTGGCATAACCAGTCAATCGCGGCGGGAGCATCGCGGTAGCGCATAACGGGAATGAGTGTGCTGTGCATGATGGACTCCTTCGTTAATGAATGATGGTTGGTGTAGGGCGGGTCACACCCGCCGTTACATTCCATTCCGAAATTGGCGGGTGTGACCCGCCCTACGTTACTTGATGGCACACCGCTTCGATATTGTAACCATCCGGGTCAAGCACAAATGCGCCGTAGTAATTGGGATGATATTGCGGACGCAATCCTGGCGCGCCGTTGTCGCGTCCGCCTGCTGCCAGTGCAGCGCGATAAAAGGCATCGGCTGCGGCACGGTTAGCGGCGGAAAAGGCAATGTGCGTCAGCGGCATGGGCGTGCCTGAGCGTATCCAAAAATCGGGAATGTAACCCGTGTTAAATCCCGCGCCAGATGCACCTTCCATCATCAATTTGTAACCCAATGGCGCAAGCGCGGCGAGATAAAACTGCTTGCTCTTTGCGTAGTCAGAAACGTTGATGCCAATGTGATCGATCATGTTGCCCTCTGTTGCCTAATTGTTACTGAATGAATCCGCCACTCGTGTCCAGCATGAAAGCCACTGCCGCCGCAAACGCCGTTATGGTGCGGACGTGATTCCAGAATGTCCACTTATTGAGGTAGTTTTTCCAAATCAGGGCTGCATCGGAATGGTTAATATCAACTGCCGCGAGTGCGTTATTCAGCGGCACATTGCACACCGCCGTTACACCGATATTGCCCAATAAATAAAGCGTGCTGCCCGCCAAAATGTATCCTCTACCGTAACCATCGTTAAGCCACAACACCACTGCAACATCCATCGCGCAAAGCAAGCCCGTCCCCATGAATGCCAATAAAAATAGCGGGTTCAACACGGTGATATTCACCGCCTGCATTGCCGCGATACCTTTGACGGGCGAAATCTGCGCGAAGGCACGCATCACAAAATTTGAAAATGCAAAGAAGATTCCCGCCATTAGTCCACAGCCCAATGCGGCAGCAAATGAAAGCGCAAAAATTAAATTGTGTGCGTCGGTCATGTTGATCCTTTGGGTTTGCCTACTGTGCGATTTGCTTTTTTAGTGTCCCTCAGGAAAACGATCCGCGACGAGATTCAAACAGATGTTGTGTTCAAGGTAGGCTTTTGCGCCAGCCAGCACCAATGCGAATCCCTCCGTGGTATCGAGAGTTTGTTTGACCACTTCATCGGCATCTCCGCCAAAGCCAGAATTGGTGATGCTGACAAAAGTGGTGGTGTCGGAAGGTGATGTGAACAGCCACTCAACGGGTGTGAGCGTGCCGTAAGAGTCCCACTCGATCAGTATTCGTTTGTTTACTTCAATCGCCTTAACAGTGACCAACTCAAAATGATTGTACATCTCCCAATCCCAGCGAATTTGTTCACCCACTTGCAACCTACCGCTGCCTTTAGTGAACCAGAATTTGGACGTGATAGCAGGATTCACAAAAGCCTCAAAAACTTCGGTGACGGGTTTGCGTATCAGCATGGCGGTTGCGGCAATGGGGGCTGTTTTAATTTGCATGATGCTCTCCTTAATTTATAGCTCATCCGACTTTTACATGGGTTAAAGTCAGATTGGGCCAGTAGTTTGAAAATCAAGGCTTCTCATCAAGTGTTCACCGCAAAGCAAACTCGAGCATGGCGACAAGCGTGATTCCTGTTGCATGATAAGCACCCGTTACCATGCCGTAAAGCAATGGCCTAGGGGTGACTGGATTAACCGCATTGTTGAAAGAAATCGCGCCTGCATAGCCGATACCAACGATGAGGCCGAGTGAGACGGCATCGGTCAGATGGTCAATTTTCAGGAGATACACCAACATAGAGGTTGCGATGCTCACCACCAGACTGTTGACGAAGGGCGAGATGTAATAAATGGCAGGCCATTTATAATCTTTCTGCCTGTCAAAACCCAGTGCGAGGTCGTAATATCTGCCAAATAACGGGGTGAACCACAGCGCGCCCAAGATGAAATAGACCAAGGTCGCCAACAACACTGCCCACCAGTTCAACTCACCGACTATCGCAAACATTTCGTTCTCCAAAATTCTAAACAGGTGGAAACATGCTAGTTCAAAATGATCCCGCGATCTTGCAAAAACCCGCGCCGATTGACGCGGCTCAATCGTTGCCTATTCAGATACTCAATCCAATTCAAGCGGCCAAGTATTACAAGCTGCGACTGTATGAACCTTCGCCAAAATTGGCATCGCTGGTCGATAAATACTGGGTGATGCGTTGGGACTTGCTCGACCATGCACCGTTCACTTGCGAGGTTATTCCTTCCGCCTACACCAATCTCACCTTCATGCCCGGCGGCTCGCGCATCACCGGTGTCACCACTGGGAAATACCAATATGAACTCACGGGGAGCGGCATCATCTTCGGTGTCATGTTCCACCCCGGCGGACTGTATTCCTTTTACGGAAAGAGCTTGTCCGAATTGACCGACACTACCCTGCCTGCCGAGCAAATCTTCGCATGGGCGAATGACGCGTTAAATTCGGCGATGCTGCGTGAAGAATCTGACGATCACGGTGTCGCCCACATCGAATCTTTGCTGTTGCAACAGCTGCCCGCCGCAGATCCCAATATCCAATTGATTGGCAGCATTCTTGAAAGGGTGGAGCGGATGGAAACGCCTACCGTGACTGCGCTTTGCCAAGCATTGGGCTTGAACGAACGCCGTGTGCAGGAGCTATTGCGCGAGTATGTGGGCGTGGGCTTGAAATGGATAATGTTGCGTTCTCGCTTGCAGAGAGCAGCCCAGTTCGCGGCGACATACCATACCAGCAACTGGGCCGAGATCGCATCAGAGCTAGGATATGGCGACCAGTCGCATTTCATCAACGACTTCAAACGACTCATCGGCAAGACCCCCGCACAATATGAAAAGGACATTCATCTGCCAAGTTGAGTGGTTAGAAGCCTGAGTTGAAAAAACAGCGGGTACATCTAAGGAAGCACTGATTTAATCAGTCATTGCGAGGAGCGTAGCGACGCGGCAATCCAGAATTTTCAAGCCAATCAACGGACTGGATTGCCACGCTTCGCTCGCAATGACGGAGATTATGAATAAATCAGTGTTTCCCTAAGTACCCGCTGAGTTCCAAAGCAAGCATTTATGACTCAGTTGCAAGCTGGGTTTTCAATCAATGCTAGTTCTTGATATTTGCCAACATCCCCAGCCCCAACCCTTCTAACGCTTGACGTTGAACAGGTGCGGTATCGGCATTGATTGCATCCGAACCGAATGCCTGACCAACCACCACACGATCAGGACGCTGCCCTTTAGGGGTAACAACTAGCTTCGCCATAGCCGCCGCAACATCATGCGGATTAGGTGCATTCGCGGCAGCAAACATGCCCATGAAAGTCTCGAACATCTTGCCGGGTATTGCACCAATCTCGCCATACGCTGAACCGCGTGCAGCATCGGCAGGTTGTTGCATAGCCGCGTACATATTGGTGGGATATGCGCTCGGTTGTACCAACACAACGTCGATACCGAGTTGCGACAATTCATAACGATAACTGTCCGTCATCGCCTCAACTGCAAATTTCGATGCGCCATAGAGTCCGAAGAACGGAAATGTCACGCGCCCCAGGATAGAGCCAGTATTGATGATTAAACCATCGCCTTGTTTGCGCAATGTTGGCAATACCGCGCGTAGCACGCGTTGAATACCGAATACATTGACCTCAAATACATCGCGTAATTGTTCAGGTGTAAAAGTTTCTGACACGCCTGCTGAAGCAATCCCCGCGTTGTTAATTACCACGTCCAGCTTGCCGCCCGATTTCGCCAGCACTGCCGCAATCGCAGCGTTGACACTAGGGTCACTGGTTACATCAAGCGCAACAGGTTCGATACCTTTGCTGCGTAGTGCGTCTGCAACGGCGAGGTTGCGCCCTGCTACCTCGCGAACCCCTGCAAATACTTTATGACCAGCAGCGGTCAGTGTTTCTGCGGTGTCGCGCCCAAAGCCGCTGGATGCGCCTGTGATGAGAATAATTTTTTGCATGATGATGTTCTTTCTGTAAGAGAGGTTGTGTAAGGATAATAATTGGTGCTTGATTACTTTTTCATGCCATCAGGGGTGTCATCAAACTTGTCTGACTGGTTGATGAAAAATATGCATTCATTGGATGAAATGCATTTTGTAACGTGACGCTCGCCACCCTTTTGTGACCAATATGAGCCAACCGGTAGCGGCACATCCACGCTACCAGGTATGCCATTTACACCAACGCCAGAAATCACCACTGCCCAGTATTCATCGGTGTGAATGTGAATATCGCTGACAAAACCAGCGGGCATTTTGATGAACGTGCCATGTGCGCCATGCTGCAAATCTCCATGCGCAGGCGCAGCCTGCAACGTCCCTATTCCGTTTGTGTTGCGCAAGCCAGTGTCAAAGTATTTAAGCTGAGTAACGGGAATATTGACCGAAGGTGAACTCTCAGACATGTCATGGGTAGCTGCGATTGCTGTGGCTGAAATACCTATTACCGCAGCCGCAATCATCAGCTTGAGTTTAGTGTTTGTCATAGCAAATTTCCTTAAAGTTGGTTGATTATTTTTTCCACTGAGCCGCTGAAAAGGCTTCGTCCAATGGTGTGGCGGCGATGTGATTCATGTAATTGCTCATCGTTTTCAGACCGATTCCTGTGATGACATCCAGTAGAGATTGCGAGTTATATCCAGCCGCATAAAAATTCGCACGAGTGGTTTCACATTCCACGTAGCCACGCTTGTCCACTAAATGCTGGGTGAATTTGCGCAATGCCTCCAACTTGGTATCAGCGATGACTGTGCTATCACGCATGGCATTTGTAACCGACGCAGGTACACCCGTCATCTCAGCAATAACCGAATGTGCGGCAACACAATAGGTGCAGCCGTTGGTTACGCTGGTACTAATTAGCACGACCTGTTGCTCAACAGGTGTCAGCGATGAGTTAGTAAATGCTTCAGATGTTGCCAAATAAGCTTGCAACATAGCGGGTGAAGTTGCCATCACTCGAAACAAGTTAGGTGTCATGCCAAATTTTTGCTGTACCTGTACCAACAATGCGCGGGATGCTTCTGGCGCGCACTCGGCAGTGTGTAGGGGGAAATCAGATTTCATGGAATCGCACTTCATGGTTACATCTCCTTATTTAACTACCTACTAAAAGGTAGTTTATTGAGCTAAAAAAAGAGGTCAGCCCTTCCTCGTTAAACTTTTAATCGATACACTCATTTATCAAAATTATTTAATTTGTTACCGACAAATACCCAGCCGCTTTCAATTCTAGCGCACCATCCCCCTCTAAAATCCAATTCCGCAGGTGTTCTGCGTTGTGTGAAAAATGCGAATCAGCGGATAATAGAAATCGCAATAACCTACTTTGATAATGCGCATTGTTAATAGTCATTACAGACGGATAATTTAGTATCTTTTCACTCAGTCTCGCCGTTGCTGATGTAAGCGAAATCAATTCACTCGTACATTCTGACAAGGTTTGTAGGAGGACAAATAGTGGCGCGAAATAGATGCCTAGCATCGAAATTTTTTCGCCAATAAATGCATGACTCCCGCCAGCCTCAACGACACGATTCAATCGTTTACCAATGCGTTTCTGTACAGCATCAAATTCCTGCTCGGTTTTCGCACTCATATAAGTGCGAACATCATCATGGATACGATCAATTGCCGCACACAGGGAGCGCATCGTGGCTCGCTCCAAAATTTCTTGCGGCAAGTAACGGCTGCCGCATGAATCATTCAGATACTCAAGAATGACACTTGATTCAAAGATAATGCGATGACCGACTGCCAGAATTGGAATTTTCCCTATCGGCGTTAACTCTGCCATCCATGATGCGGCGACGGTGAAATCAACTTCTGTTCGTTCATGTGCAATACCTGCATCAGCCAATAAAATCTGCACTCTCTGGCAATAAGGACAAATCTTATTCGCGTACAAACGCAATTCGTTCTGCTCCAATTTGTCTTCGTTACAAGTCATATTCGTCTTTAACTTACATTAGCAGTTTGGCGAGCGTACTGGGAGCTATTTTTGAACCACTAATTGCTTTAATTTGGCAGACAACTCGTTAGCATCTACGTGCTGGGTACGAAATACTTCCTTGCCTTTATTAAGCAAGATTAACGTTGGAATATCCTTCACGTTGTAATCAAGAAACACATTATTAGTGCTGTCGATTGCCAAGGAATGTTGGACATTAAATTTTTTCTTGTATTCGACGACATCCTTATCCTCTGTCCATAGCCGCGAAACCACACCGACCCAATTGACTTGTGGATACTGCGCAGCCAATTTATTCACTTGTTTTTGCGAGCCAACACAGCTTTTACTTACAGCAGGGCGAGAATCTTTTAAGTACCAGTCGCACCAAGTTGCAACAAAAAATAATGCAGTAGGTTTCTCAGCGATACTAGCCAAGTCTATTGGTGGTGCAGTGCTTGCTGATTGAGCCTGTGCTGTATTTAATGTATGACCTGCTGCGACTAACTTGATGAACTTATCAAGATCGGTTGCCTCCTCATATCCTGCATAAACCACACTCGAATTTTTATCTAACAGCACATGGTACGGTGTGCCGATCAGATTAAATGCCTTGGCTAATGCGCCCGACTTATCAATAGCTATAGGCATACTTAATCCAAATTTCTTCTGAATTGCCGCCACAGATTTTAGATCATCATTGATACCCAAATTGACCGCAATGACCTGAACTTTATCCCCATACTTTTTATAGGTCTGCTGTAAATGCGGCATCTGTTTTAGACATGAACGACACCAAGATGCCCAGAATTTTAGGTACACCGACTTATTGCCTTTGTATTGGTTCAGCGTGACAGTCTGCCCAGATACTAAAGTGATAGGTAGGTCGAGTATCTTTTGATCTATAACCATTTGCTGATTTACTTCCGCTGCCTGTGCAAAACTGAACAGTGTTAAAAGCATCAAAATTGGATAAGAAAACAACTTGAGCATACTAATCTCCTTTACCTACTAATAGGTTGACCTCTAGGCTAAAAAAAGAGGTTAGCCCTTCCTCGTTAAACTTTTAATTAACAACGACACAGTTCGATCAAAGGTTTCGTGATCACCTGTGGCACGCGCAATCAACAACGCTCCTTCTAGCGCGGCTAAAAGCACGCGGGCGTGGTCTGCCGCTGTGCTGGTCAACACAAATAATTTTTGTGATTTTCCTTCTGCCAGCACCTCAGCCAACCACTCTGTGTTGAGATCAAAAAAATGTTTAAGACCAGGCAACATTGCCTTGTCCAAGGTAAGCGAATCAGATGCCATCATTCCACCCAAACACATACATTTAGCCTGTAGTGAGCTTTGAAAGAGACTGCAATACGCGTTTAGTTTTGCATCGGCCTTCACGGGCAATGCGCTGATGCGCAGAAGTTCGTTATTCAGTTGAGCCGAATATGTTTCGAGGAGAGCGACACCTAATTCTGCTTTTGTCGCAAAGTGATGATGCAAGCTGGCTTTGCGTATGCCGACCTCTTCAGCAATATCGGCATAACTGAAGTCATTAAATCCGCGCTGCTGAACCAGCTTTTGCGCGACGGCGAGGATGTGTTCTTTGGTGTCCATGTGAGAACTATAGCCTACCTATTGATAGGTTGTCAAAGTTATTTATGAAATAAATCAATCGTGATTGATGTCGCCGCGCTCAATACTGCTTTAGGCGAGGATGTGAATGGGACGATTTTTGGCATACGCACGGTTGACTGCGCAAACTCTGGCTATCGTTTCAGGAGATGACGACAGGATGACAAACATCAATGACTGCCAATAAATAGCGGTCGAGTAACCGCTCAACATTCGTTCACGTATGCGTGCGAAGTCATCAGTAAATTTTTTACGGCGGTGATGTTGAAACACCGTCACCACGGTATCGGGAGGTATGGATTTGATCAGGCTATCAAGGTCGGCATATCGAACGTGCTTGTCTGTTGAGCTGCGCTCTGGCTCGAAACCTTTATCTGGGTCAAGGAAGATAACTTGCTGATTCTCGATTGTGAGGTCTGAAAAAAACGAGGGTGACGCGCTATCGTTTAGATGCGCCTCAGGATGGAAACTTACTTGGTAGTTAGCACCCGTGGCAGTAGGCAATTCCAACAGCAACTCAGGGTTTCGGTTGGTGCGTAATTTCTTGCAAAGTTCAATTACTTCGGGACTCGCAGGGAATAGCTCTGGTGCAGTTTTTCCTTCTGAACTGTCATCATCAGGAGATATTGACCATGCGATTTTTAGTTGGCTATAGCCCAGAGCTTGAACAAGAAAGTGGTGATAGTCCCACTTGAAACTGTCTTTTGAGTCGCCGAGATATTGGAGTTTCATATTACATGGTTGCCTAATAGTTACGCTCGAAACAATTGTATTGTCACGCACGGTAATCCCACAATTTTAACAATCGGCAGAAGTGGAGACGTGTAACGCCAGCTTCTAGGCCGAGATTGCATCAGAACTTGAAAGAAGCACTGATTTAATCGCTTTTCGTCATTGCGAGCGTAGCGAAGCAATCCAAAAAAAATAAACTCTGAATCGCCACGTCGCTATGCTCCTCGCGATGACGGAATAAATCAGCGTCTCCTTAAGCATGACTGATCGCAACGCAATCAACACCCGCTCACATCTTTTTTGCGTATTCAACCAGTTGCTCCAACGCCTTACCCCACCCTTCTTCAAAGCCCATCGCCTCGTGCTGCTGGCAGCCTGCTTCGTCGGCATGAATCACTGTGGCGGTGTAGCGCGTACCGCTACCGTGCGACGCAAGTTCTATCGTGGCGGTGAAGAAAAATTGTGCCTGTTCATCGCCGCAGGTGGTGCTTAATACATTAGGACGAAAGCCCGGCAACAGCGCGCTGGTCCAAGTGAGCCGTTCATTGGGGATGACTTCAAGGTAGCAACCTGTGCCTGGGAATAATTTCCCCTCAGGCGATTGCATCGTGGTGCGGAAAATACCGCCTGGGCGCAGATCGATTTCGCATTCGACAGTCTTCCAAGGCAAAGGGCAAAACCACGGCATGAGGTGGTTGGGTTCTGTCCAGGCGCGCCACACCAATTCTTTCGGCACATCGACGATGCGCTCAAAAGTGAGGTCAAGTTTTAAGTTGGGTTGATAGGTTGGGTTCATGGTTTTCTCCTTTTAGTTGGTAAAAATTGTAGGGCGGGGCACACCCGCCGTTACCTGTCTTGCCTAAACTGGCGGGTGTGACCCGCCCTACATCACTGATTAAATTTGTCATTGCGAGCGCAGCGAAGCAATCCAGAGATTTTACTCATCGCAACTTGCACACTGGATTGCTTCGGCAAGCCTGGTGAAACAACTAGCCATCTCACTAAGGCAGCAGCTGCCAAGTGATTGGTTATCGCAATGACGGAATAAATTATGCTTCCTAAACTCTCAAAATTTTCTCCATCGTCTTCCCCTTTGCCAATTCATCGACCAATTTATCGAGATAGCGAATTTCTCGCATCAATGGCTCTTGAATGTCCTCTATGCGCACACCGCAAATTAAACCTTTGATCAAGGTTCGTGAAGGATTAAGCTTGGGTGCTTCGCTGAAGAAGGTTGCAAAGTCTGTTTGCTTTTTCAATTGCTCCTCCAACGCGTGTTGGCTGTAGCCAGTCAGCCAGCAAATAAGCGCATCAACTTCTGATTTTTTACGCCCCTTCTTTTCTGCTTTTGCGACATAGAGCGGATAGACACTTGCGAAGCTCATCGTATAAATTCGATGTTTGGTTGTCGTACTCATCACGCTCATCTCGTGGTGTTATTTACAATTTACTTTGGCAATTGAACATCCACTGCGTGCCAAATTTATCTGTGAGGCTGCCGAAATAATCGCCCCAGAACATCTCGGTCAATGGCATTTCCACCTTGCCACCTTCCGACAGTAATTTGAACAGTCGATTGGTTTCGGTGCGCGTGTCGGGTTCAAGATTGATATACACATTGTTGCCTTGGTTAAGTTTGAAGCCCATGGAGTCCGGTGCATCCGTTCCCATCAACACATGCCCGCCCAAAATTGGCAACGCGACGTGCATCACCAAATTTTTATCCGCTTCATTCATCGGCGGTTGCGCAGGATCGGGCGGCACATCTCTCATCCGCGCGATGGGTGCGGAAAACTCCGTACCAAAAACGGATTTATAAAAGTTAAACGCGGCCTCGGTTGAGCGAGGGAAGTTCAGATAGGTGCTAACTTTTGCCATTTTGTGTTCCTCCTGTTGCAAAAAATTCTGATTGATTCCGCCGTTCGTGGTGAGCTTGTCGAATCATGTGCGGTGAAATCAAACCTCTCACCCTTCGACAAGCTCAGGGCGAACGGGTTTGTTTAGCTTTTGCAGCTGCTTTTGCCACATTTTCCTTCACCCTGAATTTTGTAATTTGGCTTATCAAATTGTATGGAATGGGTTTATCAAACGGAAACTGCACCGAACCTTTTGCACCTTTGTAAACAGATAGCTCACGGGCAAATTGCGCGATACCCGATGAGGTTGGGTAAAGGCCAATATGGTGTTTGGCGGCGGCGAAATAAACCAGATTACCTTGCTGTGCAAAACACGGCATTGCATAACTGATTTTCTCCACGGCATCGGGTGCTGCTTTGCGGATGGTCGCCCGTATTTTTTGCAAAATCTCCTGAATATCGGGCGCGCAAGCTGCGATGTATTCATCGATGTTTTTGGGCGTTTCTGATTTAGCTTTCATCATCACTCCTTCCATCCTGTTGCAATCAGTTTAGCGGCCAGCTCTTGCATAACTCACCGTCAACATTTCCCATTGATGCCCGTCCGGCTCGTTCCAATACACGTTGCCATAGTGCGGATCAACTCGCATATCCACCACCCCGCCTAGCGTGCTGCGATATTTGATGCCAGCCGCTTTAATACGCTCAAGAATGGCATCAAAGTCTTGCGGACTAACGCGGAAGCAGAAGTGGTAAATGGGAAATTGCTCGTCGGTATCTTGAAAATCAAGCGTCAATCCATCATTCACGTAAACAGGAGAAAATTGACCAACACTAGTTGCAGCCCAAGGAACATTGAGCAACTCTGCCAATAGCTTTGCTGAGGTAATTTGGTTGTGCGATGGCACGATGGTGTGATCAAGATGTATGGCCATGTTCGACTTCCTGATTTCTTCGTCAATCGCAGTGCGAATCACTCGCAAATTTCTTTCAATTTTGCCAAGGCTTTTGGCCAAGCCTCGTTCAGGTAGTCAGCCCACTCGGCGGGCACGCCACTGATGTCCACTTGCAAGGTGGTGATGCCGTTTGACTCGCTGAAGGTGTAGTTCTCGAACGCGTCATGCCATTGGCGCGGCGTGTTCGGCACACCTTCATACACCATGGACAGCATTTCGATGGAAACAAATTCGGCTGGTGTGTTCTCGGCGATGCGCGCACTCATGCCCGATCCCTTTCCATCACCGAATAAAATTTGCGAACCTTTATCCCACGATCCTTGGTAACACGAGCCTTCGGCAAACGCTAAAGTCCACTCGCGGTAGGTTTTGTCGGCAAGCATGAGTTGATGCACCCGTGCTTTGGGTGCTTGGATGTCGATGGAAAAATGTAGTGCTTGCATGATGATCTCCTTGCTTAAGAAAATGGTCTATTAGCCCTAGAACTCGTCATTCCCGCGCAGGCGGGAATCCAGTTGATTGAAAAATCCCCGCGTAGCGGGTCAACACCAAGGTCTTGTCCGTTTCCCCCAGCCAAATCACCTGAGGACAAGCGCGGAATATATGTTTTACTGGATTCCCGCCTGCGCGGGAATGACGGCTCAAATAATATCGGTTTAACGGGCTATCTAAAAACTCAGCCTTGTGCAGCACGCTCCAGATCAGCGATGACAATCTTGCCCATCTTCATCATCGCTTGCATCACACGCCCTGCCTTGGCTGGATCAGAATCGTTCATCAACTCCATCAATCGCTTCGGCACTATTTGCCAGGTCACGCCGAATTTATCGGTGAGCCAGGCACACTGCATCTGCTTACCGCCCGCCGATAATTTATCCCAGTAATAATCCACTTCCGCCTGATCTTCGCAATCCACTACGAAAGAAATCGCGGGGGTGAACTGAAACATCGGCCCCACATTCAGTGCCACAAACTTCTGCCCAAACAATTCAAAGTTGGCGGTCATCACCGTGCCATCTGGCATGGGCGTGTTTTTGCCGTAGCGAGTGATGCTGATGACTTTTGCATCCTTGAAAATGCCGAGGTAAAAATTCATCGCCTCTTCCGCTTCGTAGGCAAAGGTTAAAAACGGGGTGATTTTTTGCATGATGTTCTCCTTGTTTATTAGTTGTGTTTTCGGGTGTAGAGATAACCACCCAACCAAGCATAGGGCAGTGACAGTGCGATGAGTGACAGTGGATACCACACATGTCCCAAGTCCCACATGGCAATCGCCCCTAGGCTCGATAACACCACGCCGACCCCGCCCAGAATCAAGGCGTGTAGCATTGGGTTGGCTGGTGCTAACCGTGCAGTTAAGTAACATCCTAATATGGAAAAAATCGCGCGGTAACCCGATGCCAACAATAGTCCAGAATCGGTCAAAGGCTCGCCGCGCTTAGGCATCCAGCCCATAGCCTCAAACAAAATATCCATGCCTGTGTGGGTAATGAAAATAAAAATCAGTCCTGCCAATACCGCCAAAACGCTGCGCTTCATGTTGCACTCCTTGGCTAATGTTATTGACGTTCCACCAAGGTCTTCAGCCCAAGCAGTCCCACTTCAAAATCTTTTCCTATCATCAGATCCATATCCATAAACATGCCCATCACTTTCACCATGAGCTTTTGTTTATCGTCCAGACTCCAAGTCATTTGAGTTGAGTCACCAGCAACAGTCAGCGTGAATGCCACCTTGTTGTGTCCCTCAAAAGGCTCGATCATGTGCAGGTCGAATTCAATTTTGTTCGGCGGTGTCGTTCCCGTAATGGTGATGTCGCCTCTGCCGACTTCCTTGTTACCCTCCCACGCATAAGCCGCACCCACGCCTTGATCACTGCCGCTATACGTTTTTTTCATCGCGGGGTCTTTGTTGTAGGGTGTCCAATCATTCCACGCATGGAAATCGTTGATAAGCGGGAAGATTTTTTCGGGGGGAGCTTTGATCGTAATGCTGCGCTCGACGTGAAAATTATCTGGTTTAGTTGAGGCGTAAATCACAATGGCAGCGATGACGACAACGATGGCGATGATGATTTTGACAAGCATGATGTTTCTCCTTTTAGTTAATAAATTGCAGTGCGATAGCCAAACGATCAAAGGTGCTATTCCAGCCCTCATCATGTCCTGCTTGTTCAACTGAAGATTGGAAAGGGGTTTGTCGTAATGTCATGGTGGTTCGGTCTTGAGCTTCCGCAAAAGTGACGATCACCAACGTTTCCATACCGCGCTCGCCCGTTTCTTCCCAAGCGAAAGTGAATACCAATCGTTCATGTTTGAGCACTTCGCGGAACTCCCCACCATGCCAAAGCAAATCGCCCGTTTCAGTAGAACGTAAACAATTGCGCCAACGCCCGCCCACACGGGCATCCCATGCCACTTCTATCGCGGGATGATGGGTTGGCCCCCACCAATTCAGCGCATGTTTGGGGTCAGTCCACGCTTGCCAAACCAAGGCACGTGGCGCATCAAAAGTGCGTGTGATCGTGAGTGTCGAAGTGTCGTCAGTAGCGGTATTCATAAACCCCCCTCACTTGATAAGCATGGCGGCAAGGCGTTGCAAACTATCTTCCCAGCCTTGGCGATAGCCTGCCTGTGTGGCGGCTTCACGCTGTGCGGCTGAGATAAAACGGGTATGCAAGGTCAACGTGGTTTGACGATTGCGCTCTGCAAATGTCACCGTTACGCGTGAGTGCGGCGGCAACCCCGCACCGCAGGGATGCCCCTCGGCGATCTCGCCGTCATACACGATACGTTCGAACTCAACAATTTCGTGGAACATGCCGCGACAGGGATAACACACGCCATCGGGCGCGCACAGAGTTAAATCAAAAAGACCACCTGCGCGCAAATCCAGTGTGCAGGATTTTCCCGTAAAACCATTCGGCCCCCACCATTGCTCGATGTGTTTGGGATCAGTCCACGCTTGCCACACCAAAGCACGCGGCGCATCGAACACGCGGGAGAAAAATAATTCCGTATTTTTTGCAATGCTCATGTTCGTTCCCACTCATTTATTGATTACGTTTTACTTCGTAGTGCAGGCACACCACGCCCGACGCAAACAATTTGCTTTTCACTAACTTGAGTACGGTTCTGTCCTTGATATTTTTGAATAAGGGAATACCTTGCCCCAGCAAAATTGGATTGATAAATAACCAATACTCGTCGATGAGATTTTCTGCCATCAGCGCGTGAGTGGCGGAGGGGCTGCCAAACATCAGGATTTCGCTACCCATGCCTTGTTTTAGCTGGGTGATTTCGCCCGTTAAATTGCTGCTGATGATTTTTGTATTGGAATGATTTTTTTCTTCCAACGTTTTCGACAATACAATTTTCGTTGCAGTTTTGTACCAGCGCGAATGCTCAATGTCGTGGCGGCTAGGGTTGGGCTTATCTGCCGCTGTAGGCCAATACGCTTCCATCATTTGGTAGGTGACGCGCCCATACAACGCGGTGTCAGCTTGCCTAATCCGTTGCCCCACATACTCAAACAATTCTTCGTTAATGCTTACCCAATCCAACCCGCCATCGGCAGATGCCACAAATCCATCCAGTGACACGTGTACAAACGAAACGATTTTTCTCATGTTGCTCTCCACAAATAAATTTTTAAGTGGTCTGAAAAACACACCACATCATTTTTTCATAGTTGCATTTTTCTTCTCTTCAACTCCGGCTTGGGCTTGGAGTTTTTTAAGGTAGGTATCCAAGCGATCCAGTCGCTGCTCCCAGTGATGCCGATACTGCTCGATGAAAGCAGCCGCCTCCTGCAACGGTGCGGCATTGAGTTGGCAGGGCCGCCATTGCGCCTGACGGCCTTGCGTCACCAGCCCGGCGCGCTGTAATACCTTGAGATGTTTGGTGATGGCTGGCGCGCTCATTTCAAACGGCGCAGCAATTTCGGCAACCGAAGTTTCGCCCAAAGTAAGCCGTGCAAGGATGGCGCGACGCGTGGGATCGGCAAGTGCGGCAAAGGTGGTACTGAGTTGATCGGAGGGCATGTTGACAACCTCACCTTGTAATTAACCAGTTGGTAAATTACAACCGCCATCGAAGTTTGTCAAGGAAAAGAAGGCGGCGTTTTAATCGTGCCTAGGAGACACTAATTTAATCAGTGTTTTTCTGATAAAGCTGGGTAGTTAAGGGCGACGCGCGCGCGTTTTCGTACCACGAAACACTCGCCGTATACCCTTCCACAATTTCGGGATGAGCCAAATCAGCACCAGTATAAACAACACGATAAACACCAAAAACATTGCCGGGTGAGCCAGTGCCAGCCATCCGCCAAACAGCAATGTGACCTCTTCACCGAATGAAGCAGTAACGTTGCTCACGGGTTCCGGCGAGGTGTTGATGAGCGCGCGGCTACCCGCTTTGGTGAAATGTGTCGCACCTGCTAACGTGCCACCCAACAAGGCAACCAGCGTGGCCGTGAGAGGATCGTTGCTGTTGATCGCGCCCATCGCCAATAATGCGCCGGCGGGGATGCGAATAAAAGTATGGATGCTGTCCCACACGCTATCGACCAGCGGAAA
>CXWL01008805.1_pt1 | contig 19026 bp, 8 predicted proteins | sample 590931 | NCBI WGS metagenome assembly CXWL01 (sample SAMEA3498368, study PRJEB10139) | groundwater metagenome | biome: water well; material: biofilm material | place: Germany | collected 2015-04-27 | reverse complement strand
TTAAAATCCCCCAAGGTCTCAATGTCCTTTTGGTTAAGCCAAAGCACTAAAATGTCACTACCCAGCTTCTTGAACAAATCATGCCAAAATGCGGGCACAAGTTTTTGAGAACCCGGTATTGAAATATCTTGCAAGCGCGTATTATCGCTTTTCTGAAGCGAATCATGTAAGGCTGCCGCTGCTACCTTACCTTCCCCGCTATCTCTAAATATCTGGGTGATCGATCGATTTTTGCTGTTGTCTTTTAAATTACGCAGGTGATAGGCCAATACTTCAGCCTCCAAAGTTACACCCTTCGAAAAATAGGTGGTATAAAAATCGTTTCCAGAAATAACGGGAACATTCGTATTGGGAAACAGACACGCCACTTCAAATTGTTCGCAAAATTGGTGAATAGGTTGCCAGCCAGAGGCGCTAAGTCCACCCACCATAGCCAGAACAGGTTGGGTTTGATAGTAATTTTCTAATTGCTTGGACCAGCTGGATTCTTCTCCTTTTAATTCCCAGATATGCAGTTCCCATTTGCGATAAACCTGGTACATCTTATAAGCGCTAAATTTGGCCCGCTTCGTGTTATGCCGGGTGTTGGCGTTTTTGTCCTGAAAATAGCCTGTCAAAATATCCAGCATGGCTTTACGTTTGGCTGGATCGACCCCTTCGGTGACTACCGTGGCAAAGTGCAACGTGGAATCGTCTACGCCGGGTGTTGCTGTTGATTCTTTTTTGAGATACGCGGTAAGCGCAGCGATAGCTTCATCATCCAGCACGTAACGTGGCATAAGCGGATCAAGTTTACGTCCGGATGGATCGACCCCGTCCCTAATGGCTTTGGCCAGCGTTTCATCTGTATAAGGTATGCGGGAACTTCCCACATGTTTAAATGCCTTCGGCAATACACCGCGCGTCACAGATACCTCGGCCGGCCTAAACAACGCCGTGGCTGTTAATGGCGGCACCTGTTTACCTCCTTCACTGGATCCCAGTCGGCTCCGGCGATGGCAACTGACGCAAGTAAACTGATCTCCGCTGACCGGCGAATCCCCCGCCGCGATAGCTTGAATGACCTCTCCCGAAGGTAATTGTCCATTTAGATAGATATGCTTGCCGATTTCTAGCTTTTTGGTATCAGCGGCAGTCTCTTCACTTACAACCGGCTGATCGGCTATTGCCGTGGAGTAGTACCACAGACTCAAAGCAGAAATCAGCAAGACTTTGCCGCAACTTCTGTTTAATTTACTACTAAACCTAATCATTCTTAACGGGTCTTTTGTTGATTTTTTGGAGTTTCGGCGGAGCATTGAGGATATCTCCTACAATAATATGTTCTACAGAAAAATCACCAATATGCACCGTCAGCTTTTGTCCTGCCGCCACCATTTTCCCTGGGTTGGCAAATAAAATGGTGAACCTCATGCCCTGCTTGACCTGTTTTGAGGTTTGACGTAACGAGCCGATGCGGGGAACATTGGGTACTTCAAGTTTGGCGCCTGTGTCTTCGATGATTGCGGTCGCTTTATTTCTTTTATCCAAAAGCGGGGCCGCTTTAGTTGTATCTGTAACCCAAAAGCGAAAATCCAGCATGTGCCCTGCTGCAGAAAGTTGAATACCTTGTAATTTAACCCCCCATCGCTCTTCTATAGCTGAGGTTTCGCCTGCACCGATAGCGCTCTTATCAGGGATTATAGGGTCTTTGTCAAGCTTTGCGGGGACGTGAACAGCCTTGTCAGCAGAAACACAGGCTTGTTCAGACAACCCTGTAAAAATGACAAAGCCCATACACACTATCAGGCGCCATCCTCGGGAAGATTTATCGGTAAATTGGGTCATCGTCAATTCCTTCGAATAATAAATATAGAATCATAGATGATTTTGTGCATTTTGGTATAGTGATTATGCGCCGTTACCGGCTTATAAACATGCACACCCAAAATTTCATGAGGAAGTTTTCATTATTTCAGAAAATAAAAGATACGTAGGATGCGCCAATGAAGGTGGCACATCCTACGAAATTTGAATGAAATATAGTGTAAATAATTTGCTTAAGGTTGCACACTCAGAGTAACGGCACGAGCACTCGATTGCGCCCCCAAATCGTCACTCACTTTATAACTGTAACCGATCGCATTCACATTATTGCCATTGGCCACTGTAACCGTCACCGTACCATCGCAGTTATTGGTGAGGGTACCTCGTGAACCGGGAGCAGTACCTCGCGCAACCTGGCCACATTGTGCATTGGCCAGTACATTAACGCCGGATCCTACCGATGTCACCAGAGCTGTGTTGGCAACAACCGTTTTCCCTATTCCATCGCTGGGTATATTGGTCACCGTATTGGAATCGGTATCATTCAGTGCAACCGTCATCTTGATGGTCTTGTTGGCGAGAACAATACAACGAGCCGGTACCGTTGCAGCATTGTTGCTGATGTCGTATTTACAGTTGTCAGCCACGGTGGTAGGTGCCGCATCGGAACGTAAATTAACCGTGGTACCCGTCGCAGGCAGACTCAACAATATCCCGTCATTTGCAAGGTAACGAAAACTGCTGATAGTCGACGTGGTCTTGGTATAGGTAAAAGAGCCGTTGGTATTGAAATTCAATGTGCCGCCACCCGACAAACTTGCAGCTACATATTGTGCCGTCAAGGCGTTGTTTTCTGCATCCGTATCATTTTTCAATACGCCCAAACCCAAAGGACCCGCTACATTTACAGTACGTAATACATTAGCACGGAAAAGAAAGGTATCGCCGCTTGCTGTTGGAGCCGTATTCGCAATAACCGTGATGGTCGCCGTTGCGCTATTGCTCAGATTATTAGCCGCCATTCCGTCATTGGCCATATAGCTGAAGGAATAAGTGCCTGCAGCCACACCGTTCGCATTGAAACTAAAAGAACCGTCTGCATTCAGCGTCAGTGATCCTGCGGAAGGCGGTGATACCAGTACAGCACCCAACGTATTGTTTTCAACATCGCTGTCATTAATTAATACACCTGAAGCAGCCGCAACATTCAAAACCTGTCCGGCGTTAATCGTATAGACACCATCATTGACAGCAATCGGCGCATCGTTGACCGGATCGACAGTAATCGTGACAGTGGTGTTATCGGTCAGCGTAGTGCCATCCGACGCTTTGTAGACAAAACTGTCGGTACCGTTGAAATCAGCGACGGGTGTATAGCTAAAGCTGCCGTCAGCGTTAACCAAAAAGGAAGCAGCATGGGCAGGGCCCGATACGAGCTGCGCACTGAGTCCACTACTTGGACTATCGTTACTCAGTATGCCAGGGGCTGCAACATTTAACGGCGTGTCTTCGCTGGTGTTATAACTGTCCGCAACTGCCGCAAGTGCGGGAGGCGTCACCGTAATAGATACCGAAACGGTGTTACTGATCAAATCGCCATCGCTAACATGATAAGTAAAGTTGTCCGCCGCAGTTTGGCTGCCGTTATGGGTATAAAGGATGGTGCCGTCCAAATTGACACTGACTGTGCCATTGACCGGATTGCTGTCTACAACCGGTGTTAATGGTGAGCTTTCCGGATCGGAATCATTCACCAGTACCGGAATGGCAATCGATGCACTCATGCTGACCGAAGCCGTATCAGCCTGCGCTACAGGGGCATCGTTGATCGGGTTAATCGTCAAAACAACCGTCACTGCACCGCTTAGATTGGTTCCGTCCGTAACCTTGTAAGTAAAGCTGTCCGTGCCGTTATAGTTGCTTGCAGGGGTATAGGAAAAAGAACCATCTGCGTTCAGCGTCAGTAAACCATGCGTGACATCGGTATCGAGAATAGCGGTTATTGGCGTGTTTTGCGGATCGTTGTCATTACCAAGAACGCCGGCTGCTGGCACCGTTAATGTTATGTCTTCATCAAGTATATAGCTGTCATTAACGCCTACAGGATTTTGTCCGCCAGCAGCCAGAATATTGTATGCGGCCAGCACGTTCAACATGCCGTAACCATACTCATTGTCAGGTCCTGCTACGCCTAAATCCGTTGCTGAATCAATCAATGCTGATTCCAGAGCGGTGACGGCAATATTAGGGAAAGAACCAATCAATAGCGCCATACCACCCGCAACATGAGGTGCAGCAAACGATGTGCCGCTAACGACTGCATAAGAAGCCTGCCCGGCAAAAGTAAGATCGGATGTAATGAGATCAACGCCAGGCGCTACAATATTCGGAAACAGTCCGCCGCCACAGGCAGCCGGGGCTGGCCCTCGGGCGCTGAAATCTGCAATGGCCGCAAAATAATCAACGGCACCGGTGGAAAAACTGCCTGGGTTATTAGCAGGACTGCTGCTTGACGACATGGCTGGACCACTATTGCCCGCAGCAAATACAACAGCAATTCCTGCTGTTTTTAACGCCTGTACATCCGCTTCAAAGCGGGTATCGCAAACATCGGATAGCGCCGTTTGAAAAGAACCGTTAACCACGTCGGGGGCATCGTCGGTCAATGGATTGCTGTCAGGGTCCAGCATCCATTGAAAGCTTTGATGGAAATGACTTTCCTGGGCCGTGCCCTGGTTATTAAAAATCTTGGCGGCAATCCATTGTGCACCAGGCGCTGTACCGATTGTACTCCCGCCTGAATCACCACCAACTATCAACCCCATCGTTTGGGTCCCATGCCCACTAACCGCACCGGCGAGATCCGTAGGCAATGGATTCTGTCCATGCGGATCATACCAGCTGTTGGTGCCGCCACGATAACGGGTAGCAAGATCAGGATGCAAAACATCCACACCGGTATCCATATTGGCTACAACCACACCGTTGGCCGTTTGCCCAAGCGCCCACAGCTCCGGCGCATGAACGGCAGACAGGTTCCACTCGGGTACTGCGTAAGTTGTGGCGCCAGAGAGAGGCACACTTAACGTGGCATCTATATAAACTCTGGCAACACCGGGACGTTTAGACAATTTTCGTATCAGGCTAGCGGGGACTTTGGCCGCTATACTGTTAACAATCCATAAAGGTTTGATATTTGTCGCGCCATTGGCCTTTAAAAAAGTCAACAAAGCAGGATGTTTCAAATTAGCATGGTCACGCATCGCTTTAATGATTTTTGCCCTGCGCTGTACCTTGTCTTTGTCTTTAATGGCATTCGTATCGGCACGGGTTTTCAGCGTAATAATGACCGAGACCAATTGATCAGGCGCGATGGCTTTTAACTGGGTCTCCAGTTCCGAATCAACAACCCCGGCTTGCAATGGACAAATGAAAGAAAGGCCCAATACGGTCCCGATAATTAAACGAGTAATAAGTGGTTTCATAGCGCAACACCAATGTAAAGTAGACCCAGAAACTCTGGTTCTTAAATTCATAATCCGGTGAGCCGTGAGCTCTGTCTGGATTAGCCGATGAAAAAATTCAATAGTAAGGAATTTCTGAATAAGATAGGGTTGTCAGCGTTTTTTTGCATTTACGTCCTGTGGGATCATCTTCGCATGATTGAAGGATGAACCCGCAGCAGGCGTTTTAGACCAAGCAGATTGTTAAACCCTACCTGTCTTAAAGTGTGGTCAACAATCAAACACTATCAACCGAATTAAACTATTCAGAGATTCCTAATTCAATACAATATATATGCCAGGCATTGCAGCCTTCCATTCTACGCGGCTCAGCAAGCGGACTTAAATTTTTGAACTGTCAGGTTTGTCAAAAATTTTGACAGTTTTGACAGGTGGTTTGACACCTCTGTCAGTCCGTACTGCTAAATAAGCCTTTAATAGACTCAAAACTGATTAGCGATAACCCTCGACCCATCTCACACATAGACTGTCTTCCATCATTCCCTGTTACTGTGTTTTCGTGTTGCAGAAGATACTTGCTAATCGGTTCTTATACTCATTACAAAGGTGGGCAGCGTATTTCTGCCCACCTTTGTATCTAAACTGGTTACCACTAGGCTGTAGGCTGGGTAGAACCAAAGTGAAACCCAGCATCGGATACAATTTGCTGGGTTTCCGCTATCGCTTCTACCCAGCCTACGACCTTTTCAAAGGGTGGGCAAACGATAAAGCTGTTTGTCCACCCTACTACTACTTACTACTTACGGTAAAGGCTTGATATCGAACCCGTCGACATCCTGGTTACCGTTTGTCAGGCTTTTTGGTGCGGCAGTCCCATCGAAAAATACAGACCAAACACCATTGTTATAGTAAACGATGTCCTCATCTTGAACGGCACCAATCACAGGCAACGTCACGTTACCCGCAAAAGACACGTAGAAGTGAGTGCTGTCCACAAACTTCAGGCCATCCACGTTGGAAGCGGAACCCGATGTTGAAGCTGCCGGGACACCGATCGTCGACAGGTCAACTACCCGGCTAAACACTGTTCCATTCCATGAGTAGATGTCGGCATTGTCGGCCGTGCCGGCTACACCTGGAGGGTTGGTCGCGCCAGGAGTGTTTGTGCTTCCGGACGTGGAGAAGTACACCGTGTTCCCAGCAATATCGAAACCATCGATGTCATGGTTAGTGTTGGTCAGGCCGGCAGCTGTGGCATCAAAGAATACTGACCACGTACCATTATTGTAGTAAACGATGTCTTCATCCTGAACTGATAAGTCCGGACCCGGCACAGCGATGGTTGTGTTAGCAACGAATGACATATAGAAATGTGTCGCGTCCACAATCTTTAGTTCATCAACATTCGCGGCAGAAGGTACACCCAATGTGGAAGCATCAACAACCCGTGCAAATGCAGCACCATTCCAGGAGTAGATGTCGGCATCATCTGCTGTACCACCTAAACCTGTAGGATTAGTGTTGCCAAAGGTTGAGAAATAAACCACTGGCGTTGCAGCCAACGCAGTGACGTTCAGGTCAAAGGCTTGGCTAGCTGTCGCTAACGCTACATCTGTTACCGTGACCGTTATGTTGTAGGTTCCCACTACTGGAGTAGGCCAGGAAATCGCTCCGCTAGCATTGATGGTCATATCAACTGGTGCGCCGGTCAATGAATAACTAAGCACATCACCCACATCAATATCGCTACCGACGGCGTTAAGATTGAATGCCGCACCCGCCACTGCATTTTGTGCCGGAATAAAGCCCAAAGTTGGCGCATCGTTAGTGTTGGCTACTGCGATAGTAAAGGATTGATCACCGGTAAGCGCAGGCGTACCGGAATCGGTGACACGCACGGTTACACTATTATTGCCAACCTGAGCATTGCTCGGTGTCCAGCTAATAGCCCCAGAAGTGCCATTGATGGTCATTCCGGCCGGTGCCGTGATCAGCGAGTAAGTGAACGTTTGTGCTGGTAAATCAATATCGGTGGCAGTGACTGTATAGGCATAAGGCGCATCTTCAGTGGCAGTAGTTACTACCGTTGAATTGATGGTCGGCGCATCGTTCACCGAAACGACATTAATATCTACCGTAGCGACATTACTCAGTGGAGGTGTCCCGCTATCTATCTGATAGGTAAAGCTAACAGGGCCATTAAAGTTTGTTGCTGGTGTATAAGTGAAGCTGCCATCAGCATTAAGAACGAAACCAACCGGCCCTGAAACAAGCGCTGCAGTCGAGCTTGGCGGGAATGTATCATTGCTCAACACATTACCGGTTATAGCTGTATCTTCATTTCCGGAAAACACATCATTGACAGCCGTCAGAGTAGCTGCACCGGCGCCAACATTGAGAAAGCTCATCAGGCCGCCTGCTTTAATAGCACCCGTGCTGTCCGTCGTTGACAAGTTATGCATACGCTCATACAGCGGATAAACACCCTCAGTTGACGGTGTAAACAGAACATCATGCGTCTTGCCTGCGGCTACCATCAACGAATACTGATCATGCTGTACTGGTAAAACATGGCTGTCTTCGGCCACGATTTTCATGCTGGCGCCCTGAAGCACCATGCTGTGACTGCGTAAACCCATGTTGAAAAAACGAATCAGCGTAGTCTCCCCGGTATTGCCCCCCGTTATCGGAGTTGGCACCGCAGGGGTAGGATCAACGAAAACCTCGCCATTAACTAAAAACCATTTCGGGTTGTAACCGATGGTGCTGGTGCAAGGGTTGGTTTTTTGTTCATTCGCATCTGCACAAGGTAAACCATAAGTCCCACCAACAACACGATTGTGCAAAATCGGGTCAATTTCACTGAGGAATTCGACCACTTGGGTGTCATAAGTCACGCCAGGATAGGCTGTCCCAACTGTATTGTCCTTAACCATTGCGCCGTAAAGTCCCATCTGTACCTGTTTGGCAGGATGAGTTCCGGTTTGGTAGGCATAGCTGCCGGGTTTCAGGTTATTCCAGATGTAATCACCTGATGAACCTGTCGCAACTTCATGGGTAAAAGAACGTACCCGGTTGCCGGCCATAACTGGAGCCATAGCCGTTTCTGTTTGCCCTGGAATCACCAGTGAGGTCGGTTCAGCCAAGGTATTTTGTAAATGCACGGTCAAACTGGTATCTGCCACCGGTACATTTAGCTGCGGGCCGGGTGCTGTATAAGCCGCGCTTGGACTGGCTGGGCAAACATTGCCAACAACACTGGTAACATCCGCATAACCCCACATCCTGACCACACTACTGTCAGGCATCGTCTTATCGAAAGTACCCGCGCATAGCCAGTACTCTGCTCCCAGCGCATTGCCGCAGGCCAAAGCCACGGCACTTGCCAGGAGACTACGTTTTATTTTCATTTTCATGGGTAAACCCCTCATCAAATATTAGGTCAAAAAATCGGTTGGTTTGTCGGTTCCTTGAGAATCGTAGGGTGGGCAGGCTTTATCTGCCCACCGTTTTTTGGTTAGCAAACCAAGAAACGTTTGTTCACCCTACTCAAACCTTCTTCATAAAATCGTTATGGAATAGGCGTTCCGGGTGGCTCAACAATCAGGAACGTCAACATGCCGCCTGGGAATATATTAAAGTTGACCAGTTCGCGTTCACTGTGTGAATGCCACATGAAGAAATAACCGTTATTGGCATTGAATCCGCCTTCACCCGGAGGCAATTGGCCTGCGTTGCCTAGATAAGGGCTACCACTATAAAAGGGGCCAAAAGTGAGTTCCTGCAAGCCCGGCAATACAACAGGCAACGATTTGCAGCGGTCGGTTGCCAATTGTGACATTTTGTCTGCAGGATAAGATCCCGTTGCGTTTCCATTAACATCGCAATAGGCTTGTTCAGTTGCATGCGTATAACCATACATATCCCAACCTAAACCTTCGCCTGTCCATGTAAACAACAGGTCATAGGTTTCACCGGGAAAAGTTTCGTTGGTGAAACCAGGCGAAGTACGGTCAGGCCCTGAAACGCCCGGGTTACTTTCATACATGCGCGCGTCCTTGGCTAACAGTGTGAAGTGATTGCCGTGCGTATGATAAGGATGCGGATCGCGACCTGCGCCGATTAATCTCAACAATACCTTTTCACCGGGCCGTGTGCGAATAATGGAACCGTAAGGCTGGTTAGGCAATAGTGGATTGTTATCGGCCGAGACCGTATCAACGCCGTTACGGCCATTGATAAACCACCAGACCGGTTTGTAATCACGAGTATCGACAGTGTCATAAGCACCTGTTTCAACTTCAGTATGAATACGCACGTCCATTTCAGTTAACAGCGACATATATTCATGGGTATAACCTGAACCGGCATGTCCGTAAGCGGTAGGTGCAGCTGAATTAAATCCGGATGGACGCACGATCAGCGCACCGACCAAGCCCATTTCGGTTTGCAGGTCAGGACGTGTACCGCTGTGATAAAGGTATGTTCCCGGTTTGCTGGCTGTGAAGGTATAAGACACCGCACCGAGAGGCACGGCCTCAGTAGTTAGCAGACCAACTTGACAATCTGCTGGAACAGTACAACTAGCCGTTACCCCTTCCTGTCCAGGAAAGACAATCGAGGTATTCTTCCACAGGTTATTTTGCAGCGAAACCGTAACGACGTCACCCTGATTGACAATCAAAGTTGGGCCGGGATATTGCATGGCGGTATTATTGCCGTTGCCATAACCCCACACATAAACACTGCCACCATCCGGCGTGGTCAGGTAGTCTTCTGCCGCTGTCAGGTTAAAGTTGGGCCCGGTAATGCCGGGAATCGTCGCCCCGGCCTGCAACGATGGACTTGCGAAGACTGACAAAGCCAGCGCCAACGATGCGCCAAGCGGTCCAGCCTGTAATAATTTGAATCTATTTTTCATGTTAATCTCCTAAACGCTCGCAAATTTGACTTAGATCGTTATTTCAATTTCAGTCATCATGCCGCCGAAATCTTCCGGGCCGTTGCTCAAATAATTGAGGTTGGTTGTGTATAAAAAGTATTTACCCGGTGCAACGCCCGTTGTATCAATCAGTACATCGGCCGATTCACCACTCCCCAAAGTAACGGAGTTGGTCTCGTAGTATAGATCAGTTCCGGTTGCTGTAAGGGGTTGTAAAGGATTATTTACATCCATTGCCCGCAAAATTCGTGCATCCCTGCCCACTACTTTCATTGTCAAGCCCATGGCCGCCAGTGTGTAGTTTTTGGTCACATTCAGGTTGGATATGCGCAATAAAACCCGTTGGCCGACCGTCGCGGTAATCTTGGAGCCTAAAGGCTGGGTTGTTGCTATATCGTCATTCGGATTATTGTCCAATGGATCATTATGCAAAGCATCCACTTCAGCCGGAACCGCAGGCGGTACAGCACTTGCCGTGTCAGGATAACCACGGCCATTGAGTACAGCATAATCATCCTTCATATCGGCAAACGGCAAAGGCTGAACGGCAATATGCTCGGCGTGGAAAACCGAATCAAATGAACCGATCTGGATTGGAACTTCCACATCATAGCCGGTCGAACCATCCGCATCGTTATAGGCGAATTTGGTATATGGGCTGCCTACAACTCCAGTCACATTCTGAGCCGGATGAACATAAAGATTACCCAACATACCCATTTGCATGTGCTCGGAAGCCTCAACATGGCAATGGTACATATAAGTGCCGGGTTCCTTGATATCGTAGAAATAGGTTAATGTTGAACCCATGCCAATAGTAGCCGAAGCTTCCGGTTCGCCGTCAAAAACACTGGCGGCATTCGGAAAACCGTGAAAATGCACCGAGTGCGGATCAAACAGGTCGGGCCGTTTCAACATGCCGACGTTGGTCAACGACAGGTAAAATTTATCACCTTCGTTCAGTTCAATGGTCGGAGCTGTGCTGGTGGCTGCCAACAATCCGTGCTGCGCGGCATCAGCTTGCGGCACACCGGTCAGGTCACTGAAACCTAAAATGTACATTTCGTTTGGCGTTGTTACAGTGCTGTCGGCCATGGTGATGAAACCATCGCCAGCGGCAAGGTGCTTACATTTGACCTTCGGGTCATAACCCGGATTGCCAACAGTGGGCACGGCGTCAATTGAAGCAGGAGTGCCGGAATTGTCCCCGGGACATTGGATATTGACTGCCGCCAGGGCCGGATTCAGTAACGCACTGATCGCCAAGGCGAGCGGCGTACCGATTAAAAATTGTTTGCTTTTGTTCATGATTTAACCCTCGAATTTTAATAAATCGATTAATACTTGGCTATGTCTGCTTTGGGATAGTGGAAGCAATAGGAAAGCTGTAGCCGTAGGGTGGGCAGGTTTTATCTGCCCACCGTTTAAGGTGGGCAAACAAAAAGCCGTTTGCCCACCCTACACAACTACACAACATCCGCATCCATGCTCCCGTTATCCATCAGGTCTTATGGCAATATCCGCAACGTACCGTTGTTTGTATTCCTCTCATCGGCACCTTTGTCAGGTGATGTTAGACGGCTTTGTGAATCATAATCGACTACCAAGACATTAGGGACACCTGGTATGGCGACAACAGGATTACTAAGCACCGGGTTGCCGGTATTGATCGCCGGATTCAGGAGCGCCGTAGTACTTGCCCTCAGGTGATAATCCCGTAGGGTTGGATTGGTTATAGTGCCTCCTGATTGCAGCGTCAGCGGGCCAAATTCGACAGTAATTGAATTATTGCCTGCTTCATCAAACACCGCGCCAGTCGAAATACTGGAATTTGCTGTACCTGCACGATTGCCATTGACATTTTCTCTTACAAACAGACTGCCTGCCGGAGCTACCGCATTATTCAATCCGGGATCGCTCACCAGACTGGAGACAATACTAAAGGTCGGGCTTAGGGCGCCTGTACCCACTGGCAACACGCCAAAATCGTCATAGACCGCCGCTTGACCACCTCCAATATTAGGCAGGAATCCCGGATCATCAGCGACGCCATCATCGTTTTGGTCAGCCGTCCATTGGAAAGAACGGTTATGCCAGACAATGTTGTTAACCAGCGTCAACGGAGTCGAGAAGGTTGTCGTCACACTAGCCAGCGCATCCAAAGCAGGGGTATGCACTCGGGAAGCAATACCCGCCGGTTGATTTTCACTCAGGTTGAGGTCAGCACCAAATGCACCAGGAACGGTCGCCGTGCTGTCATTGTTGACCACCGTGTTGTAGGCAATATTGACTTTTACCGCATCCTGCATCACGATGCCGCCACCAGCCAACGCAGCATTGTTGTTGGCGATACTGTTGTTGGTCAGACTGATAATGCCGTCGTCATTGGTAGCACCGCTCGCGAGGTCCTGTCCGTTAATCAAGCGCAGGCTGATACCGCCGCCGTCGCCGCTACCGGCCTGGTTGCTTTCAATACGGTTGGCATTGATCACTACAGGGCCCGTACCATCCGTCAAACCATTGATGGCTTCAGCACCCGACACAGAGATACCACCGCCGTGAGCGCCCGTTGTGAGTAGACTTTGGTTAAATACCACGGTATTTTTTTCAATCACGCTGGTTGGATTCAAGGTGGTGCCCCGGTTCAAACCTTCATGAGAGATACCTGCGCCATCGCCCTGGGCAAAGTTGCCGCAGATGAAGTTTTCTTTCACCTGGTAACCATCAGCACCGGAGTAAAGGCCAATACCGCCGCCTGATGCCGGTATGCCGGTACCCAGACCGCCATTCCTGTTAATCAGATTGTTATGGATACGCACATTGTCGTTTCCTGCATCGGTAAAGGTGGCAGTAGCCGGGTTTTGCAACTCGTGCCGTCCGATCTGGATACCGCCTGCGGCATTACCGGCGTTGGCTTTGATGATATTGTTGGATATTTCCAAAAATCTGGCATAGCCATGCACATTGATGCCGCCGCCATTGTCTGCGCCGGTGACGGTAAAGCCATCGATGCGGGCATTGAGGTGAGCAGCATTGCTGTAACCGCCGTTGGCGGCCGTAGCGTCCAGGCCCAAGACTGTAATACCAGCCACTTCTTCATTCAGGAAGTCAACGGCTGGAATACCGGTCAAAGGCGGCAATAACGATACCGTGCCGTTGTCGATAGCGCTTTGCAAACGTGCACGCCAGTTAGGAATGGTATTGACATCGGTTTTTTGGGCAAAGATAAAGGTAGTCGGCGCGCCGGAACCTTGCAGGCGTAGCGGCTTATCCATGATCAGTTGCTCGTTGTAGACACCAGGACCCACCAGAATCAGGTCATTAGGTGCAGCCCCATCAATAACCGGCTGAATGAGCTCACCATTGGCCACATGATGGATAGTACCGCCACCTGGCACCGCTGTTGTGGTATTGCCCACGGTGACCTTGATACCAGAAGGTGACCACTTTCCATTGGCACCACCTTGACTATGTAACATCAGGTCATAGGCGCCTATGGCGAAGCCGGTTCCAAACTGGACACTCACGGTATTGGTCGAAGAACTCCAGGCACAACTGAAGCCTCCTGCAGCTGGTACACTACCGCTACTTGAACAATTCACTGTTGTAGCCGTACCAGCGCTTTTGGTCAATTTGACTTGTGCAAAGTTAGCTGTTCCAACAGCGCCTAAGCCGTAATTTCTGTTGATCATTTTGGCTGGCGTGCCATCACCGTCATACGCTGGATTAAGCACCTGACTGTTGCCTACCGCCTTGACAGTCAATGTTCTTTGTGCCGCTGACCTGGTTGCCCCCGTCTGAACATAAGACCCACCGTCAACACCCTCTGCCGAAGCAATCATCGGCGTATTAGTAGGCTGTTCGCAGTCCACCGGATAGGCTTGAGTGCCGACAAAACTGGCTTTGGATACCGTTGGTGTATCCAGGTACGTGGTTGAGCCTGGCATGTACTGGAAGGTATAACATACCGTGGCCAGTGTGGGATCATAGAGCGGATCCTGAATGAACGGTACGTTCGGATTTCCCGGATTAGGCACAATACCGGAATCGTTTACGCAGGAGTTCAACATCATTGGTGAAAAGCCTGATGGTAACGGCGCATTGGCGGTATAGGTTGAGGGTAACAACGCGTTAAATCCGCCCCACTCATCGGTATAGACGCGCACCACTTCTTTTCCAGTATGGTCGCGGAACGACACCGGAACCCAGGGTGGGTTGGTTTTTTCACCGGCATTGGGTGAGTTGGGATCCAGCGTGGCGACTACATCATTCCAGACGGTACCGGCTACCCGTGATGCCCTGGGTACTTTGGTAAAGACATGGAATTCAGCCACACCGTTTTGTCTGGCCAGTAAATCCACCTGCTTCAAGTCACACAGGGGGCGTGAAGTTCCGGCATACGGCGCTGCGGCTTCGACAGGGTCTCCTATGGCGCCGCCAGCAGCGTCAGTTTTCAAGCTCAAATAGGGCGAAACGGTATGCATGTTACCCACACAGACGGGCGGTAACAGCAATGGATTAGGATCGAAACCATCACCCAGCGTGACGTTCAGGTCTTCTTCCTTGACAATTTCAAAGCCCTTAGGCGGAGACGCTTCGACGATGTATTTGGCGGGCTTTAATGGAGCGCCGTTCTCATCTTCTGTTAACGCGTAGCCACCATCAAAGACGCCTGGACGGGACTGGTTGTAATTACGCAAGCCGTCATAACAATCTTTGGCTACCGGAGCGCCACCATTGCGTGGATCCACTGAGTAACCAGGGCCTTGGCAACCGGTCGGGTTGTTGTCATCCCAGGCATCAGTAGTGACGATAGTGATGGCGTCGCCTTTGTTGAAAGGGTTATTTAGAGGCGTGTCTGTGCCCAAAATGTGATTATCCACATCTTCTGGGCCTTTGGCAGCCACATTATCAGCCCAGCCGAATGGATAGTTGTCCACGTCGGCACGATCTACACCGCCACTGCCGTTAATATCATCAATAATACCGTCAGCTACATCGACTGCGGTATCACCGTCGCGGTTGACATCTTCAGGTCCCGGGAAACCGCCGATGGGTATGTTGTTTTTATCGCCGTCGGCATAAAGAGCCACTTGAACACGAGCTACACCCGGTTCCCAAGGATCGCCAACACCATAGCGAGGGTCATTTTCTGCGCGAGTATTGGAATAGAATACGATACCGCTAATACCGCCATTTTCGATGCCAGTATAGGGTTTACGTCCCCATTGATACGAGATGGTTTGACCCAGAAAACCCTGAAAGGCTTCGAGCAGGACCGGGCCGGTTGTGGTGCGGGACAGGTTGTCATTGGTGTTAGGATTGATCAGGTCAGACCCTAACGCACAGTTAGTCAGCGCTGCATCAGCGGGCGTACAGATTTGTGGTTGCGGCGTCAACACGCCGAAATCAGGGAATCCACCATTGGAAACGGCAGGCAGCTCGCCCCCGGCATCGGTGACTACGGTGACACCGGTCGCTTTGTCACGGGCAAAATCACTTTCGGCGATCAACCAGTGAAAGAATGGGAAGACCTGGCCAAATTCAGCTTCACCAGATATGTCTGTAGGAGAGGTTTGATAGACGCGGCCATCACGGAAGCGAAGGTTGACCGTTTTATTGGCCAAGCCCAGTTCGCCTGCATCCTGAAAACCGTTTTCGTTAGCATCGTTGAATATCGTATGCTTTGAGGTATGGAACCATGCCGGTACAGGAAGATTGCCGGCCGCATCCTGCAGGCCAATAGTTGCAACACCGCCCACAACATCAACATTGAAAAAACCGATAACGATATCCAGGTTGTCATCCCAGACCGCCAATTGATAGTTGCCATTGGGCACGTTGGGGATACTGAAATGGCTGTTGGCATCGCAACGGCCACTATAAACACCGACGCCGGCGGCTGTATTCAGTCCGATCCGGCAGCCAGGGAAGGGTGCACCAACAGAATTTTGCAGTAAAGGCGGTGGAGCCAAGTGGTTGTTGACGATGGTGCCTTCAACAACAGCGCCGCCGGTTAACACCGAGGCATCGGTAAATTCATTTACAAAGCCGGTGTTGATGTTATAAAAGGTTGCGCCCCATTCATTGACAAAAGCCGGATTGCCGGCCTGAATCCAGGCATCAACGGTTTTAGTGCCTTCGATGGTGGAGGTCTGTGACCAAGCGCTTCCGGCAGGCGGTATTACATTGATGCCATATTTACCGGGAACCAGGTTTTTGATGATGACCAGACCATCCGGACCTGGATGGATAATGCCATTGCCCAGCGTTTGCACCTCGGGTGTACCATCAGCATTGATTGCGCCGCTGTAGATGGTGCCTAGTGGGTTGCCAAACGCATCGGTACTGACCGGGCCAGGACCGGCTACACCATAGCCGCCGCCGCCGTCCAGGACTTGTACCGTGAATTCCTCAGGACAGAAGTGAACCAGGGGGTCTGCGCTACTGCAAGTGGCCGCGCTACCCTGTTCCAAAACGCCATCCGACGCATTGTTGATCGGGTACTTGTCATGAAAGACATATACCGACATTTGTGCCGTCGGTATGGGATTATTTTCGGCAGTGACGGTAACGGTAGCATCGCCTGCTGCATCGAGGGTTGCCATAGCGCCGCCGATGGAATGGCCTTCATAAGGCAACACGGAAACGAAGACGCGTTTTCCTGCGGTAAGCAGTGGACTGTTAATAGCTGTAGTCCCTGCCTCCGCGACAGCACTTTGGCCTTCCGCCAATACCGGTGCATCACTGTTGTGAAAGCTCAACGACAAGGCATTGACATCACGCGTTCCCGCCGTGGATGCAAGGTTCGTGGTATCGGTTTCCACCAGATAGCGGAATCCCGACACCGCAACGCCTGCGTGGTCGACCACGTTCAAGGTTATTGCTGCCTGCGCTTCCGGCATCGCCAGCGCGCCGAGCATCGGTAAGGCCAGAGCCAGCCTGATACTGTCTCTGAGCCGATTTGATTTATATCTGTTTTTCATGGTTTAAACCCCATAATTATTGTTTACACAGTCATCAACCAGTGTCGCTTTAAGCTCTGTATTCATAACGTCCGATGTCGAAGTGCTTTTATTACTTCACTAGCCAATGGTTCAATTTCTTCTTTTCTACTCATTAGCATTTATTAGGGAACTTCCGAAAATTCAAAATGCTTTTTCTTCCCCCTTACTCATTCCCCTGCTGTTAATTTAAAAAACAAATTTCCTCTCCTTTATAACCACAGGGGTCACAAGTACCCTTTGGGGGACATAAGGGAGAAGGAACTCGTTCTGTTAACTTAACGGCATCGGGTATTTTCTTGTCAAAGCCGCTCACCTTGATGCCACGCCCGGTGATCGGCCCTGTTTTCTTACCTGATCCCTCAACTCCGTTACACTTAAATTTCATAAGTAAATAGTTAGTGATCAAATTTGATGCCAACTATCTGCAACCAGCTATTTCAGGCAATTGGCCTGAAAATTACCCCCCTACCTGTCAGATTTGTCAGCCGTACTGACAACACTGACCTGTCAGTTGGCAGGGTTGCCGGATTAAAAGACCTCGAGACCCGGAATACTGGGTTACCTTCATCTTCTCTTGTTAACTGGCGACCTATGCCCAAATCAGCGATTACACTGAAATCAAGATTTTTTTTAATCTTCCCCACACTACGGTTTTAGGAAGGGCCATAAAATCAAACGGGTTATCTGATCCTTGAGTTTCAGCAACAGCTCCTGAATCTTCTCCCAAAGCTGGTCCAATCCAACAGAGTTTTGCGCCAGCTCTGCTCTTCTACTGGAAGTCATCAAGGTCTCTGTAACCTGGACTTCATTCCTCGTCATTGTGAAACACCTCATCATCTAACTCACTCCTGTTCTTTTCGTTATGGAATGATCCCGGCATGATGCAATTACCGGAACTTCTGTTTATAGGGAACCTCTAAAAATTCAATAATCTCCTTCTCCCTTCGGGCTAATCTATGCACACATCTTTGATGTACAGAGAAAAGCCCTCTCCAAAGCACCCACAGGGCATAAAGGAGAGGGTTTGGGTGAGGGGAATGTAAACACTTGATTTTATTCTCCTCACCCCGACCCTCTCCTGCAGGAGAGGGAGCTTTGCAACCCATTGTTTTCCTTTTGCTAAAAAGTTGTGTAAAAACCTATGCCCACTGGGAGAGTGGTATTTTTTGAGGTTCGCCGGGTTTACATAAAAGCATCCGAGGCCTGAACCACTATCACCGGCCGCTTAAACTGCATTCACTAAGCCGGTGTTACACAAGCATCGAACATAGATAGAACAATCCCTCGACTATCATAAGAAGGATATAAGCAATTGACATGCCATTACTTCAGTAGGCTGTTTTATAAAGGTTTTTTTATGATGTCTCTGAAAATAAGGCGACTAATCAGACGGCGACTGTAACTTAGCTGTTACAGAAATATTGTGATATTACGATTTACCCAGCAATGCAGGGCTTGGAGGCATATTTCTATCTGTAACCTGTTTGTTACACTTTTGGCGAGGAATATTCATAAGTACTTGTTTATAAATATTTATTCTATTGATCTAAATTTGTATACTTCGATTTACCCGGTGTAACTTTTTTAATACACTTTTGGTGGTATTGAATGGTTTCGAGAAGAAATCACTGCAGCAAGGCGCGTGTCAGTTATGTCAGCTGGCCTCACAAGGCTGACAGAGCTGACAATTTAGATTTCAAATTTTGGAAAGGGTCATCGGCAAAATTGGCTTTTTATTCTATGCCCGGGCATTAAATAGTTTATGACTGATGATTGAATTTGATTTGTATCAAATTTAATCATCTCA
>CXWL01100002.1_pt2 | contig 19028 bp, 16 predicted proteins | sample 590931 | NCBI WGS metagenome assembly CXWL01 (sample SAMEA3498368, study PRJEB10139) | groundwater metagenome | biome: water well; material: biofilm material | place: Germany | collected 2015-04-27 | reverse complement strand
GCGCAGGCCCCATTCGCGGCTGGTGCCATGGTCGACCGCGGCGTCTTCCCAGAAGGCGCGGATCTCGTACACCACCGGGATCCCGAGGCGGCGCCCGACCCGCAGCGCGGCAATCGCGTTCAGCGCCGGCGAGTGCGCGTGCAGCACGTCCGGCTTGATCTCGCGCGCCACTTCCAGCAAGCGCGCGGCGAGCCGGTCGATGACGGCCAGCTGGTTGAGCACGGGCAGCCGGTCCAGCATGCCGCCGGCCGGCGCGGTGCGGTAAAACCCGAGGCCGTCGACCAGTTCATGCGCCTGCGGCGCCGGCCCTTGCTTGGGGCTGGTCAGGTGGAAGGTTTCCCAGCCCAGCGCGCGCTGCTGCTGCAGGATCGAACGGGTGCGGAAGGTATAGCCGCTATGCAGCGGAATCGAGTGGTCGAGTACATGCAGGATGCGCAGCGGGGCGGCCGGCGCCGGTGCCGCGCTGTCGACGGCGGTGGCCAGTGCGCCGCTCATGCCGTCTCGCCCTGCAATTCCTTGCGCAGGAAGGCTTCGAACATCAGCACGGTCCAGATCGGCGCACTGTAGTCGCGCCGGCCCGATTCATGCTGTTCGACTATCTGGGCCAGGAAATCGGTATTGAAAATGCCGGTCGAGGCCAAGGTGTCTCCCAGCAGCGACTCGCGCACCCGCTGGCGCAGCGGTCCGCGGAACCAGCCCGCCAGCGGCACCGCGAAGCCCATCTTCTTGCGGTACAGGATATCTTCCGGCAGGTAGTTTTCCAGGCTCTTCTTGAACACGTACTTGCCCTCGCTGCCGTTGAGCTTCATCGACGGCGGCAGGCCGGAAATCCACTCGACCAGCTTGTGGTCGAGCAGCGGCACCCGCACCTCGAGCGCGTGCGCCATGCTGGCACGGTCGACCTTGGTCAGGATGTCGCCGGGCAGGTAGGTCTTCATGTCGAGGTATTGAATCATCGAGAGCGGATCGTCGGTGGGCGAATTGCGCGCGTGCCCCTGCATGACGTCGATCGCGCGGTAGCCCTGCAGGTTCTTGCGGAACTTGTCGGAAAACAGCTGCGCGCGCATGTCGTCGGACATGATCGACACGCCATGGAAATAGCCTTCCACCAGATCGCGCGACAGCGCTTCGAAGGTGGTCTTGGCGCGGAAGATGCGCGGCGCCCAGTCGGCCTTCGGATAGAAGCGGCCCAGCGGCCCGAACACCAGCTTGCGCAGGCCGGACGGCATTTTCGAGCGCACGCTGTCTTCCGCCATGGCGTAGCGGTAGCGCCGGTAGCCAGCCAGGTTCTCGTCGCCGCCGTCGCCCGACAGGGCCACCGTCACGCGTTTGCGCGCCAGCTGGCACACCCGGTAGGTCGGGATCGCCGAGCTGTCCGCGTACGGTTCGTCGTACAGATCGGCCAGCGTGTCGAGCAGCGCGTAGTCGTCGGTGTCGACGGTTTCGGTGTGGTGTTCGGTCTGGTATTGGCGCGCCACCTGTTCGGCGTACTGCGATTCGTCGAAGGCCTTGTCGCGAAACGCGATCGAACAGGTATTGACCGGCTCTTTCATCAGCCCCGCCATCATGGCCACGATCGCGCTCGAATCAACGCCGCCGGACAGGAAGGCGCCGAGCGGCACTTCGGCTTTCAGGCGAATCTTGACCGCCTCGCGCAGGCGCACGATCAGTTCGCCCTCGGCGTCCTGCTGCGTCATCGGGGCGTGCAGCTCGAACGGAACGTCCCAGAACTGCTTCGGCTCCGGCACCATCTGGCCGATCTTGATGGTCAGCATGAAGCCGGGCGCCAGCTTCTTGGCGCCGGCGTAAATCGTCTTCGGTTCGGGCACATAGCCGTAGGCGAAGTAATCCTCGACTGCGCGCGGATCGATCGCGTGCGGCAGGCCAGGGTGGGCGCGCAGCGATTTGAGTTCCGAGCCGAAGATGAACATCCCGTCCGGCAGCAGCGCGTAGTAGAAGGGCTTGACGCCGAGGCGGTCGCGCGCCATGAACATGGTTTGCTTGCTGCGGTCCCAGACGCAAAGCGCGAACATGCCGCGGAAATGGTCGACGCAGGCTTCGCCCCACGCCGACCAGGCGTGAACGATGGTTTCGGTGTCGCTGCGGGTGCGGAACACATAACCGAGCTGCTGCAACTCTTCGGTCAATTCCGGGAAGTTGTAGATTTCGCCATTGAACACCACGCCGACGTCGCCGGCGGCATTGAACATTGGCTGCTGGCCACTGGCGATATCGATCACCGACAGGCGCCGGTGGCCGAAGCCGACCCCAGGCTCGGTGTAGATGTCGCCTTCGTCCGGGCCGCGGTGATGCTGGGTTTCGTTCATGCGCTTGAGCAGCGCCGGGTCAATCGGGCGCGCGCCGCGCGTATCGAAGATTCCTACAATTCCACACATGATTTGACAGGCTTTCTGAATTTTGTTTTACGTTCGCACAGTGTGTCGTACAGCGATTTGTACGCGGCTACCATGGCAGGCATGTTGTATTTGCGCAGGATGCGTTCGCGCCCGGCGGCGCCATGCTGGCTGGCCATTTCCGGCGAGCAGGCATAACGCCCCAGCGCATCGGCCATCGCGGCGGGATCGGAAGGCGGCACCAGGATGCCGGTCACGCCGTCGTCGATCACTTCGGGGATGCCGCCGACCCGCGTGCCGACCACCGGCAGGCCGCTCGCCATTGCCTCGAGCGCCGAACCGGGCGTGCCTTCGGCCAGCGAGGACATGGCGAAGATGTCGAGCCCGCGCAGGATGTCGGCCACGTCGCCGCGCGCGCCGGGCAGCCAGGCCAGCCCGGCGATGCCGGCGGCGTCGACCTTGGCGCGCAGCGCCGGCAGCAGCGGGCCGTCGCCGATGATGGCAAGGCGCAGGTCCGCGCTCTTTTCGGGGAACCGTTCGCGCAGCAGGATGAACGCGTCGACCAGTCCGGCGTGATCCTTGACGTGCTCGATCCGGCCGACCGTGCCGATCACCGTGCACTCGGGGCCGAAACCGGTTACCTGGTGCTGCTTGCCGGCGAGCGGCGGGTGGAACTTGTCGGCGTCGATGCCGTTGCCCAGCAGTCGACTCTTGTGTTCCGGGACGCCGATCACCCGGCTGTTCCATGCGAGCATGGCGGCGGAATTGGCGTAGCAGCAGTCGTAGAACGGCACCATCGCGCGGCGCAGGAAGTTGTGCTTCGGGTTGCGTCCCTCCGGGTCGGCCGCGTCACGCCCGTGCGCGCCGTTGATCCGGACCGGCACGCCGGCAAGCAAGGCGGCGGGCGCGTACTCGATGGCCGACAGGTTGTAGCTGTGCAGGATGGCCGGCTTCAGGCGGCGCAGCAGTTTCCACAGGTCGAGGTGGGTCTTCAGCGACAGGCCGGGCTGCTTGTGCAGCGAGAACAGGGCGACGCCGGGCTTCTTGATCTTGTCGGCGAAATCGGTGGTCACGGTCAGCGCCACCACCGCATGGCGGTAGGCGTCGGCCGGCAAGCGGTTGATCCGCTCGACCATCAGGTTCTCCAGGCCGCCGAAGTCGAGCCGGTAGACCAGGTGGACGATCAGCGGCACCTCGCTGTCGGCCGCGCCGTTCGATGCGCTCATGTCAGCGCTCCCGCGTCGCGACCAGGGCCGCCTCGATCGGCGCCAGGTTGGCATCGAGGAAGGCGCGCATCGACTTGCGGGCTTCTTCCGGTTTTTCGCCGTATGGCGCCGACACCATCACGGCGGCGCCGTCATCGGCGCGGAACAGCAGCTTGGCTTGCGCCTGCCACAGCTTGCCAAGGTAGTCGTTGGCGGTCATCCGGTTGTCGACCCAGTTCCAGTGCCACACCATGATCGGTCCGGCGGCGCCTTGCAGGCGGGTCTCGCGCAGCGCAAACGGGCGGCTGGCGATCTGCTCGCTGCGCAGCGACGAGCCGGTCTGCCTGAGGACATTGTGTTCCCCCGCCACACGGTTCACCGAACTGATCAGGGCTTTGCCCTTTTCCTGGTTGCGGTAGTAGAGCACGGTCAGCGCGACCGGTTGCATGGCCGTGCCCGGCGCCGGCCCATACACGCCGTTGAAAGCTGCATCCGGCCGCATGTAGTCCGGGGTCCAGCTCGAGAAGGCGGGCGCCGGCGCCCACCTGACGCCGATGTCGGCCAGTTGTACCGGCCGCGGATTATGGGTCGCCCGGCTGTTGTAGGCGGCAAACGCGGGCCACAGCGCGGTGAGCGCGACCACTGCGGCGACCATCGGCGCCAGCGCCGCGGCGCGCGCGCCCGACACGGCGGCCGAAGGAGCGGCGGCTGGGGTTGCAGGCGCGATTGGTTCGCCGTCTTCGCGCCAGTAGTTGCCGATCCAGAACAGGGCGAACATCACCAGCCCGAAGAACAGCCAGCCGTAGATCAGATGGTCGACGCCGACCGCCAGCGTCATGCCGCTGACGTGGCCGATCATGACGATCATGTAGGCCCGCAAGCCGTTGGCGATGATCGGGACGATGATCGAGACGACGACGAACAGGGCACGCCGCGTGGTCGAGCGGTAGGTCAGGTAGGCGTACAGCAGGCCGATGGTGACCGATGAAATCAGGTAGCGCACGCCGCTGCAGGCTTCCACCACCGACCAGGTGCCGCTCGGAATTTCGAAGTGGCTGCCGTTGCGCAGCACCGGGATGCCAGTCATCTGCAAGGCCCACACGGTGAAATCGGCGGTAAACGAAATCAGCGGCGCGATGAAGATTTCGCCGAACGGCACCGCGGCCAGCACGAACAGCAGCGGGAACGCCAGCGAACCGGCCAGGCGACGGCCGAACACCGCCAGCGCGATAACCGGCAGCATGGCGGCGAAGGCATACTGCTGCACCACCTGCACTTCGCCCAGGCGCGCCAGCAGCCAGCCGAAACCGGCCAGCGCCAGCAGCGCCAGCGCGGGCCAGTAGGGCGTGGGCGGCATGGTGCTGAAGTTGGCGCGGCGGCGCCAGATCAGCCACAGGCTCATCGGCAAGATGACATAGCCGTGGGCGAAGGTTTCGGAGCTGTTCCAGATTTCGACGATCGACTTCGCGGTAGCGAAATACAGCGCAAACGGCGCCAGGAAGGCGAGCGCGATCAGCAGCAGGCTGGCCACGCCGAGGCGCACCGGCGCGGCCTGGACAATATCAGGTGGCGGTTTCAGGAACATTCGAGCCTCGCTTCGATGCGGGCCAGGTTGCTTGGCCAGCTGTACAACTGTTCAACCTTGGCGCGCGCCACACGGCCAATCGCAGCGTCCGTTACGGTCAGCAGCGCCGACACGGTGGCGACGAAGCCGGCGGCGTCCTCGGCCAGCAGCAGGTCGGTGCCCGGAATGGCTTCGATGCCTTCCAGCGCCTGGGGCGACACCACCACCGGGGTCGCCATCGCCATCGCCTCGAGCACCTTGTTCTGGATGCCGCGCGCGATGCGCAGCGGCGCCACCGCGACCTGGGCGTGCGCGATGTAGGGGCGCACGTCCGGCACGGTGCCGGTCACCACTACGCCGGGCAGCTGGGCCAGCGCCTGCACCGCGGCGGCGGGACGGGCGCCGACGATGTAGAAGCGCACGTCGGCGAACCTGGCGCGCAGCTGCGGGAAGACTTCGGCGGCGAACCACTGTACCGCGTCGATGTTCGGCCAGTAGTCCATCGCGCCGGTAAACACCACTGCGCGCTCGCCGGCCGGGTACGGGCTGGCGTAGCTGCGCGCCGGCGAAAAGTAATCGGTATCGACGCCGTTGTTGAAGAAGCCGATCTTGGCGACGCTTTCCGGCGCCAGTTCCTTGAACAGGTCTGCTTCCGGGGCCGACACGAACAGCGAGGCGTCGCATTCGCGCGCAACGTGGCGCTCATAGGCGAGCAGCTGGCGCGCCTCGTGCCGGTACAGCCAGTTCATCGGCCAGGATTTCTTCTCGGCGTACTGGCGCCACTTGTCGGAGTCGACGTCGCAGAAGTCGACCACCCGGCGCGCATCGGGATAGGCCTCGGCATACTGCGCCATGGCGGAGGAAAAAATCAGCACGCGGTCGATCTTCTGCTGCTTCATCGCGCCGTCGACCCAGTTTTGCAGCTGCCGGCTGCGGTAGTAGTCGAGCGAGAGCGAGCGGTTGGCCAGCAGCGCGCCCAGGCTGCGCACCCGCGCCAGCTTCGGATTGAGCGGCGCGAAATGGCTGCTCGCGCACATTTTCTGCACGTGGGGCACGTGCTGCCAGTCGTCGGCGTCGTCGACGAAGGTGCCGAGGTGCACCCGGTAGTGCTGCGCCAGGTGCTTGAGCAAATGGTAGGACCGGATCTTGTCGCCCTTGTTGGGCGGATACGGGATGCGGTGAATCAGCAGGAGCAGGTCTTCCACGGCTTAGCCCAGGTTCCTGACGATGTGCGGCCCGATGATATTGGCCAGCGCCAGCGGCATTTTTTTCCACATCTTGATGAACAGCTGGTATTTCGGATTCAGCGGATTGTTGTCCGGCAGCTCGTTCGATTCGTACAGGCGGTATTCGTAGGGCAGCGGCGTGGCCGTGAAGCCCCAGTTCTTCTTGAAGTCGTAGGCGCCGGTACCGAGCTTGCTGCGGCCGAAGTCGAACATGCGGCAACCGCGCGCGGCGGCGAACTGCATCAGGTTCCAGTACATGAAGTCGTTGCCGGCGACGTCGCGCGCGATCGGCATGCCGCCGCCGTAGTAGGGCACGACCTCGTCGCGCCAGTAGAAGCTCAGCACCGAGGCGACGATCTCGCCATTCAGCACGATGGTGCGCACTTCGCAGTCGTCGCCGAATTCTTCCTTGAGCAGGGCGAAGTACTTTTTCGGGAACACCGGGGTGCCCAGCCGGTGCACGCTGTTGGCGTAGGCGGTAAACAGGCGGTCGATGTTGTCGTCGACTTCGCCCACCAGCCCGGCCTTGATGCCCTTGCGGACCATCGCGCGCTGCTTGCGCGGGATCGCGTTCATGTTCTCGTCGTCGTCGGCGGAAATCGCCTTGCGGAAGGTGACGTACAGCTCCTTGGTATGCCAGTCCGTATTGCCCGGATGGGCCGCGACCAGGTTGCGGTATTCGAGGTGGCCGACTTTCAGCTCGCGCGCAAGCTTGTCGGCCGCGTCGTCCAGCATGGCGCGCGCCGCATCCGACAGCGCGGCGACGCCGCCGTACACGCAGAACTGCATCGCGCCCAGCGCATGGCCGAACAGCCGGCTGTTGATTTCGCACAGCGGCAGTACGCCCTGGATCTGACCATCCTGTTCGACGTAATAGAACCAGGTCTTCTGGCCGAACGACTGTTCGATCACGCGCTGCCAGCCGGCGCGGTGGAAGAAGGTGGCGTCGGGACAGGCGTGCACGAAAGCGTCCCAGCGCGCGGCGCCGCCCGGTTGCATCAGGTGCAGCGTCAGGGGACCGGTTGCGGCCGATGGGGCGGCGTTGCGGGCCTGTGCTGCTTCGGTGATCGAACTCATTGCTTGTCCAGGAAAATGCGGTCCATCCGGTCCCAGGCGAAGTCGCGGGTCAGCGCCTTGATGCGGCCTTCCATGCGGTCCAGGTTGACGTAGTGGCGAAACCGGCTCTTCGCGCCGACGCCTTCAGGGCGCGGCTGGCCGGGATCGATTTCCCACGGATGGAAATAAAAAATGGCGGATTGACAGTCGGCCTGGTTCACCCGCTGCATCATCCAGCGTGACAGCGCGTAGGGCAGCAGGCGGAAATATCCGCCGCCGCCAGCCGGCAGGTTGCGCTCCATCAGGCGCACCGTGGTGATCGGCACTTCCAGCAGGCCGTCCGGGCCGTTCGGGTAAAACGCGAAACGCGGCGCGTCCGGCATGCCGTAGTGGTCGTGCCTGATCGGGTAGATGCTGGAGCTGTAGCGGTAGCCGGCCGCCTTCAGGGCGTCGAGCGCCCACAGGTTTGCCGTGCCGATCGAAAAACTGGGCGCGCGGTAGCCGGCGACGGCCTGGCCGCCGATGTCTTCCAGCAGCGCCTTGCTGCGCGTGATGTCGTCGCTGAATTCGGCGCGGGTCTGGTCGGACGCGCGCAGGTGGCCGTAGCCATGGCTGGCCAGTTCATGGCCGCCGGCTACGATGCGCTTGACCATCGCCGGATAGCGTTCGGCGATCCAGCCGAGGGTGAAGAAGGTGGCCTTGACGTTGCCCCCGGCGAGCATCGCCAGGATGCGCTCGATGTTCGCTTCGACCCGGCATTCGCGGCTCGGCCAGCTGTCGCGGTCGATAAACGGCGCGAACGCCGACACCTGGAAATAATCCTCGACGTCGATCGTCATCGCGTTGCGGATCGCGGTACCCGGCCTGGCGGTTGAATCGTGCAGCATCATTCGCGGCTGTCGTTGGCGGTGGTCGTGGCCGCGGCGGGCGTGGCGACGATCTTCTTCAGGATCGACAGCACCGAAACGATCGATTTCTCCAGCCGCATCATGCGCTCGTCGATCTGGCCGCCGCTGCCGGCCGGTTCGGCGGGCATCGGTTCGTCCGCCTCGGCGCGCGCAGCTTCCGACGCGCCGGGCGGCAGCTGGAATTCTTCGTCGATGTCGCGAATGACTTCATTGACGTCGGCTTCGGTAAACGCGTGCATCTCTTCCAGGTAGCCCATCAGCAGCAGGCGGTCGCACAAGGTGTTGGTCTTGCGCGGAATGCCGCCGGTGTAGGCGAAGATGGCGGCGTAGGCGCCGGGCGAAAATGCCGGATCGCCGTTCCAGCCGACCGTGTGCAGCCGGTGTTCGATATAGGCCTGGGTTTCGTCCGCGTCCATCGGGCCCAGGTGGTAGCTGGCGATCACGCGCTGGCGCAGCTGCAGCATGCTGGCGCTGTGCAAGGTGGTGCGAAATTCCGGCTGGCCCAGCAGGAAGGTCTGCAGCAGCGATTTGTCGTCGGTCTGGAAGTTCGACAGCATGCGCAGTTCTTCGACCGTGCGCGGGGTCAGGTTCTGGGCTTCGTCGACGATCAGCAGCGCGCGCTTGCCTTGCTGGTCGGCGGCGCGCAGGAACTGCTCGAGCCGGGTCAGCAGGTCGGGCTTGCTGGCGTTTTCGTAGGGCAGGCCGAAGGACGATACCACCATGCGCAAGGTGTCGTCCGAATCGAGATTGGTGTTGACGATATGGGCGGCGATGATCTGCTCGGAGGGCAGGTTGTTGAGCAGGTTGCGTACCAGCGTGGTCTTGCCGGCGCCGACCTCGCCGGTGATGACGATGAAGCCTTCGCCCTGCGACAAACCATAGTCGAGGTAAGCCATGGCGCGCTTGTGGCCCTTGCTGCCGTAGAAGAAGTGCGGATCGGGCCGCAGCCGGAACGGCTTGGCGCTCAGGCCATAATAAGTTTCATACATCGCGTGCTCGACTCCGCTATAGCTGTAATGAAAGGGAAGCGCTGATGGCGTTCTCGCGGTAACTGCGTCCGCCCGACGTCTGCGCGTTGCCCTGGCTGCGACGCAGTTCGACCGCGCCCTTGAGTTTGCGTTGCAATTGGCGCGTCATGGCCAGGCTCACCAATTTCTGGTCGTTCGTGATGTTGGTCGACAGCGATTCCGCGCGGGTCTTGCTGAGCAAAAGGTTGACCCCGGTGCGCGTGGAAATCCTGTAATTGACAGCGACGGTACCGCCTGTCTGCCTGGTGTTGTCGTTCAGGCTGGACAAAGCCGATCCGAGCAGGGTGCTGTCGCTTTGCTGGGTCGACAGGGCAGTTCGCCTGAGCGCGTTCAGCGATACGATCGTGGTGGTCTTTGCCGTGTTGAATGCGGCCGATGCCTGCAGCTGCTTTTGCAGCACGAAACGGTTGCTGAAGTAGTTGATGCTGTCGGTCAGCGAAGCCGGCAGGCCGGTGGCGCGGATGTAAGCGTCGACCGCTTGCTGGCGCTCAGCCGGATCGGGGAAATTGGCGCGGAACAGCCGGTCCAGCAGCGAGGCCGTGTCGAATGTTGCCGGTAGCAGGAATTGGGCCCGGGTGGTGGTCACCGCATCATGGTAATTGACGCTCCATACCGAGCTGCGGCTGCGGTGAACCGCGTCGAGCGAATAGCTCGAACCGAAATAGCGTTTGCCGGCACTGGCCTGGATGCTGGTGCGCAGTGACGGCGCCCAGTTGAAGCCGAGCGAATAGTTCCTGCCGGCGGACTTGCCGCCCAACGCCTCGTAATCGTATTTGTCGTAGCCGCCGCTGGCGTTGAGGCTGAAGCTTTGCGACAGCCGGTAGCGCAGGCTCGCTACCGCGTTCTCGACCTTCGATTTGCGGCCCAGGCTGTCGTCCAGGTCCTGGTGGCTGTATTGCAGGGTCCATCCCAGCGTGCGGAAAGCCTCGCCGCTGGCGAGCGACAGCGATACGGTGTTGCCGATGCTGTCGCCCAAGCCGGCATTGCTGGTCTTGACCGAGTCGCGCGAGTAGCGCAATTCGCCCGACGCGGCCGAACCGAAGCGGTGCGCCAGGTAGGGGCTGATCCGGTAGGTCCTTACTTCGGTGCGGTTGACGTCGGCGTAGCCGTTGTTGTCGATCCGCGGGCCGAAGGCCGACACGCTTTGCTGGCCGATCGATGCCGCGCCGTCGAAGAACAGCACGTCATCGATCAGCTTGGCGCGGGCGTTGGCCGCGAGCTGGCGTTGCGAGCGGTTGGTGCCTTCGATCTGGTCGTCCGAATAGGCGTACAAATGGGTGGCGAAGGCGGCGCGCAGCTTCAGGCGCGGACTGTCGCTGACGATCAACAGCGACGGCGACAGATCGGTGATGTACGAGCTGCGCGCCAGTTCGTCCTCTCTCAGCTTGACGTTGTCGGAATAGGTTTCCCGCAGATCGATCGCCGGCGTGATTTTCAAGTCGGCGCGGCATTGCGGCGAGATCATCAAGGCCAGCATCGCGACCGGCGCGGCCAGCGGCATCGAAGACAACCTGATGGCTTTCCCCCGATAAGGTTTAGCCATAGTGGTAGTCATATGTTTCTTCGATACCCGGGAATTCGCGCGTCTTGTTGTAGATGATGTTCACATTGCTGCAGCCCTCGAGCTGGCGCAGCGATTCCTTGACCGCGTGCTGGGTGGTCGTTTCCGATTCCACCACCAGCACGATCTGGCCCATGTGGGTGGCCAGCACGTGCGCTTCGCTGGTCAGCAGCAGCGGCGGCGAATCGAAAATCACGATCCGATCCGGATAGCGGTTGGCGATTTCGTAGACGAAGGTGCTCATGGTCTGGCTGGCCAGCAGCTCGGTGGCGCGCGGCGTGCTGGTGCCGGCCGGCAGGATGCTGAGCGTGTCGACGTTGGTCCTGAGCATGACGTCGGCCAGTTCGAGCTTGTCGTCGAGCAGGATATCCATCAGGCCGCGTTGGGCCGGCAGGCCGAGCGTGCGCAGCACCGAAGGGCGGGCCACGTCGGCGTCGATCAACAGTACCGTGTGGTCCAGTTCCATCGCAATACTCATCGCCAGGTTGATCGCGCAATAGGTCTTGCCTTCGCCCGGCAGCGAGCTGGTGATCATGATCAGGTTGCCGGGCGGCGCATTGTCGCTGCGTTCGGCGAACGCGCGCTTGATCAGCGGCCGCTTGATGATCCGGAAATCCTCCACCAGCAAGGTGCGTCCGCCGGCCGCAGTGACCATCCCCATGTCGCGCATGCGGTTCAGGTCGAGGTCGACTTTCCTGGTGCTTTGCTTGCGGGCCTGGGCTGGCGCAGCTGCCGCGGCGACGACCGCCTCGGGCGCCACCGCGGCAGCGGCCGCGGGCGCAACTGCTGCTTTGGCAACGGCTTGCGCCGCAACAGGGGAGGCCGCTGGCGCCTCCTTTTTTTGATCAATCCGACTTGCCGCTTTTTCGATAATGCTCACATTTGCTCCCGTGATCGTCGCGTTAAAGCGAAGGTCTAATCAGAATCGCCGCCATCACGCCGCCGTACGCACTGAACAGCGCGAGTACCGAGGCTCCCATCGCGTACAGCCGCCGCCGGCGCTTGACTTTCTGCTCGGTGGTCCAGTTCATGCCGATGCTGCCCAGGATCGGCACCCCGGTCACTTCACGCAGCGCGGCCTGGCTCAGGAAGGTCGGGCGTACCTGGCTCATCAGCAGCGCGACGACCAGGCCGGCCACCAGCGCACCGGCGAACACCAGCGAGAACAGGCGCGGACGGTTCGGGCCGGCCGGCGTCAGCGGCACGGTCGGCGGGTCGATCACGCGGAAGGTCAGCATGTCTGTTGCCGAGCTCAGGTCGCCGGACAGCTTGGCCGCTTCGCGCCGCTCGACCAGTTTCTGGTAATTGTCGTGGTTGACCTGGTAATCGCGGTTCAGTTGCGCCAGCTGGGCCTCGATTTCCGGCGCCATGTTGCTCTGGCTGCGCATTTTGGCGCTGCGGGAGTTATATTCGTCCACCCGCGCCCTGAGCGAGGCAACCCGGGCTTCGGCGACCGACAAGGCAACATTCAGCTGCTGCAGCATCGGGCTGTAGTTGGCGCCAGGATCGGCGCTGCGCTTGTGCTTCTTGGCTTCTTCCTTCTTGCGCGCATCGAGCTGGTCGCGCAGCCGCTTGGCCGCGATAATGTCCGGGTGCTCCTCAGTATATTGCAGGCGCAAGGTGTCGAGCTGCTTGTCCAGCGCTTGGATCCGTCCGTCGATTTCGGAATTGACGTCGGCCGGGTTGGCGGTGTCGGCCGCCGTCACCGGCGCCGGGTCGTCGCCGGCGATCTGGCGCTTGATGGCGTTGCGCGCCTGCTCAGCTTCGAGCAGTTCCAGCTTTGCCTGGCTCAGCAGGTCGGCCAGCTCGAGCATCTTGGCGCTGTAGTCGCTGCCCTGGCGCGGCAGCAGGCCCATGTTGCGGATCTTGAAATCCTTCATGGCCGTTTCTGCGCTTGCCAGTTTTTCTTCGTAGCTCTTGATCTGGTCGTCGATGAACTGGACGGCCTTTTCGGAATCCTGCTTCTTGCCGCCGAAACTGCCTTCGACGAAGATGGTCAGCAGCGACTGCACCACGTCCTTGCCCAGTTTCGGGTTGGGGTTGTTGTAGGTGATGGTGTAGATGTCGTCGCGCTCGGTACCGACGATCTTGATTGCCGCCGTCAGCTCATCGAGCAACTTTTCGTGATCTTTCGCGGTATTGGTCTTGACGTCGAGGTCGACCATGCGCATGACCCGTTCGACATTCGGCTTGCTGATCAGCGTGCGGCGCATGAACACTACCTGCTGTTCCAGGTTCGGCAGCGTCGTCATGCCCGACAGCAGCGGCTTGAGGATGCTCTGGGTATCGACGTAGACCCGGGCCGAGGCCTGGTAGTCGTTGGGCAGCTTGTAGACCACGGCCCAGCCGATGATCGCGACCACCCATGAGATGACGACGGCATACCAACGGTATTTTCCGATCGCTTTGAGGAAAGTTAGAATTACGGCTGTCAGTTCTGCCATCTCGTCAATCTCGCCATAATAGTACGACTAGGGTTGGGAGCGCCGATGCGCCTGGGAATTCAAACATATCATCGCTTGTACTGAGAGCAATTGCAATTGCATAATGGAAAAAGCCAGCTCGCCGTGCAATAAAAGCCACGTCTTGCAACAAATTCACGCTTGCCACCAAAGGCTGATCGCTATTCGCTATCGGAAATGACGGCAGCGAAGGCTGTGTCTTCACTTGCCCGCCGGATTTTGCACATTGTATTGTTGCTTCGATTAAAACGCCACACTTAATGCAATAAACACAAATGTTTGTGCAGATGTTACCGTATATTCCCGTGTGGAATGGCTTTTTTGGCATCGAAGAGTGCGCTCAGCAGTAGCAAGAATACCATCAAGCTAATCCTTGGAAAGTCGAACACGCTGTCCACCAGCGACAGCGCCAGGAAGGCGGCGAGCGCCGCCGCCAGCGCCGGCGCGAACGGGTCGCCCGCGCGCAGGCGCCGCGCCAGGGCGGCGAGCGCGCACAGCACCAGCCCGGCGAACCCGGCCAGTCCGCACACGCCCTGTTCGAACACCAGCTGGAGCCAGGTGTTTTCCAGGTGCCACGGCAAGTGGTTGTCGCTGGCAAAGAACCACGAATCCATCCCTTTGCCAAAGCTGCCGTTGCGCAACAGCTCGTGCTGCGCATCGTCCTTCAGCGACACATCGTCGACATCGACCAGGCTGCCTTCGGCCTCGCTGAACAGCGACAGCTTAAGCGGTCGCGGCGTGCGGCGCGGCAGCGTGCCGAGCGTGCCGCTGGCAAAGCTGGTCGAAAAATGCCGCCACTCGCCGCCGGTGTCCCCGATCGACAGCGTTTGCTAGATGCAGCGGCGCGAGTAGAGCATCCATTTCTCGCAAACCGGCGCGCTCAGCTGTGCATCGGGGTCGCGGCTGCGCGCCCGGAAGCTGAGCTGGTAGCGCCGGCCGGGCTGCAGGCTGACGATCTGCTCGACGTAGAGCGGCGCGCCGACCGCCAGCGCCAGGTAAGTATTGCCGTTTTCCGCGTGCAGCGACTGATATGTAGGCGTGATGCCCTCGCCGCTGCGCAGGAAATAGGTGCGCGGGTAGCTTCCCAGGCCCATCCCCGCGAGCCACGTCGCGGGCGCGCGATCCATCATCCGGATCGCGTCGATCCAGTGTGCGGCGCGGGCGGCCAGGTCGCGCTCGCTGTTGGCATAGCGCCGGTGCATCGCGTGGCCGTCGGCGACGATCCAGCCCAGCGTCGCCAGCGATGCGAACAACAGCGCGCCGCGCAGCAGGTGGCGCGGCGCGATCGGGCGCCGCTGCCGCATGCGCAGGGCGAGCGCCAGCACCAGCATACCGGCGGCGGCGGCCAGGTAGCCGGCGCGCGCATAGGTCACCAGCAAGGCGTAGCTGCCCAGCGCAAGCATCGCGGCCCCCGCCAGCCGCGCGTGCCAGCCGCGGCTGGTCAGCGTCCACCAGGCCAGGAACGGCAGGGCAAGCGCAAAGTAGGCTTCTATATAGGAGCCGCCGGTGTGCATGGCGGAAAACAACCCAACCACCCGGTAGCCGCTGTCGAAATTGAGCAAGCCGGTGAACGCGGCGCGCTCCCACAGCACGCCGACGGCGGCCGCGCACACGCCCAGCCCCATGCCGAGCGCGAACCGGCGTTGCGTTGTTACCACGTCGCGCGCCAGCGCTTCGCGCAATAGCGGCCACACAAGCAATGCCCACGCCAGGCCCTTGGCCAGCCGAAAGCCGTTATACGCACTGTAATAGTGGCTCAGGCCGTTCAGCCCGGGGGCGGGAAAGGGCCAGGCGCCGATCGCCAGGGCAACCACGGTGGACAGGCCGAACAGTGCCAGCCAGCCGCGCGCAATGGCCGGCAGGCGTGCCGCCGCCGCCGCGGGCGGCGCGCGCCAGCAGCGCAGCAGCAGGGTGGCGGCCAGCAGCGCATCGAATTCATCGAGGAAGAAGCGGCCGGTCCAGGGCGCCAGGTCGAGCACCGGCAGCGCGGCCAGAACCAGCAGCAGCCAGCCATCGGGCCAGCGCAGCAGCACGGCGCAGGCCAGCAGCAGCGCGGCGCCCAGCCAGTGGCCGCCCAGCGGGTAGTCGTGGAGGACGGCGGCCAGCACGCCGGCGCACAGGATGGCGACCAGCAGGTCCGGCAGGCGCTTCCAGTGGGCCCAGGGTACGATCAAGAGAGTTTCGTCGCGAAAATCTGTTATGGTTGGCGGGCACGGCGATTTTGCAACAGCGCGACCGGACGCCCGGATTCTAGCGCGAATTGCTGGGTCATACTTCAACCTTTCTGTATTTCTAACAATGCAAATCATTCAATCCGGCATGGGCCGCGCGCTGCTCCTGCTGGCAGCCTGCTGCTGTGCAGGCCCGCTGCACGCGAGCGAACTGAGCCGCACCATCGCCACGGTCAAGGGGTCGGTGGTGGGCGTCGGCACCTTCCTGAAGACGCGCAGTCCGTCGACCGCGTTTTACGGCACCGGATTCGTGGTCGACGACGGACTGAGCGTCATTACCAATGCGCACGTGGTGCCGGAAAACCTGAACACGGAAAACCGGGAAACGCTGGGCGTGGTGATCGCGCGCGGCGCCCAGGTCGAATTCCGTGGCGCCGTGGTGGTGTCGATTGACCGCGCGCACGACCTGGCCCACTTGCGCATCGGCGGTGCGGCGCTGCCAGCGCTCAAGCTGGGCGACTCTTCCAGCGTCGCCGAAGGGCAGGAACTGGCGTTCACCGGCTTCCCCCTCGGCATGGTGCTCGGATTGCATCCTGCCACCCATCGCGCCTTGCTGTCCGCGATCACGCCGATCGTCCTGCCGTCGCTCAGCTCGCGCACGCTGGATGCGAAGATGATCGCCCAGCTGCAGCGGGCGCAGTTCTCGATCTTCCAGCTCGACGGCACTGCCTACCCGGGCAACAGCGGCAGCCCGGTCTACGATCCGGAAACCGGCACGGTGCTCGCGGTGATCAACATGACCTTCGTCAAGGGGCTCAAGGAAAACGCCATCACCCATCCGAGCGGGATCGCGTATGCCATCCCGGTCAACTATGTTCGTGACTTATTGCAACGAAAATCGCCGTAAGAAAATATTTGTGTGGCTTTGCAACGTGGATGTGTGATGTGATGGTATAAAATACAGCTCAGCAAAAAGTATTTAAATTACAATTCTTCGGCGCCAAACCAGGTGCATTCCGGCAAACAATTCGGACGCGTGGCCGCTGTTTCAGGCGCAGCTGCATGTCTTCAAGGGGATATCGACGTGAACTCACTGCAAATGAAATCCATGAAATGGCTGGCTTTGGCTGCGGTCGCGCTGTCGGCGCTGTCGCTGGGCGGCTGCGCCAGCACCAAGTCCGGCTTTGGCGGCGAGGCGCCGGCGGCGACGGCCGACTACCTGATCGGGCCTGGCGACAGCGTCAACATCATTGTATGGCGCAATCCGGAAGTGTCGATGTCGGTACCGGTGCGGCCGGACGGAAAAATCACGACACCGCTGGTCGAAGACTTGCCGGCCAGCGGCAAGACCTCGACCGAGCTGGCGCGCGATATTGAAAAGGCGCTGGCGAAATTCATCCAGCAGCCGGTCGTCACCGTGATCGTCACCGGCTTTGTCGGCACCTACGGCGAGCAGATCCGCGTGATCGGCCAGGCCGCCAAGCCGCAGGCCTTGCCGTACCGGCACGACATGTCGCTGATGGACGTCGTGATCGCCGTCGGCGGCGTGACGGAGTTCGCATCCGGCAACAGCGCGAGTATTATTCGCAATGTCGGCGGCAAGATGCAGAAAATGCCGGTCCGCCTGAATGACCTGATCAAGCAGGGCGATATTTCGGCCAATGTCAGCATGCGTCCGGGCGACGTGCTGGTGATTCCCGAGAGCTTTTTCTGATTGTGCGGCGCCGGCCGGCGCCGATCACTTGTCGGTTTTTCTTACAGATTCGGGGCTTTATCGATCGCAGCGAGGAACGCCGACAATAATTTTTTCGTAAGCCTTTGAATCCACGGCGATATTTGCTAATGCATTGCTTGTGGAACAAATATTGCTTATTATTGAACGAGTGTTTTCTTACTGCTCGTCTTTCAGCCCGGTGGTGCGGATGTTCGCGCGCCCGCGGCGGTCAAGGCGGGAATGGCATCTTATTGAGGATCAAAGCCGTGGCTAACCTGAATCAACCCGATGAAGAGGTGGGCAAGCTTCCCGTGGCAGAACATGTTCCGGCCGGGATGACCGCCAAGGGCGCCGCGCGCCGCCGTTTTGCGAAAGCAGGCGTCGGTGCGGGCGGCGTGATCCTGACGCTGGCCAGCCAGCCCGCAATGGCGACGCAGGTCTGCCTGTCCCCGTCGGCCGCCTGCTCCGGCAATCTCAGCAAGCACAACAATTCGATCGCGTGCACGGGCGTGTCGCCCGGCTACTGGAAGACTCACCACTGGGCGTGGAAAGGCGCGGGGACCAATGGCACTGCGCTGTTCCGCCTGACCTTCCCGACCACATCGCGCTGTACGGCGCTCAGCCCCTACAGCTGTTTCGATATCGTCGATCCGATCAAGGTGGCGAACGGCGCGGATCCGGACAATGTCGCCATGCATATCATGGCAACGCTGTTGAATGTGCGGTCCAGGCGGATCAGCTTCTTGACGGAAGCCCAGGTGATCGGGATCTGGAATTCCTTTGCGGCGACCGGCACCTACAAGCCCACCCTTGGCGTGACCTGGAACGGCTACCAGATCGTTGCCTATCTCAAAAGCACGATGAGTTAAGCCTTGTCGAGCATTGCCGGTACGGACTTTCACAACAATGCGTCGCAAGCTGGCTTGATCTGGCGAATCGCGCCGGGACAAACCCTGCGCCACAGGAATTGGCTGGGCGAAGTAGTGCTCTACAACGACCTGTCGGGCGACACTCACCTGCTCGACGAGAGCGCGCTGCACCTGTTGCAGGTGCTGCAGGGCGGGCCGGCCGAAGAGCGTGCGCTTGCAACCAGCGTGCGCGCGATGTTCGAAGGGGAAGACGGCGAGGTGGACGACGCCAGCGTGGCCCAAATGCTGGCCGAGCTTGCGGCACTGGCCCTGATCGAGCCGACCCCATGAAGACAGTGTCCGCATTGACCCGTGCCGAGTTGGGCCGGCGGCTTGCCGCAGACGGCTTGCGGCTGCAGACCGGCGATTTCGTCGCCTGCGTGCAGACGTCGATTCCCAGCGTCGCCGACGGCATCAGCCTGCTGTATGCCGACTATCCGGTGCGCGACGCCGGCCACTTTGTCGACTTCCATATCAAACTGTACCAGCCGGGCGGCGCCAGGCGCTGGTTCCGGCCGCAGGTCCGTTTCGACTGCGACGGCATGGCGCCGTTCAAGCCGCTGCCGCTGGCGCAGGCCTTCCCGATGTTCGAATGGGTCATGAACTGGGCCGTTTCGAGCCGGGCCAACCGCTTGCTGATCATCCATGCGGCGGTGGTCGAAAAAGACGGGCTGGCCGCGATCCTGCCGGCGCCTGCCGGCTCGGGCAAGAGCACGCTGTGCGCCGCGCTGGTGAGCAAGGGCTGGCGCCTGCTGTCCGATGAGCTGGCGCTGATCCGGCCCGATACCGGCGAGCTGGTGCCGCTGCCGCGCCCGATCAGCCTGAAGAACGCATCGATCGACATCATGCGCCGCTACGCGCCCGGCTCGGT
>CXWL01012797.1_pt2 | contig 19031 bp, 16 predicted proteins | sample 590931 | NCBI WGS metagenome assembly CXWL01 (sample SAMEA3498368, study PRJEB10139) | groundwater metagenome | biome: water well; material: biofilm material | place: Germany | collected 2015-04-27 | reverse complement strand
CCGCGCGGCGGCGGCGGGATGAATACCGCGCGCAGCAGCTCGGCGTGGCCCAGGGCGAGAGGCGCCAGGCCGTTGCCGGTATAGAGCAGTTCGACCGGCAGGAGGCGGCTGCCGGCGCTGCCCAGGATTTCGAGCTGCGCGTCCAGCGCGATGAGGGCGGGCGCGATATCGGACATTTGCACTGACCAGCAGACATTGGGTGCGTTGCGCGGAAACGGATAGCAACATGCGCCGCCGCGCTTGAAGCATGGCGCAACGAACTGGTAGTCGTGCTTCTGGTCCAGTTGCAGGCATCGCGTCTGCTGACACAGGTTGCCGCCCAGCGTACCCATCTGCCGGATCTGGTGGCCGCCCACGACGTGGGCGCTCTGCGCGAGCATCGGGGCCAGCCGCGTCAGCAGGGGCGAGTTTTCCAGGCTGGCCAGGCGCGTCAGTGCATCGATGCGGATCTGGCCGTCGGCAGTCAACTGCGGCTCGGCCGGCTCGATGGCGGCCAGGCTGACCAGCAGGCGTGGCTTGATATTTTCGGCGCGCATGCTGGGCAGCAGATCGGTGCCGCCGGCCAATGCGCGGGCCTCGCCGTGCGCGCGGCCGAGCAGGGCCACGGCGTCTTCGAGCGTGGCCGCCCGCTGGTGGTCGAAATCGAAGAGGATCATCTGCGGTGCTCCGCTTTCAGCGATCGAAGGCGCGCGATATCCGCTGCAGCAGACCCAGCAGGCGCTCGCGTTCGCCCGGCTCGAGCGCGGCGTCCATGGCGCGCTCCTGGCGCTCGATGTGGCGGGTCACGGTCTGCAACAGAGTGCGCCCCTCGGCGGTGAGTTGCAGCGCGCAGTAGCGGCGGTCCTGGGCACTGCGCGTGCTGGAGATCAGGCCGCGCCTGGCAAGCCCCTTGATGGAGAGCGAGAGCGTCGCCTTGTCGAGCTGGTGGATGCGGGTCAGCGTGGTCGAATTGATCCCCGGATTGGCCCGCAGCATGGTCAACAGGCCGAACTCACCTGGCGTCACGCCGGTTTCCCGCAGGGTGCGGGTGAGATCGCGGAAGACAGCCGCCTGGGCCTGGCGCAACTGGTAGCCGATATAGCCCGTGAGCTTGCCGAAATCAATCTCGGCCAGCTCAGACCTGGCCTTGGGCGATGCTGCTGGTTGGGCCCGTGCCGTGGTATCGGCCACGGCGGTGGACCGCTTGTCGTCGCTGCGGCTGAGCATCTGTGATCGCCTGGGAGGCCTGCGGTTGAGGGGGCACGGTCCTATAGTTTGCATCTAAAACTATAGGCCGGGCAGCTGCGATCGTCAACTCGCCCGCAGGCCGTGAAATCGGCGCGGTGCAGCCGCCAGTTTCGCTGGCGACATGGTGTGTCCATGCCCAGCCGTCGGTCGCCTGCTCGGGTGCGTGGTACACGGTGCGCACGCCGGCCAGGCCCTGGGCGACCGCACGCGCCAGCAGTTGCTCGGTGCCGGGTTCGCCCAGGCTCAGCACCAGGTGCTGCCAGCGCCGCTGCACGCGCTCTTGCAGCCAGGCGTCTTCCAGTGCACGGCGCACGGCGGTCGCATCGGTGCCGGCCTCCAGCACCCTCGGCGCCAATGCGCCGACAAACAGGTTGAAGTCATGGCGCAGCGTGTGCCCGGGCAGCAGGTCTGCCAGGGCGCGGCAGCGGCGGCTCCAACCGGGCGTGGCAAAGAGCAACGTCGCGAGCGCCTGCAAGCCCTGGGCAGTGTTGAGCAGGCGCACCCGGTTGGGCGGCAGCACGGCCAGTGGCAGGCGCGCTGCCTCGTGAAACGGCAGCGGCGTGGAAAACGACCCCAGCACCGCGATGCGCCACCAGGCCGGCGCGCCCAGTCCCGCCACAGGGGCGGCGCCAGCCTCGATGGCCCGTGCGTGGCGCCGGGCCTGCAGCACATCCACGCCTTGGCGTGCCTGCGCCGCCAGGTGGCTCATCACCGCCAGGTTGCCGGCGGCATAGCCGGCCTGCGGATTGAGCCGCTCCACCACGGCGGCGTCGGGCTGGTCGGTGCCGCCGCCGAGTGCCGTGCGCAACACCGGGCAGCGTTCGCTATGGATCTGGGCCAGAAAGTTGGGCGTGACCTGCTGGTCTTCAAATGCGATGCCGCGCCGCCACGCCAGCGTGCGTACCGCCAGCCATTGCCGGGTGGCGCGCGTGCCGGCCAGCGTGCGATGCCCGAAAACTGCCTTGCCGGCCATCCAGCCCTGGGTGACGGGGGTGCCTTCATGCAACAGCCCGGCTGGCGGCACGAGGCCATGGTGGGCGTGGTCCCAGCCGATATCGAAGCCGGTGCGATCGATCGGGTCGACCGGCGGCGTGGCGAGGTCGAGGGTGGCCTGGTTCATGGTCGTCTCCTGCAGCGCCCGCGCCCAGTGCCCGGGTTGTGGAGGCAGTGTCCATCGCCGGTAGCTCACAGAGTGAGCTACCAAGAACGTCAGTCCACGACATCCGGCCAACGCCGGCGCAGCCACTGCGCCACCATCAGGCCAGCGGCGATGCCGGCCGCATCAGCCAGCAGATCGGCCCAGCTCGCCTGCCGGGTCGGCAGCGTGGATTGCACCACCTCGATGAAGCCGCCGTACAGCAGCAGACCGGCTGCCGTGCGCATGGTGGTACGCCAACTGGGGGCCCATGCAAAGGCTGCAGTACCTGCGAGCGCGCCAAAGGCCAGCAGGTGATTGACTTTGTCGGCCTGCGGCAAGCCGGGCCCGGCCGGGCTGGGCATGAAGGCGAACCAGGAGGTGATCGCGGTCAGTAGCAGGAGCAAGGCGCGCCAGCGGCGGCGGAACCGCGGGTCGTGCAGCAGGGCGGTGGGTGGGGGCAACATGCCGGGATTCTGCCTGCGGGCCGGCCGGTGGCAGTTCCGACCCCGCCGCCGGTGTTAAACTCATAGGCTGTTCTGGACTGCTTGATGCCCAAGGCCGCAAGTGCTCCGCGCCGGTGTAGCTCAGTTGGTAGAGCAGCGCATTCGTAATGCGAAGGTCGGGAGTTCGACTCTTCTCACCGGCACCAAGTCCTGCAAGGGCCCGGCCTGTGCCGGGCCCTTGGTCTTTGGTGGTGCTCAAAGCTGCGCTCCCTACAATGGCGCGATGCGCATACTCATTGCCAACGACGATGGCTACCTGGCCCCTGGCCTGGCTGCCTTGGTGCGGGCTTGCGCAGGGCTCGGGCACATTGACGTCATCGCACCCGAACAGAACGCCAGCGGAACGTCCAATGCGCTGACGCTGAACCGGCCGCTGTCGATCTTTGAGGCACGTGGTGAGCACGTGCACGGTTTCCGTGTCGTCAATGGCACACCTTCAGACTGTGTGCACGTGGCGCTCACGGGGGCGCTCGGCGCCCGGCCTGATCTGGTGCTTTCGGGTATCAACAACGGTGCCAATATGGGTGACGACACGCTGTACTCGGGTACCGTGGCGGCAGCGATGGAAGGCTACCTGTTCGGCGTACCGGCGATCGCGTTTTCGCAGGCCGAGAAGGGGTGGGCGCAACTCGACGCCGCCGCCGCCGCGGCACGCGCTGTGATCGACCAGGTGCTGGCACAAGCGCCGCTGGGTGGTGCGCCCTGGCTGCTCAACGTCAACATCCCCAACCGCGCTGATGCCGCCACGCTGCCGCGTCGCGTCACCCGGCTCGGGCGGCGGCATGCCAGCGAACCCGTCGTGCGCCAGACCAACCCGCGCGGCGAGACGATTTACTGGATTGGCCCGGCCGGTGATGCACGCGAATGCGGCGAGGGCACTGATTTCCACGCCGTGGCGCAGGGCTGGGTATCGATCACGCCGCTGCAGGTGGACCTTACCGACCACAGTTCCCACAGTGACTGGGCGGCGCGGCTGGCAGCCAGCTGATGGCTCGGGCATCGCGCTTTCCGATTGCGCTTGATCGCGTGCACGGCCGACCGGTGGCCAAGCCGGGGGCGGCAGGTGCTGAACTGCTGCGGCCGCAGCGGCCGCTGCAGCAGGCCGCCCAGGATGCCGCGCGGCACAGCGTACCCAGCGGTCTCGGCCTGGCGTCGGCGGCAGTGCGTGCGCGCATGGTGGGGCGGCTGCGCGCCGAAGGCGTGCGCTGTGAGCCGGTGTTGCAGGCCTTGTTGAAGGTCGAACGGCACCGGTTTGTCGACTCTGCGCTGGCGACCCAGGCCTACGAAGATACCAGCCTGCCGATTGGCCTGGGCCAGACGATCTCCAAGCCTTCGGTGGTGGCGCACATGCTGTCGCTGCTGTTCGAGGGCGCCTACGCACGCGAGCACGGGCATCTGGGCCGCACACTGGAGATCGGTACCGGCTGCGGCTACCAGGCGGCGCTGTTGGCGCTGCTGGCGCGCGACCTGGTCTCGATCGAGCGACTGGCGTCGCTGCACGACAAGGCGCGTGCCCATCTTGCACTTCAGCCGGACGGCGGCCCGCACCTCGTGCACGGGGATGGCCACCTCGGTTACCCGCCCCGTGCGCCCTACCACAGCGTGGTGGCCGCTGCGGGCGGCGTCGACATGCCCGCGGCCTGGCTTGATCAACTCGCCGTGGGTGGCCGGCTGGTGGCGCCGATGCACGATGCCGCCAGTGGCGGCCAGGTGCTGTTCGTGATAGACCGCCAACCCGACGGTCTGGTCACGCAGCGGCACGATGCGGTGCACTTCGTCCCTCTAAAATCCGGCACGGCATGAATCCTCGAAATCTGGTGAATGTCTTGATGGCCTGGCGCTGGGCCGCCAGCACGCTGGCAGCGCTGCTGCTGGTGGGAGCTTGCGCTTCGCCCACGTACCGCGCGCCGGTTGAAGACCGCAAGGCACCACCCAAGCCGGCCTCGAGCACGCCCGCGGCCCCCGCCGCACCGGCTTCGGCGGCCCCCGTTGCCGAAGCCACCGCGGCGAGGCCGCCGGCGGCGGGCGCTGAGAACGTCGGCAAACCCGGTTATTACACCGTCAAGCCGGGTGACACGCTGATCCGCATCGGCTTGGACAATGGCCAGAACTGGCGCGATATAGGACGCTGGAGCGGGCTGGAAAATGTCAACCTCATTGAGGTGGGCCAGGTGTTGCGCGTGGCGCCGCCGGTGGCCGACCCCAATGCGGTCACGGCCAGGCCGGTGGCGCCGGCCGGGCGCGTGGATGCGCGGCCGCTGGACGGCCGCCCACCTGCGGCAGCGGCGAGCGCGGCCGGATCGGGTGCGCCAGTGGCGCCGGCGGCAGCGCCGCGTGACCCGGATGAAGAAGTCGTCTGGGCCTGGCCTGCCGCCGGGCCTGTTGCCACCGCGTTCGACGACAACAAGAGCAAGGGCCTGGGCATCGCCGGCAAGGCGGGCGACCCGGTGCTGGCGGCCGCCGACGGCCGTGTCGTCTACGCCGGTTCAGGGCTGCGGGGCTATGGCAACCTCGTGATCGTCAAACACAACACCACCTTTCTGACCGCCTACGCGCACAATCAAATCCTGCTCGTGAAGGAGGATCAGGCGGTGCGCCGAGGCCAGAAAATTGCCGAGATGGGATCCAGCGACGCGGATCAGGTGCAACTGCACTTCGAGATCCGGCGCCAAGGCAGGCCCATCGATCCCGCGCGCCTGCTGCCACCTCGGTAGCGAGGCGGGCCATGGGGTACCGGGCATGGTCCAGCGAGATGCCTCGCAGCGTGGTCAGGCCCAGCGCGACATGGCGCTGCTTGCCCTTGCCGCGCTGCACGCCAGTGTAGGCACAGCCCCCGAAGCCGAGAGCGCCGCCGCGGACGCAGGCGATGCCGACCACGGCAACACGCTGCAGAGCTATCTGCACGATATCCGCCGCGCCCCGCTGCTGAGTGCAGACGAAGAACACGCCACCGCACAGCGGGCACGCGCTGGCGACTTCGCGGCCCGCCAGCGCATGATCGAGCGCAACCTGCGCCTGGTGGTGAGCATCGCCAAGCACTACACCGGGCGCGGCCTGCCGATGGTGGATCTCATCGAAGAGGGCAACCTCGGTCTGATGCACGCGATCACCAAGTTCGATCCCGAGCGCGGTTTCCGCTTTTCGACCTACGCCTCGTGGTGGATCCGCCAGAGCATCGAGCGCTCGGTGATGCACCAGGCGCGTCTGATCCGCCTGCCGGTGCACGTGGTGCGAGACTTGAATAAGGTTCTCAAGACGCGCCGATTGCTGGAGGCCCGCGCGGGCGGCGGGCGCACCGTGTCGGCGGACGAGATTGCGGCCGAGCTCGGCCGGCCGGTGCGCGAGGTGGCTGAACTGCTGCAGCTGGCCGAGCCGCCGACCTCGCTGGATGCACCGCTGGACCGCGACGCGGGCGCCTCCGTGCTCGAGCAGGTGGCCGACGAACTCGCGCTCGATCCGCTCGATCTGCGTTTGCTCGACGAAGTGCATCGCCTGCTCGACGCCGGCTTGGCCGAGCTGAGCGCGCGCGAGCGTGAGGTGCTGTCGGCGCGCTACGGCCTGCATGGTCGCGAGCCGTATACCCTGGAGGCGCTGGCGGTGCAGTTCAAGCTGACACGCGAGCGGGTGCGCCAGATCCAGCAGGAGGCGCTGCTCAAGCTCAAGCGGTTGATGGCCAGGCAGGGTGTCGGGCGCGACGCGATCTTCTAGCGGCAGGCGCGGCCGGGGTGCACGTGCTCGGGGCCGGGATAATCCGCTCCATGTCAAACGGATTTGAATGGCTCGAAGTCGAGTCGCTCGACCTCGAAGCGCAGGGTGTGGCCCACCGCGCCGACGGCAAGGTGGTCTTCATCGAAGGTGCGTTGCCGGGCGAGAGCGTGCAAGCCCAGGTGTCGCGCAAGAAAAACAACTGGGAGCAGGGCCAGATGACGGCGCTGCGGCGCGAGAGTTCGCAGCGCGTGCGCCCGGGCTGCCCGCACTTTGGCCTGCATGCCGGCGCCTGTGGCGGCTGCAAGATGCAGCACCTGCATCCAGCCGCGCAGGTGGCGGTGAAGCAGCGCGTGCTGGAAGACAACCTGTGGCACTTGGCGAAGGTCAAGCCCGAACGCCTGCTGCGGCCGATCGAGGGCCCCGCCTGGGGCTACCGTGACCGGGCGCGCCTGTCGGTGCGCCACGTGATCAAGAAGGGCACGGTGCTGATCGGTTTTCATGAGCGCAAGTCAAGCTATGTCGCTGACATGACCGAGTGCCCTGTATTGACGCCCAAAGTGAGTGCCATGCTGGTGCCGCTGCGGGCCTTGATCGGCAGCATGGATGAGCGTGACCGCCTGCCGCAGATCGAACTGGCGGCAGGTGACAGCGTCATTGCGCTGGTACTGCGCCATCTGGCACCGCTGGCCGACGCCGACCGCCAGCGTCTGCGCGAGTTTGCCGCGCTGCACGGCGTGCAGTGGTGGTTGCAGCCCAAGGGGCCGGATACCGTGCATCTGCTCGATGAAGGCGGGCCGCCGCTGGCCTATACGCTGCCCGAGTTCGGCATCCGGATGCCCTTCAAACCCACGGATTTCACGCAGGTCAATTCGCACATCAACCGCGTCCTGGTGGAGCGCGCGGTTCGCCTGCTCGAGCCGCAAGCGCATGAGCGTGTGATCGACTGGTTCTGCGGCCTGGGCAATTTCACGCTGCCCTTGGCGACGCGAGCCAATGCCGTGTTGGGCGTCGAGGGCAGCGAGGCCCTGGTCGCGCGGGCACGCGACAACGCCCTCGCCAACGGGCTGAGCCAGAGGGCGACGTTTGAAGCGCGCAACCTGTTCGAGATCGGGCCCGACGACCTGCGTGCTGCCGGCTCGGCGCAGGCCTGGCTGATCGATCCGCCGCGCGAAGGCGCCTTTGCGCTCGTCAAGGCCCTGGTCGAGCTGCATGGCGCGGGCGTCTCACCGGGCTGGGCGCTGCCGCGGCGCATCGTCTATGTAAGTTGCAACCCGGCCACGCTGGCAAGAGATGCCGGGTTGCTGGTGCACCAGGCGCCTTACCGCTGTTCGCTCGCGGGCGTGGTGAACATGTTTGCGCACACCGCGCACGTCGAGAGCCTGGCTGTGTTCGATCTGGCCTGGCCATGAAAAAGGGGCCCACTGGCCCCTTGCCTGAGATTCGAAGGACCCCTCAGTCGCGCTCGCCACCAAAGATGCCCAGCAGGGCCAGCAGGTTGGAGAATACGTTGTACACGCTGAGATAGACGCCCAGCGTGGCCGTGATGTAGTTGGTTTCTTCACCGTCCTGCACGCGCTTGAGGTCATACAGGATAAAGACCGAGAAGATGCCGATCGCCAGCACTGACAGCGTGATCATCAACGCGCTGCTCTGGATGAAGACGTTGGCGATGCCGGCCACCAGCAGCATGATCATGCCGATGAACAGGAATTTGCCCATCGAGCCGAGATCGCGCTTGATCACGCTGCTGAGCGATGCCATGCCGAAGAAGATGGCACCGGTGCCGCCAAATGCCAGCATGATCAGGCTGCCGCCGTTCTTGAGGCCCAGCACCATGCCCAGCAAGCGGGCCAGCATCAGGCCCATGAAAAACGTGAAGCCCAGCAGGATTGGTACGCCGGCAGCCGAGTTCTTGTACTTTTCAATGGCGAACATGAAGCCGAAGGCGCCGGCCAGGAACACCATCAAACCGATGCCACCAGACAACGACTGCATGATGCCGGTCTGCACGCCCACCCAGGCGCCCAGCACCGTCGGCACCATCGACAACGCCAGCAACCAGTAGGTATTGCGCAGGACGCGGTTGCGCTCGGCGGCCAGCGCGCCGCCGCCGGCAAGGGCAGGAAAGTTCTGCACGCTCTGATTCATGAAACCTCCAGGGTATGGGTCACGCGCCGTTAGAGGCGCACGCGCATTCTAGGTTCCGATCGTCGCAGCCGCGATACCCCCAGCGCGCATGGCCCCAGCGCGTGTGACGGCATCACCTCAGAGACGCGGTATCGTCTGACCATGAATACCAAGCCCACCCTGACCCTTGAAGACGTGCGCACGATGGCCGCCGCAGCCGAGGCCGAAGCCGTGAAGAACGGCTGGGCCGTCACCATCGCCATCGCCGACGACGGCGGCCACCTGCTGTGGCTGCAGCGCCTGGACGGCGCGGCGCCGGTGTCAGCCGAAATCGCACCGGCCAAGGCCCGCACCGCGGCGCTGGGCCGGCGCGAGAGCAAGGTCTATGAGGACATGATCAACCAGGGTCGCACCGCCTTTCTCAGCGCCCCGGCCCTGCGCGGCATGCTGGAAGGGGGCGTGCCTGTCGTGGTGCAAGGTCATTGCGTCGGGGCGGTTGGGGTGAGCGGTGTCAAGTCGAGCGAAGACGCGCAGATTGCTTGCGCCGGAATTGCGGCGCTCGAGACCTGACAGTCGCCAGCTACAATCCGGCGGTTTACCCGCAAACACCGTAGCGCTGGCCAAGCTCCGTCGTCCGTCTCCCTAGGGCCACGAAGGGGCCCTGCTGGGCCAGGGGCCGCCCCATGCGGGGCGACCCTGGGCGCACGAACCCCGGAGCTATCGCTTTGCTGCCAGTCCTGCCCCCCGCACTTCTCGCACTCGCAGACGGCACGAGCTTCCTCGGCATCTCGGTCGGCGCGCCCGGCGCCACCGTTGGCGAGGTGGTGTTCAACACTGCGCTCACCGGCTACCAGGAAATACTCACCGACCCGAGCTATTGCAGGCAGATCGTCACGCTGACCTGTCCGCACATCGGCAATGTTGGCGTCAACCCAGAGGACACCGAGGCGACTCGGGTCCATGCCGCGGGCCTGATCGTCAAGGATGTGTCGCTGCGGGTTTCCAACTTCCGCGCCACGATGTCGCTGCCCGAGTATCTGGCGCGCGAGGGTACGGTGGCCATTGCCGATATCGACACGCGCCGCCTGACCCGTGTACTGCGCACAACCGGGGCGCAGAACGGCTGCATCGTGACCTTTGCCGCCGGCGCCCCGGTGACGCAGGCACAGGTGCAAGACGCGGTTGCCCGGGCTCGTGCGGCGCCGTCGATGGCGGGGCTCGACCTGGCCCGCGTGGTCTCTGTGGGTGAACCCTACGAGTGGCTCGAGACCGAGTGGGAGCTCGGCCGCGGCTGCGGCGTGCAGGCGGCACCCCGGCGCCACGTGGTGGCCTACGACTTCGGCGTCAAGCGCAACATCCTGCGCATGCTGGCCAGCCGCGGCTGCCGTGTCACTGTGGTGCCCGCGCAGACGGCGGCTGCCGAGGTGCGCAAACTCAGGCCCGACGGCATCTTCCTGAGCAACGGCCCCGGTGATCCCGAGCCATGCGACTACGCAATTGCGGCGGCCCGTGAACTGATCGATGCGGGCACGCCGACGTTCGGCATTTGCCTGGGCCACCAGATCATGGCGCTGGCCTCGGGCGCCAGGACCTTCAAGATGAAATTCGGCCACCATGGCGCAAACCATCCGGTGAAGGATCTCGACAGCGGCCGCGTCAGCATCACCAGCCAGAACCACGGCTTCGCGGTGGACGCCGGCTCACTCCCCGCCAACCTGCGGCCCACCCACGTGTCGCTGTTCGACGGCACGCTGCAAGGGCTGGCACGCACCGACAAGCCGGCGTTCTGCTTCCAGGGCCACCCCGAGGCCTCGCCGGGGCCGCACGATATCGCCTACCTGTTCGACCGCTTCGTGGCGTTGATGGAGACCTGCAATGCCTAAGCGGCTGGACCTCAAGAGCATCCTGATCATCGGCGCCGGGCCCATCGTCATCGGCCAGGCCTGCGAGTTCGACTACTCTGGTGCCCAGGCCTGCAAGGCGCTGCGTGAGGAGGGCTACAAGGTCATCCTGGTCAACAGCAATCCGGCCACGATCATGACCGACCCAGAAATGGCCGATGTGACCTACATCGAGCCCATCACCTGGCAGGTGGTCGAAAAAATCATCGCCAAGGAAAGGCCTGACGCCGTGCTGCCCACGATGGGTGGCCAGACCGCGCTCAACTGCGCGCTCGACCTGCACAAGCACGGCGTGCTGGCGCGCTACGGTGTGGAGATGATCGGCGCCAACGAGCACGCCATCGAGAAGGCCGAGGACCGCCTCAAGTTCAAGGACGCGATGACGGCCATCGGCCTGGCATCAGCCAAGAGCGGCATCGCGCACTCGATGGACGAGGCGCTGGCGGTGCAGAAGCGCATCACCGCAGATATCGGTGGCACCGGATTCCCGATGGTCGTCCGCCCTAGCTTCACGCTCGGTGGCACGGGAGGCGGCATTGCCTACAACCCTGAGGAATTTGAAGAAATCTGCAAGCGCGGGCTCGACCTCTCGCCGAGCAAGGAGCTGCTCATCGAGGAGAGCCTGATCGGCTGGAAGGAATTCGAGATGGAGGTGGTCCGCGACCAGGCGGACAACTGCATCATCATCTGCTCGATCGAGAATCTGGACCCGATGGGTATCCACACCGGCGACTCCATCACCGTGGCGCCGGCGCAGACGCTCACCGACAAGGAATACCAGCTCCTGCGCAACGCGAGCATCGCGATCCTGCGCGAGATCGGCGTCGATACCGGCGGCTCGAACGTGCAGTTCTCGATCAACCCGAGAGACGGCCGCATGGTCGTCATCGAGATGAATCCGCGCGTCTCGCGGTCGTCGGCCCTGGCGTCCAAGGCAACCGGCTTTCCGATCGCCAAGGTGGCGGCCAAGCTGGCCGTGGGCTACACGTTGGATGAGCTGCGCAACGACATCACGGGTGGTGCCACGCCGGCGAGTTTCGAGCCGAGCATCGACTATGTGGTGACCAAGATCCCGCGCTTTGCATTCGAGAAATTCCCCGCCGCCGACCCGCACCTGACCACGCAGATGAAGAGCGTGGGCGAGGTCATGGCCATCGGCCGCACGTTCCAGGAGAGCCTCCAGAAGGCGCTGCGGGGGCTGGAGACCGGCATCGACGGGTTGAGCGAGCGCACCGCCTGCACCGAGGCCGATCGCGACGAGATCATCGACGAGATCGGCAACGCGGGGCCCGAGCGGATCCTGTTTCTGGCCGATGCCTTCCGCATCGGCATGACGCTGGACGAAGTATTCGAGGAAACCGCGATCGACCCCTGGTTTCTGGCCCAGATCGAGCAACTGGTCGGGATTGAAAAGCAACTCGGCGGCCGCCTGCTGGCGGAGCTGTCGGAAGCCGAATTGCGCTACCTCAAGAAGAAGGGCTACTCCGATCGCCGCCTGGCCAAGCTGCTGGGCACGCATCAGCACGCGGTGCGCGAGCGGCGCCACGCCATGGGTGTGCGGCCGGTCTACAAGCGCGTGGATACGTGCGCTGCCGAATTCGCCACCCAGACGGCCTACATGTATTCCACCTACGAAGAGGAATGCGAGGCCGAGCCGACGACGCGCAGGAAGATCATGGTGCTGGGTGGCGGGCCCAATCGCATCGGCCAGGGCATCGAGTTCGACTATTGCTGCGTGCACGCAGCGCTGGCGCTGCGCGAAGACGGCTACGAGACCATCATGGTCAACTGCAACCCGGAAACCGTGTCCACCGATTACGACACCAGCGACCGCCTGTACTTCGAGCCAGTGACGCTGGAAGACGTGCTCGAGATCGTGGCCAAGGAAAAGCCCGTCGGCGTCATCGTCCAGTACGGCGGCCAGACACCGCTCAAGCTTGCACTGGACCTCGAGCGTGCCGGCGTGCCGATCATTGGAACCAGCCCTGACAGCATCGACATCGCCGAAGACCGCGAGCGTTTCCAGAAGCTTCTGCACGAACTCGGCCTGAAGCAGCCACCCAATCGCACCGCCCGCACCGAGGAGCAGGCGCTGGTGCTGGCGCGCGAAATCGGCTATCCGTTGGTGGTGCGCCCGAGCTACGTGCTGGGTGGCCGAGCGATGGAAATCGTGCACGGCGACAAGGATCTCGAGCGCTACATGCGCGAGGCGGTGAAGGTCAGCGAAAAGTCGCCGGTACTGCTGGACCGCTTTCTCGACGATGCGATCGAAGTCGATGTGGACTGCATCAGCGACGGCACCGAGGTCATGATCGGCGGCATCATGGAGCACGTGGAGGCCGCCGGTATCCACAGTGGCGACTCGGCCTGTTCACTGCCGCCGTTCTCGCTTTCAAAGGAGCTGCAGGATGAAATGCGCCGTCAGGCCACGCTGATGGCGCGGGCGCTGAAGGTGGTGGGCCTGATGAATACCCAGTTCGCAATCCAGGGTGAGGGCGACCAGGCCGTCGTCTATGTGCTCGAGGTCAACCCGCGGGCGTCGCGCACCGTGCCCTTTGTCAGCAAGGCCACGGCCCAGCCACTGGCCAAGATTGCGGCGCGCTGCATGGCCGGGCAATCGCTGCGCAGCCAGAAGGGCCACAATGGCCGCGAGCCCGGCGAGGTGATTCCACCGTATTTCAGCATCAAGGAAGCGGTCTTCCCATTCAACAAGTTTCCGGGCGTGGACCCGATCCTCGGCCCCGAGATGCGCTCCACTGGCGAGGTCATGGGGGCCGGCAAGACCTTCGGCGAAGCGATGCTGAAGAGCCAGCTGGGTGCCGGCTCGCGACTGCCGGAGAAAGGCACCGTGGTCATCACCGTGAAGAACGGCGACAAGGTGCGGGCGGTCAAGGTGGCCGGGGATCTGGTCGAGCTGGGGTTCCAGGTCGTGGCGACCAAGGGCACGGCGGCGGCCATTGCCGAGGCCGGTATCCCTGTCAGGGTGGTCAACAAAGTCAAGGATGGCCGGCCACATATCGTCGACATGGTCAAGGCCGGCGAAATCCAGCTGGTCTTCACCACGGTCGATGAAACGCGAACCGCCATCGCCGACTCGCGCTACATCCGCACCGCCGCACTCGCCAACCGCATCACCTACTACACCACGATGGCCGGGGCCGAGGCGGCCACCGAGGCGCTCAAGCACCAGGACGACATGACGGTGAGCTCGCTGCAGGAACTGCACGCGAATCTGAATTAAAATGCTCTGTGTCGTCCGCCGCAGGGTGGCCCCGCCGGGGCTCCTGTGGCGGATTCACTTTTGGCTCCGACATGACTTCGGTCTGCGTTGGTCCTTGCTGAAACTTCGTCTTACCGAGCAGAATTTCCATGGTCACCATCCCTCTTACGCGGCGCGGCGCCGAGTTGCTCAAGTCTGAGCTGCAGCGGCTCAAGTCGGTGGAGCGCCACGCCGTGATCCAGGCCATCGCCGAAGCGCGCGCGCAGGGCGACCTGTCGGAAAACGCGGAATATGAAGCGGCCAAGGACAAGCAGGGGTTCATCGAAGGCCGGATCAAGGACCTGGACTCCAAGCTTGCGGCGGCGCAGATCATCGACCCCCAGTCACTGGATGCCGGCGGCAAGGTGGTATTCGGCGCCACCGTCGACCTTGAAGACGAGCGCAGCGGCGCCAAGGTGGCCTACCAGATCGTCGGCGACGACGAGGCCGATCTCAAGCTCGGGCTGATCTCGATCAGCAGCCCGATTGCCCGCGCCCTGATCGGCAAGCAAGCCGGCGATGTGGCCGAAGTGCAGGCGCCGGGTGGCGTCAAGCACTGGGAGATCGTCGACGTTCGCTACGTCTGAGGCACTGCGCCAGCCTCAGTCGGTCGCCTTCTTCTTGGCGCTGGTGACGCGCACCTTGGCGCGCTTGATCTGGCCGCCGGCAGCGACGCGCTGGTTGCCAAATACCTTGACCTTCTTGACGGTGGCGCGGTGATTGCCACTTTTCGAGAACGACACCAGCTTCACGATGCGCGGGCCGGGTTGGCGGTCTTCACGTTCGGTCTTTTCCTTGGGCGGGATCGGCCGCCACAGCACCAGCAGCTTGCCGATGTGCTGGATGGGCGCGGCGCCCAGCGTGTCGGCCAGGGTGGCCAGCAAGCCCTCGCGGGTGGCGCGGTCGTCTGAAAATACGCGCACCTTGATCAGGCCGTGCGCCTTGAGCGCCAGGTCGATTTCTTTGGCCACGGCGGGGGTGAGCCCGTCGCCACCGATCATGACCACGGGGTCCAGGTGATGGGCGCCGGAGCGGTGCTCCTTGCGTTCGGCGGGGGACAGTTGGATCGCACTCATACCTCTATTATCGGTTGCACATGAAAGTCACGACAAAAAGCAAGAAGGTCAACAAGGCGTGGCTCAACGACCATATCAATGACCCCTACGTCAAACTGGCCAAGAGGGAGGGCTACCGCGCCCGTGCAGCCTACAAGCTCAAGGAGATAGACGAAGAACTGGGGCTGCTGCGGCCCGGGCAGGTGGTGGTCGATCTGGGCGCCGCCCCGGGGGCCTGGAGCCAGTACCTGCGCCGCAAGTTCGCGCCCACGGGCGCGGCCGTGGGAGAGCTGGCAGGCACCATCATCGCGCTGGACATCCTGGACTTCGAGCCCATCGAAGGCGTGATCTTCCTGCAAGGTGACTTCCGCGAAGACGAGGTCGGGCTGGCGCTCGAGGCCGCGCTGGCAGGCCGCAGGGTCGATGTCGTGGTGTCTGACCTGGCCCCGAATTTGTCGGGCATCGAATCGTCGGACGCGGCACGCATCACCCATCTGGTCGAGCTGGCGGTGGACTTCTGCACCCACCACCTGCGGCCCGAGGGCGCACTGGTGTGCAAGGCCTTTCATGGCAGTGGTTACAGCCAGCTCGTCAAGTTGTTCAAGGAGACCTTTCGCGTCGTCAAGCCCATCAAGCCCAGGGCCTCGCGCGACAAGTCGTCAGAGACCTTTCTCGTCGGCATGGGACTGAAGGCGCGATAAGATTCCGGCCCTCACAAGAAAGTGTGCAACCGGCACGCTTTTCCGGCCGCCCACGGGCCGGGGGCAGGGCGCCCTTGAAGGCTTGACTGCTCTAGAATCGCCCCTATATACCGCTGGATCCGGCACGCGTCGCACTCGACCTGTCGTACCACCGAGATTGAAATGGAGCCGCGGTGAACAATCAATGGTTTTCTAAGGTCGCTGTCTGGTTGGTGATCGCACTTGTGCTGTTCACCGTCTTCAGGCAGTTCGACCGCAGTGCGGCACCGGGCAACCAGATTGGCTACTCCGACTTCCTGCAGGAAGTTCGCAGCAAGCGCATCAAGTCGGTCATGTTGCAAGAAAGCCCGGGCGGGGGCACCGAGATCGTCGCCACCACCAGCGACGACAAGCGCCTGCGCAGCACAGCCACCTACCTGGACCGCGGCCTCGTCGGCGACCTCATCGCCAATGATGTCAAGTTCGATGTCAAGCCGCGCGAAGAGCCTTCGCTGCTGATGAGCATCCTCGTCAGTTGGGGCCCGATGCTGCTGCTGATCGGTGTCTGGATCTATTTCATGCGCCAAATGCAGGGCGGCGGCAAGGGCGGCGCCTTCAGCTTTGGCAAGAGCAAGGCGCGCATGCTCGACGAAGCCAACAACACCACCACCTTCGCAGATGTCGCGGGCTGCGACGAGGCCAAGGAAGAAGTCAAGGAGCTCGTTGACTTTCTGAAGGATCCGCAGAAGTTCCAGAAGCTTGGCGGCCGCATCCCGCGCGGCGTGCTCCTGGTGGGCCCCCCGGGCACCGGCAAGACGCTGCTGGCCAAGGCGATTGCGGGCGAGGCCAAGGTGCCGTTCTTCAGCATCAGCGGCTCCGATTTCGTCGAGATGTTTGTCGGCGTGGGCGCGGCCCGCGTGCGAGACATGTTCGAGCAGGCGAAGAAGAGCGCACCCTGCATCATCTTCATCGATGAGATCGATGCCGTCGGCCGCCACCGCGGTGCCGGCCTCGGCGGCGGCAATGACGAGCGCGAACAGACCCTGAACCAGATGCTCGTGGAAATGGACGGGTTCGAGACCAACGTTGGTGTCATCGTGATGGCGGCCACCAATCGGCCCGATATCCTGGACCCCGCGCTGCTGCGCCCGGGCCGCTTTGACCGCCAGGTCTACGTCACGCTGCCCGACGTCCGTGGCCGCGAGCAGATCCTGAACGTGCACATGCGCAAGGTGCCGGTCGGGCAGGATATCCGCGCCGATATCCTGGCGCGTGGCACGCCGGGTTTCAGCGGTGCTGACCTGGCCAATCTGGTCAACGAAGCAGCGCTGTTTGCCGCACGGCGCAGTGGCCGTGTCGTGGAGATGCTCGACTTCGAGCGCGCCAAGGACAAGATCATGATGGGCCCCGAGCGCAAGTCCATGATCATGCCCGAGGAGGAGCGCAAGAACACCGCCTACCACGAAGCCGGCCACGCCCTGGTGGCGCGTCTGATGCCCAAGACCGACCCGGTGCACAAGGTCACGGTGATTCCCCGCGGCCGCGCCCTGGGCATGACGATGCAGTTGCCCGAAGGCGACCGCTACAGCCTCGACAAGGAGCGCATGCTGTCCACCATCAGCGTGCTGTTCGGCGGGCGCATCGCCGAAGAAGTGTTCATGAACCAGATGACCACTGGCGCCAGCAACGACTTCGAACGCGCCACCGCGATCGCGCGTGACATGGTCACGCGCTACGGCATGACCGACGAACTCGGGCCGATGGTGTATGCCGAGAACGAGGGTGAGGTCTTCCTCGGTCGCTCGGTGACCAAGACGACCATGATGTCCGAGGACACCATGCGCAAGGTCGATTCGGTGATCCGCCGCATCATCGACGAGCAGTACTCCGCGGCGCGCAAGCTGATCGAGGACAACCAGGACAAGATGCACGCCTTGGCGCAGGCGCTGCTGGAATGGGAAACCATCGACGCCGACCAGATCGACGACATCATGGGTGGCAAGCCGCCGCGGGCGCCCAAGGACTGGACGCCTTCCGCGTCCAAGACCAGCGGCCCGACGCCACCGGTGGGCACCGACGGCGCTCCTGCCGCGGCCTGACCGCGCCAGGAGCGAAACGGGGCGGGGCTGCGGCCCCGTCTTGCATGACCAGCCATCACTGGTTCCGCCGTCCATGCATAGGCAGGCAGCCCACTACAAGATCGACCTCGCGCGGTCTGAGATTCAAGAGTGAGGGAAACATCCATGGGCAGAACCTATTTCGGCACCGACGGCATACGCGGCACGGTGGGGCAGGCGCCGATCACGCCAGACTTCATGCTGCGTCTGGGCCATGCCGTGGGCCAGGTGCTGCGCCGCGCCACGCCGCGCCCGGTGGTGCTGATCGGCAAGGACACACGCATCTCGGGCTATATGCTGGAATCGTCGCTGGAGGCCGGCTTCGCCTCCGTCGGTGTCGATGTGCTGCTCAGTGGCCCGCTGCCGACACCCGGCGTGGCCTACCTCACGCGCGCATTGCGGCTCGACCTGGGCGTGGTGATCAGTGCCTCGCACAACCCGTTTGCAGACAACGGGGTCAAGTTCTTCTCGGCCGGCGGCGAGAAGCTCCCCGATGAGTGGGAGGCGGATGTTGAAGCCATGCTGTTGCAGGCTCCGCAGTGGGTCGATTCGGCCAGCCTGGGCAAGGCGCGCCGCCTGGAAGATGCGCGCGGCCGCTATATCGAATTCTGCAAGAGCACGGTGCCGCACAGCCTGTCGCTGCGCGGCATGAAGATCGTCATCGATGCTGCCCACGGCGCGGCCTACCACGTGGCGCCCGACGTCTTCCACGAGTTGGGCGCATCCATCGTCACCATCGGCTGCAGCCCTGACGGCCTGAATATCAACAGCGGCGTGGGCGCGACTGCGCCGCAGGCGCTGGTGGCGGCGGTGGCCGAGCATCACGCGGACTACGGCATCGCGCTGGATGGCGACGCCGACCGGCTGCAGATGGTGGATGCGCAGGGCCGCCTGTTCAACGGCGACGAGTTGCTCTACGTGCTGGCCACCGACCGCCTGGCGCAGCAGCGCCCGGTGCCCGGTGTGGTGGGCACGCTGATGACGAATATGGCCATCGAACAGGCGCTGGCCGCGCTCGGCGTGAGCCTGGTGCGGGCCAAGGTGGGCGACCGCTATGTGCTGGAAGAGCTTGCCGCACGCGGTTGGCATCTGGGCGGTGAGAGCTCGGGCCATCTGCTGGCGCTGGACCGCCACACCACCGGCGACGGCATCGTCAGCGCGCTGCAAATCCTGCAGGCCGTGCGGCGCGCCGGTCGTCCGCTGGCGGCACTGCTGGACGGCGTGGTCCTGTATCCACAGAAAATGATCAATGTGCGGCTGCCCGAGGGCAGCGACTGGAAAAGCAACGCCGCATTGGTGCAGGCCCGCGTTTGGGC
>CXWL01111816.1_pt1 | contig 19038 bp, 24 predicted proteins | sample 590931 | NCBI WGS metagenome assembly CXWL01 (sample SAMEA3498368, study PRJEB10139) | groundwater metagenome | biome: water well; material: biofilm material | place: Germany | collected 2015-04-27 | reverse complement strand
TCACGTCAACGGTACGAACCGATGGAAGATGGAACCTCTGCGGGCGGTATGGAGGGCTGAGGAGCCGTCGGCCCCTGCTCAAGTCGATGTCTATGAGACAGCGGAGGGCGTGATGTATGTCGACTCAGTACTGGACATTCCATCCAAGCAGCTACGCAAAAAAATCCTCCGTTGCACTTTTCCTTTGCAGCAATAGCCAGACTTCGCCGAATTCGACATGCATCCGGCGAAATAAAGTTGAATCACGTGCCTCGCAGAGCAACGTGGCAAAGAATGCGTTAACTGGCCACGGCCATCGCTTGTAGGCGGGGCATTTGGTCGTGACCCTATTCAGTTTGAGATGTCTTGGCTGGCTGCAATAAGTCAGGTATTGCTCTTGTGCTTTTCAATTTGCTGTATGAAAATACAGTTAAGACGCCAAGGCCTCAACGGCGCCTTCTTTGAATCATGGGGCCAGGAGTTCAGCATGAGCAAGAACAGCAAGCAAACCTCGCCCCGCGTTGCCTCCGCCGCCGGCAAAGCGTTAGGCAACTCGTCGTCCAGCACAGTCCAAAAGTCGCTGGCCGGCTCCGCACTGCGTCAGGCTGGCAGTTCAGCACAGACTGGTACCCAGACTGAAGGTCGGGCATCCCGGGCCTTGGACAACCCCAACTCAGCGGCTCTGACCAGAACTTTAGCCGGTAGCCTTGTATCTCAGTCCAACAAACAGCGGTAGTTTCGAGCCAATGCCCAAAGATGACCTCGGACAATCTGCCCGACAGCTTGCCCGGGAGCGCCATGCCATCCTAGAAAAGGACCGGCTGATACAGCATCAAAGAATTGCATCGGACTTGACCACGTTGGCTCCAGACAGGCGTAACCGACTGATCAAAGATGCACGCGCGGTGGTTTCTCGGTGGCGTGCCGAACGCCTTTGTAGTATTGATTACATCCAAAGGTGGGAGCACACCTTAGAAATAGCGCCAGAAGAAATGACGCTTGCAATAGTGTCGGAGGCAGATGGATGGGGCCCTGCCCTGCGCCAAAACTCGCCATGGGTAGGGGTGCATGCGTGAACGACGAACCTTCACCGGAAACTGCCATGCCGCTAACGCTTCCAAATTTCATCGAAGACCTGCAGGATCCAGAGCTTGCACCGATGCTTTCGCCCGCCCGCTACATTCGCCTGCTCGGAATGGACGTCGAAACGCTGGCTAGAAATGCACGTGTATCCGTGAGCGCAATCACTAAAACCCCGGGCGCAGCCTCCGTCCAAAGCCATTTGAGAGACAACCTCCGCGTTATCAAGGCCGCTTATGACCTATCCGGTGGCGACCTGGAGAAATCATTGCGCTGGTTTCGAGCGGAGCCACTTCCAGCGTTCGGTCAACGGACCGCGGAGCAAGCGGTTTCAGTCGGCCAGGCCGATGGTGTTATCCGCCTGATTGATTCTCTGCATGGTGGCGCTGCAGGCTAGCTAGCCCGCCTAATTGACATCAAAGAGTCTCATGTCAACGTCAAACAGCAGTATTAAAGATGACGAACTGCTGCTGGTTGTGGCCAGCTCTGCCGCGCTTGCGGCCGCCGGCCTCGACATGGAATTGATCGACGCTGTCCCCTGCCCACCCTCACCCACTGGCGGTGCCGCAAACGCTGATACCGGTTCCCCAGAATCATGATCGGGCGGCTCAGGACGGCGAAGGTAGAGAGCGCTGACGAAGTACGGTTGCAGCTATTGCGCGTAAGTGAGGTATTGAAGGCTATTGGTCAACTGTCTAAGGACGAAATTACGGCGATCGTCGAACTGCTCCACCCAGCTGTTGACGATCAGGACCACGACCGCTTCAAGCATGAATACGGCGCTCTGACCATCGAAGAGATGGCCGACCGGATGAAATGCACGCCCGAGGTGGTTCGTGAGCAAGAAGTGGCGGGCCATCTCTTCGCCGCTCACGCGTCAGGCCGAACAGGTGACCCGCTCTACCCTAAGTTTCAACTCGATGAGCGCGTGGACAAATCGCTGCTTAAAAAAATCATCCAGGAATACCGCGATGCTGGCGTCTCCACCACGTTACTCTGGAGTTTCTTGCGGAGCCGGAAGAAGGAATTTGGTGGCTTTACCCCCATGGAAATGATGCTGGGTGCTTCAGCGCCTGCCTATGACGCGCTGACGCCTGAGGAATGGTCCATTGCTTTTCTCGACGTGGTGAGTGAAGAACTGTCTCGTATCAGGTGGATCTGGGGCTCAGGCGCCTAGGCTGGGCCCTGGTTTGACCATCTCCGGCGACGTAACATTGCAGATGAGATGACTACGCAAACAGCATGGAGAGCGCCTGATGAGCATCCGGAAAAATAAGCGTCGGATCAGCCGGCTGCGTAAAGGCAAGGTCCACCATAAAGTCTGGTCAAGATCCGAGGAAGAGCAAGCCTGGCTCGACATGGCCCCTGTAGGTCGGGAGTTTGGCAGCCCAGACTATGAGCGTCTTCAAATTTTAGATCTATACGCTCTGGGAGCGATATCCTGCGACGATGCCATGCAGCAACTTGGAATTGGTAGCCTGGATGAATTAAATCAGCAAGTGAGGCAGCGCTAAGTCCCTGACGAAAGCCACCCGTCGCCCTCATTCCCGCAGCCGAGCAAAGTCATTGAAGAGCGTCCGACCTTCCGCAACAAAAAATTGCCGCCAATTCCCAACAGGCTTCCGCCTGGCTCATTGGCCTGTCGTTTGAACGGCCAGCCAATTCGCTGGCGTCGGGACGGTTCCGACCCGAGTAGTCCCCTAAACTAGGGTTAGGAGAACGCCATGACAGTTTTGACTCAACACTCTGTTCGAATTTCGCGATCGGGACTCCCTGCTCTTTTGTTCTGTGCCGCTTGGACGGACCGGGATGGCCAGACAATGGCTGAAGCATGGCTTGCCCTAGCTGCAAGGAACAAGAATGGACATTCTTCCTTCCGGCGATTTGTGATGGTGGAGCGAAAAGTTGACGAAGCAGAGCTTCTCGCCGTCGTCCAAAAGGCGATTGAGCAAGATATCTGGGAGCAAAGGGAGATCGCCGATGCCTCTTGGCACCCCGATAACCTCAAGTTCGATGAGTTAACGACGGATGTAGTTACAACTTGGCGCAGCTTGGCATCGGTGGAAAGCCTGAACTACATAATTTCGCACTTCAATTGTCCGGAAGCCTCGGAGAGCCTTAGAGCTTTGCCGCGAGGCTTCCCTGGCCTATATCAAGTTTCGGAGGGCTTCCCTCAAACTCAGCCGTCCCGCAGGTAGCTCACTGGATTGGTCGAACCTGCATTCTTTACATATTTCGCGGAATCACGATGGTAAAAGTTTTCTTCTCATATTCGCATGATGATGAGCAGTTTCGCAACCAGCTCGAAAAACACTTGAGCATGCTTAAGCACCAAGGCCTGATCGAGCCCTGGCACGATAGACGCATTGCTGCCGGAGCCGTAGTAGACGATGCGATCTCGAATGCCTTAGCAGAAGCTGACATTATTTTGCTGCTTGTCAGCGCAAGCTTCATAGCGTCCCCGTACTGCTACTCCAAGGAAATGGAAAGGGCGATGCAGCGCCACCATGATGGAACAGCTGTGGTGATTCCCGTCATTGTGCGCACATGCGATTGGCACCCTGCCCCCTTCGGGAAGCTTTTGGCTGTCCCCAAAGACGGCAAAGCCATCGACCTTTGGGCCAATTTTGATGAGGCTTATACAGACGTTACTCGGCAAATACGCTCGGCTGTTGAAAAGCGGGCATCGGCCCTCCCAGCCCATTCTGTCGCTTTGAGTCCCCGTGTGAAAGCCCTTTCATCGCCCGCCGCCTTGTCATCTGCATTGCCTCGTTCTAGCAATCTGCGTCTAAAAAAGGAATTCACCGATCAGGAACGTGACCTGTTCTTGAATGAGGGTTTCGAATATCTCGTCCGCTTCTTTCAGGGCTCACTCAAGGAATTGGCCGATAGAAATCCTGGCATCGAGGGAAAGTATCAACAGATTGATGCCACCAAGTTCACGGCCACGATTTATCGGAATGGCAAAAATGTCAGCCAGTGCGCGATCAACCTGGACGGCGGTTTTAGTCGGGGGGGGATAACGTTTTCCTACGATGCTTCAGCGCGGAGCAACAGTTTCAATGAATCCGTGTCGGTTGAAGCCGACGATCAAGCCCTATTTTTCAAACCCTTAGGCATGAACATACATAACGCCAGAGAGTCCCACTTGTCTCAGGAAGGTGCTGCAGAGTTGTACTGGGGAATGTTGATTGCTCAACTGCAAGTGTAGCGGTAGAGACTGGTCCTCTGGCCGCTTGATCAGCCCGTTTTTTGAAACTCTGGAGTCTATCGACTCCCGGAAGCTTCTTGGCGCTCCTCTGAATGGAGGATGTAATGCACTTACTTTTACCCTATGCTTCTTTTCAGGGCGGGTATAGCGCCTCCAATAGGTCATCTCAAGGAGAATTAAACGTGGCAAATTTTGACTACTACGTATCGGCAGTTGAATACAACAGCGATGAAACGCATATTTCAAGATTGAGAGTGCACGAAATTGGGGCCGATGGCAATCTAAAAATCGCGGTGGAGATGACCCGTCCAAAAGTCATTGAACTGATCAGTAAGAAGAAGTCATTCAGTACGATGACAAAGGGCGCCGACGGAAAATGGAAAGCAGGCGCGAAGCTTGAGGTCATTCAAGTGACTACAGATTATTTGAAGACCAAAAAAGACAGCTCCAGCAGAGACAACCTTGAGAATCTACCGTCGATTTGAGCCTACGTCTACGCCTAGGCAGTCGCCGTATCCCTCGACCAGGCGGGCCGAAATGCGATAGGCTCCATGTCACCGAGTTGCCACCGATGTGCGTGATACGGCTGGGCTACTCAGGCCGTATTCATTGGCTAACGCATCTGCTTCAAAGCCACTTTCCCCAGCCAAGCCATGAGTGCGCCAATGAAGAATAGTAGGCCCATCAGCGTAAGACCTATCGAAGACTCCGGAACGGATGCGTCAATTGGCCAGAGCCACCGCCTGTACGCGGGGCATTTGGTCGTAAACCCCATTTACTTCTAGATGCCTTAGCTGACCGCAATAAGTCAAATATGTGCTCTTGCGCTTTCCGACGTGCTGTATGAAAATACAGTTAGGTGTCGAGGCCTCAACGGCGCCTTCTTTGAATCATGGGGCCAGGAGTCCCGCATGAGCAAGAACAGCAAGCAGAACTCGCTCCACGTTGCTTCCGTCGCCGGGAAGGCGCTAGGCAGCTCGTCATCCAGCGCAGTCCAAAGGTCGCTAGCTGGCTCCGCGCTGCGCCAAGCTGGCAGTTCAGCCCAGACCGGTGCACAAACTGAGAGTCGGGCATCCCGGGCCTTGGACAATCCCAACTCAGCGCCAGTGACCAAAACTTTGGCTGGTAGTGTCGTATCGCAGTCCAACCGGCGGCGGTAGCCCGGGGCAGACTGAAGAGAGCCAAACTTCCTGAAACTCTATGATGCGCGGCGCGCAGGACTATCACGTTCAGATGCATCGTTGACAGCCGCCCTTCCTCAAAATTGCCATGCCGCGAACGCTTCCTAACTTCATCGAAGACCTGCAGGATCCGGAGCTTGCACCGATGCTTTCGCCCGCCCGCTACATTAGCCTGCTGGAAATCGACGTCGAAACGCTAGCTCGAAATGCAAGGGTACCCATCGATCCGAACGTTAGCGATCTGCCCGTTCTCTTCATTCGCTGCAGCACTCGAGCAAGCAGTATTGCCAGCCTTGGCTCGATCACGTACTTCGGTTGAATAGACCAGTACCTTAGAAATCCTTCGCCCTCCCCCCCAATGGCTATGCTCAGGTGTTTTGGGAAATTTAAGCAATGACTGAGCTTTTTGCAGGCATCACGGCCGAAGGCGAAACGCGGTTCATCGGCGAGGTTGCACGGGGAGCCGCGTGCGGCTGCTTTTGTCCGTCCTGCAATAGTCCCTTGGTTGCGAAACATGGGGAAGTCAACGAGTGGCATTTCGGCCACCTGGCAATGCAGGAGCGGCCTGAATGCGAGGTCGGCGCACATAACCTCCTTCGCCGGCTGGGCGTCCAGTTCCTCCACGACCTTCCCCAGCTCGACCTTCCACCCTACCGGCATGTGCTAACCAGGCAGGGGCGATTCGGGCAAATGCACGAAGTCGCCGAGTGGCAATCCGAAGCGGTCAAGGTCACGGATTGGAACCTGGCTGCAGCCAGAGGGCAACCCATTGGGGTGCTGAGACTGCAGGATGGCTCCAACGTCGACATGTTCATTGACATCGGCAATCAACGGCCAAGCCATCAAAGCCACCTTAGTCACGGCAAGATCGTCTTCTATTGCCCGTTGCCGGACCCGGAATCGCTACGCACCCAGGACAAGGCAAGGGAGTGGCTGAGATATCAGGGAGAGTTTGTATGGATCTATCAGCCGGACGTAAATGGGCATGTAGCAAGCGCGAACCGGCGCCTGGTAGACCGATTCCAGCAAATGGAGGGTGCCCTACACCCGCTGGAGATTCGCGCCGTGGAAAGAGGAATGAAACTCCACCACAGCCGTCAATGGATGGGTGACGCCTATCTTGAGAGACAACAGGCTCAACTTGAGGCGCCAGCCGCTCCCACGGTGCAGCCTGCGCAGCGGCGGGCCCACGAAATACCCTGGGCCGGCCAGGTCAGGCCAATGTCAATGCTCTTCTTTTGGCGTCTGAAGTCCGGGGAGGCCTGGGTGATGTATGACCGAATTGATCACTTGCGATGCATCGCGCCATGGCCCGAAACCGTGAAGGGCTGGGACGAAGCTCTTCCTGAAACCGTTGGATTTCCCGACCTCGCGCTTGCTGCATACAAAGTCAAAGACTTGGCCAATGCCATGATCTGGATGAATGCCAGGGCTGCAACGTCGAGGAACACATCCAACATTGAAGAATTATTCAGGTACTAACGGAAAAAAATGGACTATGCAGAAATCATCAAACTGTCTGAATCTCCCATAAATCCGGGGCAAAGCGGACACCGTAGTTCATCAACGCCAGTTCATGCGCCCATATTCCCACTGAACAATCGACCTTGTTGGCCTTCGAAGCTGGCGCCTAGCATCTGTAGATATGGTTCGATCTCTTCTTCATTGAAAAGAACAATCTGCTGAACGGCAGGGACGCTTCGCTCATACATCAAGCCGAGTCGAATCAAGGTGTACAACAGCATGGCATGTCGACATTTGACTTCAAGTCTCCCGTCAGTCATCGCGTAATCGATCTCCAGTGCCCTTCTGCTGGCATGAGGAAGTGCTGGATGCGGAGTTAGCACGAGCGTGAGGATCGTGTGCCATTCCTGATCTTCTGCGACCGGTATCGCGCTCTGCTCTCCAACTTGAACGTTGCTAAGACGCGCAATCACAAAGTCACGGAATTTATTGCGTGTGTGGCAATAGGCTCGCACATGCCAACGTTGCCCATCATGAGCAATAGCGTGTGGCGACAGGATTCGGTGGGTCGCATCTTCTTTACCCATGGTCTGGTATTGCACATTGATCATCCGCCCCTCACGAACGGCTTTCAAGAGATGCATCAACAGAGTGCCATCGACCTCTCTGCCTGGCGTTGGGACCGTAGCCATGGGCGGAGTCCAGTTTACAAAGCACGACGCCGCCTCCATAGTGCCCGCCTCCAAGGCAAGCAACTCGTTGAGATAGGTCTTTGACGCACTTCGCTGGTAGATCGGGTGGAAGTACTCGGTCCTGATGTAGGCCTTCGCCTTAGGATCGTATTTGAGGTTGTCGGGGGCCGCTTCTGTGTACTTGGACAGGTCGAGCGATGCCTGCGGCAAAGATATCTTGAAGAACTCAACCAAGTCATTGCGATTCACGCGGCCTTCCCAGCGCAGCCGGAAGTCGATGAATTTGAGCCGTCGGTCCTGACTCCAGCTTAGGGGCTCGGGCGGGTCCCCTGGCGAGCCATATACCGACTCTAAATGTGTTTCCATACAGCTCTTTATAACAATAATTATGATGATCACATTAGATATGACCTAGAATATCGTTAGCTTAGCAAATTTGCGTATCAGTTGGTAGCGCTGGGCTTATGGAGGTTTTGTGGCAGTTATTGTTCAAAATATTCGTTCGAGGCTGTCATTCGACCTAAAAAAGAGGTCTTTATGACTAATTCGAACCTGCCCAGAGCTGAAGGCGACCCTCAGCCCAAGAACAGCCGCTTTCAAATTCTGGCGCTGTCCGGCGGCGGCTACAGGGGTCTGTATACGGCCAAGATTCTGGCGGATCTAGAAGCTGAGATAGGGGGTATCCCGATCGGTCGGCGGTTTGACCTCATCACCGGAACCTCCATCGGCGGAATCCTTGCCCTCGCGATTGCCATGGAGATTCCTGCGCAACGCATGGTCGACCTCTTCGTCGAGCATGGCGAGGAGATCTTCAAAAAGCGCCGGTCCTTCTGGGGGGTATGGCGCGCGCCCTACTCGCCCGCTCCTCTCAATGGACTGCTTGCCGACAAAGAGGTATTCGGCGAGCAGTTGCTGGGCCAGTGCCAGCACCCCGTCATTGTCCCGTCGATCAATTACTCGACAGGCATGCCCGTGGTTTTCAAGACACCTCACCATCCCGATTTCAAACGCGATCATTTGCATCGTCTGGTCGACCTCGGCATGGCGACGAGTGCCGCGCCAGCCTACTTTCCTCGCCATTGCTTCGGCAACAACCAGTATGTTGACGGTGGGCTCTTTGCCAACGCACCAGGCTTGCTGGGAGTTCACGAGGCTCAAACTTTCTTTGCCCGCGATGTCAAGGACGTGTGGATGCTGTCAATCGGTACCCTGTCGTCCCGATTCACGGTTGATCCACACGCCAACCGGCGGGGTGGGACCATGGACTGGGGCGGCCTTAGCCCGGCAGAGACGCCAAAGCGGCTGTTTGGGTTGGCGATTTCGGTCCAGGAGTCACTGACCGATTTCATCGTCAAGCATATGCTCGGCGAACACTACGTCCATCTGGACGACGAATTGACGGATAGGCGGGCGGGCGCCGTAGCTCTCGACAAGGCCGACGCGGCAGCCCGCGAGGTCTTGCTTGGGTCGGGCGCGGAGCGTTCGAAGGCCGCTATCGGAAACTCAAAGATTCAGCAGTTCCTGTCCCACGCGCCGGCCCGCGCGATCTTTCACTACGGTGCAAATGCCACTTCAAAGGTGTAATCATGCTCAAGCTCAACAAGCTCTTGTATCTGTCGACCGACCGCCAAGTATTCAGCGATGAAATCGAGCCCACGCCTGATCAGCGCAAGGTGCTGACGCAGGCGAAAAATGACATCCGGGACCATCTGCGGCCGCGCATCGCCGCGGCCACAGTTGCATTGCTGGGAATGCCGCGGCAAGTCGAACCGCGTTTTCGAACGCAAGGCTCGTGGTCGTACAAAACCTGCGTGCAGCCGCCCTGTATGCCGCCGCAGGAGATGGACTGGGACTTCGGCACCTACCTGCCCGTCGAGGTGTGGGAGGAAAAAGGGCCACCTCACGCGATGGCCAAAGCTTATTTTGAACTGGTCGAAGGCTTTCTTGAAGATCTGTGTGAAGAAAAAAACTGGACCTTGTTTCCCGGAAAGTCGACCTGCATTCGCATCAAAATTGCTCCGTGGGGCCATATCGACGTGCCGCTGTATGCTGCGCCCGCGGCGCAGTTCTCCCAGATCAAGGAGGCAAGGGCCAAGTCATGGAGCAACAGCGTCCATGACTCTATCGCGCTCGACGAAAGTGTTGAATTTGGCGAGCTTCCTCAGCAGGTTTGGGAAGACCTTGATTGCGTGATGCTGGCTACCCGGTCAGGTGAATGGATTCCCTCAGATCCAGAGCATGTGTCGCGCTGGTTCAACGACCGCGTCGTACAACACACTGAACAATTGCGCCGCATCTGTCGGTATGCCAAGGCATGGCGTGACTACCAGTGGCCCAATGGTGGAGGGCCGACGTCCGTCGCGATCATGATCGCTATAGCCCAGAAATTTGTCTCCCAGCCTGGGCGCGACGACGTTGCATTCGAAAATTCCATGCGCTCGTTTTCCGAATCCATCAAAACTGACATTCGGGAAGTCGGCATCGATCAAGGCAAGGAACCCTTCAATCGTTTGTCGCCTGAGGAGCGCGAGGATGTTTCGCGTAAAGCGGCAGCATGCGCGGTCGCTATCTTGCAGGCCAGAAACCGGCGTGACGACCAAAAGCTGCAGGCAGTCACCGAGATACGCGACCTCCTCGGGGACCGCATTCCTTCCGATGTAGACCTCGTGGATGTTGAAACCGAGGTCGCAGCTATCCTGGCGGTCGCGCCCAAGGCAGTGGTGCAGCCGGTCGTGCGGGCTACAAGCGCAGGGTGATCGCTGGCCATGCCCACGAATGAACGAATGGGCGGCGCCATGCGCGAACTTGCGGCCCGAGGCTTCGTCGACAGGGGCATGGTCAAAGGCTGGCGGCTATACAAGGGTAGCCTGACCACTTCGGCCGGAGACCTTCCCGTCGTGTTCTTCATCAAGGACTGGAATTTTATCAATTACCCGGAGATCCGGGTAACGGGTGGCTTGCAGAAATTCCCTCGCCTGCGTCCGCACCTGAGTAAGGATGGGGCACTGTGTTACTTCGCACCAGGAACCGTGGTGCTTGATCGATACGATCCGGCCACGGCGATCGCACAATGTCTGGAGCAGGCCCAGTCCGTTCTCGAAAAAGTCCTCAAGGATAAAGCGTACCTTTCCGGTGACGTTCAGAACGAATTCCTCGTGCATTGGGACAGGGAAGAGCCTCAACCTATCCGTGTTTACATGGGAAGCTCCGCACGCGGTGCGCAATCGGCGTCAATCGGCTTTCTGGAACAAGATAGCGAGAACCTGGGCATCATCGCCGACACGCTTGAAGACGCTGCGGTTCTGGCCAAGACCTTGGCCCTCGGCGCGTTGCGGCCCGGGGAGAACCGCTGCTGGATTTTTCGATCCACCCACTTACCACCGGTCCCGGTCCAGTTTCCCAGAACGGTAGCCCAATTGTTTGAGTGGCTTCGCGAGTGGGACCTCAAGATGTACCACGAGATTCAGCATTTTCTCGGAGAAAAAACCGCTTATGGCTTCAGAGGGTTGCCCATGGCCATCCATAGCCCAGTGGGATGGATTGGTTTCAGTTTCAACGTGGACAACGCGATGAAAGGTGCCACTCGGCCTTCCGAATACAAGCGGCGTCTGCACGATCATGGGAAGACCTTTGACATCCGCCGACTTTCGTTCACGGACATCAGTCCGGACTTCGTGCACAGCCGTAACCTGAATTTCCGGGATCTCAGTAGCAAGCGGATCACGCTGGCCGGATGCGGGGCGATCGGCTCCCACCTGGCCGCAGCGCTGATCAGGCTAGGAGCGGGTTCTGGCGGCGGCCTGTTGCGGCTCGTGGACTACGACATCCTAGGTCCGGAAAACCTGGGACGGCACTACCTTGGCTACGATGCGCTTGCCAAGCCAAAGGCCGACAAGCTACGTAGTGAGCTGCTCCGGCAGTTTCCGCTTGCTAGCATCGAAGCCGTTAATGCGAGTGTGGTGAACTGCCCCTCCCTGTTCGCTGCGGACCTGGTTGTTGATGCCACTGGCGAGGAAGCTGTGAGCGAGTATCTGAACGAAACCTGGCTTCGCAGCGGTAGGAACGTTCCAGTGTTGTACGTTTGGATCAAAGGCAACGGCGAATGCGTTCAGTGCTTGTGGACCGACAAGGAGGAACTGGCCTGCTTTCGATGCCTGAAGGAGGTCAACCCCGCCGTCCATCGGCAGGACCGCTTCCCGATCCTCAAGCGGCCGCCTACCAGTAAAGTGCTCGGTTGCCACTCCTTTACACCATATGCAGTGTCCGCGCCGATGCATGCGACGGCCCTTGCCGCGGACATCATCTGCGATTGGTTGAAGGGCAATCCCAGCCCACGGTTTCGGACCCGCAAGAGCGAAAACGCCGACCTGTTTATCGTGGAAAATCACAACCCACTGCGTCTGGTGGGCTGCCCGGCCTGTCTGACGTCATGATGCTGCAGCACCCATTCATATCCACGGCCCGGCTGCTCATTGATGAGACGGTCTTGGAAGTGGTAATGGGGAATCGCCAGCTGAAAAGCACAGACGCTGAGTCGGGAGGGATTCTTCTGGGCCTCCGGCGTGATGACCATCTGCACGTGACGGGCTTGACCACGCCCTATCCCGATGACAAGCGCTCTCGCACGAGTTTCCAGCGGAAGGATAAGGCTCACCAGGCCGGAGCCCTTGCAGCCTGGCGAGATTCTGGCGGGGTCGTGGACTATATCGGCGAGTGGCATTCCCACCCCGAACGACACCCGTCACCTTCCTCAATCGACAGCCGCGAGTGGAACGCCATCTACCTGTTCCAGCGTAAGCCCATGGTGTTTCTGATTGCTGGAACGCTCTCGCAATTGTGGTTGGGCGTGGGCCACAACAGTGACATCCGCCAGGCACTCCCGCTTTTGGCTTGACACCGGTTCATACAACAGGAGGAGACTCAGATGGGTAAAGCTTCGCGACTTTTCAATGGCCAGGCCGAACACACGCTGTACGAGCGGGTTACCCCCACGACCGAGCAGCGAGAGTTTTTGCAGCAGCAGTGGAATGAACTCGCTGACCATCTCAAAGCCGAGTTGACGGGGTACGGTTATCCCATCACCACGTGGCTGCAGGGCTCCTACAAATACGGTACTTTGATCAAACCGGTTCATCGAGACGAAGAATACGATGTGGACTTGGGAATCTATTTCGATTGGGATCCCAAGGCAGAGGAGATTGCACCGACTGCGCAGCAACTGCGGACATGGGTGCAACGAGAACTGCTGACATTCAAATTGGGACATCCCGCAGTTAAGGATGTGGCTGATCCGCCCAAGGAGCGTTGTTCCAGGGCAATCTATGCGAAGCGTTTCCACATCGATACTCCGACCTATCATCTTGACTCCAAGAGGGAAAAACGTGAGCTGGCCACGCTGTCTGGCCAATGGGAGGACAGTGATCCTAAGGCCATTTACAAATGGTTTAAAGGTGTGGTGAGTGGAGACGAGCGAGAGCAACTCAGGCGCTTGATTCGGTATCTGAAGGCATGGGCTGCAATTGCATTCGAGACCGCACCGGACTCGCGCCCCTCCTCTATTGTGCTTACTGTCTTGGTGGCTAACATCTACAGCGACGATATGTGGCTGCAGCGGCTCACTACGATGGACGATGACGATGCGCTTATTACCGTGATTAAGGAGATGCACAAGCGCCTGAACAAAAACCGCGCTGTGCTTAACCCTGTGAATACCAAGGAGTCTTTGAATCGGATTCCCTCCGAGGCATGGGGTGCGTTCCTGACACGCCTGCAGCTGCTTAAGGAAGCCGCCGAGTCTGCGGAGATCGCTGAAGATGAAGTTGCAGCGGCCTTAGCATGGAACGAGGCACTTAGTTATCTGATGCCTTTACCCGAGATGGACGGCGTTGAAATAACTGACCTCTCCTCGACGACGGCGCTGATGCAGATTCCGGAAGTGAAAATTGAGGTCGCGGCCGATAGGGGCTTCAAGAACATCTTGCAGACCTATCGCAATGAAGTTCCCAGTATTGCTAAAGGTCAGTGCTTGCGGTTCACTATCGTCAATCCGCAAATCATCCCTGCGATGGCCATGATCGAATGGACAGTCCGTAACGAAGGGGCGGACGCTGATTACCTCGGTGACTTGGGGCACGCCAGAGGTGGGATGCAGATGTTTGTCGCCGAGGAGCGGACAGTCTATGTCGGAAAGCAATACATGGACCTGACGGTCCGATGCAATGGATCAGTCTATGCGGCCAGGCGAATCATGGTGTTGATTGAAGATCAGCCGATGCTGCCAAAGCCAAGGGCGACGCCGCGCAACTGGATCACATTGCGGTCCCGCAAAGGGCGTCGGCGTTGATGCGGAAAGCGCCTACGTGCCGGCTTATGGCTCGCCACCCGCTCCGATCGTGGCGCTTAGGCCCCGCAGCCCGTCGGTAGAGGAACCACCGCTAGGACCCTTGGTAGGCGTGGCTCCACCCGGGCCCTGAGTTCCGGCGATGTACTGCACGCGTCCATAAAGTCGGACAGTGCGGAGATGACATCGTTCAGGAAGGAGGCCGATCCGATCATGACCAGCCGTGGATCGACTTCTAGGTTGCGCATATGCATGCCGCCATCGTGGTAGCCGAACAGAAAGGCCTCATCATTGCGGTCGTGAAATTGAGCAGCAGATCCGAACGAATGGAGCATTGCACATCTCGCACCGTAGACGTCAATTCCTCGATATTGGTACGGTTGATCTGGGTGTCCTTTCAGATAGGTATCCACCCAGTTAATGAAATCAGCACGCCCCTGCGCTTCAACTCCGCCGGGAAGTGAGAGGAAGGTCATGGTATCTATGCTGATGAATGCCATGGCGAGGGCAGCCGCAGTGGCGCCTGCAGCCTCACAGCGGCGGATTTCCGCAGCCATACCAGGAATGCAATGCCACATCGTTCAGCTCTTGCCAGCTGCTGCGGCAACAGTCGGTTGTGGCGGAGATATCGGATTGACGGGAAAATCTCTCTCGGCTACCTCATAGCAATTGACGCCGTCGCAATCGCGGGATATCAACTTGAGCTTAAGTTCGCCGTGCGTGGGCGTGCTTGTCCAGTAAAAGCCACGCAGTACGGTGCTGTTGTCCTGTAGCCGCAGTTCGCCGGCACCGATGGTGAGTTTGTTCTCCCCACGGTACTGGCGCCGCAACTCGAACACGTAGCTGAGTCGAGTGGCTTCTGTTTTTGCATTCCGAATCAGTGCCTCAAGTTTTGATTCTCCTTCTTGCGTCTCTGTGAACGATTCCACGGACAGCGTCAGGTACGTCTGACGGATGACGAAGAAGATTGGAATTTCGCGCGGATTTTCCTTGTCCGTCTTGTAATCAGAAAAGAGAATCCCTCTCCAAACCCCATGCACAATAGGCCGACCCATCCACTTGGCAATCCGCGGGAATTTCCAGGCAACTTTGTAGAAAACGCCGAACACGATTGTGGCGATCGTCAATGCGGCGGTGAATGAACGCCATCCTGCCGTGACGAGGGCCGTCCCCATGAGGTGCCACTGAATGAAGAAAATAAGCGCCCATGCAATTATCGTCAGCGTCGCAAAAACTTTGAGCAAGCGTTGAAACTCGGTCAGCGTCAAACTCAGATTATTCATGCTTGTCGCCTAAAAACGTATTCAGCATCCCTTCAGAATAGAAGCTGATCTCGCCGGCGGCCGAAAGCAGAGCAACTGAATAAACACATGGAATTCTTGAAGTCAGCAGCGCTGTCATTTGACGCGCCCCGGCAGGCTGCGCATCGGAGGCAATGTCAGAAACGTGGACTAAAGGTGGCGAAATGAACTGAGCGATATGAGTTAACGCAAGAGACTGAACATCGACCAAGTGAAAACCATCGTGCCAGGGGGATGCCTTGTCCGACACCGATGCGAGCGTCATGGCAATATCGGACACACCTTGGACTGGTAGCCTAGGCTTTGTTGTACTGGGTTTTCCCAAGGGTGCGATGGGGAGCTTTAACGGTGGTTTGTAAAACACCACGCCTATGCCGGAAAAGCCGGATGTGCGAAGGCGCTTGAGCTCCATCATCACCTGAAGTGCCACGTTGCCCACAATGCTTGGCGAGGTCATCGGTTGTGCATATGACATCTGAGCTGGATCTTTCAAGAAGCCGTCGGAGCATTGGATCTTACGCCCAAGGGCTTGGTGAACAAGCTCGACAACCCGGTGTGGGGGAGAGCCCTCATGCCCAGTCTTTCGAGATCATTCGCTGCGTGCCAGTGGTGTGCGTGAAATCATGTTCGCTCCAGGGGCGCGCCGGCTGCTTGTGGATGGCTTCGGTGACCTACTTTTCGCGCTGCGCCGCAGTTCCAGGGCAGCCGCCGCGAGGGCGTTCTCAAGCCCTGCTGCCCGTTTATCGGCCCCTTCGAACCGCCCCTTTAGCGTGGCCACCTCGATTTGACCCTCATGAACACGATTGCTCAACGCGGAGTTCGCTCGCTCGAGCTCCTTCTTCTCCGCGGCGTGCTTCTGGCGGCTATCCTCGATCGCCTGAGAAGACTGTTTCGCCTCCTGGCGAGCGCGGTCCACTTCCTCCAAAAGACGCCGCTCATTGGCTGACGCCCGGTGCTCGATACGCTCCCTCTCCTGCGTGAGTACTCGCAGTTGCTCGTCGAATTGGCGCCTGCCTGCGTCCCGCTCCTGAACCAGGTTGGCGAGGCTGCTGCGGGCCTGTTCAAGGTCGCGGCCGGCCTTTGCAAGCTGGGCGGTCTGATCCCGTAACTGGGACTTGGCCAACTCCAGAGCACGTTCCAAGGCGATACCCCGTTCGGTGAGCACAGCTTCCCGCTGTAGGAGCTCCTGACGCGCAATATCCAGGCTCAGGCCTTGCTGGGCGAGCCTGTCGCGCTCGGGTTTGAGCGCCGTGTCCGCTTCGTCACGCGCGGCTGCAATCGCTGCGGCCCAGACTTTGTCCAGCGCCTGGCGCAGTTCCTTGGGCGCCCCTTCCTCTGCTTGGGCGCCTGCGGCCGCAATCCCGAGCCGCGGCGCGAGCGTGGCAAACCAAGCCTCCAGCATGGGACTCACGGTATTCGGTGAGCCGCGACCGATCTTCAGGCGCACCCGCTCAATCGTCGGCCGCTCGCCGGCGGCGATCAGAGCATCTGCTGCGGCCCATACCTCTTCCTGCTGAACACCTCTCGTACTTTTCGATTGCATGGCTTGGCTCCAGTGGCTATATTTACCAACGATAAGAGATTGTTATCGTGATCTATTTGAATATTATGTAATACATCATACATAACATGTATGTTTTTATTCAATAACTCGCCCTGAGCCGAACATGCGCCTGCCCGTCCTCCAGAAAGTCCCCGCCCTGCAGCCGACCGAGCTCAGCGATGTCACGCGGCGCGCCGTCGAGGACCTGCTGCGCGAGGGTGAATCGAAAAACACCATGGTCAGCTACAAAAGCGCCCTGCGCTACTGGGCCGCCTGGTACGGCATCCGCTATGGCGGCCAGATCCAACTGCCGGTGCCCTCCCCTTGCGTGCTGCAGTTCATCGTGGACCATGCCGAGCGGATATCCGACAAGGGCCTGGTCTCCGAGCTGCCGGCGCTGATCGATCAGACACTGGTCCAGGCCGGCTACAAAGGCAAGCTGGGCGCGCTGGCCCACAACACCCTGGTGCACCGGATGGCCGTGCTGTCCAAGGCGCACCAGCTGCGCGAGCTGAAAAACCCCTGCCAGGATCCGGCGGTGCGCGAATTACTGTCCCGCACGCGCAAGGCCTATGCCAAACGCGGCGCCCTGCCCCAGAAAAAGGATGCGCTGACCAAAGCGCCCCTGCAGGCCATCCTGGCCACCTGCGACGACTCGCTCCGCGGCAAGCGGGACCGCGCTTTGCTCTTGTTTGCCTGGGCCAGCGGCGGGCGGCGGCGCTCCGAGGTTACGGGCGCGGACATGCGGTTCCTGAAACCTATCCCCGAGGGCTTTGTCTACAACCTGGCGTATTCGAAGACCAACCAGACGGGTATGGATCTGCCGGAGAACAACAAGCCACTGCTGGGTGCGGCCGCGCTCGCCCTTACTGACTGGCTGCAGGCAAGCGGGATCGCGACGGGGGCGATTTTTCGAAGTGTGCGCAAGGGTGGGCAGCTAGGGGATGCGCTCTCCCCGGCCGCGGTTCGGGCCATCGTCAAGGAGCGATGTACCCTGGCCGGGATTGAGGGTGAGTTTTCAGCGCACTCCTTGCGGTCAGGTTTTGTGACCGAAGCTGGACGACAACAGGTGCCGCTGGCCAATACCATGGCCATGACGGGGCACCACAACGTGGCGACCGTGATGGGGTACTTTCGCGCTGATGCCTCGGTTTGCAATGCGGGGGCGAACCTGCTGCCCTACTGAGATTGACATAGCGCAGGTGACGCAAGCCGTAGTCCTTTGCTCCAGGGCCTGCTGCGCCATGTAGTGACTGCCAGCCAAGAGGAAACTGCAAGCATGCAAAAACACCTCGCTTGGGCACGGACCACCTTGGTTATGGCAGGGTTCGACGTGCGGGTCTCCGTCGTGACCGGCGAGCCTGAAGCGACCTTGCCGGCTTACCTGAAGACACACGCCGTTGACTTTCTGGTCATGGGCGCTTACTGCCACTCCCGCTTCCGGCAGTTCATCGTAGACTGCACGACCACCACCTCGCTTCGCACCAGCTCGGTGCCGGTTCTCATATTTGGCTGAGGAAATGGCGCCACAGCTTGCTTCGCTCGCCATCAGCTCGCGCTTGCCAGCCTGTGCCATCAAACGTACATTCGGCGATCGTGATCGTGGCTCCGGAGATCCCAGTCGTCGTTCTGTCTTGAAGCGCCATGAACCCCATCGTCCTGATCTGGCTGCAATTCCTTGTCTGTGTCGGCGTGATAGGCATCGCCGGCGTGCGCCTGAGCCGCTATGGAGACGCTATCGCATCGCTGACCGGACTCTCCCGCGGTTGGATCGGCCTGATTCTGGTGGCCACCGTCACCTCCTTGCCCGAACTCGTGACGGGCTTGAGCGCCGTGACCGTGGCTGCCGCGCCCGACATAGCCGTGGGCGATGCCTTGGGCAGCTGCGTGTTCAATCTGGCGATTCTTGCCATGATCGATGTGTCCTACCGCAAAGGCTCCATCTACGCCCTCGCCGGCCCTGGCCATGTCATGTCGGCGGGTTTTGGCGTCATTCTGCTGGCGGGCGTGGGCCTGGCCGTGCTGTTGACCATGCAGGGCATGATGCCGTCCTTTGGGCATGTCAGCTTCGCCAGCGTGGCGATCTTCGTGATGTACCTGGTGGCGATGCGTGCGCTGTATCTCACGGAACAGCGCAACACCAGCACCATCGCCGCAGTGCAGTCAGGCATGACCCTCAAGGCCGCGTTGATGGGTTATGGCGTGGCTTCAGCCGTGATTGTGGGTGCTGGCATATGGTTGCCGTTG